>OLPF01000497.1_pt1 | contig 42189 bp, 66 predicted proteins | sample 1673121 | NCBI WGS metagenome assembly OLPF01 (sample SAMEA3136756, study PRJEB25190) | human gut metagenome
TCTAATTGTCTTCGAATAAGTTTATATACTTTGGTTTTATCTTTATATTCTGAATAAATATTTCCATAGAATTCATAGTTTCTATCTTTTATATAATTTGAATTAATAAGAATATATCTCTCTATTAATTTATCTTGTTCAATTTTTCTTTTTACTGCGAGAAATAGGTCATTCTTGGCATATAGAACAATATTTTTTTCTTTTAATGGAGATGTATAGCTAGTATCTAGCATACCATTCATTCTAATCGGTGTTGTTCTTACAAATTCTTTTCCAATAAATGATGATTCGTTTAAAAACTCTGATAGTTTCATATATATTCTTTTCATTTCTTCAACGCCATTATATTTTCTTTCTTGAAAATTATTTTTCATTAACAAGTTTATACCATCATTAGTATATAATCTCCAAAAGGTATCTGTACCGCTGTAATCTAATTTACCTCTTTCTTTTTCTAAAGATGATTTTACACTCTTTGATAATTCTATAACACCAAGTGTAAAAAGATTAGGATCTTCAGTAAAAAGTTTTTGTAATTCTTCTATTTTTTCATCTATTTCTTTTATATCAGCACTTGGGTTATAAATTTCTGGTCCTTTTTTTAAATATATTTCGCCATTATAAATAATATCCATAATACCCTTCTTTCACATATATAGTATCATAAATAGTTTATTTAAACAAGATTAATTACTTTGTTTTTTCTTTTTGGCTAACTCTAGTATTTTACTATAATATTCTTTACCTAGCATATATTCTTCTTCGATTATTTCCTGATTTATATTTTTATTTTCTGACATATAAAAAACTCCTTTCTTTATTATTATTTAGAAGGGAGTTTATTTTTATACTAATAAACTATTTATTTGAGATACTGGATCAGTACTTTTGGTTATGTAAGAACCTACTACGGCGATATTGGCATCTTTAACTAGATTTATGGTATTGTTATTGATTCCGCCATCTACTTCAAGAAGGATATCTCTTGTACCTATTAGTTCTTTTATTTCTTTTAATCTTTTGGTACTTGACTCTAGGAATTGTTGACCTCCTAGTCCTGGTTCTACAGTCATTACTAGAATTAAATCTATATCATCTAGATATGGTATCAATTTATTTATATCTGTATTGGGTTTTATTGATAATCCTCTTTTGAATCCTAATGATTTTATTTTGGATAGTATTTCTTTTATGTCTTTGTCTATTTCAAGATGTATTGTTATATTTTCAATATTATCTAAATCTTTTATATTATCTATATACTCTTCAGGACTATCCATCATTAAATGAATATCTAATTTTTTTGTTGATATACCAGATAGTTCTTGTAATTCTGGATATGGTAATGTTCTTTGAGGAACAAATTGTCCATCCATTACATCCATGTGAATATATGAAATATTAGTATTATTTAGTATTTTTATCATTTCTTTTTTGTCTACTGAGTTTAGTATTGATACTGATATTTTCATATTATTTTCCTCCGATGAAAGATTTATAGTTATTATATCTTGAAGGAAGTATATTACCTTTTTCAAGTGTTTCCTTTATATAGCAACCATCTTCTTTAATATGCATACAATCTCTATATTTACAATAGTGTAGGCCATCAAACATTTCTTTCATATTATCCCTTATATCTAACTTAGTCATTCCTCTAAAGTCTACTGAAGAGAAACCTGGAGTATCGGCGATTAATGCACCATCTACTTCGTATAATGTTACACATCTTGTAGTATGTTTTCCTCTTCCTAGGGCTTTTGATATTTCATTTGTTTCGAGTGATAAGTTTTTATCTAATCTATTTAGAAGAGATGATTTACCTGCACCTGACTGTCCTGCGAGTACTACTTTTTTATTTTTTATTATTTCATACATCTCATTATTCATATAATTACCAATCCTCTCATATACTAGGGAAATCCCCTAATAGTATTATAATAATATAAATTTAATAAGTCAATAATTATTAACATCCTTTTATTTTTTTAGCATAATTTTAATGCACTGTACACATTTTAAACATGAAAAAAGGCAACCACAAAATATTGTGATTGTCCTTTAATATTAAATTACAGTAAAACCGAAAGTGTTAGTATAATTTAACTTTATCCTCTGGCTCTTAAGGTCTTTTAAGAATCTTATAGCCAGTTTTTCAGTAACTCTTTTATATCCGTAATAATCCCTTATAAATTGCTTTACTGACTCCCTCATTATTTTTCCTTCTTCGTCTTTAAAAATAAGAAGAATATTAGATGGTTTTACCATACGATATGTGCCACAACCTCCTTGGTAGCGATAGTATCCCATGCTTTCATAAAGTCTTACCCTTTCTCCCTGGGCTATAACTGTATTGCCAGGTTCAATAACTAAATCTATTGCTTCGATCATAATGTAAAAAACTCCTTTTGTATTAATAGTCTAGTTTTGTAAAAAACTCTATATAGTATACCACTTTTTTTATATTATGTCAATTTTGCATCCTTAATTTAAATATTTTTGTTCATTATATATTCACCATTAAATTCTTCTCTTAATATATCCATTAAAATTGCATCATAATATTTTCCATTTAAATACTCAATTTTTCTTATTCTACCATTTTCTATAAAGCCACATTTATTATAACATTTCATTGCTCTTTTATTAAATTCTAAGACTTGTAATCTGATAGAGTTTAAATTAAGGTAATTAAATCCATAATCTAAAACTAACATTATGGCTTCAGCGCCGTATCCTTTACTTAAATAATCTTTTTCACCAATAAATATTCCAAGTTCGGCAGCTCTTGATATATTATTTATATTTTCTAGTGAAATAGTTCCTATAATATTGTCATCTTTTAAATTCACTATGGAAAAATCATAAGAATTTCTACTTTGCCTTCCTAAAAATTCTTTTTCACCTTCAAAAGTTATAATTTTGGAGCTTTTTGTAATATAATCAGTCACTTCAAAATCATTTAACCATTTTGTAAATATTTCTGTATCCTCTGGGCTTCTTGGTGAAAGATATATTCTTTTTCCTACTACTTTCTTAAAATATTTCATTATAATCTCCTCCCAAAAAAACTTGCAAAAATATCTAAAAAGATTTTCTTTGCAAGTTTTTGTATATATTTTTCTAACAAATCTCTTTAGATAGAATTTGACAACCACACTATATAAAATAGACTATATTTTGTCAAATTTACTGCCCAGAAATTGTTATATTACCATCGGCAATTGGTAAATTTTCATAATTTGCATCTGTTATAGTAAATGTTCTCTCTGTTGAATCAGCGTTTTGTATTTCAACAGTCACGGCTTCTTCAGTTAAAGTTGTATTTCTTAATTCATCAGAAAATTCATGTTCTCCATCAGATGCTGTTTGTTTATAATACACTGCTGGTGCTGAATCTGCGGCAAATGGTACATGCTCAAATACAGCATTTCCATCAACATCGGATGTTACAGGATTACCATAGGTATTTCCTTCTGCATCACAACGAATAAAAGTTGCCCCCTCAACAGGTACCCCCAGATTCGTTCCATCATCTGTAATATGCAGTGTTAAATTTCCTGTGGCTGCTATTGTAAATGAATACGCATTTACCCCTTCACTTATTTCCTGAGTTGTAGGCAATATGGAAGAATTATCGTATCCTGTAAATTCTCCTGTAACGTTATAAGTCCCATTTGTAAGTTCTTTTGTTCCTTTTCCATTTGTTATTGGAATTACGTGTTGCGACATAAAATTAATTCTCCTTTCGCAACGGGAAGTCCACTGTAAAACTTGTCCGTCACATTAAATTTTGTGGTGATTTTATTATTTAAAATGAAATATAAATTATCAAAATAGCACTTCGTAGTAATAAATTCACTTTTAGTTAATAGTTTTAATCTCATATTATAAGTACTGACAAATATATCATATTTTATTCCTGGAAAAAGTTTCACTTCTACTAATCCATTACCATCAGTAAGCCCATTAAAAACAATTCTATTTTTCCTCTTTATTATTATATTATAACTTTCATCTATAAAATTTGAATTCTTAGAGATACATCTTATTAATAATTTTTTATTCATTTTATTCCCCCCACATATTATATATTATGTTATTATAAAATTAATGTGAAAAAAGACATCTATATTTGATGTCTTTTATTGGGGATTAAATGAATGGTCTTCTAATTGTTCTATATTCTTATGTATATCTTTATTTTTATATGTTAAATTTTTTATCTTATTTTTTATACATGATCTTATCCCTCTCAATATTTCAAATAAATTATATAATAAATATTTAAATTTATTACAAGGATAGTCTAATTCTCCGATAAAATGAGTGGTCACTCTACAAAAGCCATGTTTAAAAATATAAAGTGGATCTACTTTATAATCCTCACTATACACTCCTCCCATGTCATAAAATCTATATCCCATTTCCTTACTCAAATTCATCGCGTACATTTGTAATAAATAATTTGCCTTATATTTTCCTTGAAAATTTGAAGAGGCCCCAGCATAATACCACATTGTATTACCGCTAGAAAGTAAAATTATACTCCCGAAAACTTTTCCGTCGCATTTTACTCTTAAAATTCTAAACTTTCCATCTTTACCAAATAATTTATACATAGTCTCAAAGTATTGGTACGGTCTTACTATAAAATTATCTCTTTTACCAGTAACCTCATGTAATGAGTAAAATTCTTTCAGTCCCACTTCACCTGTCACATCTTCAACCACACATCCAAGTCTTTTTGCCTTCTTTATATTTAGCTTGGTACTTTTTGAAAATGTTTTAAATATTTCCTCAATTGTTTCCTTAGAATTTAAATCTATTATCATATTTAATCTAGGATTTATGTTTCTCTTAGTTGAAAAATTTTCACCTCTTATTTTAAAAATACCTTTAAATTCATTTTGTAACTCTTTACTTGACTCAATTCTTGGATCAAACCTGATTAGGAATATATTATATTTTTCTTTTAGTAATAATATTTCATCTACCATACGTTTCATATTTTTTTTATTATATTGAATTAAAATTGGACCTCTTGGAATATATGCTATATAAGAATTTATAATAGGAATTTTTCTTAACAAAACTAAAGCAGTACCAATAATTTCATCTGTATTTTCATTATATAAAAATACAACTTCATGCTCCCAATCTTGCTTCAATTTTGACCATTCAATGCTTTGCATTATATTGCCAAAGTCGTTTTCTTCAACAAAACTTTTATATTTTTTCATATCATCTTTATTTTTTATATTAACTACTGGCATCATTATCACCACAAAAAGTATAACACACTTTTTCTAAAATGTAAACATACAGGTTACATATTATTTATTATATTTAGCATATACTTATTTATAGGTGGTAATTTATGAACCCTATTAATAGTGAAGATTATATCTACGAAGTTGTAAGTCAAAATATAAGAAAATACAGAAAAGAAAAAAATATGACACAAGCTGAACTTGCGGAAAAGTGTGATCTTTCTCATGAATTTGTAAGAAGAATTGAGTCTACAAAAGGCAAAAAAAAATTTACTATAACAACTATTTATAAAATTTCAATTGCTCTAAATGTAGAAATATATAAATTTTTTATAATTGAAAAATAAAATTTATTTGTATATATCGCCTTTTTTTACAAATACTATTTTTAAAGTATTGGAGGTGAATATACAAATGACATCTAACAATAAACAAAACAAAGAAAACTTAAACAGACTTAAAATGGAAGTTGCATCTGAAGTTGGTGTAAATTTAAAACAAGGTTACAATGGTGATTTAACTTCTAAACAAGCTGGTACAGTTGGTGGTTACATGGTTAAGAAGATGATAGAAAAAGCTGCTTCTCAAATGTAATTGTAATTTAGAAATTTAATTTATGAAATCACACTAGAATACTAGTGTGATTTTTTATAAAAAAATGGAGAGAAAAATAACTAATTACTTTTCTCTCTTTTAGTTTTAATTTAAGAATCCTTTATAATGTCTTGAAACCATTTGAGTTTCCAAATTCTTAAGAATTTCTAATGCAACACTTACTATGATAAGTACAGATGTACCTCCAAAAGTAATTGATACTGGAGTAACACCTTGAAGTAAGATTGGGAATACAGCAACAACTGCTAGGAAGACAGCCCCAACTGTTGTAATGTATTTTAATACTCTAGAAATATAATCTGAAGTATTTTTTCCAGCTCTTATTCCTGGTATAAATCCACCATTTTTCTTTAATTGATTTGCAATTTCAACAGGGTTTACTATAAACATTGTATAAATGAAAGTAAACGCTACAATTAAAGCCATATATAATAGTGAATATCCTACTAAATAACCCCAATGAGATTGGTTAGTAATATTAAACAAATTATATACTTTTAACCAAAATCCTGTTGGATTTCCTTTAGTACATAAATTAATTATTGTACTTGGGAACATCATAAATGACATTGCAAATATTATTGGCATAACTCCTGCCATTGCAACTTTTATTGGAATATGTGTGTTTTGACCACCATACATTTTTCTTCCAACAACTTTTTTTGCATAGTTTACAGGTAATCTACGTTCAGCTTGTTGAACAAATATTACACCCATAAGTACTACTAGTATAGCAAGTACTAATGCTGCTACAATTAATGCACTAGTTATTGATTCAGATGCGAAACTAAATAATGTAGTTACTCCACCTGGAATTCCTGCTACTATACCTACAAATACTAGGATTGAAATACCATTTCCGATACCATATTCTGTAATTTTATCTCCAAGCCAAGTAAGTAGAGCTGTACCTGCCATAAGTGATCCTACAAATAGGATTGCTCCAAGCACTGCTCCTGCACCATAAGTTAATTCTGGAAGTAAATATGATTTATAATTTAAATAAAATCCTATAGCTTCAATAAGTCCAAAAGCAACTGTTAAATACTTTGTATATTTTGATAAAAGCTTTTTTCCTTCTTCTCCCTCACGAGCTAATTTCTCAAGTGAAGGAATTATTACTTGTAACAAGTTCAATACTATTGAAGCAGTAATGTAAGGCCCAATAGTCATAGCGAAAATTGAAAGTCTTCCAAATGCTCCACCTGATATTAAGTTTATTGTAGCAAGAATACCTGTACTTGCTTCACCTACTTGTTGCATAAAAGTAATTTTATCTATTCCAGGTATTGTTATAAAAGTTCCTAATCTATAAAGTAATATTATAAATAAAGTAAATAATATTTTTTTTCTTATTTCTTTAACTGAAAAGATATTTTTTATGGTTTGTAGCATACTACTTCACCTCTTCTATCTTTCCACCTACAGACTCTATTTTTGTTTTAGCTTCTTTTGAAAATTTGTTTGCAACAACTGTAAGTTTTTTAGTTAAATCTCCATTACTTAAAACTTTAAGACCATCTAATTCTTTTCTTATGATACCTTCATTTAAAAGTAATTCCATATTTACAACTGTTCCATCTTCAAATCTTTCAAGGTCAGCTACGTTAACAATTGCATATTCTCTCTTAAAGTGGTTTTTAAATCCTCTTTTTGGAATTCTTCTATAAAGTGGTGTTTGTCCACCTTCAAAGCCTCTTCTGATGCTTCCACCAGTTCTAGCTTTTTGACCTTTATGTCCCTTTCCAGAAGTTTTTCCAAGACCACTTCCTATTCCACGTCCTACTCTTGTTCTTGTTTTAGTAGCACCATATGCTGGACCTAAATCTTGAATATTCATCTAAATTTGCCTCCCCTCTTTAAAAAATTATTTTAAAATTTCAGCAACTGTTTTACCTCTAAGTGCTGCCACTTGTTCTGGTGTTCTCATTGCTTTTAATGCTTTAACTGTTGCGTATACAACATTTCTGCTATTACGAGAACCAAGTGTTTTTGCTGTTACATCTTTAACACCTGCAAGTTCTAGTACTGGACGTACTGCTCCACCTGCAATAACACCTGTTCCTTCTGGTGCTGGCTTTAAAATTACTTTTGAAGCTCCAAAATTTGTTGTATACTCATGTGGTAAAGTTCCATTTACCAAAGATATTTCAACTAAATTTTTCTTAGCTTCATCAGTAGCTTTTTTGATAGCTTCTGGAACTTCAGAAGATTTACCATTACCTACTCCGATTTTACCTTTTCCATCACCAACAACTACTAGTACGCTAAATCTAAAAGTTCTTCCACCTTTAACAACTTTAGCTACTCTGCTTACATTAACAACTTTTTCTTTTAATTCTTGTTTTTCAGCCATTTTTGGTTTCTCCTTTTCTATTAAAATTCTAATCCAGCATTTCTTGCTGCATCTGCTACTGCTTTTACTTTTCCATGGTATAAATAACCATTTCTATCAAATACAACAGTTTTAATTTTCTTTTCAATTGCTCTTTTAGCAATTAAAGTACCAACTTCTGTTGCAGCTTCTATATTAGATGCTTTAGTTTTAACTTCCTTATCAAGTGTAGATGCTTGAGCAAGTGTAACTTGAGCTTCATCATCTATTAATTGACAAGAAATGTTATTTAAGCTTCTAAATACGCAAAGTCTAGGTCTAGCAGCAGTTCCTTTTACGGTAGCTCTTACTCTTTTTTGTCTAGTTTCTCTAGATTCTTTTCTACTAATTTTATTTATCATGAGCTTTTCTCCTCCTTAAACCCTATTTCTTAGCGCCGGTTTTTCCTTCTTTTCTTCTTATTCTTTCACCAGCGTATTTGATACCTTTACCTTTATAAGGTTCTGGTCTCTTATAATTTCTAATATTTGTTGCCACTTGGCCAACTAATTGTTTATCTATACCTTTAACAACAATGTTATTTGGTGTAGGTACATCTATTGTTATACCTTCTGGTTCTTCAACTTCAACTGGATGTGAAAAACCAATAGTTAACACTAATTTATTTCCTTGTTTTTGAGCTTTATATCCAATACCATTAATTTCTAGTGCTTTTTCAAAACCTTCTGTTACTCCTTTAACCATGTTAGCTACAAGAGTTCTAGTTAATCCATGAATATTTTTAACACTATCATCTTTTCTAGTTACAACTATTTGATTTCCTTCTTGTTTAATAGTTACAACATCTAGAAAAGTTTCAGTTAAAGTACCTTTTGGTCCTTTTACAGTTACTGTAGAACCATCGATTTTAACCTCAACGCCTTGTGGAATCTCAATTGGATTTTTTCCTATTCTTGACATCTTAGTTTATCCTCCTTTTTTATAAAATTACCAAACGTATGCTATAACTTCTCCACCTACGTTTTGAGTTCTAGCTTTTTTATCTGTCATTATACCTTTTGAAGTAGATATGATAGCAATTCCTAGGCCATTTAAAACTCTTGGTAGTTCTTCAACATTTGCATATATTCTAAGACCTGGTTTACTAATTTTCTTCAAACCTTGTATTACTTTAGTTTTTCCATCATATTTTAATGTTAATCTAATTGTTTTAAAAGAATTTTCTTCTAATATATTAGCTGCCTCAATAAATCCTTCTTCAACTAATATTTCAGAGATTGCGTTCTTTTCTTTTGAATAAGGAACGTCAACTGTAGCTTTTCTTTGAGCATTTGCGTTTCTTATTCTAGTTAACATATCTGCAATTGGATCTGTTGTAATCATTCACTTTTCCTCCTTTTTTTAATTACCAGCTTGCTTTTTTAACTCCTGGTATTTCGCCTTGATATGCTAATTTTCTGAAGCATAGACGACAAATTCCATATTTTCTCATGTAAGAATGTGGTCTTCCACATATTTTACATCTATTGTAATATCTTGTGCTAAATTTTGGATCTCTTTTTTGTTTAGCAATCATAGATTTCTTTGCCATACGTATAATCCTCCTTAATTTTGCTCGAATGGTAAGCCAAGCATTTCAAGTAATGCTTTTGCTTCTGCATCTGTTTTAGCAGTTGTTACAAATATAACATCCATTCCTCTTGTTTTGTCTATTTTATCATATTCAATTTCTGGGAAAATCATTTGTTCTTTTACTCCCATTGAATAGTTTCCACGTCCATCAAAAGATTTTGGATTAACTCCTTTAAAATCTCTTACACGTGGTAGTGCTACATTAAAGAATTTTGTAGCGAAATCATACATTTTGTCTGATCTTAATGTTACTTTGCATCCAAGATTCATACCTTCTCTTACTTTAAAAGCAGCAATTGATTTTTTTGCTTTTGTAACTATTGGTTTTTGTCCTGTTATTAAAGTTAAATCTGCCATAGCAGCATCTAATGCTTTAGAGCTTTCTTTAACATCAGAAACACCCATGTTTATAACGATTTTTTCTAATTTTGGAACTTGCATAACTGATTTATAATTAAATTTTTTCATTAATGCAGGTACAATTTCACTCTTATATTTTTCTTTAAGGTTCATCTATTTTCCCCTCCTTACTTAATTTCTTGACATTTTTTACAAAATCTTACTTTTGTTCCGTCTTCTTGAATTTTAATTCCTAGTTTTACACCTTTTCCACATTTATCGCAGAAATATGCAACTTTACATGCATATATAGGTGCTTCAGATTTTATTATTCCTGATTCTTGACCTTGTTTTCTAGCTTTAGCATGTCTTGTTCTGATATTTATACCTTTTACAAGAACTTTGCCTGATTTACGATCGATTTTTAATATCTCGCCTTTTTTTCCTTTTTCAGAACCATTTTCAACTATTACTGTATCGCCTTTTTTTAATTTCATTTTTGTTATCACTTTAATTCACCCCCGCGTTTATAATACTTCTGGAGCAAGTGAAATGATTTTCATATAATCTTTTTCTCTCAATTCTCTTGCTACTGGCCCAAAAATACGAGTTCCTCTTGGAGTTTTATCATCTTTAATAATAACTGCTGCATTTTCATCAAATCTAATATAAGAACCATCATCACGTCTTAATCCTCTTGATGATCTTACAATAACAGCTTTTACAACTTCACCTTTTTTTACAACTCCACCAGGTGTAGCTTTTTTAACTGAAGCAACTATTACATCACCAATATTGCCCCATTTTCTATGGTGTCCGCCCATAACTCTGATACACATTAATTCTTTTGCACCAGTGTTATCAGCAACTTTTAACAATGTTTGTTGTTGTATCATGGATTAGTCCTCCTCTCAAATTTTAACTATTTAACTTTTTCCACAATTCTAACTAATCTGTATCTCTTGTCACGACTTAGTGGTCTAGTTTCCATTATTTCTACTGTATCGCCTATATCGCATTCGTTATTTTCATCATGTGCTTTAACTCTTAGAGTTCTGTTTACGATTTTTCCATAAAGTGGATCTTTAACTTTTGTATCTATTCTAACTACAATTGTTTTATCCATTTTATTACTTGCAACTTTACCAATTTTAGTTTTTCTTAAATTTCTTTCTTCCATAACTTTTGCCTCCTTTACCACTAATTATTACTCTTCTTTGTTATAACTGTATTTACTCTTGCTATATTTTTCTTAACTAGAGTAATTTTCTTAGGGTTGTCAAGACCATTTAGAGCATGTGAAAATCTTAATTTAAATAATTCTTTTTTAAGTTCTTTTAATTCTTTTTGTAATTCTTCCATTGTCATTGCTTCATATTCTTTTATTTTACTAGACTTCATCTTGAGCTTCCCCTCCTTCTTTTGCAATCATTTTACATTTTACAGGAAGTTTATGCATTGCTTTTCTTAAAGCTTCACGACTTGTAGCTTCATTTAATCCAGCAATTTCAAATAAAACTCTTCCTGGTTTTACAACAGCTACGAAATACTCTGGATTTCCTTTACCAGAACCCATACGTGTTTCAGCTGGTTTTTTAGTTATTGGTTTATCTGGAAATATTTTAATCCAAACTTTACCAACTTTTTTAGTATATCTAGATAAAGTTACACGAACTGATTCGATTTGATTAGCTGTTATCCAGCAAGCTTCTTGAGCTTGTATACCATATTCTCCATCAGTAACTTTATTACCACGCATAGCTCTACCCTTCATGTTACCTTTTTGTACTTTTCTAAATTTTGTTCTTTTTGGTGACAACATTACTAGTTACCTCCTTTTTCTTGTTTTTTTGCTGGAAGTACTTCTCCTTTATATATCCAAACTTTTACTCCGATTTTACCATATGTAGTATCTGCTTCTGCAAAACCATAATCGATATCTGCTCTTAAAGTTTGAAGTGGAATTGTTCCTTCTGCATAGTGTTCACATCTTGCAATTTCAGCACCACCAAGTCTACCTGATACAGCAGTTTTGATTCCAAGTGCTCCTGCTTTCATAGCTTTTTGCATTGCTTGTTTCATAGCTTTTCTAAAAGAAATCCTTTTTTCAAGTTGTGTAGCAATGTTTTCTGCAACTAAAGTTGCTGCAAGATCTACATCTTTTACTTCAATTATATTTAAAGATAATTCTCTACCTATTTCTTTAGATGCTTTAGCTCTTAGTTCATCTATAGCAGCTCCACCTTTACCTATTATCATTCCAGGTTTAGCTGTATAAATATCAACTTTAACTGTTTCACCTTTTCTTTGAATATCTAACTTATATATTCCAGATGGTTTTAGTAAGTTTTTAAGATATTCACGAATTTTATAATCTTCTACTAAGTTTTTAGAAAAATCTTTTTTATTGGCATACCAAGTTGATGACCAATCTTTGATTATTCCAACTCTAAGTCCGTGTGGACTAACTTTTTGACCCATGTTAAACTTACCTCCCTTATGCTTGTTCTTTTAAAACAACAACTATATGACTTGTTCTTTTTCTTATTCTATTTGCTCTTCCTTGTGTTGCTGCTCTAATTCTTTTCATTGTTGGTCCTTGGTTAGCATAGATTTCTGCTATATATAATTTTGTTTCATCCATTTTATTGTTATTTACTGCATTAGCTATAGCTGATTTTACTAATTTTTGAACCATAGGAGCTGCTGCTTTATTGGTATATCTTAAAATTGCAACAGCTTCGTCTGCTTTTTTTCCTCTAATAGTATCAATAACTATTTTTACTTTTCTGCTAGATATTCTAGCATTACGTAATTCTGCTCTTGCTTCCATTTCAAAGCTCCTCCTTTATTTACTATTTTACTGTTGATTTTTTATCCCCTGAATGTCCTTTAAAAAGTCTTGTAGGAGCAAATTCACCTAATTTGTGTCCTACCATTTCCTCTACTACATAAACTGGTACATGTTTTCTACCATCATGTACTGCTATTGTATGACCAATCATTTGAGGATATATTGTAGATGATCTTGACCAAGTTTTTATTGCTTCTTTTTTGTTTTCTGCATTCATTTTTTCAACTCTTGCAAGTAATCTTTCGTCGCAATATGGTCCTTTTTTAAGCGATCTTGACATATTCTATCCCTCCATTACTTATTATTTCTTCTTTTAACAATGAATTTGTCTGTTCTGTGATTTTTATTTCTTGTTTTATAACCAAGTGCTGGTTTACCCCAAGGAGTAAGTGGTCCTGCGTGTCCAACTGGTGCTCTACCTTCACCACCACCATGTGGGTGATCGCAAGGGTTCATTACAGAACCTCTAACAGATGGACGAATTCCCATATTTCTTGTTCTTCCAGCTTTACCTAATGATACATTTTCATGATCTAGGTTGCCTACTTGACCAATACATGCTCTACAATCAGTAAGAATAAGTCTCATTTCTCCTGATGGCATTCTAACATGTGCATATTTTCCTTCTTTTGCCATAAGTTGTGCTGACATACCTGCACTTCTTACAAGTTGTGCACCTTTTCCTTTATGCAATTCGATATTATATATCATAGTACCAACTGGTATTGAAGATATTGGTAAACAGTTACCAGGTTTAATATCTGCTTTTTCAGAAGCTATTACTTTATCTCCATCTTTTAGACCAAGTGGAGCAATTATATAAGCTTTTGTTTTATCTTCATATTCAATTAAAGCAATATTTGCTGTTCTGTTTGGATCGTATTCGATACCTATTACAGTAGCTTCCATGTCTACTTTATTTCTTTTAAAATCTATTACTCTATATTTTCTTCTAGATCCACCACCTTGATGACGAACTGTGATTTTACCTTGGTTATTTCTACCAGCATTTTTGCTTAAAGATTTAAGTAAGCTTCTTTCTGGAGATTTTTTTGTAATTTCGTCGTTAGTCAACATAGTTGTGTTTCTAAGTGATGGAGTAACAGGTTTAAATGATTTTATTCCCATTTTAATTCCCTCCTAGTTAGTTAGCACTTCCAAAAGCTGAACTGATTTCTTCAATTTCAGTTTTGTATTTTTTGCTAGATTTAGTAGATTTTCCACCTTTTGTTAAATATTTTTCATCTGCTGGATTTGTATCAATAAATACAATTGCTTTTTTCCAAGCAGAAGTTAATCCTTGGTGTACTCCTACTCTTTTTGATTTACCATCGTAATTTAATGTATTAACTTTTAATACTTTTACTGAAAATAATTCTTCAACTGCGTTTTTGATGTCTATTTTTGTAGCATCTTTTGCAACTTTAAAAGTATATTTTCCAGTTGCAACATCTGCATATGTTTTTTCTGTCATTATAGGTTTTATTATAACATCTTCTGCGTTTCTCATATTATGCGTACACCTCCTCTAAAGCTTTTATAGCATCAACAGTTACTATTAATTTATTGTATTTTAATAAATCATATATATTCATTGTTGATACAAGTGTTGTTTTTACTTTTTCAATGTTTCTTGCTGAAGCTTGAACATTTACATCACTTTTTGCAAGCATTATTAATGCATTATTTGCATTTAGGTTATTTAAAATATTAACCATATTTTTTGTTTTTATTTCTTTTAATTCAATATTGTCAACTACAATAAGATTTCCTTCTTGTAATTTAGAAGTTAAAACTGACTTGAATGCAAGTTGTTTCATTTTCTTATTTATTGAATATCTGTAAGATCTTGGTTTTGGTCCAAGAGCTATACCACCTTTAATCCATTGTGTAGCTCTTATAGAGCCTTGTCTTGCTCTTCCTGTTCCTTTTTGTTTCCAAGGTTTTCTTCCACCACCAGATACTTCTGATCTAGTTTTTGTAGATTGTGTTCCTTGTCTTTGATTAGCTAAGAAATTAACTAAAGCTGCATGAACTGCAATTTCATTAATTTCTACTCCAAAGATTGATTCTGTAAGTTCTATATCATTAACTTTTTTACCTTCACTATTTAATACGTCTACTTTTAGCATCTATTTTTCCTCCTCCCTCTACTCTATTTTACTGTTTCTCTAACTTTTACAATTGTGCCTTTAGCTCCAGGAACTGATCCTTTTACTAAAATTACATTTTTATCTGTATCTACTTTAACAACATCTAGGTTAAGTATTGTTGAAGTTTCACTTCCCATATGTCCTGGTAAGTTTTTACCTTTGAATACTCTACCTGGAGTAGATGTTGGTCCCATAGAACCTGGTCTTCTATGATACATTGAGCCATGTCCCATTGGTCCTATATGTTGTCCATGTCTTTTAATACATCCTTGGAATCCTTTTCCTTTTGATGTTCCTTGAATATCAACTCTATCTTCTGTAGTGAATGTATCTACAGTGATTTTGCTTCCGATTTCATATTCATCAACATTTTCAACTCTAATTTCTCTTAAATATCTTTGTACTTCTGTACCAGCTTTTGCAAATACTCCCTTTTGTGGTTTGTTTGCATTTTTTTCTTTGATTTCTCCGAATCCAACTACTATAGCATTGTATCCTTCTTTGTCAGCAGTTTTTTTACCAACTACTGTTAAAGGTTTTACTTCAATAGCAGTTACTGGAATAGCTTTTCCTTCTTCAGAAAAGATTTGAGTCATTCCAACTTTTTTTCCGTAAACTTCTTTTACCATTATAAATTCCCTCCAATTTCTTTACGAATTTTATAAACTTTTGAATATTATTCAAATCAAATTTTTAATATAGGGTATGCTATTGCCTCAAGAGAGGATAGCTATTAAAAATTTTGTGAGTTTATATTGAATTATATTTTAACTTCGATATCTACACCTGCAGGCATATCTATTGACATTAATGCATCAACAGTAGCTGGGTTTGGTGCTAAAACATCAATTACTCTTTTATGAGTTCTCATTTCAAATTGTTCTCTTGAATCTTTATGTTTGTGTGGAGAACGTAAAATAGTAATAATTTCTTTTTCTGTTGGTAGAGGAATAGGTCCTGAAACTTCAGAGCCTGTTTTTTTAGCAACTTCAACAATCTTTAAAGCAGCTTGCTCTAGCACAACATGATCATAAGCTTTAAGTCTTATTCTCATTCTTTTTGTTTTTTCTTTTGACATATGTAAAACACTCCTTTTCTATAAAAATTGGCTAAACAAGTTTTACACTACCCCGTGTGTTTCATATTTTACACATATAAAATACCAAATTTTACAAATAAAACTTGGCAAATACACGTTAATCTATACTTGCCGCCCGATTTAAAATCAGACATGCTCCATAAGAGTTCCCTACTTCAAAGAGTAGCCACATCTTACTTCAACGCAAATCAACATAGTTATTATAACTTATTTAGTGCAAAAAAGCAAGCTTTTTTTGATATTTTTTATTAAAAATTAACTATCTATTAAAAACAATTCAAATATTGTAATATTTTTGTATTATTTGTTGTCTAAATACATCTAATTTCGTTTTTATAATTAGAAAATATGATGCTATTTGCATATTAATATTTTTTGATATATAATTAACTTAGGGAGAATTTATGAAAAAGAATAAAAACAAAAAAGGAAGTTTTTTAAAAAAATTTTTAGCAATAATATTTTTAATAATAATTTGTCTTTCAATATACATAATAAAATCTGGTTACGACATATACAAAGATGCTATAGCTTCCATGCCGATAAGTAAAAAAGTTGATGAGGTTAGTTCCTCAGACTCTTATGTAACACTAGACAACATTCCAAAAACATATCAAGAAGCTACAATTTTAATAGAAGATAAAAGATTTTATTCTCATCAAGGGATAGATATAATATCAATAGGAAGGGCAATTATAAAAGATATTTCAACTTTATCTTTGGCAGAAGGCGGAAGCACTATAACCCAGCAAGTTGCAAAAAATCTATACTTAACTCAAGAAAAAAAGTTTACAAGAAAAGTAGCTGAAGTATTCCTTGCCACAAAGTTAGAAAAGGAATTATCAAAAGAAAAGATTCTAGAATTATACTTAAATATAATATATTATGGTGATGGATATTATGGAATACAAAATGCATCTTACGGTTACTTTGGAAAAGCTCCTTCCTCACTTAATTTAAATGAGCAAACTATTTTAGTAGGTTTACCAAACGCTCCATCTATATATCAACTTAGCAACAACTCTAATCTAACTAAAAAAAGACAAGAAATAGTAATAAAAACGATGGCCAATGCAGGGCAACTTACTGAAGACCAAATAAACGAAATAAAAAGTGAAAAAAATAAAGGTGCAAATTAATGCACCTTCTATTTTTACTTTCGAATATACTCAACATGAGTGTAGTTTATCCCATTATCTGAATTTTTATAAAGTTCATTTCTTTCAAACTCTGTTTTATCAAAATTTGGAAAATATACTTGAGCATCATTGCAGATTGCATCTATTTCAGTCAAATACATCTTTTTACTATATGGTAACATTTGTCTATATACCATGCCACCACCAATAACAAAAATTTCTTCTTTTGTATCTTTGTTTTGTTTTATAAACTCTTCTAAATTAAATACCTGATTTATATCATCATCAGATTCAAATTTAACGTCTGTTAACACATAGTGCTCTCTGTTTGGTAATTTTTTAGGTAATGACCTAAAAGTATTTAACCCCATAAATACTTTCTTACCAGTAGTCTTTTCTTTAAAAAATTTCAAATCATTTGGAAGTGACCAAATAAGCCCCCCATTTTTTCCTAGTTCCAAATTCTTTCCTACTGCCGCTATTATTGTAAACATATAACACCCCCATTATTATATTGAAACTTCCATTGGAAGTTTTCCGCAATGTTCATAACCTATGAGTTTTATATCCTTAAGTTCTCTTGAATTATCAAACTTAAAGAAGTCTTTTACTTCAGGATTTATCCAAAGCTTAGGTGCAGGTTTTGCATCTTTTCTTCTTGATATCTGTTCTTTTATTGCAGGCAAATGTTTACAATATATATGAGTATCTGTTATTTGATAAAGCATTTTGCCAGCTTTAAGTCCCGTCACATGTGCAATAAGAGATAAAAGTGTAGCATATTGTGTAATGTTATATGGAAGTCCAAGTCCCACATCACATGAACGCTGAGTTACCCTTATATTTAGAGTATCTCCATCCACAATAAATTGACTACCATAAACACATGGAGGTAAAACAGCGGTATCCAAATAATCTGCTTGCCATAGATCTATTATGTTTCTTCTGCTTTCGGGATGTTCAATTATTGTTTTAATGTTATTTTGTGGCCATCCATATTTTTTAGTTATGTAGCCATACGCCGTGCCTATAGTTCCTGCAAATTCAATGCCAAAATTTCTGTTAGATCCATCTTTTCTATAGATGCCGTCACTATCTATTTCCCATTCATCCCAAATTGTAACTCCTCTTTCTCTAAGCCAAGAGACATCGTTACTCTGTGCCTGATAGATCCACAAAAGTTCAATAACAGGACCTTTTATTCCAACCTGTTTAGTGGTTAAAATAGGAAACTCCTCTTGTAAATCAAACTCAAAGTTGTATCCGAGTATTCTTACCGTGTCATCACCTGTTCTATTGTGATGTACTTTTCCTTCTTTTATGATTTTCTCACAAAGATCTAAATACTGTTCATCAAATTTTGACATAACTAAAACTCCTTCTAATATTTATTTTGAGTATTAATCTTTACTCAAACGTATTATAGCATTTTGAGTTATTAATTTCAATATTTTTTGTCATTTAAAAATATTTTCAATAAATGCTTGATTTTTATCCTTTATTATGTTAAAATGTTTTGGTAATAATTAAGATTTCATTTAAGGAGGTGCAATATGCCAAACATTAAATCAGCAAAGAAAAGAGTTTTAGTAGCACAAACAAAAACTATACAAAACAGAGCTACAAAAAAAGCTTATAAAGAAGCTGTAAAAGCTTTTGAAGCTGCAGTAGCAGAAAACAGTAATGAAAAAGAAGAATTATATAAAAAGGCTGTTAGCCTAGTAGATAAAGCATGGTCTAAAGGTGTTCTTGCTAAAAACACAGCTGCAAGAAAAAAAGCAGGTCTTGCAAAATTATTAAACAAATAGTTTTAAACTCAACTTTAACGTTGAGTTTTTTTGTGTCTATTTGACTTTTTATGTAAATCATGATATAATATTCTTGCATTTTTATTTAAAAGTTGAGCAAGATTTTGCATACATTTATAAGTAACATAGGGTTACTTAATTGCCTGCTATCTGCCAGCTAGAAAGAAGGAAATATGTCTACATTATTATTAGAACCGAAGGCCAAAAGCACATATGCAATGTCTCTTTCCAAAGATAAGGAAGCTCTTTTTCTATATCTTGAGAAGTTAGGAGACTCTCCTCAAATAATATCTAGCGTTTTGTGGCTTTCTTATTACTCACCTGAGTATATGTTAAGCACCAATGGTTTTTCGAAAGATGCGAATATTAATGTTATTCGCAGAGAAACTTTACGGCTATTAAAGCTTACTTCCCCAGAAATTTGGGAGAGTGTCACCTCAAATCCTGTAACAGAATGTGAAAAAATACTATGTGATAAGCTTCCCAAAGGTTCCTTTGGATTGGTCAAGTATAAAATAATTAAATTTGTAAAAGCTGCCGACCGTGATGTTATAGATAGGTCGTGTTTCTTACTCACTTCAGAAGAACAGAAAAATCAATTTGGCGGTCTACGCTCTATTCTTTTAAAATTCAACGAGTCTCAATATCTTCTTCCCGTAGCTTTCGACATTGGCAACATGATAAAAGATCTTATGCAAAATGAAGAAATTCCACACAACATAACTGAACAACCTTTTATTGAAACTACTGCAATATCTACGAATGATAATATAAACTCTATAGTAGAGTTTAAGAAAATTGCAGATTCTTTGATAAAAAAGGGATTTTCAATGGAATTTCTTTCAAAAATAATAGTGTCAAAAGACGTTGCAAAAGACATTTCAGAATTTTGCAGGATTTCTAACTCATTAATAGGAAAGGAGTTAACACCCGAATTTTTGTTACTCTTAATTTTAGGTAACTAATTAAAAAAGCTCACGTAATAAATACGTGAGCTTTTTATATTCCTGGCATACCAGTTCTGTATGTTCCTCTAGTTTGTATCCCACCTATTCCATTTATTCCCTCACGAGTATTAGATAAAATGTTGGAAATTGAAACAAATTCTTCAACAGGTGTATATGCAATACTCTCGGCTACAATTATTGGATCCATCATATCTATCAACACTCTTTTAGGTGCAGATGCAAAATTGGCTCCGGCTGAAATTATAGCTTCATAATAGCTTTGACATGCCCCGGCAAATATAACTAAATTGTCAAGATTATGCTCATACCTTCTTGCTTCTAAAACACTTTGAACATAAAACTTAGAATTTTTATAATTATCTATATTATAAATATCATTTCTTCTTTTTATAAAAGCATCATGGCCTGTAAGTATTAGTATATTAGGCCTTATTTTTTGAAGTAATTGATAAACTTGCTTATATTGTTCTTGCTCTGGTATATTATATACATAAGCTTTAATTCCCATTTTTTTATACAATTCCCTACTCTTATTTGCATATTCCAAATCCCCATCTATATGTAAAATTATTCCCGGTTTCTTATATATTTTTTCTCTTTCAAAATAATTTGGACTATCATATACTCTTAATTCATCTCTAGGATACAATTTTTTCCTCATTCCATTATAACATCTGCTCATTCTTGATTGTCTTGAAAGCTCAATATTTTTTATTCTTCTGTCTTTTTCTTCATCGTCTATATGCTTTAAATCATACACTGGAGCATCTGCAACAATTCGTACTGTTATTCCTACCAGTTCGGCACTATCATTTATTATATTTGTTATTCTAAATAATACATCAAAATTATAGGATTTTCTAGCTACTATATCACCTATTTTAAAATTTTCCTGCATTAATTTCACCTCATATGATAGTGTATGATTTATTTAAAATTATGTGAAAGGAGAGCTTCATTAAATTAATGAAACTCTCCCAAAGAACTCACATTTTGCCTTTCTTACTATACACTATTTTTCTGACTTTGCGCACACAAGCATTTATATTTTTCTTATACAGGCTCAGACGCTTTTGTTCTTCTTTTATACAACTTCTTATTGCATCAAAATCTAAATTTACTGTGTAATTTTGCATAAAACTTCACCTCGCTAATAAATAATGATTTATATAGGAAATAAACTTATACTAAACTAATATGTATTTTATATCATTTCAATTAATATTTCAAGTTGACTTTAATATATTTTTGATTTAAAATCTATTTATATTTAAGGGGGATACCATGACAAAAAAAATCATAAATTTTGTACTTTCCATAACTCTTATATTGTTACCAATTATGAAAATTCCTATTTGTTTCGGAATTTCATCTTCATTTTATGGAGCGAAAATAATTCTCTTGTATGGTAGTGCCAGTATACTTTTAATATTATTGTTAATTAATTACAAAGATCTTTCATTTGATAAAGTAGACTTACTACTACTGTCATTTTTGATACTAGTTTGTATTAGTACATTTTTTTCATTAAACTTAAGAGTTTCAATACTTGGTAGTTATGATAGATTTGAGGGAATGTTAACTTTCATAGCTTATTACATAATTTACTACTCTGCAAAATATTTTTTGAAATTTGATAAAAAATTCATAGCTTATATTATTGCAATATCTATAGTAATATCATTACTTGCTATATCACAATACTTTGATTTGTTTTTCACTTCAGCGATATTCTCTAAAGAAGCAATAGGCGGAGCAACCCTCGGAAATCAAAATTTCTTAGGAACTTACATATCTCTTATATTACCAGCAATTATGTGCTTATACATTTTTAAAGGTAATAAAATTTTGCTAGTTCCAAATGCACTTTTGTTTTTTACACTTCTTATAACTTTAACTAGAAGTGCATGGATAGCATTTTTTGTATGCTCTGCAATTGGTATAGTATACATTATAAAATCAAAAAAGAAAGAATATATGAAAAGATTTGGAATTTTATTTGCTTTGTTTTTAGTCACATTTATAGTTTTTAATTTACTAAGTCCAGGTGCAATACTCGGAAGATATAAAACAAGCAAAGATGAATTAGAAAACAAAGATAAAGCTGGAAGTGGAAGGATAATTATTTGGAAAGGTGCTTTTACAATAATAAAAAATAGGCCTCTGCTTGGAAGTGGGCCAGATGCCTTTGTATACGGTGTTAACACCTATGATAGAGACTATCTAGTAAATGTACTTATACCAAGCTTAAATGCAATACCTGACAAGGTTCATAATGAATTTTTACAAATCGCATGTACTATAGGCATTCCTGCGTTAATCATATATTTGTTTACAATTGCACTCATATTAACTAATTTAATAAAAAAGGATATTCACAAAAATACTTTATCTTTTATACTTCTATTATGTATTATATCCTACCTTGCACAAGCATTTTTTAATATAAGTGTACTTGACATAGCACCTCTTTTCTGGGCATTACTTGGAATTTCTAGCAGAAAAGAAAATGCATAAAAAAACAGCCTGGAATAAAATCCAGGTTGTTTTTTATTGAACTGTGTATGGTAAAAGTGCAATATGTCTTGCTCTTTTTATAGCTTCATTAACTTTTCTTTGATGTTTTGCACAAGTTCCTGTTACTCTTCTTGGTAATATTTTACCTTTATCACTGATGTATCTTTTTAATTTTTCTACATCTTTGTAATCTATTTCATCAATGCTATCTACGCAAAAATTACATACTTTTTTTCTAGGTTTTCTAAAAGATTTTTCTTTAGAACCTTTTTTTACGTTTCTTTCTGCCATTTCAAATTCCTCCTTTTCTTTTTTAGAAAGGAAGTTCCTCGTTATCATCTATTGTAATGAAATCTCCATCTGCACTAGATGATGGCACTTCCATATCAACATTTGAACCTGCAGAATCTCTTCTTGAATCAGCAAAATATGCATTTTCTACTATGAAGTCAGTAGCATATCTTTTTTGACCATTTTGATCTTCCCAGCTTCTATTTTGTATTCTACCTTCAACTAATACTTGTTGTCCTTTAGCATAATACTTAGAACAAAATTCAGCTAATTTTCCAAAAGCTGTTAAATTAAAGAAATCTGCTTTTCTTTCTCCATTTTGATCAGCAAATCTTCTATTAACTGCAATAGAAAATGTTGTAACCTGTGTATTAGTATTTGGTGTTGTTCTTGTTTCAGGGTCTCTTGTTAATCTCCCCATAAATTGAAATTTATTCATATTTTTCCCCCTAACATTTTATTTAATTTCCATTTCATAAACTATTTTTTTATAACTATATGTTTTAGAACTATTTCATCAAGTCCTAGAATTCTTTCAAATTCTGCAATAAATTCTGGTTTTGCTGTAAATGTAAATAAGATATAGTAACCTTCTTTTTGCTTATTTATTTCATAAGCTAAAGTTTTTTTACCCCATTCCTCTACATTTGTAAGCTCGCCATTTGCACCGATTAATTCTTTCATTTTTTCACCGAAAGCTACTGTTTTTTCTTCATCAGCAGCTGCAGATAAAATTATAACTGATTCGTAATTATTCATGACCAAACTCACCTCCTCTTGGACATTAGACTCTATGACCTACATAGAGTAAGGAAATTAACTGGTAAACATTATATCATTTTTTTTTTAAATTATCAACAAATTTTAATAAATATTTTATATATATTTATTTTAAGCAAATAATATTAAAAAAGCACTTATTTTTAAGTTTGACAATGTAACTCATTAGATATATAATACATATACTATAATGACATTATTAAAGGAGGGCATAATTTGAAAATTGAGAGAATAAGCCAGAATAAAGTAAAAATTATATTAACTTTAGACGAATTAAAAAAAAGGAAAATATCGGTAAGAGAGTTAGAAAAGGATAACGCCCTTGCAAGAGATTTGTTTTTCGATCTAATTGAAGAAACTAATCTTGACGAAGAATTACACCTAGACGGTTCTCAACTACTTATAGAAGCAAGTTCTGACAATAAAGATTTGTTTATTGTAACAATAACTATCGTAGATGTTAAGCCTAGCACTTTCAAACAATTCAGTGGTTCTGATATAAAAAGCCCTAATACAAAATCAAATTGTTATAAAGTTTCAAGCAATATATACGAGTTTAATTCTATGGATAACATTTTAGAATTTTGTGAAAAATCTAAGGAAGAAAATTTATTTTTTGGAAGAAATAGTTTATATAAAGAAAATAACAGCTACTATTTAGTATTTAGCAAAAATGCTGTAAAGAATAAAAAATTTATTAAAACTTTTATATTTTTATCTGAGTATTGCACTGCATATTATGATTATGATATGTTAGAAGCTTCAATTAAGGAAACATCTAAGCTTATAATAGCAAACAGTGCTATTCAAAAATTAAGATCTATATAACTCCATATTTATTTGGAGTTATATTTTTGAATAAGTATACTTATCCGCCTTAATTATTAAAGGTATCTCTTTTATATTTATTTTTCCATCTAAAAATAACACTTTTTTATATGCAGTTCTATATTTAATACAAAATTCTATTAATTCTCCATAATTTTTAATTTTATCTGGAGCATCTACAGAAATGTTTTCAATTTTAAAACCATTTTCTTTTAGATCCAACATCATATTATTTTTCTCTTTTGGTGTTAAATATCCAAATTTTTCTATTATAAACATATACTTTACAGAAATTTTATTTAATTTTTGTTGCCATATAAAAGGCTCTATTATATTAAACGACGTTATTCCTAAAACTATTATTCCTATAACGCAAAAAACAAATACTATTGGCATTACAATTAATGATTCACCTTTTCTATTTTTTTCTATTTTATCTCCATATTTTTTATTTTTATACAATCTATAAATTTTAATTCAACTCTCTTCCCTAAAAGATTAACAAATACTACTGGCTCAAAAATAACCGTATATTCTACTTTAACCTGATTTTTTAGCATGTCATATTCCAAATTCTTTATATTTACTCTGTCATTATAATTATGTTTTATTATTTCCTCTACCTTAGTTTTAAGTTTGCTATTGTCTACTTTATACTGATAATACATAAGCTCATTACTATTAAAAGAAATTATTGCATTTTGGACTATATAAAACATGTCCATTTTTACTGGTGAGATCATTGTATTTACCTGTTGATAAGCAACGTAAACATTTATAAAAATTGTTATTAATATACTAACTAAAATAAATACTATTATTATATTAATGCTACCACTTTTTTTATATTTACACCTCACTTATTTTAAACTCCTTATTTACAATATCTTTATTAATAACGTTCTTATCAAATATAAAGTTTATATTATCCTTATAACTATCTATCGTATCAAATTTAAATATAACCTCATAATCTTTATTATTAAATTTATATTTTACTTTTCCATCTATTGGATCCTTTATCCTTTTTCCTATATCATCAAAATTAACATCCAAATAATTTCCCGTATGTTCTCTTAAATATTTCCAAGAATTAACTGTATTTTCTGTACCTTTTGGCACTTCAAATCCAATAATATATTTATTATTATTACTATACAAAATTTTAGAGTCTATCTTATTATTTTCCAAGTAAACTTCAACTTCTTCTATTTTTTCTACATCTTTATGGAGATTTAATTTTAATGCCATCATTCTCTCTTTCTCGATAACTCCAATAGAATTCTTAGTTTTAGTTTCATTTGTTTGGACAAGTGGACTTACAACCAGCACATCATTTCTTTTCTTTTGAATATAAGCATTTTCTAAAGCAGCCGGAACTATTAATTTTTCGTCGACGTTTATTTGTAAATCGGTTTCTAATGTATCTTGCATAAGACCATCTACATAAAATTCTGTATACAAATAACTTACGACTTTTATATGAATTTTATTTTTCCCTGGAGAGGAAAAATCACCTCTGGAAACAGTAAACTGTATATTCTTGTCCAAGTTTACTCTTTTACTGCCACTAATTTTTGCGATTTCTTTTCCATTTATAAATATGGTCGAACTTATCTCCTTTATTTGATTTTCTTTAGCGTATGAACTCAAATTTATAGCCTGTGCCCCAAAATTTAAGTTTAATGTTATTTTATCTTCAATACTTTTTATAGTATTACTTCCACTAGAACTAAATTTAGACTTTACACTTGCACTTGCTGCCATTGGTTCTACTGCCATAGTAGCATACTTTCTTCTTCCCCATCTATCAATTCTATTTACAGTTACAATACCATAAGTTTTCCAAGTAGCACAAGTATTTAAGAGCACCTTATCTAGTCCTATAGTATTAGGAGTAATATTGTACTTTACAAGATTATATGAATTACAAGTATTAGTCGAATAATCAATTGTATCAAATAATAACTTACTATTTTTCATATAACTTAGTTGTTCTTCATATTTATACTTACTCTTATCCATCCAAGAGTTGTATGCCCCAGCGGTATATATATAATTCCATTTATCCGGTGTAACCTCAGGTGTTCCATCAACAGGAAAATATACATTTGCTACAGTTTGTCCACTATAACCTCTGCCAAGTAAATAATATTCACCTCTTTTTCCTCCACTTAACCACTTTCCTTGGTTTGGAACCTCTTTAAACCTTTGATTTTTAACTATTCCATACATTGCCTCTGGAGAAGAATAAGAAAATACATTATATATATAATATACTTGTTCATTTATTTCTTCACCATAAACATTATATCTTGGAACTCCTATCGTATCTATTACAAATTGAAACTTTTCTGATATTCCAAAACATTGATTCATCATAACACCAAATAATAGATAACTAATTGATATAATTAATGCTTTTTTATATTTCTTCATATACCACCTCCAAAATAATTATTCTACTTTTATACAAAATCTCAACATGTTTTCGTGCATATCTATTAAATAAGAATATTTGTCATTTATTTTAGCTGAAAGATTTATATTATTAGTATTTTCACTCCTAAAGTCCTTATATTTATCTGCAAGAAGTATTACATATTCATAAATGTACTCTTCTATTTCTAAAGAATATTTATTATTAATAAAATTCAAAACTTCATACATATATACTTGATCAACATCTACTACTTCCTTTTTTATCTCTTTAAAAGGTTTATTTATATATAAATAAATTTTATCTTTATAATATTCAATTTTAAAATCATAATACCCATTTTCTATCTCTTTAACATTTTTCCCTACTAATATTTTATTTTGATCTCCCCTATATTCTCTATTCTTTATAAAACTATCGGGTAGCACCTCATTTTCAGTTATAGTCATTTTTTCATCATCTTTTAAAATAGGTTTAGTAAACAGAATTTTAATAGTGGCAATAATAATTATTACAAAAAATACTACTATGAAAACAATAAATATAATAGTATTATTTTTTTCTTTAATACTATGCACTTACAACCTCTTTTCTATTTTTCTCGTATAAATTAGTAATTTTTTCCAATATATATTTTTCTTCTTTTTTTCCACTATATAAATTTTCAGTAAGTATTAAACAGGCAATCACATGCTTAGGTGTAAAATTTTGTGTTACTATCATAACCTTATTTTTTTCTTTTATTTTATTAAACTCCATTTCTATAAATTCAGTTTTGTCACTAATTATTAGATATACATCCACTTTTGTCTTTCCATTCTTAGATTTTAAGAATTTAATCTTATTATTAAAACTTTCTTCTATATTGTCATAACAATTTTCCACATTATTAACAACTCTTTCTGAAATTGCATCGTTTTCTTCACTTATTAATAAAACATTCATAAACTTTCCTCCTACGCTATTAATGTTAATGAAATTTTTCCATATCTTTTTATGTTGCTTAATCTTATTCCTTCTTCTTTCTTTAATTTAATCATAACGGTATCAACTACAGTATCAGTTCCCAATTTTTCTATGTCTTCCATAGAAACTCCAAACTTATTATAGGAATCTACTACTTCCACATCCTTTAATATATTAACTGTTGTATATGATTCTTTTGCACCTGATGTGAATATATCAAATTTTTTATCTGAATAAAAATTAATAATATCTTCTAACTGATCCGTTTTGGCCGTACAGTATACATTAATATGATTTCCCTTTTTTATATTATAAGATGAACTATCTTCAGAATTTTCTACTTTTAAGGAAATATACTCATAGTCGCTATCTACTGTATATTCATTTTCTTTTATTAATGCTTTTTCTGATATTATATTTCCACATTTTATGTCATTATTAAAAACAAAATTTTCCTTACCACTCAAATCTTTTAAATATTCAATTGAGTTTGCATTATAATCTTTAAAGTCTATGTATATTTTCTTTAGATTTTTAGTACTTGGTTTATCTCCCTTTTTTATATCTAATATTGCAATATATGCCGAAGCCAAATTGTCCTTATTTATAACATTTTTGTATACGTACATAAGAACCAAAAAGATTATAATAGAAAATACAAGCATTATTATATATTTCTTATATTTCATATATCACCTATATTATTGACAATGTGGAATCAACCCAAGCCCCCATTCTATTCATTACATTTGTAAGCAATGATGAAACTTGTGGATAAAAAAGCACTAGCGCAAGTACAAGTGAAACCGCTATTAAAATAATAGTTTCTGCAAGAGCAGATCCTCTTTTCTTTGTAGAAATTGATTGTTTTTTAAAATTAGTTCTTTTTAGTAAATTTTTTCTTTTGCCTTTATTCATATTTATATCTTTCATTTCTCCTCCTTTATACAAAAAAATTTTGCAGACCATCAGAAATTTGCATAAATATGGGATACCCAACTAAAATAAATATGTTTACTAACGATATAACTGTTGTCATACTTATAAACAAAAAGTTTTTGCTAGCTTGATATCTTAAATATTTAAAATATAAACTTTCTAATGTCTTTTCAAACACTTTCAATCCTTCTTCTATATAGCCCTCTTTTTCTATATCAGACAGCATTGCCAAAAACATATTAAACTCATATGAATTAAATTTTTTCCTAAATCCTTCTAGACATCTTTCCATATTAAGATTATACATTTTATAATCTTCTATAAATTTAATATAACTATTTTTAAATCTTTTATATTTTATTACATTGGCACTTATAGCTAGCGACTTATATATTGGAATATTAGCTGAAAGAGATAATTCTAAACTTTGAACTATATTTGATATTTCATGTATTAAATTCATGTTTTCTTTTTTTATAAAACTACAAATTAATATATTGGGTAAAAAAAACATTAATAAAAATAATATACAAGATAAAATAACATTATGATCTCTAAATAAAATTATTATAAAAATAAAACTAGATAAAAAATATTTGATTGCAACATATTTGCCAATCGTAATTCCATATGGATTTTCTAAAGATTTTAATTTTTCGTTTACGCTATTTAAATAAACTTTTATGTATTTATTTTTATTTATTAAATTTATAAGAATATTGGAAAATTGTTTAAAATTTAAATTATTAGAATTAACATATTTTGATTTTTTTAAAACACTTCTATATGAAATTAAGTTATACGATAAAAAAATTGAAAATATAAATAATATTAGTGCATATATACAATCACCTCCCTATTTATTTTTGATTCTAGCATGCAACATCTCAAAAGTCAAGAAAAATCGATCATCAAATTTCGACAAACATTATTTTTTATTCCAATAAATTCAACATTTTTAGCAACTTTTAATTGACAAATAATATATTATTAATATATAATGTTTCTGTAGGAAAGGTGGTTTTTTTTATGAATGAAAATCCAAATAAAGCAAAAATAGTGCTATCTTATATTATATCTTTACTTGGTTTAATATTCTTTTATGCAGATAAAGAAGCTAGTGAACAAGATAGAGCACATTACGCTCAAGGTGCTACTATATTTATAGTTGAATTTATAGTATCAATTATTTCAGGAATTGTTAGTGGAATTGGTATTCCTTTTGTAGGAACAATATTATCACTTATTCCAACTGCTCTTTTAGTTCTAGCTATTATAGCTGCTGTTAAAAGTGCAAACGGAGATTTCTTTGAAATCCCAGTAATATATGATTTTTCTAAAAAAATATTTGGTAAAAAAGACTAATATATTTAATGTAAAATTATAAAATAAATGTAGATCCATTTTTTGTCTCTACATTTATTTTTTTTATTGAATATTTTTAAAAAATTTGCTATACTTAAGGTGGTGAGTTTATGAATAAAAACGGAAAAAAAATTCTCATTATTGATGATGATGTAAATATGATGGAAATACTTTCTGTTGTTCTAGAAAAGTATGGACATACTCTTTATTCATATACAGATTCTATATCTGGTATTGAAGCACTAAAAAAAGATAAATATGATATTCTAATTGTAAATTATTTACTTTCACCTGTAAACGGTGATAAAATAGTAGAACTAGTTAGAGAGTTTGATAAAGAAATTTATATAATATTAATGTCTATACATAAGGATCTTGCACCATCAATAGAGGTTATGCAAAACTTAGACATTCAAGCATATTTTGAAAAAAGTGCTAGATTTGATCAATTGATAATGCTTATACAAAGTGGTGTAAAGCAGATAGAACAGCTTGAAAACATTAAAGCAATGAGTTTAAAATTCGAAAAGTATTTATTTGATTTTGTTAATATTATGCTAAATGCAATAAACGCCAAAGATCATTATACTGAAGAACATTCAAAAAGAGTTTCTGCGCTTTGTAAATACTTCGGAGAATACCTAAAATTATCAGAAAAAGATGTAGAAAATTTAAGAGTAGCAGGTCTTTTCCACGACATAGGAAAAATAGGATGTCCTGATAGCATATTGCTAAAAGAGGGCAAACTTACAGACGAAGAGTATGATACAATAAAATTACATCCTGTTATAGGTGCAAATATAGTAGGTGCAGCTGATTACTTTAAAGAAATTGCACAGATCATGATTGTCCACCATGAAAGAATAGATGGAAAAGGCTATCCATATAACAAAAAAGGTGACGAAATACCATATCTTGGGAAAATACTTACTATTTGTGACAGTTTTGATGCTATAATGAGCAAACGTCCTTACAAAGATAAATCTTCCTTAGAATTTGCAATTTCAGAACTTGAAAATGGAAAAGGAACACAATTTGATTCGGACCTTGCTACATCATTTATAGAAATATTAAAATTACATACTGATGATATAACTAAAATATTGGCACAAAATCAATAATTTTTATACCAAAGTTTTAAAAACTTTGGTATTTTTTTACTCCACATATATTGCAATTGCTTTTAACATTTTATTACTTCTTTTTGTATCTTCATTTATGTTATATCCTAAAACCTTAACTTTCCCACAAACATTACTAAAAAGATTCATATCTATTAGTGATTTTTCTTTATCATACCAAACATAACTATTATTAATGTTAAATATATTATCTTCATAACTTCTATTTTCAAATATCTTTTCTATTTTTCCTTCCTCTTCAACTACCTTTGAATTTTCTCTTGTTGCTCCATTTTTTAATTTTCTAAGGTTTTCAATTAAATTATGGTAAAATTCTATATTTTTTATTTCCGATATATCAGAAATATTTATATATTTTTCCTCTGTTATAACATTATAAGTCATTCCCGAATCTACGCCAAAACCCGTACTGTTTCTTTTTACATGCCCCTTATCTCCATCGCACATATTTTCTTTCCTTGGTTCTACTCTTATATTATTAATATTTCCACAATTTTTTTGAACAGAATACTCCACAACATCTATATTAAAATTAAAATTTCCATATGTGGCAATTAAATTTTTTATTAAGTCTTTATCAATATAAATATAATATCTCATCTGTACCACCTAATAAACTATATGTTTATTTAATCTACACTAATACTATCTTTTATATTATTAAATTTTGACTCTCCTATTCCTGGCACATCCATTATATCTTCAATATACGTAAATGCATTTTTTTCTCTATACTTAATTATTTTATCAGCCGTAGATGCCCCAATTCCACTCAATCCCATCAACTCCTCTTTAGTTGCAACATTAATATTTACCTTATTATTATCTAAATCTAGATCTCTTTCATTATTACTAATTTCTTCTTCACTCTTATTTTCTTTTTTAGGAATCTCTATTTTGTCAGAGTCTTTTAAACTTTGTGCAAGATTAAGTTTATTTATATCCGCCGTATCACTTAGTCCTCCTGCAATATCTATAAGTTGGTATAACCTTGCCCCCTCATTTAAATAATATACTCCTGGATTTACTATTTCTCCCGTAACATATACCCCGATATTATTACTTTTATTACTATTATTGCTATTTCCTCTTTCATTTTTTTGTCTTGATTGAATAAATATAGAAAGTGAAGCCATAAGAATAATAATTATACAAATTATATAACCTTTGTATTTTCTTAATAATTCTAATTTTTTTTGCATTTTATTCTCCTTTTTTCTTTTCTTTTAATTTTTTTTAGATATAATATAAATAGTAGAGGTGTACACTATATGAAAACTTTTTTAAAATATAAAATAAATGTTATTATTATTTTGTTATTTGGAATAATTATCACGTCTTCTAGCATATTTGCAGATGAGACGAATAATTCAACTAATATTATTAATTATAAAGATATAAACTGTAATAAAGCACTAATAATGGACGCAAAAAATGGAAGTGTCATATACTCAAAAAATGGGTTTGATAAAGTTTTTCCTGCAAGCACAACTAAAGTATTAACTGCAATTTTAGCAATAGAAAATCTAGATCTCCAAAAATCTGTAGTAGCTTCTAGTACAGCAATATATGCCACTCCAGAAGAAAGTTCTAGTATGTATATACAAATAGGTGAAGTTTTAACAGTAAAACAATTACTATATGGACTTATGTTACCCTCTGGCAATGATGCTGCAAACGTCCTAGCAGAAAGTGTTTCAGGAGATATTTCTAAATTCGTGGAATTAATGAATGCGAAATCCAAAGAAATTGGTTGTACTAATACACATTTTGTTAATCCACATGGATTCCACGATGATAACCATTATACAACCGCATATGATATGGCAAAAATTTTAAGATATGCAATACAAAATAAAACTTTTAGAGAAATAATAGAAACTAAATATATAGAAATACCTGCCACTAATAAAACAAATACTGTAAGAAAATTAACTAATACAAATAAATTGGTTAATAAGAATTATAAAAGTACTTACTATTACGAATATGCTATTGCAGGAAAAACTGGATTTACTAATGAAGCTCGTGGTACATTAGTAACTTACGGTAAAAAGGATGGAAAAGAAGTTATAGTTACACTATTTGATGGAACACAACTTTTAGGTAAGGAAGTTAGATACTATGACGCAAAAAAATTATTTGAATATGCATTTAACAATTATTCTTACAACACCCTTTTAAATGCTAATTCATTTAAGTTTGATTTTTTTGATAAAAATACTAATAAAACCTATACTTTAAAACTTAACGGTGACATTACTTCGCTTACATCAAAAAACAAAAACTACATTATAACTTACAATGATATGTTAGTTGATATTGAAAAATTAAATACTATAAATAATAATATTAAAATATATCAGGATAATCTTGAGAATCAAATAATTGGATCTGTAAATATAAGAATCAAAGGAGAAAATTTATTACTTGAAAATAAATATAACTTAATAATAGATTCTATTAAAGATAATTCTACCTTACTTAAGAAAATATCAAATAGTAGAAATTTTAAATTAACGTTGCTAATTCTACTATTTTTAATAATAATATTATTAGTTATTGTTTTAGTAAAAAATAAAAAATCTAATAAGAACAATTATTTAGACAATAAAAGATACTCTAGAATAAAATTAAAACATAGAGGTGAAAAATTTTAGAAATAAAAAGTCCAATCTGAATACATTATATCACAGATTGGACTTTTTGTTTACATTTAATCTAAACTTTTAAAATTTTTATCAATTTCTTCTTTAGTATTTTCAGTGTCAACTATCACATAAGACAAGCCATTTATATACTTTGGTTTATTTGGAAGAGTAGTAGAATATATATTATCAAAATCCACTTTAGGTAAATCACTAACATATTTTAGTGCTTCTCTCGCCGTAACATTTGTATTAGTATTCTTTTGGGCAATATTTATAAGTTGCGGTGCTTTTGATATATTACTTACTGACAATGCAGTTTTTATAAACTTTTTAATAAACTCTTGCTGTACTTTTGTTCTATCCACGTCACCCATTGCATATCCAACAGTATAGTCATTATTAGATCTAAATCTTACATATTGTTCAGCCTTATCACCATTTAATACCTGAACACCTGGATATAAATCTATATGAAGATCTTGTGTTGGATCGTCATATTTCATACGCATAGCAACATCTACTTCTACACCACCTATTGCATCTACCATTTCTCTTAGCATATCAGCTCTAAAGAATAAATAATAATCTATCTTTACATCTAGCATATTTTCAATTTCACCTATTAAAGGTACTACATTTTTCCCCCTATATATTGCATTTATTTTATGACCTATGCAATACTCGTTATCTACATATGTATCCCTTGGAATTGACATCATAGCTATTTTTCCAGTTTTTACATTATATCTAATATATATTATTGTATCCGTAAGATTTTCATTTATTCCACATACTAGTGCGCTTATTACTTCTTTTTTCTCCGAAGTAGCCTTGTATCTAATTTCAGTGGCATTTTCTTCTGGTATACTACTAGCATCTATATTATAATTGATTACGTATAAAATTGAAAAAAACGCTAGCGATACTATAGACAATATAATAAATACTTTTGATACTTTTTGAACTTTATTTTTCCTACTTACTTTTTTCATTTAATTCCTCTAAAATTTTAAATTTCCTTTGATTAACATACTAATAATATTAGCATTATACAATAATTTAGTTATCATACTTGCATTTATATATTCTACTGCACCAGTAACTATTCCCATCGGTGCCATAAAGTTTATAATAGCAAGTAATATACATATTATAAGTATACCCTTAAGAATTCCCCCTACTGTTCCGCCAATTTTATTTATGCTATTTAATAAAGGTAACTCACAAACTAAATTTAGTATCATTCTTATTATATACATAATTAAGATAGTTACAATAAATATAGCAATAAAACTTATTCCTTTAAATATAAATTTAGTTATATTATTAGAAACTGAAGATACATTTTCTGCAACAACATCTTCTGTTATAAAACTATTTATTACACTTTGATTTTTATCTGATTTTTCATCATTTTCTTTATTATTAATACTATCTGTTATAGTTTCAGATATTTGTGAATTTATGCTATCTCCAAGCCCAGTCTTTTCCATCAAAAAGTTTGCAACTGTACCTTGAAGTGCAAAAGCCAAAATAATTGCAATTACAAATGTTACTAAACTAATAACTATTGTTACAAGTCCTTTTTTATAACCTATAAATGCTGACATTGCTAAAAATAAAATCAATATAATATCCAATATCATAAACTTTCTCCCTCCAATTTAATTAATATTTATATATTAAACATATAAACTTTTCCAGCATATATAAGTGCTGCAGTCCTACCATTCCTTATGGTAATAATATCTTTTGGTGGAAAATCTATACTTAAATTTTTTATATTAATCCCCCATTTATTATAAACCTCAATCTTATTTTGATATACTACAAAAGTTATAAGCCCATCAGATTTATATGTTTTAGGTACATTTTCTATACTTGTTTGTCCTATAATTTTATTTTTATAATCAAAAGTAGTATATAAATAACCATTTTCTTCATTTGATTTTTCAACTAAATTAAAGTATTTATTTTGCAAAGAAATAAATAGCAATTGAGACGCTGTAAATTCTTTTATTACATTTAAACTCTTACTATTTATATCAATGGTAGCTATAGAATCGCTAAGCAAAAGAGTAACAATCCTTCCATTTATTTTATAATCATATAAAAAGTTATTATCTATAGTTGCTATAATTTCATTTGTTGCCTCACCATTATTTAGCTTAATAACAGAAATATCAAGTCCTACCTTAAAAGATGATGTATTAGATGTTATAATTAATATTTCATTTGCATTATTTAATAACTCAAGTTCTACTATGGGTTCAGCAGAAAGATAAGCATTATATAAATGACTACCACTAGAATCATATACCCCCACAATTTTTTTGTATCCATTCGTTGAATATTCTATAGCAACATTACCATTACCATCTATATAAGACTTTTCTATTGATCCGTCTATTTTTTTATTATATACCTCTTTTTTATTATTAAAAAAGTATATTGAGCCATTTGAATTATTGCAAACCGCCATATATTTCCCTTCGACATATATAGTTGGGTTAAACTTTTCCTCTAATTTATATTGCCATGTCATTCTTCCATTTTTATCATACGTTTTTAAAACCTGATCATTATAAATTAAAAGTTCATTCATATATTTTTTATAAATATCATCAGAAGATGTAGAAGTGATACCAAATGAAACCACATCACTAATATCTACATTTTTATTAATCGTTATTCCTATAGTAGATGCATATCTAAAGAATAAATATATTACTATACCAAATATAAGTGCAAAACTTATTATTTTCAAATTCTTTCCTATTGAAAATTTAAATTTTAGTTTTTTATTCTCATTATTTACATCTTCTCTATATTCATTTACAGACTTGCCAGCCCTTCTTTTTCTTGTTTCTTCATTTATTTTATTGTACTCATTAACAATCTCTATGCTTTTATCTATTTGTGCTTGTATTTGTTCATCATTTAATTTTCTTCTTCTTTTTCTTACGGGAGTCTCTTCATTTTTAGTTTTATTATTAATATTTTTATTATTAATTTTTATTTTCATAAAAATCCTCCCATTCTCTTGGAATAAAATATTTTTTATCTTTAATTTTGTCTGGTAAATATTGTTGCTCTACAAAAGAATTTTTATAATCATGTGGATATTTATATCCTTTACCATATCCAAATTTTTCCATACCAGTTCTTGCTGCATTGCGTATATGTAATGGGATTTCACCACAATCTATATTTTTAACATCTTCTAGCGCCATATTTATTCCCCTATAAGATGTGTTTGATTTTTTACTTAATGCCACTACTAATGCAGCCTCTGCTAAAATTATTCTAGACTCTGGCATTCCAATTTGTGCTACTGCTTGCATAGCAGAAGTTGCTACAACAAGAGCATTAGTATTTGCAAGACCTACGTCCTCTGAAGCTTGTATAACTATTCTTCTTGCAATAAACATTGGATCTTCTCCTCCATCTATCATTCTTGCAAGATAATGAAGTGTTGCGTCAGGATCAGAACCACGCATAGATTTTATAAACGCACTTATTGTATCATAATGTGAGTCGTCACTTTTATCATATATAGCTTTTTTTTCCTGGATACAATTTTTAATTACATCTTTAGTAATAAAAATACTTCCATCATTTTCTGGTGTAGTAGTAAGTACTGCTAGTTCAATAGTATTCAATGCTGTCCTTACATCACCACTTGAAAGATCTGCTATAAAATTTATGGCTTCTTCGTTTATATTTAAATTATAATTTCCAAGCCCATTTTCACAATCATTTATTGTATTTTTAATAATATTTACAATATCTTGCTTTTTTAATTTACTAAGCTTAAAAATTGTAGATCTTGATATTAACGCTTTATTTACTTCAAAATAAGGATTTTCAGTAGTAGCTCCTATTAGAACTATTATTCCTTTTTCTACGTATGGCAAAAGAGCATCTTGTTGTAATTTATTAAACCTATGTATTTCATCAATAAATAATATAACCTTACCTGTTGGGTTCATAAATATATTTTGAGCATCGTCTACAACTTTCTTTATATCAGAAACTCCAGCACTAGTTGCGTTAAGCTCGACAAACTTGCTTTTAGTAGTATTTGCTATAACCCTAGCCAAAGACGTTTTACCACACCCTGGTGGTCCCCACAGTATAATTGATGTCAATTTGTCTGCTTTTATCAATCTATATAATAATTTGTCTTTTCCAACTACTTCTTCTTGACCATAAAAATCTTCTAGTTTTTTTGGCTTCATTCTATATGCTAGTGGTTCCATAAAATACCCTCTCTTAAAGTTAAATCTACTTACATGATTATATACCATATTTATACATAATTCAATATTTTTGATTGATTTATCTATTTTAAAGAGATTAGAAAAGAGATAGAAAATAATATAGACTATGTTCTATCTCTATTTAAATTTTAACGTTTTCTATATAGCTTAAAATACATTAAATTATCTGCATCTTTGGCAATATTTTGCATAATATACTTTTTATATTCATTGTTATAATAAGCTCCATTTGTAAAATTACCATCATTATTAAAATTTTTATTATTTTTACATTTCTTCATAAATCTCAACCACTACTTTCATGTTATTTTTATCTATATTTGCTTTTATAATCAAACTTTTATCCATAGTATTTTTAAATCTATAATCTAAAGTTCCATATGCTACTGCTGCTTCTTCTTTTTTATTTGCATAATTAACCGGTGCCGAATGATGATGTCTTTCAATAATCTCCACTCCTACATTATTTAATGCAATATTTAGAGTCGTAGAAACCTGGCAAATTCCACCTCCTACAGTTTTTACTATTTTTCCACTATCTATAGACTCTGCTAGCTTATATCCATTTTTTAAAGTACGCTCTCCTAAAACTTTATTAAAAGAAAAAATTTCTCCAGGAGCCACAACATAATTATTTATTTTAAATGCTGCTATCTCTAAATTATTCATTCTATTTTCATCCTTTGAAAAAATTTTAGTTATTCCTTTTCCTAGCAAATTTAATTTATATTTTTCCTTATTCAATTATATCACCAATAGAATTATATTTTAATATAATGATGTTTATTAATAAAATTCGTATTATTTCATATAATATTACTGTATTAAATAGAGTAGGTGATTTTTTGAATACAGAAATGAAACAAAACAAAATTAACTTTAAAATGCTTTTCTTATTTATATTAATGGCCCTAATTGCAGGTGGTATTGGCGCGTTACTCGGAGGAGATATGAAAGACTTTAATAATGTACAAAAACCAGTGCTTACACCCCCAGCAATTACATTTCCTATAGTTTGGACTATTCTATATGTTTTAATGGGAATTTCTTCATATCTAATATGTTGCAATAAAACTGATCAAAAATTTATTTTCAGTGCATGTATTTCTTATATATTGCAACTTATTGTAAATGCTATATGGCCACTTATATTTTTTAGATTTAACTTATACTTTATCGCATTTTTGTGGTTAATTTTATTAATAATTCTTGTTATAAATATGATTATTAAATTTTATAAACTAAAACCATTAGCTGCAATATTACAGATTCCGTATGTTATATGGTTAATATTTGCTGGATATTTAAATTTAGCAATATACTTTCTTAATAGATAGCAATAAATAAGTCCAATTTTAACAATATTGTCAAAATTGGACTTATTTATTTTTAATATATTTTTATAATTTGGCCTGGATATATTAAATTTGGATTTGATATATTATTTATTTGTGCTAAATACTGATACGTAGTACCATACATACTTGCAATTTTTGATAAAGTGTCTCCTGATTTTACAACATATTCTTTAACATTATTTTCTTTCGCTGGTACTTTTATTTTTTCTCCTGCAATTATATAATTAGGATTTGCTATATTGTTTATTTGTGCTAAATACTGATACGTAGTACCATACATATCTGCTATTTTAGATAAAGTATCTCCTGGTTTTATTGTATACATTTCATAATCATTATTTTCATTATCTGCTGGTCTTGCACTATCATATTCTTTTGGAATCTTTATAAATCCTAAAAATCTATATCCTCCTCCCAAATTATATGGCTTGTCTAACTTTAAGGTATAAAAATAGCTTCCTCCATAATTACTATTAGATGTTAGTATTGTTCCGTTTGAATCTACATCTTCAACAACTGCTACATGTCCAATTCCATTTGTATCATTTATAAAACATGCTATGTCACCTTTGCTTGGCACATCAACTCTTAAATATCCGTCTGGATAATAATACCAATCACTTGCATTATTTATACAAAGTTTTGGTTTACTTCCAAGAAGTTCATACCATCTTCCCCAAGCATAACATGTGCAGTTTGGAAGTCCATAACCAGAATTATAAAAAATATTATCCTTATAATAGTATTTATTTTCTTTTGTAGGTGCTTCTAACCTTTTTATAAATTCACTCATCTTTATTTTCCTCCTTTCTTATCTGTAAATTCTTTCCATCGTCTGTGTTTATACTTTTTTTAGTAAAATAATATGTTATTACCATTGTAGTTACGTTACTAAAAAGTAAAAATAGTTTTTCGTCTAAAGTCCCTTTTGTAAAAGCAAAAGTTACAACCAGAATTTCAAGTGTTATAACTAAAGTTAGCGTTATAATTGACTTTAAATCAATTAGTTTTTTTATTTTTCTTCTCATAACCTCACCTTTATTTATGCAAACAAAATTGCATATTATATTATATTCTCACACTTTATTTTAGTGCAAATATTAATAATAAAATTGCACTATTAATTTTAACCTAGCTTATAATACGATTACTTAAAAAAAAAATGAAGTAATAAATACTCCATTTTTTATTAATATATTGTAATATTTTATTGTATTTTTGATATATCTGATATCTTAGCAGCAAAATAAGGTAGTGTTTTATCTTTCTCTTTTAGAAAAATAAAGAATGTATCATCAACTAAAAAATCCCTTTTTTGTTTTACGTCTTCTACAATAGCAGCCTTATTTACAATCATACCAGCTTCACTTTTTATTTTACCACCTTTTTCATCTAGTGAAAATTTAATTGTTTGTAGTGCTTTACCAATTACATATTGTCTGCCATCTGCAAATAAAAATGGTTTTTGTTCGATTTCTTCCAATTCTGCAATCACATTCAAATTTATATCAGGAATTTTAACTTTTTCACCTTTTATAATACTTTTATTTCCGGTATATTGCTTAGAGTCCTCATCTATTTTTTTATATATATCATAAAAGTTATCTCCTTGATTCCCTCGTGATATTATAACCTCATCATTTGATTTAGTAATAAGTTTTATAGCAAAGTTAATAGAAGAATTATAATATAATACTTCTACTTGATCCATTACAGCACTCTTTGTAGAATTATCAATACCAAAGTATTTAACATTAGTATATTTTCCAAATTTATCATTTTTAAGTCTTGTAAATACCTTCGGAAATTCAAAGTCTTTCTTTAACATTGAGTATAAAAAGTAATCTTCATCAGAAGAATTTTCAAAATCAAAGTCATCTAGTATATCACTTGTTTCATTAAATTTTAATTTTATATCTTTTTTTATCTTGTTTTTTAAGTCATAAGATGGCGTACCATAAATCTTATAATAACTATCTTCTGATATATTAGATGTATCAAACGTTCCCTTATTTAGATTTTCTACTAATTTTATTTGAGGAGTAAAAACAATATCTTGTTTTACTAAATCATTTTTTAAATCATTCCATAATAAATTGAATGTACCACACCAAGCCGCATTGTCACTAATCTTATCTTCTAGTGATAATACTAAATCAATATTAGATTTAGTACTTACAATATCATTTCTTTCTTTATTTAAATATAAATATAAAAATAAAAACATTATAATTATAAGAGCTACTAATATTGATATTAAAATTATGAATATTTTTTTCATTTAATTCCCCCCTACCCATAGTTACTACATTATATAAAAAATATAAAAAAAAAGCAATAGATAACCTACTGCTTTATATGGCTCCTCTTGTTGGACTCGAACCAACGACCTATCGGTTAACAGCCGAGCGCTC
>OLPF01000504.1_pt1 | contig 41407 bp, 35 predicted proteins | sample 1673121 | NCBI WGS metagenome assembly OLPF01 (sample SAMEA3136756, study PRJEB25190) | human gut metagenome
TGCCTCGTCTGCTCCTCGGAAGGATAGGGGGAGGGGGCGCGAACGGCCTTGATGGGCACGTCTTTTTTTCGGGCAATGGCGCACACGCCGGCCACGGCCCCCAGTACGTCCAGGTCGGGGTATTTATGCCCCATCACAATGACCTGGTGGGTGCTGGCCAGCAGCTCGGACAGGGCGGAGGCCACCACGCGGCTCTTGACCTTGGTCCGGCGCTCGGTCTCTTTCGAGCGGCCGCCGAAGAAGGAAAAGTCGTTGCCGTCTTTGACCACCACTTGGTCGCCGCCCCGGCTGAGGGCCATGTCCAGCGCCAGGGAGGCGTATTCGTGGAGCTGCCGGGGGGTCTCCCCGTTGCGGCCGAAGCCGATGGAGAGGGTGGCGGCGACTCCGTTGGGGCTTTGCACCTGGCGGATCTCATCCAGCAGGGAGAACTTCTTCCGGCAGAAGACCTGGAACTGCGCGGCCTCCACCAGCAGCAGATAGTGGTCCCGGTCATAGCGGCATAAAAGCCCCTGCGAAGGGTCCAGCCAAGCGGAGAGGCGGTTGTTCAGCTCAGACCGCATCACGGCCCGTTCGCCCTCCTCCAGGCCTCGGCTGAGATCCTCGTAGTTGTCCACCTGTAAGATGCCCACGACGGAGCGGGTGGCGTCGAACTTGGCGGCTACTGTCGCGTATTGGGTCACGTCCACCCAATAGGTCGTGGCCAGAAAGCTGTCCTGCTCCCCGGTGCAGACCAGGTTGCCGTAGACCAGGTAGAGCTTTTCTCCCACAGGCACCGGCTCCGGGCTGAGGTGCTCGCCGTCCAGCAGCCACTGGCACTGAAAGGCGGGGACCAGGGCGGAGAGCTTCGTCTCGAAGAGATGGTCCGGGTCGCCGGTGAGGTGAAGAAAGCGTTCGTTGCTCCAGATGATGTCGTCCGTATCCGGCCGGAAAATGGCGATGGGCATGGGGCTGGAGAGCATGGTCCGGCGGGAGGCGTTGTCCACCCCGCTGGCCAGATGGTCCAGGTAATCCATCGCCTCCTGCTTCCGGCGGATGGCGCCGGACTGGAAGTAGAGATACAGGACCAAGAGGACCACCAGCTCCGCCATGCAGAGCCAAATGTTATACAGGCCGGTGAGAACGGCAAAGACCAACCCAGTGACGAAAAACAGGCGAAAGCCCGTGTCCGTCAGCCGGGAAAGCGCTTTTTGAAAGGTTTGCTGACGCATAGTCGTACCCTCCGGGCAGATGACATAATTTGTGATAGTACATTATATCACAATCCCCAGGGGGATACAAGGGGCGGGGAGGCTTTGCGGCGGTCATTTTCTGTGCCGCCGCTTCTTATACCAAACGCTGGTAAACACGATGCCCAAAAACAAGATCTGTCCGCAGAGATACAGCCACACCAGCAGGATGATCAGCGACACCAGGCTCCCATACACCAGCGAGTAGCGCGTGGACATACTGAGGAACCAGGAGAAGATCCCCGACGCCACCACCAGCGCAAAGGCCGAGACCAAGCTTGTCACCAACATGGGCAGCCGGGGCGTCCCAAAGGGCGCGGCCATGTTTAAGACCGCCATGAGGAAGAGGCAGAAGATGGCGAAGAGCAGGACGTATCTTGTCCATGACCACACGTCAAGCATCCGGTCCCAGAAGGGAAAATGCTCCGCAATGGCCCGGAGCGTCCGCTGCCCCGTGACCACGACCATGATGGACAGGTCCACGGTCAGCAGCAGGCCAAAGGGGAACAGGATGCTGACCACCATGCCCCGCACCATGGACTGAGACACGTCATCATACATATCCAAAATGACCCGTGTGATGGTCCGAAAGGCCGCGGCGGCCGAGAACCAACAGCCCGCCAACCCTGCCAAAAACAGGCCGGGGCTGCGGTGGATGGCGATGTAGCGCAGGTAGCTCTCCAAAACATCCAGCGCCGCCTGGGGCAGGATGGTCTGGAGCTGGCCGATGAGGCTTCCCACGTCGATGTTCACCAGGCCCAGAATATAGGACACGCAGATGAGCACCGGGAACACGGCCAGGATCACGAAATAGGCCAGGCAGGCCGCCGCCTGGGGCACCCGGCGGCTGAAATAGAGCAGGATCGCCTCCCGAAAGAAGGAGACGAGGGGAGAAGTCCAGAGCTTTTTCACAGGGGCACCTCCTGGGGCAGAATGGTCTTGGGGATCTTGGGGACAGGTCTGGTTCTGAACCTGTCCACCGGGGCATAGGCTGATGGCATACGGGAGTGATGCCAATGAAACCAAAGGCAGCCAAACGGGGCGCAGCCCGCCTGCTGCGCCGGGGCGTGGCGGGGATCCTGGCCCTGGCGGGCGTGGGGATGGCGGCGGTGGCCGCCGGTCTGCCGCCGCTGCCGGAGCAGGCCGCGGCCTATCTGCTGGAACAACAGACGCAGGCGGATGCACCGGGCGGACAGGCCCTGTCCTTCTGGCAGCGCATTTTGCTGGCGGATTCTGCCCTGCTGGCCCAAGCCGCCGCCGGGCACGCGGACAGCGGCACGGCAGAGGAGACCACCCCGCCGGAAGAGATCGGGGAAACACCGAACTTATCCCCAATTACCCCGGACAAAGTGGAAGAACGCACCCTCTCCGGCAGCGGGACGGAGTACGTCAACGCCCAGGGCATTTCTTTGTTCAACCGCACAGAAAAAACGGTGGACTTAGCAGCCATTGCCCAGGCCGGCTCCAGCCTGCACTTTCAGCCGGCGGAGGCGGGGCCGCAGATCCTGATCCTGCACACCCACTCCACCGAGGCCTACGCCCAGGACAGCGCCGCGCCCTACCAGGAAAGCGGCACGGCCCGGACCACCGATCCCTCTTATAATATCATAAAAGTAGGGGAGGAGATCACACGAATTTTCGAGGAAATGGGCCTCAGCGTCATCCACGACACGAATCTCTATGACTATCCCGATTACAACGGGGCCTACGAGCGGTCGAAAGCGGCGGCTGCGCAATATCTGGCCCAGTATCCCACCCTTCAAATGGTCCTGGATGTCCACCGGGATGCGCTGGTCGGGGCGGACGGGACGGTCTACAAGCCGGTCTTGCAGATCGACGGGGTGAAGACGGCCCAGGTCATGCTTTTGGTGGGCAGTGACGACGCGGGGGCGGTGTTCCCGGACTGGACAGAGCACATGGCCCTGGCCATGGAATTGCAGCAGCAGATGAATTCCCTCTGGCCGGGACTGGCCCGGCCCATCACCCTGCGGACGGCCCGCTTTAACCAGCAGATGACCAAAGGCTCCCTCCTGGTGGAGGTGGGCAGCCATGGGAACACGCTGGACGAGGCCCTAGCCGGGGCCAGGCTCTTTGCCCGGTCGGCTGCAAAAGTATTGCTCACCAGAGTGGGGTAGCAAAGCAGAGTAGGAAAAGGACCTGCGCTTGTTTTTCTCAACGAGTGCAGGTCCTTTTTGTATAGTGTTGTAGGGGTGGCTCAGCGCTCCATGAAGCGGGAGAGGAAGTCTCTTGTCTCCTCCCGCTGGGGATCGACGAAGATCTGCTGGGGGGAGCCTTCCTCCCAGATGACGCCGTCGCGCATGAAGACGACGTGGTTGGAGACGTCCCTGGCGAAGGCCATCTCGTGGGTCACGACCAGCATGGTCAGGCCCTCGTTGGCCAGGTCCCGCATGACGGAGAGCACTTCACCGACCATTTCGGGGTCCAGGGCAGAGGTCGGCTCGTCGAAGAGCAGTACCTCCGGGTCCATGGCTAGGGCGCGGGCGATGGCCACGCGCTGCTTCTGGCCGCCGGAGAGCTGCCGGGGGCGGGCGTTGATGTAGGGGGCCATGCCGACCTTGGTCAGGTACTTCATGGCGACCTCTTCCGCCTCCTTGGGGTCCTTTTTTAAGACCTTGGTCTGGCCGACCAGGCAGTTTTCCAGCACGGTCATGTTGTTGAAGAGGTTGAAGGACTGGAAGACCATGCCAACCTTCGTCCGGTAGGCCGCTGCCCCGCCCTTGCGGGAGAGAATATTCTCATCGTGGAAGCGAATTTCCCCGCTGGTGGGGGTCTCCAGGAGGTTGATACACCGCAGCAGCGTGGACTTGCCGGAGCCGGAGGCCCCGATGATGGACGTCACGTCGCCCTTGTTCACGGTAAAGTCGATGTCCCGCAGCACCTCGTGCTTGCCGAAGGACTTGGACAGGTGGTTGACCTGTAGGATGCGTTCGTCTGTCATTACTGCTCACCTCCGTCCTGGTGGTTGCGCTCCCCGTGGGAGCGGCGGGTCTCTGCTTTCTGGCCCTCCCGGATGGCGGCGTCGCGCTCGGCCTGGCGGCGCAGGTCCTCGCGAAGCATGGACTTGACTGCTTCGGGGTTGCGCTCGTCAAAGGGGGTACCCTTGCTGGGATGGCTGTAGGTCCCGGCGGACATGGTCAGGGCGTCCACCTGGACCAGCTCATAGCTGTCGTTGCCGTCCATCTTCTTTTCCAGCACGCGCAGGAGGATGGAGGCGGCCAGGGTCAGGCAGAGGTAGCCGATCATCTCGATGGTAGCGGAGGGGAAGTACATCAGGTTCAGGCCGACGATGTTGCGGTGGACGGCGAAGAACTCGATGAAGCCGATGACGAACATGACGGAGGTGTCCTTGATGTTGATGATGAAGTTGTTGCCGATCTGGGGGATGATGTTGCGGAAGGCCTGGGGCAGGATCACGTGGACCATGGTCTGGAAGTGGGTCATGCCGATGGCCTTGGCACCCTCGGTCTGGCCGGGGTCCACGGAGATGATGCCGCCGCGGACGGACTCGGCCATATAAGCGCCGGTGTTGATGGACACGACGATGAGCGAAGCTATCCAAACGCCGGTACTGCCCTTAAACGAGATCGCTCCGCCGGAGAAGTAGGGCAGGCCGTAGTAGATGAACACAGCCTGGAGGATCATGGGGGTGCCGCGGAAGACCTCCACGTAGATGCGGACGATCACCCGGATCAGCTTCAGGATGAACCGCTTGCCCACGGCGTCGCTCTTTGTGTAGGGAATGGTGTTCAAGATGCCGCAGATGAGGCCGATGATACAGCCCACCAGCGTGGCGATGACCGCGACGATCAGCGTGTTGCGGATGCCGGTCATGTAGTCGGGCCAATACTTGGCCCAGAGCCTGGACATATCGTAGCCCAGCTGCATAAGTTTGTCCATGGGTCAGCGGTTTCCTTTCTCTGGAAGTTGCAGTATCCGACCCTGCAAAAACAGGGCCGGATACTGGGGTCATTTGGAGTAAATGTCGAATCAGGGAATCAAATTAGATGGTGGGCTGAACGGCAATGGCCTGGTTCATGATGGCGTTGAAAATGTCGGCGTTCAGGGGAGCCAGGACCTTGTCCATGGCGTCCTTCAGCTCGGTGTTGCCCTTGACAACGGAGATGCCGATGTTGATCTGGCCTTCATCGACCTTGAAGTTGTCCTCACTGTTGGAGAAGTCCAGGATGGCCAGGTCAGAGTAGGTGGTGCAGGCACCCATGGCGGTGGGCATATCGGTGCAGATGAAGTCCACGGTGCCGGACTCAACAGCCATGATCATGGCGGGAGCGCTCTCGGACTGTGCCATGATCTGAGCGCCCTCGACCTGAGGCAGACAGTCAGTGTACCAGATGGTGCCGCTCTGAGCGGTGCAGGTGCCGGTCAGCTCGCTGATGCCCTTGGCCTTGGCCTGCTCGCTGTCTTTCTTGGCTACACACACGATGGAGGCGTAGAAGTAGGGGCCTGCCATGTCGACCTGCTCCATACGCCCGGCAGTCATAGACTGGCCGGCGATGACGGCGTCGATGGTGCCGGCGTTCAGGGCGGGGATCAGGCCGTCCCACTCGATGGCCTGGACTTCCAGCTTCCAGCCGTAGGTGTCGCAGATACGCTGGGCGATCATCACGTCATAGCCGTTGGCATAGGAGCCGGGGTTGTTCACGATGGGCACAGCGCCGTTGGAGTCGTCGGTCTGGGTCCAGTTGTAGGGGGCGTAAGTGCACTCCATGCCGACGGTCAGCACGCCGTCCTCCACGCCGGGGATGGCGCTGGTGTCGGTGCCGGTCAGGTCCTCGACAGGAGGGATTTCCACGGTAGCGGTGTCGGCAGCGTCGCCGTTGTCGGTGGTCGTGGTGTCAGCGTTGCCGCCGCCGCAGGCGCACAGGGACAGCGCGAGCACCAGAGCCAGGGTCAGTGCAAGAATCTTTTTCATGGTGTCTCCTCTTTTCATTGTATTTCATGGGCGGATAGGAACGGGGAAAGCGCGAAAAAAACCACGGGCCTGAAGCAGGTCCATGGTGATCAACAAAATGGGGATGGGGCTTGGACCCCTGATTTCTCTGTTGTTCCCAGGATAGCGCTCCACTGATTTGACCCAATGGCAGTCCGTCAGATATTTTCTGACGGCCCAGGCATCGCCCCGGCAGGCACCGGAGGGACCCTTCGGCGGCGTTTCCTTTCCCGCTCCCGGAGACCTGCCGGGGAAACGAGCGGTACTGATCAATGCCGCGCCTCTATCTTGTATAAATTTAGTATACGAAAGTATCTGCCGCTTGTCAAGACAGGAGGGGTACGGAATCAAGCCGCTTTTCCGGGGGGATTTTGGGGAGTATTGACAAAGGTACCTAGCCTCTTGCCATTCCCCCCGAAATGCAGTAAAATACAATTACTTTTATCCTCACAGCCATACCCCTTGGAGGTAACTGCTATGGAACCGAAAAAAACAAAGCCCTTGGGCTTTTGGATGGTCCTCATCGCCGTCATCGCCGCCGCAGCCATTCTTGGCATGATCCTGGTCCATGGCAACCGCCACACCGGCGGGGCCGTGCAGGTGACGCAGAACGGCGAGACCGTGGGCCTGTACCCCCTGGACGAGGACCAGACCCTCCGCTTCGACAGCGACAACGGGGGCTATAACATCGTCGTCATCTCCGGCGGGACGGTTCGGGTTAGCGAGGCCAGCTGTCCCGACCAGGTCTGCGTGCGCAAGGGCGCGACGGACCAGACCAACGACCCCATCGCCTGCCTGCCCAACAAGCTGGTGGTCCAGGTGGTCGGCGGCGGCGAACAGAACAACCAGCTGGACGGAGTGTCGTAAGCCCATGAACATCAAAAAACTGACCACCATGGCCATGCTCACGGCCATTTCCATGATCGTCTTCCTCATCGAGGCGCAGATCCCCATCCCCATCGCCATTCCCGGCGTGAAGCTGGGGGTCGCCAACGTCATTACCCTCTTCGCCCTGTGGACCCTGGGCTGGCGGGAGGCGGGGGCGATCCTGGTCGTCCGCATCTTCCTGGGCAACCTCATTGTAGGCAACATGATGGGGATGCTTTACAGCATGGCCGGCGGCGTGCTGTGCTGGGTGGTCATGTGCCTGGTGAAGCCCCTCATTGACCGCCGCCACATCTGGGTCATGAGTATGCTCGGCGCCGTCGGCCACAACGTCGGCCAGCTGGCCGTGGCCGTCTGGGTGTCGGGGACGGCCGCCATCGCCCTCTATGCCCCCGTCCTGCTGCTGGCGGGCCTGGTCACGGGCTTCTTCACCGGCCAATGCGCCCAAGCCGTCCTGAACCACATGGACAAAATTCAGAAGGGAAGTTGATCCCATGCAAGTAAAAGACCGGGTGTTGGAAGCCCTGGAGGCCAACCGGGGGACGTACTTCTCCGGCGAGGCCCTGGCCCAGAAATTAGCGGTCAGCCGCAGCGCCGTCTGGAAAGCCATCCAGCAGCTCCGAGAGAGCGGTTACCCCATCGAGGCCGCCTCCAAGCGGGGCTACTGTCTGGCCAAAGACAGCGCCATTTTATCCGCCCAGAGCATCGCGCAGTATCTCACTGTCCCCCAGCTGCGCCTGGAGGTGGAGCAGCTTGTTTCCTCCACCAACACCCTCCTCCGCCAGCGGGCAGAGGCCGGGGAGCCGGAGGGCCTGGCCCTGGTCGCCGCCGCGCAGACGGCCGGGCGGGGCAGACGAGACCACACGTTTTTCTCTCCCCCGGATACGGGACTCTACCTGAGCTTTTTGGTCCGCCCCCAGCTTTCAGCGAAAGACGCCCTCTTGCTGACCACCTGCGCTGCCGCTGCGGTTGCCTTGGCCATCGAGGACTGCGCCGGGGTCCCGGCGGAGATCAAGTGGGTCAACGACGTGTTCTGCCGGGGCAAAAAGGTCTGCGGCATCCTGACCGAGGGGGCCTTGGACCTGGAGACCGGCGGCCTGCAATACGCCATCGTCGGCATCGGCGTGAACTGCTTCCCGCCGGAGGGGGGCTTCCCCGAAGACCTGCCGGAGGCCGGTTCCGTCTTTGCCGAACGCCCCCAGGGGATAGAAGGTCGGAGCCAACTGGCCGGGGCCATTCTGAATCACTTTTTCGAGTTTTACCCGAACCTTGCCCAGCGCCCCTTTTTCGAGGACTACCGCAAGCGTTCCCTCGTCCTGGGGAAGGAAATTACAGTGTTAGAGGGAAACCAGACCCGCACGGCGCTGGCCTTGGACCTGGACCAGGACTTTTCCCTCCGGGTCCGGGAGGCCGACGGCACGGAGCGGACGCTTTCGTCCGGAGAGGTCCGGGTGCGCCCGGCAAAAGACAGATGTTGACCACAGGGAGGTGGGCCGATGGAACAGCCCAAACAATCATTTTTTCAGCGGCACCCAGGCTTTGACGCATACAGCCTCTTCTGGCTCGTCCTCTTTCTGATCCTGGCGGCCCTTGGGCGGTTTTTCCTGCCCCTGCTCATCCCGGCGGGGGTGGTGCTGGTGTACCTGCTCTTCCGCCTGCTGTCCAAGAACCAGGAGAAGCGGCAGATGGAAAACGCCCGTTTCTATGCCCTCTTCCGGTCGATCGGCCGCTGGAAGCGGGGCCGCAAGGGGATCAAAACGGACAAAGTCTATTACTACTTCAAGTGTCCCACCTGCGGCCAGTCCATGCGGGTCCCCAGGGGGTTGGGGAAAATTGAGGTCACCTGTAAAGCTTGCTCGTCCCGCTTTGAGGTGCGCTCCTAACATTCAGAGAAGATAGCAAGGCCCCGGCGCTGGGATCGAAACCGCGCCGGGGCCATTTTTTATATATGTGGATCAAACTTCGGACAGGGTAAAAGTAAACTCGGTAAACCCGTCCTGGCTGGTGACGGTGATGTCCTCTTTGTAGGTGTTGAGGATGGTCTTGACGATGTAGAGGCCCAGGCCCACGCCGTCCTTGTGGGTCGAGCGGGAGGAATCGGCCTTGTGGAAGCGGTCGAAGATATGGCTGAGCTGGTCGGGGGGGATGGTCTCGCCCTGGTTGCCGATGGAAATGTAGGCTTTCCCGGCCTTGGATGTGATCTTGAGGGTCAGCTTCCCCTTGGGGAAGGAGAATTTTACGGCGTTGTCCAGCAGGTTGTAGCAGACCTGCGTCACCGCGTCCGGGTCACCCCAGACCATCACGGGGCCGTCGGGCAGCTCGGTCTCTACGTCCAGATCTTTTTCTGTAATCTTGGCTTCCAGGCTGACCAGGACCCGGATGAGCAATTCCGCCGCGTCGAACTGCTCCTGCGCCGACACCCGTTCCGAGGATTGCAGGCGGGACAGTTCCAGCATCCGCCGCACCAGGCGGGAGAGACGGCGCGTCTCCGACGAGATGACTTGCAGGGACTCCCGCTCCTTCTCCGGCGGGATGGTGCCGTCTAAGATGCCGTCGGCAAAGCCTGCGATCGTTGTCATGGGCGTTTTCAGCTCGTGGGAGACGTTGGCGACAAACTCACTGCGCTTTTGTTCCGCCTGGGCCAGGGAGTCGGCCATGGCGTTGAAGGCGATGGCCAGCTCGCCGATCTCGTCATCCCGGTTGGCGTATTCTGTCACGCGGGTGTCCACCTCGCCGTGGGCGAATTTGTGGGCAAAGGCGCACATGCCCTTGAGCGGATCCACCATGCGCTGAACGGTGATGGAGCAGATGATGAGAGAGATGAGCAGCACGACCATGGCCGTGATGAGAAAGAGCTGTAGCGTGCTGTGTAAAAATTCAGACACACTGGTGGCGTCGGCGGCCACGAAGAGGAAGCCCGTCGCCACCCCAGAGGGGACGAGGTCAGCGGGGTCCGTAGGGTCCTGGGTGAGAGGTGAGAGGACTTCACTGGTGAGATAGCACCGGCTGCTGAGCAGCTGGTTAAAGGTCGTCATGCCGCTGTACTCGCGGCCCCGGAGCAGCTGGTTGACTGCCCAGCTGGGGACGTAGAGATTTTGCAGGGGCGTGTTGAAGGCCTCCTGATTCAGGTTCGACCCGGCGGCGCAGAGGACCTGGCCGTCGGTGTCGCAGACCAAAACGGTCGTGTCTGTGAGCAGGACGACGGAGTGGATGTAGTTGACAAACGACTCATCCGTGAGGCTCCCGCCCTTGGTCAGGGCGGCGTCGGCGTAGCTGGAGATAAAGCCGGCGTTTCGGTCCAGGGTGGTCTGGATCTCCTGGAGCTGGTAGCGGTAGGAGAGGCTAAAAAAGCCCACGCCCAACAGCACCATGCACAGAAAGGTCAGCCCCAGCAAGATGGCCACCTGCCGGACATACATACTTTTCATTCGTTTCATGGCGTTTGCTTTCGTTTAATTGTTATGCAGCTCGAACTTATAGCCCACGCCCCAGACGGTCTTGAGGGACCACTGGTCGCTCACGCCCTCCAGCTTTTCCCGCAGGCGCTTGATGTGGACATCCACCGTCCGGGAGTCGCCGAAATAATCAAAGCCCCAGACCTCGTCCAGGAGCTGGTTCCGGGTAAAGACCCGGTTGGGGGAGGAGGCCAGGTGGAACAGCAGCTCCAATTCCTTCGGGGGCGTATCCACCCGCTTGCCCTTGACCTCCAGCTCGTAGGAGTCCAGGTCGATGACCAGCCCGTCAAAGGTCAGGCGGCGGGCCTTGACCTCGTCCCCGCCCAGCCGGCGCAGGACGGCGTGGACGCGGGCCAGCAGCTCTTTCATCTCAAAGGGCTTCACGATATAGTCATCCGCGCCCATTTCCAGCCCGGCGACCTTGTCGATCGTTTCGCCCTTGGCCGTCAGCATGATGATGGGGGTCTTGTCCGTCTCCCGAATTTTAGAGCACACCGCCCAGCCGTCCATGACGGGCAGCATGATGTCCAGCAGGACCAGATCGGGGCGGAAGAGGCGATATAGCTCCAGCGCCTTGCCGCCGTCGGGGGCGATCATGGTCTCGTAGCCTTCTTTTTTTAAATAGAGGTTGATGAGCTCGGCGATGTTGCTCTCATCCTCTACGATGAGTACCTTTCTTGCCATAGGGGGCACCTGCTTTCGTAGATCAGATTGGTATTATTATCGCATGGACCGGATTTTTCGTCAAGAGAATGGGCATATTAGGCTTGAAGTCTTTGGAAAGGAGATGCCCAACCATGAGCCAGAAGAAGGAACACAAGCCCTGCAATAAGGCCCAGCAGTCCCAGAGCCAGAAGCAGTCTCGCTCCGGCAAGCAGATCAGCGGCGAGAGCAGCCTGCTCGGCAACGCCGGCAACAGCAACAACGGCGGCCAGGCCGGGACCTAACACGAGGGACCCCACACGGCAAAGCAGCCCCCAGCGCACAAGCTTCGTGCGCTGGGGGCTGCTGGCTTATGTCGTGCTTTGCGTCACAGCATACACCACATCCACAAGGCTTCCAGCCTCTTCTGCGTGGACCTCAAACGGATACGTTTTCGGCACGCCGCTGACTTTTTGGGTCAGCACCCCGGTCTGCCCCGGCGCTACCGTGACTTTGTGGTCAAAATCCAGGTCCGCCGTCAGAAGGACGGGGGATTCCCCTTGGTTTTCCACGGACAGGGTGAGGACAGTGCCGTCTTTGCTGCTGAGCTTCTCCGTGGTGAGGGTCACGCTCTGGGTGGTCTGATGGCTTCCGGCCATCAGCTCTGTGCTTTGCAGGACGTTGTCCGTCGTCTCCGCCTGCCCGCAGGCGGGGAGGAGGAGAAGGGCGGCCAGGAGAGACAGGAGCGGGAACAGTCTCTTCATGGAGATCATCCTTTCTGTCGTTTGATGGGGGATTCTATTAAGATATTCCCGCGCCGGCTTCAAAACGGACCACTTTTTGCAAAAAGATCCCGCCGCCCAGCAAGTTTGTGAAAAGGGGAGAACTTGCGCCCGCTGCGTTTACGAGGCCCCTGCTTTCCTGGTATACTAAGAAAAACACGAGGGGAGGGAACGACCATGGACAGCAGCGCAAACGCCAGACTGGAAATACTCTACCGCCAGTGCTATCCGTCGCTGTACCGCTACGCCCTGTGGGCCTTGCGTGACCACCACCAGGCGGAGGAGGCGGTACAGGAGACCTTTCTCTCTGCCCTGCCCAAGGCAGCGGAGGTAACGGCGCTGGACCGGCCGGAAGGCTGGCTCATGCAGACGGTGAAGCATAAGGTCCTACACCTGCGCCGGGAGCAGGACCGCCGCCGGGCCAGGATGCTCCCCCTGCAAGAAAAGCTTCCCGCTCCGGATCGGCTGGGGCAGTGGGAGGAGAGCGAGGACGCCGCCCTGCTCTGGCAGCAGGCTACCCAGTGCCTTTCTCCCCAAGACGCGGAGCTGCTCCGCTTGGTGGCCCTGGAAGAGCAGAGCCAGCAAGCGGCGGCGGAAGAGATGGGCCTTTCCCTCTGGGCCTGCCAGAAGCGCTTGCAGCGCATCCGCAAAAAGCTCCGGGCCCAGCGGCTGGGCTGTACGCTGCTGGCGGCGGTGCTACTCTCCGCCGTCATCGCCCTTCCTGCGGCGGGCCAGAAATGCCTGCTCCCGGCGGGGCTGACCTGGCAACAGGTGACGGACAGCGCCCAGATGCAAAGCCAGCTTCTGGATGCCACGCTGGGGGCGGACGGCCTGCTGACCCTCAGCTACTCCGTCTCCGCCTGGGGGATTATGCATGCTTTGGGCGCGGAGCGGATCGTCATTTGGCGGCAGGTGGACGAGACTTCTTGGGTCGAAGCCCTTCGCTATGACGAGACCACTTCGGCCCTCTGGACGCCGGAAGGCCAGCACCACAGCGGTCAAGTCCGCTACCAAGGCTGGCCCGCCACGGCCTACCGGGTAGAGGTCACCCTATTCGCCGAAAATGACCAGGGGAGAGACAGCAGGACGTGGAGCAAAGAACTTAGGCCGTAAGCCGTTTTTCTGTTATCTCCTTCATTTTATTGCAAAATGAAGGAGATAACAAGTGAAATGATGGAGATACCCCTTGAAAAGGAGGCTGTTTTTATGGACCCCACCCAGACCCTGGAGCTTGCCCAGGCCTTGAAGCTCTCGCCGACCTTACTGCAATCCATGAACATTTTGCAGATGACGACGTTGGAACTGTCGGCCTATCTCAAAGACTTGGCCCTGGAAAACCCTGTGTTGGAAGAACAGGAGGGGGGCACTTCCTGGGAGGAGTTTGCCCATCAGGTGTCCTGGCTGGCCGACCAGCCGGGGCCCAGCGGCGGGGAGGCCGTGGGTGAGCCGGGGCGGATCGACCAGGAGACGGGCTCCCTGTCCTTTTTGCTGGAGGAACAGCTGGACCGGTTGAAGCTGGACCAGAAGATCTTGGCGGTGTGCCGCTATCTGGTGGGCCTGCTGGATGACCGGGGCTGGCTGGACCCGGCGGACTTAGAGGGTCTCACGGCGGCAGGGGTGCCGGAAGCGCTGTTGGAGCAGGCGGTAAAGACGCTCCAAAGCCTGGACCCGGCAGGCATCGGGGCGCGGAACTTGGGGGAATGTCTGACCCTGCAATTGGACCGCCTGCCGGGGGACGCCCCCGTGGCGCGGGCCATCTGCGCGGGGCATCTGGACCAGCTGGGCCGGGAGGCCTACGCCGCCATTGCGCGGGAGCTGGGCGTCGCTCTGCCCCAGGTGCGGGAGGCGGCCAACGTCATTCGGGCGCTGGACCCTGCCCCCGGCCGGGAAGAGGAGCTCAGCCAGCCGGTGGAGTACGTCCGCCCCGACGCCTGGGTGGCGGTGATCGACGGGGAGCTGCGGGTGTTCACGAACCAGTGGGACCTGCCGCAGTTTCATCTCAGCGACCAGTATTTGCAGCTGGCCAAGGGCAAGCCCGGCGACGAGGCCACGGAGTATTTACGCCAAAAAATTCAACAGGCCCGGTGGGTCCTGCAATGCGTCCAGCGGCGGCAGGGGACCTTACAGCGCTGTTTGGAGGCCATGGTCCAGGCCCAGGCCGATTACTTTTGGGGGCGGGCCGACGCCCTCCGGCCCCTCCTGCGGCGGGACCTGGCGGACCAGCTGGAGGTCCACCCCTCGACGGTCACCCGTGCCCTGGCCCACAAGTATCTCCAGTGCCGCCAGGGTCTGTTTCCCACGGGCTATTTCTTCGGCCGAGCCACGGGCGCGGGGGAGGTCTCGGCCCAGCAGGCGAAGGCGGCGCTCCTGCGCCGGATCCGAGCGGAAGACCCGAAAAAGCCCCTCAGCGACCAGGCCCTGACCGAGGCCCTGGCGGGGGAGGGGATGCCTCTGGCCCGGCGCACTGTGGCCAAATACCGCAAGGCTTTGGGCCTGCCCCCGGCCTACCGGCGGAAGCGCTGAGAAAAAATTCCCTATTTCCCCTTGAAATGATAGGAAAATATACAAACCTGCATAGAATTGCCGAATCTGCCTTGACAGTTGGGAGGGAGGGGCCTATAATTAACCCTCGATTATAGCCCAATCAGGAGCGGCTTACCGCCGTCCTCCATTGCCTTGTTGTTCCTTACAATAAGGTAGGGCAGATTTAGTTTGCCGCTGTGGAACCTGGTCAGAGAGCCTACTGCAGGGCAAAGGAGGCGTTTCGGTGGGAAAATTTATTCTCAAACGGCTGGGACAGATGGTCCTGGTCTTGCTTGCGGTCTCGGTCATTATTTTTGCCCTGGTCCGCATCACGCCCTCGGACCCTGTGGCTTCCATGACCCAGGGCAAGAGCGTCAGTGAAGAGACGAAACAGGAGCTTCGGGAGCATTATCACCTGGATAAATCCGCCCCGGAGCAATACATCATCTGGGTCACTGGCATTTTCAAGGGCGATCTGGGCGAGAGCTACCAGTATAAACAGAGCGTTGGCTTCCTGATCGGGGAGCGCATCGGCACCACCATGACCCTGGTGCTGCTCAGCGGCGTGCTGGCCATTCTCATCGCCATCCCCGTGGGCGTCATCAGCGCGGTAAAGATGAATACCTGGATCGATAAGCTATTGTCGGTCATCACGCTGATCTTCGTGGCTTCCCCCGTCTTTTTGACGGCCCTGGTCCTGATGCTGGTCTTTGCCTTGAAACTGCGATGGTTCCCCGCCATCTACCAGGGCAACGGCCTGAAAGAAATGATCCTGCCCGCCATCGCCCTGGCAATGAACATGGTGGCCCTCACCAGCCGCATCACCCGGACGAGTATGATCGAGCAGCTCAACGCCGATTACATCCGCACGGCCACTGCCAAGGGCATCCCCCGCCGGCGGGTCATCATCACCTATGCGCTGAAAAACGCCATGATCCCCATCATCACCGTCACCTCCATCCAGGTCGGTTCCATGCTGGTGGGTGCTGTGCTGGTGGAGAGCGTGTTCGCCATGGGCGGCCTGGGCGACCTGCTCATCAAGGGCATCAAGGCCGCTGATTACCCCGTGGTGCAGGGTGTGACCTTGCTCATGGTGTTCGTGTTCCTATGTATCAATCTGGTGGTGGACATCCTCTATGCTGTCCTGGACCCCAGAATTCGTATGAAATAAGGAGGGCAAAGTATGTTCAGTGCATTCATTGGGCACGGCCCTCTGTACAAGTCCAAGCGCAAGAACGTGGGCAAACTCTTCACCCCGGTGGTCACGGTGGCCTTTGTGCTGCTGGTGGCGATCTTGCTGGTGTGTATCCTGGCTCCCGTTGTTGCGCCCTATGACCCCAACGCCCAGGACCTGACCCAGGTCCTGGCCAAGCCCTCGGCGGCCCACTGGCTGGGCTGCGACCAGACGGGCCGTGACATCTTTTCCCGTATTATTTACGGCGGACGGACGGCGCTGGTCAGCGCCGTGATGGTCGTGGTCATCTCCGTCATCATCGGCATCCCCCTGGGCCTCATTTCCGGCTACAAGGGCGGGCTGGCCGACACCATCATCATGCGGTGCTGCGATATCCTGCTGTCCTTCCCGTCTTTGCTGCTGGCCTTCGTGCTGGTGGCCGGTCTGGGGCGGAATACGTTCAACGCTGTGCTGGCCTTGGGCATTGTCTATGTCCCCATGCTCACGCGCCTGACCCGGTCGCTGACCTTGGTGGAGAAAAACAAGGTCTATGTCTCGGCCTGTGTGTCCCTGGGCTATTCTGACACCCGCATTCTCTACCGGCATATCCTGCCCAACTGCATCTCGACGATCCTGGTGCAGCTGACCCTGGACGTGGCCTACGCCATTCTGGACCTGGCCTCCCTGTCCTTCCTGGGTCTGGGCACCCTGCCCCCCCAGGCCGACTGGGGCGCCATGCTGGACGAGGGCCGCTCCGTGCTGCTCATGAGCCCGGTGCAGTCCCTCTCCGCCGGTATCGTCATTGTCATCGTGGTCGTCTCTTTGAATATCTTCAGTGACGGCCTGCACCAATATCTGGATCAGGCCCAGACGGCCCTGCCCAGCTTCCGCAAATATGAAAAGAAATTCTTGAAGAAGAAGGGGGGCGCGGCCGATGGCAAACCTGCTTGAGATCGAGAATCTGACCGTAGAGCTCATGTCCCACCGGGGCATCGTCTATGCCCTGTCCGGCGTGGACCTGGCCGTGCGGCCCGGCGAAATTCACGGCGTCGTGGGCGAGTCCGGCTGCGGCAAGTCCATGACGGCCAAGTCCATCCTGCGCTTACATAACCCCCAGCGCAGCCGGATGCGGGGAAGCATCCGCTTCGAGGGCAAGGAATTGCTCACCTTATCCAACCGGGAGATCGAGAAGATGCGGGGCACTGACATCTCCATGATCTTCCAGGACCCGATGACGTCTCTGAATCCCCTCATGACCATCGGCGGCCAGATCGCGGACATGTACCGCTTCCACACCGGGGCCAGCAAGAAAGAGGCCATGGAAAAGGCCCAGGAGATGCTGGCCAAGGTCGGCATCGAGCCGGCCGCCAAGCGCTGCCGTCAGTATCCCTTTGAACTCTCCGGCGGCATGCAGCAGCGGGTGATGATCGCCATGGCCATCGCCTGTGCCCCCAAGCTGCTCATCGCCGACGAGCCGACGACGGCGCTGGACGTGACCATTCAGGCACAAATTCTGGAGCTGCTCCAGCAGCTTTCTCAGGACATGGGCATGAGCATCCTGCTCATCACCCACAACTTCGGCGTGGTGGCGGAGACCTGCCAGCGCACCTCCGTCATGTACGCAGGCAAGGTCGTGGAGACCGGCGAGACGAGAGAACTGCTCCGCAGCGCCCGCCACCCGTACAGCCGCGCCCTTATCCGCTCCATCCCCGGCGGCGGGGCCAGAGGGAGCCGCTTGGAGACCATCCCCGGCAGCCCCCCGGCGCTGTTCGAGCCGCCTGCCTCCTGCATGTTTGCCCCCCGCTGTCCCTATGCCGACGAGACCTGCCGGACGGGCTACCCCGCCATGGCCGACTGCGGCGACGGGCATCTGGCGGCCTGCTTCAAGCCCCTGACCGAGGAGGTGAGTGCCCATGTCTGAACCTGTCATTCGCACCGAGGGCCTGGTCAAGGAGTTCCCTGTGGCCTCCAAAACGTTGGGTGAGCCGCGGAAAGTCCTGCATGCCGTGACCAACGTGAGCCTGTCCGTCCCCAAGGGCGGTATCTTCGGCATCGTGGGGGAGTCCGGCTGCGGCAAGTCTACCCTGGGTCGGTGTCTGCTCCGGCTGGAGACCATCACCAAGGGCTCGGTCTTTTTCCAGGGGCGGGATATCACGAACCTCTCCGGCAAGGACTTGCTGCCCCTGCGGAAAAACATGCAGATGATCTTCCAGAACCCCTACGGTTCTTTCGATCCCAAGCAGAAGATCGGTGCTGCCCTGACGGAGGTCGCTGCGGTCCACAAGATGGACGCAGCCCAGGCCCAGGAAAAAATTCATAACCTGCTGGAGCAGATCAACCTGCCCCAGGACGCTTTGAACCGCATCCCCAGCGAGATGTCCGGCGGACAGCTCCAGCGCTTGGCCATTGCCCGCGCCCTGCTCTTAGACCCGGCCTTCATCGTGGCCGACGAGCCGGTCTCCGCCCTGGATGTGTCGGTCCAGGCGCAGATCCTGAACCTGCTCATGGACCTGCGGGAGACCTTTTCCCTGACCATGCTCTTTATCTCCCACGAGATGACGGTGGTGCGGCATCTGTGCGATCAGGTCGCCGTCATGTATCTGGGTACGGTGGTCGAACAGGCCGACTCGGAAGAGCTCTTCCGCAACCTGCTCCACCCCTACACCCAGAGCCTCATGTCCGCCATCCCGACGCTGGACCCGGACCATAAAAAGCAGCGCATTGTCTTACAGGGCGATATCCCCAGCGCCATCGACCTGCCCAAGGGCTGTCCCTTCGCCGACCGGTGCCCCCAATGCCAGACCCAGTGCAAGGAGAGCCGTCCCCCCCTGCGGGACGTGGGCGGCGGGCATCTGGTGGCCTGCCATCTGGTGTGAGTTTTGCTTGGTTGCATGCTCGTTCGTACCGGGCCGTTCCCTCAGTTTCCTGCTGGCGGCCCGACGAAATAGAAGACCCCAAAATTTTTTGAATGGAGGAAATGACATGAACCGATTCTCTCGACTGCTTGCCCTGCTCATGAGTCTCTGCCTCATGGTCTCCCTGCTGGCTTCCTGCGGCGGAAACACCGACAGCGGCGGCAGCACAGCCGACGCGGGCAAGGACACCTTCACCGTCGCTCTGGACAGCGACATCGTGAAGCTGGACCCCGCCTTTGCCTATGACTTTACCACCAACCCCGTGGTCAACCAGATCACCCAGGGCCTGCTGACCTTTGACGAGGACAACCAGCTCCAGCCCATGCTGGCCTCCAGCTGGGAGCAGAAGGATGACCTGACCTACGTCTACCAGATCCGCGACGACGTGACCTTCTCCGATGGCTCCGCCATGACCATGGACGACGTGCTCTACTCCATGAACCGGATCAAGGACCCCGCCACCGCTTCCTACCTCTCCTGGATGTATGACAACGTGGCTTCCATCGAGCAGACCGGCGACTGGGAGCTGACCGTCACCCTGTCCACCCCCGACGCCACCTGGCAGTATGTCCCCGCCACCACCGCCGGCCACGTGATCAGCAAGGCCTATGCCGAGCAGGTGGGTGACAAGCTGGGCACCCCTGAGGGCGGCCTGGTGGGTACCGGCCCCTACAAGTACGTCAGCTGGCAGAACGGCAGCAGCGTGCAGCTGACCCGCAACGAGAACTATTGGAACAAGGATGACGCCCCCTACTTCGACAACCTGACCTTCAAGATCATCACCGAGGACACCACCCGCGTCACCGCCCTGCAGACCGGCGACGTGGACTGCACCGTGGCTCCCCCTGAGAGCATGCTGGATGTGCTGAAGGGCGACCAGAACCTGACCCTGACCTCCTCCCCCGGCTTCGGCGTGAGCTTCGTGGCCTTCAACACCCAGAAGGAACCCTTCAACAACGTGAAGGTCCGCCAGGCCATCTATGACGCCATCGACCTGGACACCATTCAGAGCAGCCTCATCAAGGATGCAGGCGAGGCTTCCACTGCGCTGCCCTCCTCCACCGCTCTGTTCACCATTGAGACCGACCGCTGGAACGACTACCTGAGCAAGGCCCCCAAGCACACCTATGACGTGGAGGCCGCCAAGGCCCTGCTGGCTGAGGCTGGTTATCCCGACGGCTTTACCTGCTCCCTGATGATCGCCGACAGCTCCCTGCGCAACTCCATGGCGCTGGCGATCCAGGAGCAGCTGGCTCAGATCGGCATCACTGTGAACATCAACAAGGTCTCCACTGACGAGCACACCGCTTACCAGTTCGGCGAGAAGCTGGATGCCAATGGCCTGCGTGACTACGACATGATCATGGCTGGCTGGGAGGCCGACTATCCCGATCCCTCCGGCAACCTGACCCCCCTGTACCAGGGCGGCAACAGCGCCAACGCCGCTGCCTACCAGAACGACGAGGTGGACAAGCTCATCGCTGACCAGGCCAAGAGCAGCGACCCCACCCAGCGCAACGACGATATGTTCCAGGCGTTCGACATCATCACCCAGGATGTCCCCTATGTCTTCCTGTACTATCCTGTGAAGAACATCGCCATGAACAAGGCCTACACCGGCGTGACCATGAACGCCTCCTGGATCTGGAATATCCACTTCCAGAGCGTCCATCCTGTCAGCGAGGGCTGATACCTTCCGCCTGTCCGGAAGAAACTTCATACGCAAAAGACCAGCGGCCCCGGTCTGAGACTGGGGCTGCTGGTCTTTTGCAGAAAGAAAAAGAAGGAGACTGACACACCATGGATACTGTTTTTTACAACGGCGTCATCCACACCATGGCCGGGCGCACCGTCTCGGCCCTGGCTGTGCAGAACGGCCGCATCGCCCTGGTCGGAACCGATGAGGCGGCCCTGGCCCTGGCTGACGCGCACACGAAAAAAATCGATCTGGGCGGCCGCTGCGTCCTGCCTGGGTTTACCGACAGCCACATACACATCTTGCAGGCCGGCATGGTCTGCCACCGCCTGGACCTGCGGGGCGTGACCTCCCTCCAGGAGATCATCGACCGGGGACAGGAGTATGTCAAGCAGGCCGACTTAGCCCCCGGCGAGTGGATCATCGGCTATGGCTTTGACCACAACAGTTTCGATCCCCCCACCCTGCCCGACGGGGCCACGGCGGAGGCCATTTCCTCCGACCTTCCGGTGATCCTGGACCGGGTCTGCGGTCACATCGGGGCCGCCAATCGCAAGGCCTTCGAGCTGGCGGGCTATGACGAGGACACCGTCATCCCCGGCGGCGAGCTGGACAAGGACGAGCACGGCCACCTCAACGGCATCATCCGTGAGGCCGCCCTGGACCAGATCAAGCGCTCCAGCCCCCGCCAGACCAAAGAGCAGGTCATCGCCCGCATCCAGGAGATCGGGACCCAGCTGGCCGCCGCTGGCCTGACCAGCGTCCACAGCGACGACGTGGGGATGGAAGGGACCAAGTGGCCCATCCTGAAGGAAGCCTTCGCCGATATGGAAGCAGAGAACAGCTGCCCCGTCCGCCTCTGGGAGGAGTGGGAAGCCCCCCGCCCCGCCGATCTCCAGTGGGTCCTGACCCAGCCTCTGCGCTCCGGCCAGGGGAGTGACTGGCTGAAAGTGGGCAACATCAAGCTCATCTCCGACGGCAGCCTGGGCGCCCGCACCGCCTACCTGCGGGAGGATTACAGCGACGACCCCGGCAACCGCGGCATCGCCGTCTACACCCAGGAGGCCATGGACGAGATGGTGGCTCTCTGCCACGCTGCCGGGTTACAGGTGGCCTGCCACGCCATCGGCGACGGAGCCTGTGAGGCGTTTGTGAACGCCGTCGAAAAAGCGATGATCCGCGACCCGAAGCCCCTTTGCCACCGGGTCGTCCACTGCCAGTTTGGAGACGAAGCCCTCTACCGCCGCATGGCCGCTCTGGGCATGGGCGCGGACATTCAGCCCGCCTTTGTTCCCTCGGACGCCCCTCTGCTCCCTTCCCGCGTTGGGGCGGAGCGTGCCAAGACCTCCTATGCCTGGAAGACCCTGCTGGACCTGGGCGTGGTCCTCGGCGGCGGCTCCGACACGCCGGTAGAAGATCTCTCCCCCCTCTGGGGCATCCACTGCGCCGTGAATCGCCCTGCCAGCCACACGGACAACACCCCCTTCCTGCCGGAGCAGGCCCTCACCGTTGAAGAGGCTGTCGCCCTCTACACCACCGGCCCGGCCCGCCTGGCCGGGGCTGAGCAGGACCTGGGCACCCTGGAAGCCGGCAAATGGGCGGACCTGGTGGTCCTGGACCAGGACATCTTCACCGTCCCGAAAGAGACGATCAAAGACATCCCCGTCGCCCTGACCATGGTCGGCGGCCGCGTGAGCTTTGCAGGGGAAGCCTTCGCCTAATTATCAGATAGCGCAAAACCGCTCTCAACGTATGATTTACGCTGGGAGCGGTTTCGTTTTAGAGAATGGTGTTATTCTAGCAGGTCTGCATGACTGCCAGTGCGGGACGCAGTCAAAATCAAGTTCCCGTGGTCGATCGTGTAGATCAACAGCCAGTCTGGTCGGATATGACATTCCCGGAAACCAAGGTAGTTCCCAGTAAGTGCGTGGTCACGGTACTTGGCTTCTAACGGACGTTCTTCCAATAGGGTTTGTAAGACCACTTCCAATTCCTTTGTGGGGAGGCCGCGTTTCTTTACCAGCTTATAGTCTTTGCGAAACTTGCTGGTCGTTTGTAAGGTCAGCATTCTTTGTCGAGGTCATCCAGCAGGGCGCGGGCAGAATCATAGCGCTTGGCAGAAATTTTCCCGCTGGCGATGTCTCTGGCCTCCTGCATAGCGGCTTCCGTCTCTGCGTTGAAACGGGGCTGACGGACTTCAAAGGGCAGGCCACCGACCATGAGGGATTGATGCAGAAAAATATTGATGGCGTCCGAGACGCTGATGCCAAAGCTGGCGAACAGCTGCTCGGCACCGGATTTGGTTTCCGGCTCTGTGCGGATATTGATGTTTGCGGTTCTAGCCATAGCAGTGCACCTCCTTGCTTCTCTAGTATATCCAGAATGATACACAAATGCAAGCAGATGTTTTACAATCAACTAAAAACTCATCTTGACGAGTACTATTTTTTGAACTACACTATTTTTGCCGGTGTTTGAGGGGGAAGGGATACACATGATAATTCGCAAAGAAATTAACTTGAGCAAGCCTTTAACAACCACCCAGAAGGAAATGCTTCAAGCGTTGAAAAACAGACCTGTGACACCAGATGAAGATTGCCCTGAATTGACGGAGGGGCAGGTAAAGAAACTCAAACGATAAATTTTGCCAAGAAACCAGCCCCCACCCACAGCAGTATGACCTTGCCGGGGTGGGGGCTGGTGTTATTTTTGAATCAAAACTTTGACAGTACCGGACAAGGCACCATCCGGGCTATCGAAGGCAATCGTATGTTTACTATGATTGGCATCCTGCACAAGCAAAGCGGTGCTTCCGTTTTCGGGCACTTGAAAAACGTGGGGATCTTGATACTTAGAGTATCGTATGGTAATTTGAACGGGGCATGAGCCTGTATTATTGAGAAGAACAAGGTAACGATGATAGCCTCGCGGTTGAGTCCAGTCTATGTCTTTATAATTGAACGTTTCATTATCATAAAAACAAATTCATCACAAAGACGGGACAAGGGATAGTCAGAGACGTCACCAAATGAGAGGTTATTTTCTGGTCTATTAAAAGAATAGAAGACAAGAAAGATAATACATAGAATTGTGCAGACTACCCCAAGAGCGATCCCTAATTTTTGTTTGCGGGAAAGCGGAGGAGGAAGATGAATGGAATCCAATAGGGTTTGAACCATATTGGGTGGAGAGCCGAAAGCATCCGTAAGGTCTTGGTAAGTAGGGGAAGGAATGTCCTCTAAAAATGGTTGGAGAGACAAATCAAACTCTTTGCAGAGCATACGTTTTGCTTTCCGATTTTTAGGGCAAGCAGCGAGTAGCTCCTTGCGATATTGGAGAAGATCGGGGTTCATGTAGCTCCCTCCCCAGATAAAATAGAAGTGACCCCTTGGAAAAAAGTATGATAGGTAGAGAGCAACTCAGATAAATAGGCTTGACCGCTCTCTGTGATTTTATAGTATTGGCGCAGTCGCCCATCCGGGGCGTTGCGCTTTTTTGTTTCTACAAGGTAGCCTGCTTTGGTGATGCGATAGATTGCGGCATAAGGAAAAACGATGGAAAGTGTCCCATGACTGCGTTGCTCTAAGAGGGGAGATAGCTCCCCGATGTAGTGCTCCTGTTCATTGAATAAGAAGAGGATCAAAAGCTCTGTCAACGCTTTTTTCAGGTTTTCCTCTAAGCCACTAGGACGGCGGGAAGACGTATCAGTTTTTTCTTTTGACATAAGTGCTTCCGCCTTTCCAAATCGATTTTTTTACTATACCACAGGAGAGACAGAAACGCAAATTTTTTCTAAGAATAAAAATTTTTATTGACAAAATAAATAGGAGATGATATGATGCAAGTGAAAAGAGAAATGTGAGAATCTAACAAGTAATGAAATTACGTGATTGAAGAGAAAGGGGTCCTGTATGAAACGGTTACTTAGCTTTATCCTTCTCCTTTGTACACTATCTACAGCCTGTATGGTTTGTGCAACGGAATCTGAGATAGAGAATACGCCACCTGCTTGTATAGAAGAACTATCAGGAGCAGAGTTATTTGCGACTAAGCTACCGATAGACACTACTATAACGAGAAAATCTATAACTTGGAGTCAACCAAATGGATATACGGCATATCGCATTTGGGTAGAGAATACTACAAGCGTTGAGATGAAGGTAACGATTGTAGATTCTAAAAACAAAACTCAAGCGTTTTATGTTCCCAGCAAGGGAAACAAAACTTTTACAGACAATCGTGCTGTGACGGGAAAGTATACGATTAGTTTTTATACAGGAACTGTTACTCCGACTGGATTGGTTCGTGTAAGAGTTTCGACTGAGAGCTTGCTCTAAGTCAACAGCTTGAGAATTTACTAAGGAAGGGAGATGAAATAGAGAACATAATTTGGAACAGCCTGAAAATAAAATAGAAAGGATTATGTTATGATGAAAAAGAAGGTAACATCTATGCTGCTGGGCGTAGCGCTCATGTTTACGCTGTTAGTTCCGGCAATGGCAGCAGAGCCGGAGGAAGGAATCGAATCTGAAACTGTGGTAGCTACGGAAGAACTCCAGGCTATTCCGGAAGAAGAAATGGTCATCAATGATGCTGAATTTTTGGCAGATGCAACCATTAGTACGACAAGCCTAGGAAATGACGTGTACGAGATTGAAGTACGTGGAGAAGAAAGTGGTGCAACTGCCGAATCTGGGGAGGCATCTAGCGTGTCGGCTTCTATTATTGCATTCGGTGAGGAAGAACTTGGGAAAATCGAAGACAGCATTCAGAGAGCTGCTACAGGTACCGGATCAAGCGATCCAAAGGCTAGTGGATGGGTATATATGGGGAACTCTCTTTATTTAGAGACAACCATCAATTACAGTTATAAAACTGTATCGGGTGAGAAAATGTATAAGATGACGAGTGTGAAGACGAAGGTGCAGATTCAAAACGGCACAACGTTTTCTAATCGTTCGGTGAAGTTTGTTTCTCATATGGCGTTACAAACTGGAAAAGAGGTCACAAAGGCTATTTCGTCTAGTGCGCCATCGACCTGTACGGTTTCGGCTCCTTCTGATTGGGGATATGTTACTAAAGAAGGGTTACTGTATGGAGTGCACTTCTATTGCACTGCAAATAGATCCGGTGGAAATAGCCAGAAGATTGACTTCTATCACGATCTCTTTGAATGATTTTGGGTAATCAAATGGAAATCCTCGTTGTCCGATGGGAAAGGAGTATCTGATGCAGAGAACTCGAACATTTTCTGCTCTGCTGAGCGCTGCGGTGCTGTGTGCCTGCCTTTGGCTGGCCGGGTGCGGGCAGCAGGGGGAGGATACGCAGAGCGTGACCCTGGACCCGCGCATTGCGGAGTACCTGTCTTTGGACAGTGAACAGGCGAACACGCTGGCCGACGGCATCCAGGACGTGGATGTTACCACAAAGGGGAACGACTTCACGCTCCACGTCATCCAGACCTTGGGCAACCAGAGGGAGCTGTACATCCTCTATGATGTGACCTTTGCGGACAGCGTGAAGCTGCCTACCTCTGATGAGAGCTGGCCTGGGCCGCTCACCAGGGACTTCCAAAGCACAGATGGACAGCAACCCATGAGCCGAAGCACAAAGAATGAAATGATCGGTCAGGAGGGGCAGACCCAGACTTACATAGGCTATGTCAGTTGGGAAAATGACACCTTTCCCAAGGGAGAAATGATTTTCTCCGTGGGAAATTTCTCGAACGACGAAGACCCGGCTGTGCCCACTGTGACGCTGACTAAGGAGACGCTGGAGGCATCCTGGACCCCGACGAACCAGGGGACCTTGCTCCAAAGAGACATGACAGACCAGGACGGGAAGAACGTGGGAACGATGACCCTCTCTTCCTACTCCGTGAGTTTTCAACTGACCGAGGCGCTCCAGATACCGGATACTGAGGACGGCTGGAAGGCCCAGATCTCTTGCCTTCTGGATGACCAAGGCAAAGAGGTATACAAGAGAGGCGCCTCTGGCGGCGGGTCATATTGGTCCACCTCGTTTGGAAAGTATGTGGACTTGAGCAAAGTTGCCACAGTGGAGCTGGGCGAGTATGTGGCTTCTCTGAGTGAATGATCATAGTGAACAGGAACCGCTCGAAAACTGCCGAGCGGTTCCTGTTTGTCATTGTTCCAGACTTTTTGGGTTCAGCAAAAAATCATAGATGTTCAGGGTCAGAATACCATACTCATCATAGTGGGTGGGCACGATGTCTTTGGTGATCACGATTTTCTTGAAAGAATCATCGATCTTGCGGAAGGGCCTGATCTCTTGAGAACGCTTTTCTTCGTCGGGCAAAGAATAGGCGGATTGAATATAGTATCGTAAAGAACCCAGATTGCAGACAAAATCGACTTCTAGCTGCTTGCGGACCACTTTGCCGGTTTTGTCTTTTTCGGAAGATGCGATCACACCAACATCCACGTTGTATCCGCGCATCCGCAGCTCATTGTAGATCACGTTTTCCATGGCATGGGTCTGCTCGAACTGTCGGAAGTTGATCCGTGCATTCCGAAGCCCCAGGTCAGAAAAGTAATATTTTTTCGGCGTTTCAATATATGCCTTTCCACGGATGTCATATCGTTGGGCGGACTCGATCAAGAAGGAGTCCTCCAAATAGTCCAGATATTTTTTGATGGTGCCAGCGGTGATTTTGGACTTTTTTACGGTTTTGAAGGTATTCTTTAGTTTTTCCGGGTTCGTCAAAGAACCAATGGAAGAGGAGAGAATGTTGAGCAGGTCCTCCAATTCTCCCTGGTTGCGGATCCGGTTGCGCTGATGAATATCCCGGATATAAATTTCCTGGAATAGATTCTGTAGTGCAGCGGCTTTTTCTCCGGCTCCGTCCCGTAGGACGACCAGGGGGATGCCACCATATAGCATATATTCTGACAACCCCATATATTGGTCGCCCTGGTAGACCGTCATAAACTCCGCAAAGCTGAGCGGATACATGTGGATCTCGTCGCCGCGCCCGGCAAATTCCGTGATGATGTCCTTGGAGAGAAACTTTGCGTTGCTTCCGGTCACGAACACATCCAGATTTTCTTTTCGCAAGTAGCTGTTTAGGACGGCCTCAAAATAGTCCATCAGCTGGACTTCATCGAGAAGAAGATAGTACATGGCATCGTCTTTGATCTGCGCCCGGATATAGGCCATGAATTTTTCCGGATCTGCACCACGCCGTTCTTTTTCCATGCGGATCAAACTTTCTCCGATCAAATAGAGATCATCCGCAGAATCAAAGGCAAACCGGATGATATGGTCTTTTGGCACACCGCTGTCTAATAAATGCTGGTAAAAAAGCGTGTTCAGCAGATAGGATTTTCCGCACCGCCGAATGCCGGTAATGACTTTGATCAGCCCATTGTTTTTTCTTTGGATCAGCTTATCCAGATAAAAATCTCTGCGAATTTCCATCAGAGAACCTCCTGAAGAAGAGATTTTTGCAATTAAAAGCAATTTTCTCTTCTATTGTACCCATAGCGTATCAAAAAATCAATGCCTCAACTTCCTTTTTGACAAAAAATCGAGCAAAATTAGCAGTAAACCGTGGAAAGTGAAAAAGTTTTAAAAAGGTATTGCATTTTTTGTCCTGCCGTAGCATAATAGGGTTAGCACTTAAAGGGTTGGAGTGCTAACCCTATTTCATATTTGGAGGCATTGAACTTACCATGGAAAAGAAACAGTTTAAGGCCGAGTCCCAGCGACTGATGGACCTGATGATCAATTCGATCTATACCCATAAAGAGATCTTCCTGCGGGAGATCATCTCCAACGCCAGCGACGCCATCGACAAGCTGGCCTATCGTGCCCTCACCGACGACCAGGTGGGCCTGAACCGCGACGACTTCAAGATCGTTGTCGTGCCTGACAAGGAAGCCCGCACCCTCACCGTGTCCGACAACGGCATCGGCATGACCCAGGAGGAGATGGAAAACAACCTGGGCACCATCGCCAAGAGCGGCTCGCTCCAGTTCAAGAAGGAGACGGAGAAGACCGACGACGCCGAGGTCGACATCATCGGCCAGTTCGGCGTGGGCTTTTACTCTGCCTTCATGGTGGCCGACAAAGTCACCGTGATCTCCAAGGCTTACGGCGCGGACACCGCTTACAAGTGGGAGTCCGAGGGCGTGGACGGCTACACCATCGAGCCGTGCGAAAAGGACACCGTGGGTACCGACGTGATCATGTCCATCAAGCCCGACAGCGAGGAAGAGAAATACGACGAGTATCTGGAAGCCTACAAGCTTTCCAGCCTCATCAAGAAATATTCTGACTACATCCGCTACCCCATCCGCATGGAGATGGAGCACAGCAAGCCCAAGCCCAAGCCTGAGGACGCCGGCGAGGACTACAAGCCGGAGTACGAGACGGTCAAGGAGTGGGAGACCATCAACTCCATGATCCCCATCTGGCAGCGCCCCAAGAGCCAGGTCAAGGACGAGGAGTACAACGAGTTTTACAAGTCCAAGTTCGGCGACTGGCAGGACCCCCTGCTGACCATCCATGTGTCCGCCGAGGGCAGCGTGGAGTACAAGGCCCTGCTGTACATCCCCGGCCAGGTGCCCATGAACTACTTCACCACTGACTTCAAGAAGGGCCTGCAGCTCTATTCCTCCGGCGTCATGATCATGGACAAGTGCCCTGATCTGCTGCCCGACCACTTCAGCTTCGTCCAGGGCATCGTGGACACCCCCGACCTGTCCCTGAACATCTCCCGTGAGATGCTCCAGCACGACCGCCAGCTGAAGATCATCGCCAACAATATCGAGAAGAAGGTCAAGAACGAGCTGGTCAAGCTCATGAAGGACGACCGCACCAAGTACGAGCAGTTCTGGGCTGCCTTTGGCATGCAGTTCAAGTATGCCCTCATGAACTCCTACGGCCAGAACCGCGACACCATCCGCGACCTGCTCCTGTTCTGGTCCTCCAAGGAGAACAAGCTGACCTCCCTGAAGGAGTATGTGGACCGGATGCCTACCTCTCAGGAGAAGATCTACTACGTCTGCGCCGACTCCGTGGACCACGCTTCCAAGATGCCCCAGGCCGAGCGTGTGCTGAAGGCCGGGTATGAGGTCCTCTACCTGACCGTGGATGAGGACGAGATCGTCCTGCAAATGCTGGAAAACGCCTACGACAAGCCCTTCATCTCCGTGGCCAACGAGGACGCCCTGCCCGTCACCGACGCGGAGAAGGCCTCCGCCGAGCAGGCCGAGAAGGACCACAAGGATCTGCTGGACTTCGCCCAGGAGACGCTGAAAGGCTATGTCTCCAAGGTCCGCATCTCCAAGATCCTGAAGAGTGGCACCGTCTGCCTCACCGCCGATGGCCCCGTTTCCCTGGAGATGGAGAAATACTTCCACAAGATGCGTCGGGACTTCCCCATGAGCGCCGAAAAGGTCCTGGAGCTGAACCCGGAGTCCTCTGCGTTCCAGGCCCTCTGCAAGGCCTATGACGAGGACAAGGAGAAGGCCAAGAACTACATCCAGGTCCTCTATTACCAGGCCCTCATCATCGCCGACCTGCCCCTGCCCGACCCGGCCCACTACGCCGAGCTGGTGTGCGGACTGATGCAGTGATATACTATTACAACTAAACTAAGCGGCAAGCGGCCCGGAGCATCACACGCTCCGGGCCGCTTTTTCTGCTTTAACTAAGTGGTCTATTAGTAGCTATCATCATAAGAATATTCGTAGTCATATCCATTTTCAGCATCATAATATCCTGCTTCATATCCGCTGGAATATCCTTCTTGATAGCCCTCATGGAAAGCCTCATCAGTGGCTTCAGACAAAGCAAACTTACCATCTTCGATTTGACTCTCAGAGGGTTCCCAGTTCTCTTGTCCCTCTTGATACCCTCGTTCATAGGCTTCTTCTGGGGTTTCTCCACCGTAAGATTCACAACCCATAGAAAACAAGACCATGATAGCGATGATCCAAACCATGAATTTCTTCATTGCATTGACCTCCACATAAAAAGATAAACAATTATAAGTATACCAAACTTTAACAAAGGAAACAAGCGAGACAAAAGTTTAGGATGATTGGCGACTTTTTGAAAAGTCAGAAATTTCATTCTAGAATTTGATTGAAAAGTCAGAAATTTTTGCCTATAATTTGATTGAAAAGTCAGTCGGGAGGATAGACAGCCATGCTATACCGCAAAATGGAAGCGCTCATTGAGGCGCATTTGACCAGTGATTCTCAGAAAATTTTACTCATCGACGGGGCCAGACAGGTGGGAAAGACCTATCTCATTCGCTACGTGGGGCAGAAGCTCTTTGAAAACTTCATTGAGATCAATCTGGTGGAGGATTCTCTGGGTGACCGGCTCTTTGCCGAGACGCGGACGGTGGAAGATTTGTATCTTCAAATCAGTATGTTGGCGGGAGAGCGAATGAAGCAGAAGGAGAATACGCTCATCTTTTTGGATGAGATCCAGGCGTATCCTCATCTGCTGACCCTGCTTAAGTTTTTGTCGCAGGACGGAAAGTTTACGTTTATCGCCAGCGGCTCCCTGCTGGGCGTTACCTTGTCTCAGACCACGTCGATCCCCATGGGGAGTATTCGGAAGGTGCGGATGTTTCCCCTGGACTTCGAGGAATTTTTGTATGCCAACGGTATGAGCCGGATGGCGGTCTCGGCCATGCGGAAAAAATTTGAGAAGCGGGAAGCGTTGGACGAGGCCACGCACAACAAGATGATGGACTTTTTCCGCAAGTACCTGCTGGTGGGCGGCCTGCCGGACGCGGTGAACTCCTATCTCAGTGACCACAACATCCAATTGGTCCGGGAAATTCAGCGGGAGATCCACGATTATTACGCTGCCGATGCCTCCAAATATGACGAGGAAAAGAAACTGAAAATTCGCCGGATCTATGACCTCATCCCGTCCAACATGGAAAACAAGAAAAAGCGCGTGGTGGCCAAACGCATCGAAGGGAAAAAGGGGAAGCGCTTTGGGGATTATCAGGATGAGTTCGACTATCTGGTCAGCGCGGGCATCGCCCTGAACGTCCGGGCCATCTCCACCCCGGTCTTTCCGCTCCTTGAATCCAGTGGAAAAAATCTGCTGAAACTCTATCTGAATGATGTAGGCATCTTGACGGGCCTGCTCTACGGCAACAACATCCGCGCCGTTCTCAGCGACCAGACCAGCGTCAACCTGGGTTCCGTCTATGAGAGCGTGGTGGCCAGCGAACTCATTGCCCACGGGTACCAGCTGTTCTATTATGACAACCGGACCAAGGGCGAGGTGGACTACCTTATCGACGATTACGAGAGCCTCTCTGCCGTACCCATCGAGGTCAAGTCCGGCAAGGATTACACCGTCCACAGCGCCCTCAATACCTTTGTCCAAAACGAGGACTACCATATTAAAAAGGCCTTTGTGGTCTCCAATGAACGGAAGGTGACGACCCAGGGAAAGGTGACGTATCTGCCCATTTATGACATCATGTTCTTCCAAAATGCTCCGGCAGATGAGAAGGATCTCTACTTCTGATCCCCATGAATTTCGATAATTTTCTCCGGACCCCTTGCCAGCGCCCGAAATCTGTGTCATAGTGAACTTGTCAAATCTTAGAATATTTTGTCGAACTGACAGAGGTGGAAGGAGAAATCGGTATGCTCCATAAAGTGCGTTCCCTGGGGTTACAAGGTATTTATGGCTACGAGGTCAGCGCTGAGTGCGACCTGGCCGGCGGGCTGCCCAACTTTGACATCGTGGGTCTGCCCGACGCCGCCGTGAAGGAGGCGCGGGAACGGGTGCGCTCGGCCATTAAGAACAACGGCTACTCCTTCCCCGTGGGGCGGATCACGGTGAACCTGGCCCCGGCCAACCTGCGCAAGTCCGGCACGGTCTACGACCTGCCCATCTTCGTGGGCATTTTGACCGCCTCCGGTCAGTTGGATTGGTGCGACCCGGACTGCGCCTTTGTGGGGGAGCTGTCCCTCTCCGGGACCCTGCGCCCCGTGGTCGGGATGCTGCCCATGGCCTTGGCGGCCAAGGCGGCGGGGATCGAGCGGCTCTTCGTCCCCGCGGACAGCGCCCCGGAGGCGACCCTGGCCGAAGGCCTCACCGTCTACCCGGTGGAGAACGTGGAGCAGCTGGCCGAGCATCTCTCCGGCCGGGAGCAGATCTCCCCCGCGCCCCCCTGGAGCCAGGAGGGGGAGGACCTGCCCATGCCGGATTTTGCCGAAGTCCGGGGCCAGGAGCAGGTGAAGCGGATGCTGGAGATCGCTGCCGCCGGGGGGCACAACGCCGCCATGATCGGCCCACCCGGCTCCGGTAAGAGTATGCTGGCCCGGCGTCTGCCGTCCATTCTGCCGCCCATGACCCGGCGGGAGGCGCTGGAGGCCACGCAGATCCACTCCGTCATGGGCCTGACGACGAAGGACCATCCCCTGCTGACCCAGCGGCCCTTCCGTTCCCCCCACCATACGATTTCCGCCGGGGGCATGGCCGGGGGCGGCAACCCCTTCCCCCGGCCGGGAGAAATTTCCCTGGCCCACCACGGCGTCCTATTCCTGGACGAGCTGCCGGAGTTCCACAAGGACGTGGTGGAGGTCCTGCGCCAGCCCATGGAAGAGGGGAAGGTGACCGTCGTCCGTTCGGCGGCGTCCGAGACGTACCCCAGCCACTTTATGCTCCTGTGCGCCATGAACCCCTGCAAGTGCGGCTGGTTCGGGCACCCGTCCGGGCGCTGCCGCTGCACTCCGGCCCAGGTCAAGCGCTACCTCGGCAAGCTCTCCGGGCCGATGCTGGACCGCATCGACCTCTTCTCCGAGGTCCCGCCGCTGGAATTTGAAAACCTGGCCGACCGCAGCCCCGGCGAGCCGTCCGCCGCCATCCGCGCCCGCGTGACGAAGGCAAGGGAGCGGCAGAGCAAGCGCTTCGGCCCCGACGGCCCCCACTGCAACGCCGCCATGGGCCAGGCCGAGATCCGCCGGTTCTGCGCCCTGGACGACGAGGGGCAGGCCCTGATGAAGGGGGCCTATGAACACATGGGCCTGACGGCCCGGAGCTACGACCGCATCCTGCGGGTGGCCCGGACCATCGCCGACCTGGACGAGTCCGAGAACATCCAGACCCATCACCTGGCCGAGGCCATCCAGTACCGGGAGACGGAGTATTTTTCCGTGTGAGGCGCCCAAACGATCTGCCCAAAGAATGGATCAAGCGCAGAAGGGAGCGATGCCTGGATCGCTCCTTTCTTTTTGCCTGCCTATTGAAAATGCCCCCACCCAATGCTACAATAAACCCTATATATACCCGATGATGATATACACCCGATGATCTTACCGCGAAAGGAATTCAAATACATGGCAAAAAATCAACCGATGACCCCCCCGGCCGGGGATGAGATCTTCCTCTTAAAAATGGGCGAGATGGTCCTCAAGGGCCTCAACCGCCGGACCTTTGAGGAGCGGCTCATGGGCAACGCCCGGCGGCGCTTGGAAAAGTTTGGAAAGTTCCGCATCTACTCCCGCCAGTCCATCACCTATATCGAGCCGAAGACCGAGGACTGCGACATGGACGGGGCCTTCGAGACCCTGACCCGCCTCTTCGGCGTGGTGGGTCTTTCCCGCGCCAAGGCCTGCGAGAAGACCCCGGAGGCCATTTTGGAGACGGCCAAGACCTACCTCCACGACGACCTCATGGCCGCCCGGCGCTTCAAGGTCGAGTCCAAGCGCTCCGACAAGTCCTTCCCCCTGACCTCCATCCAGCTCTCCCAGTTCGTGGGCGGGGAGCTGAACGAGGCCTTTCCCCATATCGTGGCAGACATGCACACCCCGGACCTGATCGTCCACGTGGAGGTGCGGGATTTTGCCGCCTACGTCCACGCCAACCCCACCCCCGGCGCGGGTGGCCTGCCCGTGGGCGTGGGGGGGCACGCCGTCTCCCTGCTCTCCGGCGGCATCGACAGCCCCGTGGCCTCCTGGATGATGGCCAAGCGCGGGCTGGCGCTGGAGATGGTGCATTTCTTCAGCTACCCCTACACCTCCCCCGAAGCCAAGGAAAAGGTCCTGGACCTGGCCCGGCTGCTGACCCCCTGGTGCGGGCGGCTGACGGTCCATGTCGTCCCCTTCACGGAAATTCAGGAGGAGCTGCGCCGCAGCTGCCCGGAGGCCCTCTTCACCCTGCTCATGCGCCGCTTTATGATGCGCATCTCCGAGCAGGTGGCCAAGCGCGTCGGCGCCCATGGCCTGGTCACCGGCGAATCCCTGGGCCAGGTGGCCAGCCAGACCATGGAGGCCATGGCCGTCACCGGTCAGGTCTGCACCCTGCCCGTCTTCCGGCCCGTTATTGGCATGGACAAAGAAGAGATCATCCGCATCGCCCGGAAGATCGGGACCTTTGAGACGTCCATCCTGCCCTATGAGGACTGCTGCACCGTCTTCACCCCCCGCCACCCCAAGACCCGCCCCACCCTGGAGGAGATCCAGGAGGCCGAGGCCGCGCTGGACATCGACGCGCTGGTGCAGAAGGCCGTGGACGGCATCGAAAGGGTGGTGCTGACCCCGTGAGCCACACCGCAGAACTCATTGCCGTCGGGACAGAGCTGCTGCTGGGCAACATCGCCAACACCGACGCGCAGATGATCTCCCAGGGCCTTTCCGAGCTGGGCATCAACGTCTTTTACCACACCGTCGTGGGGGACAACCCCGACCGGGTGCGGCAGGCGGTGGACATCGCCAAAAAACGGGCGGATATTCTCATCACCACCGGCGGCCTCGGCCCCACCTGCGACGACCTGACCAAGGTCGCCCTGGCCCAGGCCTTTGGCCGGGACCTCTTCTACCATGAGCCGAGCGCCCAGCGCATCCGGGACCGCTTCGCCGCCATGGGCCGGCCCGTCACCGAGAACAACTACCAGCAGGCCATGATCCCGGAGGGGGCCACCGTGCTGGACAACGACTGGGGCACCGCCCCCGGCGTGGCCTTCGCCGCCGACGGGGTCCACGTGATCATGCTCCCCGGCCCGCCGCGGGAGTGCGAGATGATGTTCCGGCACCGGGCGGTGCCCTATCTCCGGGGCCTGTCCGACGGGGTCATCGCCTCCCGCACCGTCAAGACCTTCGGCATCGGCGAGTCCGCCGCCGAGTCCGTCCTGCGGGACCTGATGAACGCCCTGCACAACCCGACCCTGGCCCCCTACGCCAAGCCCAACGGGACGGAGCTGCGCATCACCGCCCACGCGGACACGGAAGCGGAAGCGCTGGCCCTGATCGCGCCTGTGGAGGAACAGGTCAAGGCGCTCATGGGCCACTACGTCATTGGCGTCGATGTGGACTCCCTGGAAGCGGTCTGCTTCTCCCTCTTGCAGGCGCAGGGCCTGACGCTGGGCACGGCCGAGTCCTGCACCGGCGGCCTCATCGCCAAGCTCATCACGGACCGCCCCGGTTCCTCTGCGATCTTCCGGGGGGGCATCGTGAGCTACACCAACGCAGTGAAGCACCATGTCCTGGGCGTGCCGCAGGACCTGCTGGATACCTACGGCGCCGTCTCCCCGCAGGTGGCGGAGGCCATGGCCCGCGGGGCCAAGCAAGCCCTGGGCTGTGACATCGCCCTCTCGTCCACCGGCGTGGCCGGCCCCGATCCCGACGACCGGGGCAACCCCATCGGCCTGGTTTACCTGGGCATCGCCTGGGGGGACCAATGCGTTGTCAAAGCCCTCCATGCCGGGACCATGGCCACCCGCGAGCGGGTGCGGAACCAGGCGGCGCAGCACAGCCTGGACTTACTGCGGCGGCACCTGACCGGCCTGCCACTGGAGGAATCCTAACCCCCCTGCCCCTGTGCGGCTTCCGAAGAGAAAGCCGACACAGGGGCATTTCTGTTGAAAAGATAGATAAGACAGGGGGGAAAGTCGCGAAGTCACGCAAAATATACCCGATTTTCTCCGCGCAAACGCTTGCACAGTCCGCCGACTATGCGGTACAATAATAACATAAGACACCGCCAGAGAAGAGACGTGCTCTGGCAAACGTATCGCTGCAATATCAATATTGCAAAAGAACAAAAGGGTATACCCTTTTGTCGTTGGTTTAACACCCAACGACAAAAGGGTATACCCTTTTGTCGTTGGTTTAACACCCAACGACAATGGGTGACTCAAAAACAAATGGACGGATGAAAAGGAGGAGACCCATGAAAAAGAAATTCTTGGCCCTGGTTCTAACGCTGGCAATGGTACTGTCTCTGCTACCTGCGACGGCGCTGGCAACGGGCGAAAATGAGGAAGGAACGCCGTCTGCTGGTAGCACGATTTATGTTGATGCCAATAGCACCAATGAAGGTGATGGTTCAAAGGACAATCCCTATAAAAGCTTGGTTACAGCGGTGAACGGAGCTAAAAGCGGTGACACTATCCAACTAGCGGAAGGAACGTACACACTTTATACTGAGAGGGCCAATGAGAGGGCCAATGTATTACAAAAAGATTTGACCTTTGTAGGTTCCGGAACCAATAAAACTACTTGGCTGATTGGGCCTAAGGTTCCTAATCCCGCTCACTTCGGCACGGAATACAACAGCGACTACAGCTTTGATGTCCGCAGTACGGAGGCAAAGGAAACCGTAACCTTCAAGGACATGACGCTTCAATCGGGCAAGGTCGATTATCTTGGCTTTGCAGGTACTGATAATACTGTTGTTGAGGGTTGCGTAATTGAGGGCAAAACGGCCTACTGGGGCTATACATCTGCGGAATTTATAAATACCACGTTCAACTGTCCGCCAGGTGACTATGCGCTGTGGACGTATAGCTCTCCTGTTATGACTTTTGATGGATGTACCTTTAATGCGTCTGGAAAAGTTGTGAACGTATACATGGATGCTTGCGCTGGGAAACAGAATATTAAAGTAAATTATAAAGATTGTACTGTAAACTCTTCTGCTTCCAACAAAGCAGTGCTTAATGTTAATGACTCGAATATGGGAAATTACAAATATATCATTAACATTTCCGGAAATAATACAGTTCATGGAATTGGGGTTAACGACATTACCTGTTCTCGCTTGTTCGGTTTTAGTAAGGATGCCAATAATACAGGAAGATTAGATGTCAAGTTCGGTGATACCGTTGTCTGGCAGGGCGGCAAAATGGTTGATGAAGAGGCATACCATAACAATGGCGTCGCTGTAGAGAACGTTTCCTACAACAACGGGGTTGACGGTGCAAACGGCAGTCTGTATGCAGAAGGCTATAAGGACAATGCAGTCACCACAAAGACAACGACGCAGGGCAAGCGCACCGTTACGACCAAAACCTGCAAGTACTGCGGCTGGTCATCTACCTACGCTTGGGACGTCTCACGCTCCAAGAAGGCAACAAACTTGGACAGCAACTATGAGTCCAAGGTGACGCTGTCGTTGCCGAGCGCAGAGGAAAATCTGGCAACAGATGTGGTTCTTGTATTGGATGCTTCAAAATGCACAAAGGATATGCTTCAAGCAACCATCAAACTGATTGAAAATCTTGAAAAACAAGTAGAGCTTGGCGCAAACATCAAGGTTGGCATTGTTATGTTCAAAGGAAACGCAGTTCCATTTCGGACTTTGGAAAAAGCTGGCGATTTGAAGGCCTTGCGCGAAACCTTTACTGGTCTTATTCAAGCGAACGATACAGATGGCGAAGCAACCAAGGCAGCTGTACGCGCATACGTAGCAGAAACTTATCCGGACTTTATGAATGGCGGCACGAATGTTCCTTCTGGTTTACAGTTGGCAAAGAATATGCTGGAAGAAGATACCTCGGTTACAGATGCACGCAAATATGTGGTTCTTGTTTCCGATGGTGACACCTATTTGTTCTGCCATAAAAATGGTGAAAACAGTGGGTATGACTACACAAAGGCTTATACACGAGCAGGCCCGTCAAAAGAACATATCGGAGGTGTATCCGAATACGATAATTATGATACGAATGTTCCTGTAAGAAATAAGTATTTTGCGGCTAAGAATACGCTGAATAAGGATTCTTGGAGCGACTATCTGAAGTATGTTGGTGAACACAACGAGAATTTCGCTAAATATGACTTCCAGGCCAGTGCAGAGGCATTTAATAACAATAGATTCCCGGATGGTTTTACTGATGATCGGCTTATTCCCCAAGATGTGACAGACCGAATTATCAATTCGGATGTCTCGCGTTACCAGACAGCAGAGCTCTATTCTGAACTTCAGGAAAAGTACAACTGCTACTATTGCTCCCTCCCCGGCGGATATGACCAAGCCAGAACGATGTTAAAGGCCTTTACGACTACTGATCATTTAATTGATGCAGAAACGACTGGCACCACGAATATATTCTCCGGTATTACTAAGGATATTATCTATCTGTTAGGAACTGGATCGACAGTGAAGGACGAGATCGGCAGCGGCAAGGACAACAAGGGGAACGATTATAATTTCGACTTTGTAGATAAAGCCGAAGCCATGACGTTGACAGTTGGGAAAACCACCTATGTAACTCAGAAAGTGGACGCAACCGCAGAAAATGAAACGTCACGTTATCTTTTTGTAAAAGAAGGTGTCGCGGCAGCAAACCGTGAAAAAGCTCCCTATGTGCTGCACTATTACCAAAATGGAGAAGATGGACAGTCAAATGAGTGCTTTGTTTGGGATATCAATGTAAATGTCTCGAACTTTGACAGAGTACAGCTGACGTATACGATCAAATTGACAAACCCGCAGTCGCAGAAAGGCACGACATACGGTGTGTATGATCCGAGCGGTAAAAAACAAACGGCAAACAGCAGCCTGTATACGAATCTCAGTGCTACACTCAAACCTGTAAACTCGAATGGAGTGAAGGGAGCAGACGAGGCGTTCTTGAAGCCTACTGTCTCCTACACGATTAAGGGCAGCTCCGGCGGCCATGGCGGCGGGACGGTCACCATCCCTGACGATGTGCCTACCGGCCTGAACGGGAAGGACCACTACGCTTATGTGGTGGGTTATCCCGACGGCATGGTGTATCCCCAGAAGAATATCACCCGCGCCGAAGTGGCGACGATCTTCTTCCGTCTGCTGACCGACGAGACCCGCGAGGCCAACATGACCAAGAGCAACGGCTACAACGACATGAAGGACGGCGCATGGTATACCTGCGCGGTGTCTACCCTGAGCAAGATGGGCATTATCAAGGGCTATGAGGACGGCTCCTTTAAGCCTGACGCATCGATCAGCCGCGCCGAGTTCGCTGCCATTGCGGCCCGGTTCGACCCGAACGGCGACAAGACGCCTGCGACCTTCTCCGATGTGTCCAGCCACTGGGCCAAGGACGAGATCAGCATCGCCGCCAACCACGGCTGGATCAAGGGCTATGAGGACGGCTCTTTTAAGCCCGACCAGAAGATCACCCGTGCCGAGACCATGACCTTGGTCAACCGCGTGCTCAAGCGTCTGCCTGAGACGAAGGATGACCTGCACAAGGACATGAAGACCTGGCCCGACAACCAGAACGAGAGTGCTTGGTTCTACCTGGCTGTCCAGGAAGCCACCAACAGCCACTATCAGAAGCTGAAGAAGGACGGCACCCACGAAACGTGGGAGAGCATGCGCGAGACCCGCGACTGGGCTGCCCTGGAGAAGTAAGCCTCTGCAACGGCAAGCACCAGAAACCAAGTGACCCAAAAAGAGACAGGCTGCGGCCTGTCTCTTTTTGTGGGTTTTATGCGGTTCAAGCGCGGGAATAGGTCGTCTCGTAGTTGCCGTCGGGCATCTGGAAGTCGGCGGCGACGAACTGGATGGTGAAGGTGCTGCGCTCGGCGTCGGGGATGAGGAAGCCGTGGCCGTTGAGGTAGAGGTAGATGCCTCGGCCGTCTTCGTCCTCGGTGATGTCGCCGGTGGAGCCGGTCTCCTCGCACTGGGCTTCGTAGGTGTAGTTGTCGGCGTCGATGGAGATGGTGGAGCCGTCCTCGCCCACCCAGTCGCCGTCCAGTTCATCCAGGGTCCACTGGCCGGGGTCGGCGGTGTCGTCGCGGGTGAAGGTCTCGTAGAAGAGCGTCTCCGTGTCCGCGTCGGGTGGGGCATCTTCCATTTCGCTGTCCAGGGGGTGGATGTAGATGGTGTTGCCGTCGTCTGATAGCTCAAAGAGATGCTGGTAGCGGTTGAAGTTGAGCCAGGCCTCGCCGTCGGCGTCCCGGACCCAGCCCTGGCCCACCCGGCCCTCGTCGGTGCGGTAGAGGTAGCTCTCCGCGTCGGCGTTGATCTGGAGGACGGCCCCGTAGTCATCGACCCAGGTGCCGTTGACCTCTGCCAGGGTGGCGGGGGTGAAGTCGTCCTGGCCCAGCTCTTCGGCGGTGTAGCCGGTGGGCTCCTGGTCCGGTTCGGTGACGGGGTCGTCTGCCGTGTCGTCGCTCCCGCCGCAGGCGGCCAGGCTGACGCAGAGTCCGGCAGCCAGCAAGAGGGAAAAAAGTCGTTTCTGTTTCATGGCGATAAACCTCCTTTTTCTCAGTTTACCGGGAAACGGTGGAAAACCCAATTAACCAAAGGTTAGGTTTCCCTTTGCTCCCGTCCTGTGCTATACGAAAGCAAAACATTTGGAAGCCGGGCGGGCAGGCTTGCTCCGGGCGGGAAAGTGTGGTATCATACGAAAGTTATTTGAAAGCTATTTTGATGTGTAAGGGGGAGGTCGCATGCGGATCGCCAACACAGTCCATGACTCCATTGTAGACGGCCAGGGGCTTCGCTTCACGGTATTTACCCAGGGCTGTCCCCACCGCTGTCCGGGCTGCCACAATCCCGGCACCCACGACCCGGCGGGGGGCCGGGAAGTCTCCGTGGCGGCGCTGGTGGAGGAGCTGACAAAGAATCCTCTTATGGCGGGGCTGACCTTATCCGGCGGAGAGCCCTTTGCCCAGGCGGCGGACTGCGCGGCCCTGGCGAAGGCTGCCCACGGCCTGGGCCTGACCGTCTGGACCTACACCGGCTATCTCTTCGAGCACCTGCGGGACGCCGGACGAGCGGACTGGACGGCGCTTTTGCAAGAGACGGACGTGCTGGTAGACGGCCCCTTCCTCCGGGCGCAGAAAACGCTGGACAAGCGCTTCCGCGGCTCGGCCAATCAGCGAATTATCGACGTGCCCGCGTCGCTGAGATCGGGA
>OLPF01000507.1_pt1 | contig 41193 bp, 33 predicted proteins | sample 1673121 | NCBI WGS metagenome assembly OLPF01 (sample SAMEA3136756, study PRJEB25190) | human gut metagenome
TTTGTGGCTCTAGTCTTTTTTCAGGATTTTTGACCCCAACTATTGACATTGAACCCGAAAAAATCAATCATTTCTGATTGATTCATATATTTAAAGTTCGAATAGTTCGAACAGATTCGTTAATGGTGCCGACGGTGGGAATCGAACCCACATGGAGGTTATCCGCAGGTTTTTGAGACCTGTGCGTCTGCCAATTCCGCCACATCGACCTGTCTTAATTTTTATATATAAATACTTTATAAAAATTAACGACACAAGTATATCATAAAAAAAATATTTTAGCAAGTTCTATTTTGCAATTTTAAACTTTTCTAAATAATTATCATCTTTCTTAAAGAATTTGACGATCTTATTTTTCATGTAATTCTTTTTATCTAGTTGTTTTTGTTTTAAATCCTCCTTTTGTTTTACATATTCATTTATCATGTCTCGCATAGGGAGAAATATGCATTCCATTGAAGCTTTTTTTATAAAGCTCTCATCAAATTCTATTGCATATTCTAATATTCCCATTGCTTTTTCATATTCTTTTAAAAGACAGTAGCAAAGAGAGAGTTTATAATATGATTTTGGGCCATATGAAATTGATGATGTTGATCTTTTGTAGTGTTCAATAGCTTTTATATAATCTCCTCTTCCAAAAGCAAGTTCACCAACATTATAACTTGCAAGTGAAAATTCTGGCTTTATTTGTTCTACCTTTTCAAATGCTTCTTCAGCTTTATCATAGTTTTGAACTTCCTGTTCAAGCATGCCAATATTGTAGTACATTTCATAAGATTCTGGGTGCATCTTTACAGCTTCTCTATAAGTGAAAATTGCTTCTAAAAATCTGCCTTGACTAGTTAGGCAAATTCCTTTTGCTTCTTTTGCTTCATAAAAATCAGGTTTGCATTTTATTGCTTTGTCAAACATTAGTAGTGCGGCTTCTTTTTTATTAGTAGAATCTAAGATAAGACCGTATTCATAATATGATTTATAGTCTTTTTCGTTAAATTCAATTGCCAGTGAAAAACAATCTCTTGCATTTATAAAATCACCAATTGCTTTGTAGCAAAGACCAAGTATATACATATATTCATTATTTCTTCCTTCAAGTAAAACCAATTTATTAATATATTTTATTGTTTGTTTATAATCTTTTATGCTGAATAAATATTTCATTCTATAGTAAATTATCTTTCTTGATAGTATTATATTTTTTTGTTGCAACATTGAAGCAATAAACGGTATTATTATTCCAAATAATAATATTAGAATTTGAGCATATATTGGTATAAATGTGTTTTTTATTGCAAAACTTATATAAAAAGTAAGTGAAGTTATTAAAAGCGTAATTATTACAATATTTTCAGGCGCATATCGCTTAATATATCTATAAGATAAATATAATATTAATGAAATCATTAATGTTATCATACCTATTTTTTCAATTAACATATTTTCCTCCAATTATGTTAAGATTATACAACTTTTTACTTTATTTTTCAAGCGTTTTTGCAATCTTTGACATGATTAGACAAAAATATTTACTTATTGACTATTATAGTATTTTCTTGTATAATGTAAAAATTAAAAAGGATGTGAAAAAAATGTCTAAGACATTTAAAAATTTATCAAATGTAAAAAAAATTCATATGATAGGAATTGGCGGTGTATCAATGAGCGGAATTGCTGTCGTGTTAAAAAAAGCAGGATTTGAGGTGACAGGATCTGACAGAAGTTATGGTGACATGACTGATATGTTAGAAAAAAATGGTATTCATGTATTTATTGGATCAAATGCTGATTTAGTTAGAGATGCTGATATTGTTGTTTATACATCTGCAATAAGTCAGCACGATTCAGAATATGTAAAAGCTAAGGCACTTGGAATTCCTACAATGGAGAGGGCAAAATTTTTGGGAATGCTTCTAAAAAATTATGAAATACCAATTTGCATAGCAGGTACTCATGGAAAGACTACAACTACATCTATGACATCACTAATATTTATAGATGCAGGATATGATCCAAATGTTCAAGTTGGAGGAAAACATAAAAAACTTGATAACTTAAATTATAGAATAGGAAACTCAGAGTATTTCATTTTGGAAGCTTGTGAATATGTTGATAGCTTTTTGAATTTTCCACATCATACGGCTACAATTCTTAATATAGATGAAGATCATTTGGATTATTTTTCAGGTATAGAAGAGATAAAAGAATCCTTTAAAAAATTTATTTTAAATATAAAGAAAAATGGATATCTAATAATGAATAAAGATGATATTAATTCTATGGATGTATTAGAACATGTAAAAGATGAATTAAAAGAAAAGAATGTAACAGTTTATACATTTTCTCTTAGTGATCCTACAGCCAATATATATGCTAAAAATATGTCTTGTAATATTAAAGGATTTTACTCTTTTGATGTTACTGATAATGCTACTGGTAAAACATACAGTTACTATCTAACTGTTCCGGGAATACATAATGTATATGATGCACTTGCTGCAATCACAACTGCACATGCTCATGGAATAGAGTTTGAAAAAATGAAGAAAACTCTAAATGAATTTTGTGGGGCAAAAAGAAGATTTGAACTTAAAGATAATTTAGGAAATAATATACTAGTTTACGATGACTATTCACACCATCCGACAGAAGTAAAAGCTACATTAGCCGCAGCAAAACAAAAACATCCAAATAAAATAATAGCAATTTTTCAACCGCATACTTTTAGTAGAACGAAAGAATTATTAGATGATTTTGCATCTGCTTTTTATGATGCTGATGTTGTAATAATACCTGATATTTATCCTGCAAGGGAGATAGACGATGGGTCAATTTCATCATGTGACTTAATAGATAAATTAAAAGCAAATAAGGTAAATGCAATATATATTAAAGACTTCAATGAAATTGTAAAGTACGTTAAGAGCATAATGGAACCTAATGATATAGTTTTAACTTTAGGTGCTGGTGATGTAACTAAAATAAGTGAAATGTTTTAGATGATGGAAACTCTAGATTGTATCTAGAGTTTTTGTGGCTTTTTGTAATTGTACATGTAAATATTGATTTTTAGACAAATTTCGTATATAATAGCTTATGATTTTGATTTTTATGAAAGGAAAGTGTTAATAGTGAAAATAGGAATAGTTGGATTACCAAATGTTGGAAAATCTACTTTATTTAATGCAATAACTAAAGCAGGAGCAGAATGTGCAAATTATCCTTTTTGTACAATAGAACCAAATGTTGGAATGGTATGTGTACCAGATAAAAGAATAGAAGTACTTACTAAAATGTATGATAGTGATAAATCAACTTATGCAACTATAGAATTTGTAGATATTGCAGGACTTGTAAGGGGAGCTTCGAAAGGTGAAGGCCTTGGAAATAAATTTTTATCTCACATTCGTGAAACCGATGCCATAGCACATATAGTAAGATGTTTTGAAGATGAAAATGTAGTGCATGTAGATGGAAAAGTTGACCCGATTTCTGATATAGAAACTATAAATTATGAGCTAGTACTTGCAGATATTGAATCAATAAATAAAAAACAAGAAAGACTCTCTAAACTTTTGAAAGCTGGAGATAAGGTTGCAAAAGAACAGTCACCTATTATTGAAAAAGTAAAAGAACATCTAGAAAAAGGCTTTCCAGTTAGGACTTTAGAACTTGAAAAAGATGAGAAAGAGGCAATAAAAGATTGTTATTTACTTACAGAGAAACCAGTTATATATGTGGCGAATGTTAGTGAAGCTCAAATAGAAAATATGGAAAATGAGGAGTTAGTAAAAAGAGTAAAAGAGTATGCAAATGGAGAAAATGCTAAAGTTATAACTCTATGTGCTAAAATAGAAGAAGAATTAAGCCAACTTGATGATGATGATAGAGAATTATTAATGGAAGACTATAAAATAGATGAATCAGGACTTGATAAATTAATCAAAGCAAGTTATTCATTACTTGGACTTATATCATATCTAACAGCAGGAAAGCAAGAAGTAAGAGCGTGGACTATAAAAAAAGGTACAAAGGCTCCACAGGCAGCAGGAAAGATCCATAGTGATTTTGAGAGAGGATTTATTAAAGCGGAAGTGGTTTCATATGATGACCTGATTAAATATGGCTCAATGAATAGTGTAAAAGAAAAAGGACTACTAAGACTTGAAGGTAAGGAATATGTCGTTCAAGATGGAGATATAATATTGTTTAGATTTAATGTATAATCTTTAAAAGAAGATTTTAAACTTAAGTTTAGAGTTTTCTTTTATTTTTTATTTTTTTATATGTTTTTTTACAAAAGTGTTGACTTTTTTTTGCAAATTGATTATAATATAAATGTTCCAAGCGAGTGGGCCTTTAGCTCAGTTGGTCAGAGCACCCGGCTCATAACCGGATGGTCCGGAGTTCGAATCTCTGAAGGCCCACCATTTTTTTATACTTGCTTGAAACAAAATAATCTTGGAAAGGTGTCCGAGTGGCTAAAGGAGGCAGACTGTAAATCTGTTAGCTTATGCTTACGATGGTTCGAATCCATCCCTTTCCACCAATAATGTATCTGTTATAACTAATAGAACAAAATTGATTAGAAAATCAATCAGAAAATAAAATCTGGTTGATTTTTTTATTACTATAAAAACTATATATAGTTAAAAAAATGCCAAAATATGATATAATTGACAAAAATCGACATTAGGTTGATGTTTTATATCAGCTTAAAATTATTCAAAATAACTATTTTGGAGGTACTATCTATGTTGTGGAAAGTTCTGCTTTGTATTTTATTGTTACCAGTATTTGATGTAATTTTTTATAATACAATTGGTGGCATATATATGCTTATTTATTATGCAAGACTTGAGATGGATTGGAAGAGGCAGCCAAAGCATGTTGAAGCTATGATGGAAGATGGAACAAGGAAGGTTTATGAAAACGTAAGAATACACCAAATTTTTAATGGGCCATATTATTTTTACGATGAGAACGGAAAAAAAGTAAAGTTACAACCTTTGTCCTTAATTCTTGATTATACTGGTAAAGATTTTGAGGATAATAAGCAGTGAAAAGTTAAAACAGATAATATTAATTTATTATCTGTTTTTCTTGTATATAAAACGATATAAGTATATAATAATATTGTTATAGGAGAGATAAAAAATGTATAGAGATACTTATGTAGAAATTAATTTAGGCAATATAGAAAATAATGTTTGTGAAATTATAAAAAAATATAATAATTATAAATATTACTTTGGAGTAGTTAAAGCAGATTGCTATGGACATGGAGATATAAATACTATTGGTGCTATAATAAAAGGTGGAGCAAATTATCTAGCTGTTGCCACTTTAGATGAGGCTGTAAGAATAAGAAAAGTATATAAAAATATTCCAATACTATGCTTAGGAATTGTTTATAATAAATATTTATATGTTGCTAAAAAATATAATATAACTCTTTCAATTACAAGTTTGGAGTATTTGAATTCTTTAAATACAGAAAAACTTAAAGGGCTAAAAGTACATATAAAAGTAAATACTGGTATGAATAGACTGGGGGTTTCTAGTAAAAAAGAATTTAACAGAGTGTTTGATTTACTTAGTAAAAACAATATAGAAATTGAAGGGATTTATTCTCATGTTTATAATAGCAATTCAAGTAAGAAAACAAATGAACAATTCAGTATGTTTGAAAATATTACATCTGATATAGATTTATCTAAAATAAAAATAATTCACATTCCAGCAAGCAGTGCAATTGTAAGATATAAAAAGAAAGAGTATGTAAATGGATGCAGGTTAGGAATAATTATGTATGGATTTTCAGATAATAATGATTTAAATTTAAAATCTACATTTAAAGTTTTCAGCAGGGTAATACAGATAAATAATTTAAGAAAAGGAGATACCCTTGGATATGATGGAGCGTACACTGCAAATAAAGACGAAAAAATAGCGGTAGTTGCAATAGGCTATGCTGACGGTATAGTAAGAAAAAATAAAGGAAGAGATGTGTATATTAATGATAAAAAATATAAAATTGTAGGAAATATTTGTATGGATATGTTATTTGTAAGTGTAGATGATAGTGTAAAGCTTTTTGATACAGTTGAAGTTATTAAAGATGTGCGTCATATAAAGGAAATTTCAAGTCATGTTGATTCTATTCCATATGAAGTTATGTGTGAAATAGGAAAAAGAGTAAATAGAAAATATATAAATTAAAAGTAATATCATAGTTTGACAATATTGTTTTCTTATGATATACTTACAATGTAAAATTTAGTAAAACCGTAGATAAAGCAAAGTAGACAAAGGGCAACATATTATAGAGAATGTAAGTCATAGGCTGTAAGCTTACAAATATGCTTTTGTTGAAATTTCACTTTGGAGGTCTTTTCTTGAAAGGGAACGATTAGGGAAAAGCAGGTAAGCCTGTTATAGCTTAAAATGAGAGTGTCTATAATTGAGTTGTAGATGAAGTTAAGGTGGTAACGCGGAATTTGATCCATTTCGTCCTTATGATAGGATGAAGTGGATTTTTTTGGAGGTATTTATTATGGAAGAAAAAATAAAAGCATTAAAAGAAAAAATAAGTAATGATTTTAAACAAATATCAAACCTTGAAGAATTAGAAAAAATTCGTCTAAAATATATGGGGAAAAAAGGTGAAGTGGTAGAGTTACTAAAAAACTTAAAAGATGTTGCGCAAGAAGAAAAAAAGGAGTTTGGTAATAAGGTTAATTTATTAAAATCTGATGTGTTAGAAAAGATAGAAGGAAAGAAAAAAGAGTTAAGAGAAAAAGAGTATGAAGATAAAATTAATAACTCTAAAATTATAGACTTAACTTTACCAACAGATGATATGTTAGGTTCGCTTCATCCTATAACAATAGTCCAAAAGGAACTTGAAGATATTTTTATATCAATGGGATTTAGTGTAGAAGATGGAAATGAAGTAGAAACAGAATATAATAATTTTGAGGCAGTTAATGTGCCAAAATTTCACCCAGCACGTGATATGCAAGATACTTATTGGCTTGAAAATGGACAATTACTAAAAACTCAAACATCTGCTGCACAAAATAAAATAATGAAAAAATATGGAGCGCCTCTAAAAGCAATTTTCCCTGGAAGATGCTTTAGAAATGAGGAACTTGATGCTTGTCATGAAAATACATTCTTCCAAATGGAAGGAATGGTAATTGATAAAGATATATCAATTTCTAATTTAATATTCTTTATGAAAGAATTATTATCAGAAATATTTAAAAAAGAAGTAGAAGTAAGACTTAGACCTGGATTTTTTCCATTTGTTGAACCTGGTTTTGAACTTGATGTAAAATGTCCATATTGTGATGGTGAAGGATGTAAAGTTTGTAAACATGGTGGATGGATAGAACTTTGCCCATGTGGTATGATACATCCAAAAGTTTTAGAAATGGGCGGAATAGATAAAGATAAGTATTCAGGATTTGCTTTTGGACTTGGACTTAGTCGTCTTGCTATGATGAAATTTCAAATTGATGATTTACGTCTTTTAAATTCTGGAGATTTAAGAGTTTTAAAACAGATGAATATTAAATAATTGTTTAAGGAGGAGTAATAATGTTTATTTCAACTAATTGGATAAGAGATTTTGTAGATTTAGATGGACTTGATGTAGATAAATTAATTTATAATTTTACTATGTCGACAGCTGAAGTTGAACAAATTATAAAATATGGACATGATACAGATGGCGTAGTAGTTGGTAAAATAGAAAAAATAGAAGAGGTAGAAAACTCAGATAAACTTCATAGAGTATTGGTAGATGTTGGAACTAAAAAAGTTATTAGTATATGTGGAGCAAGTAATATATACGTTGGAGCAAAAATTCCATTTGCAAGTGCTGGAGCCAAAGTACAGGGAATGGAAGTAAAGCAATCTACACTAGATAATATGGAGAGTTTTGGAATTTGTCTTTCTGAGAAAGAGCTTGGCATAAGTGACGATCATTCAGGAGTTATGATATTAGACGATAGCCTTAATGTAGGGGAAGACATAAAAAATATAATTCCTCTTGAAGATACAGTGTTTGAGGTAGATAATAAATCACTAACTAATAGACCTGATCTTTGGGGACATTATGGAATAGCAAGAGAATTTGCTGCTATTACAAAAAGAGAATTAAAACCACTAGATGTAGAGGATTTAGAACTTTATAATAATTTGCCTAAACTTAATATTAAAGTTGAAAATGGGGATGATTGTTTAAGATATTCTGGTATTACACTAGAGAATATTAATTGCCATATATCACCTTATAAAATAAGAACGAGACTATTTTATACAGGCCTTAGAAGTATAAATTTACTGGCAGATTTAACAAATTATATAATGCTTGAAATAGGTCAACCAATGCATGCATTTGATAAAAGGTTTGTTGATAGCATAAGTGTTTCAAGGCTAAGAGAAGAATGTGAGTTTACAACTCTAGATGGTGTTAAAAGAAAACTTCCAAGTGGTGTACTTATGATAAATAATAATTCTACGCCTTCTGCTATAGCAGGAATTATGGGAGGTCTTAATACTGAAATTAAAGAGGATACTACTTCAGTATTTTTAGAGTCTGCTACATTTGATTCGGCTTTAATTAGAAAAACTGCTATAAAAATTGCACATAGAACTGATGCATCTGCAAGATATGAAAAAACGTTAGATCCAGAGTTTGTAAAACTAGCTACGGCAAGATTTGTAAAACTATTAAAACAAATAGACGGTAATGTAAAAGTAACATCAGCATTTACAGATGTATATTTAAAAAAGTATCCTAAAATAGTTATAGATATTGATAAAGATTATTTTGAAAGATATATAGGAGTAAAATTAACGGTAGAACAAATTGTAGAAACACTTAGAAATTTAAAATTTGGAGTTGAGTGTAATGGAGAAAATTTAAAAGTTTCTGTTCCAACTTTTAGGGCTACAAAAGATATTTCAATAAAAGCAGATTTAGTAGAAGAAGTAGCAAGAATTTATGGATATGATAATATTATTCCAAGTCCTAGCTTGTTTAAGGCTGTTCCAGTAAGACAAGATGAAATACATGTATTTGAATATGATGCAAAAAGGCTACTTGCAGAAAAATTCGGTGCAAGTGAAATACATAGTTATGTTTGGTATAATAAAAACTTAAATTCTGAACTTAATATTTTAGTAGAAGATAATTTAAAAGTTACAAATGCTTTATCTAAAGGAGATGATACTCTAAGAGCATATATGGCTCCAACTCTTCTTTATGCTATAAATAATAATTTAAAATATTATCCTGAATGCAAATTATTCGAAATTGGTAGAACTTTTGAATATAAGTTTGACGGTTCTAATGCTATAGAAAAAAAGGTTTTAGGAATTGCTTCTGCAAGTATTAAAAAAGATGAGTCAACTCTTATGTATGAAGTAAAATCTATGATAAATTCAATATTTAAAATTGAAAAAAATATTGAACCAGAATATGTATTAAATAATGAAAAAATATCATATAGTTGGATTAATAAGAAAAATACATACATTGTAAAATTAAATGGTATAGAATGTGGATATATTTCTTGTATACATCCAAGAGTAAATGAAAGTATTAACAAAAAATCAAATATTGTAGTAGCAGAAATTAGAATTGATAATTTATCTGATATTTTATCAAATGATGTAATTTATTCTTCTACTAGTAAATATCAAACGACATCACTTGATTTAAGTGTTATGGTAGACAAAAATGTTGCTTATTCTAGTGTAAAAGAAGTAATTGATAGTTTAAAAATAGAGTATTTACTAGGATATGAATATGTAGGAATATATGAAAATGAAGAAAAACTAGGTGATAAGAAGAGTATAACTATAAAATTTAGCATAGGATCTCATGATAAGACTTTATCTAAAGAGGAAATTGATGAGGTACTAAATACTCTAATTACAACTTTTGAACAACATGATATGCTTATAAATAAATAGGGATAATATAATTTATGAATAAAAAAAGATGCAAATGGTGTAATTTAAATAACATTTTATATGTTAAGTACCATGATGAAGAATTTGGAAAGCCTAATTTTGACGAAAAATACCTTTTTGAAATACTAATTCTTGAATCATTTCAAGCAGGACTTTCATGGGAATGTGTGTTAAATAAAAGAGAAGCATTTAGAAAAGCTTTTGACAATTTTAATATAAGCAAGATAATAAGTTATGATGAGAGAAAAGTTAATGAACTTATGAATAATAAAGATATAATAAGAAATAGGCTTAAAATAAATGCTACAATAAATAATGCGAAAGTTTTTGTGGCTATACAAGAAGAGTTCGGATCATTTAACAGTTATATTAAGAGCTTTACAAATAACAAAGTTATTTATGAATGCGATAAGACAACATCCAATTTATCTGATAGTATTTCCAAAGATTTAAAGAAAAGGGGAATGAAGTTTGTTGGCTCTACTATAATATATTCTTATCTACAAGCTATAGGAGTAATTTATTCGCATGATGAAGAATGTTTTATGCATACGAATAAATAAAAATGAAAATTAAAGTACGAAGATATATTTAGTACTTTAATTTTTTTTTGCATTTTATATTAATAAAAAACATAAGATGTATTAATGGGAGGTGATATTAATATTAAAACTAAGAAGTAATGCTATAAGTGAATATCAAGCAATTTCTTATATAAAGGGGAGGGATAGCCAAAGTAGTATAAACGGAATTGCTAAGTTTTATAATGTTAATAATGGTACTTTAATAGAAGTTGAAGTTAAAGGATTACCAAGTAAAGATAAAAATAATTTTTTCGGATTTCATATCCACGAGGGTGGGGAGTGTACACCAAAGGATGGAAAAAATACATTTAGTGATGTTGGGGAACATTTCGATGTTGGTGGGAATAAACATCCAAATCATACAGGTGATTTACCAAGTATTTATTCCAATGGAGGATATGCTTATATGAAATTTTTTACAAATAGATTTAAAATTAATGATATAATTGGCAGAACATTGATAATACATGAAATGAGTGATGATTACAAAACAGATCCATCTGGCAATTCAGGTGGTAAAATAGCATGTGGAAAAATAGTTCGAGCCTAAATAGAAGGTGCACATTAATTTGTGCATCTTTTATGCTTGAAAAAAAATATATATGTGGTATAATGAAACTATGCTGGAATAGCTCAGCTGGTAGAGCGGCGGTATCGTAAACCGTAGGTCGTCAGTTCAAATCTGACTTTCAGCTCCAATGCGGGTTTAGTTTAGTGGTAAAATAAAAGGCTTCCGATCTTTTGCCGTGGGTTCGATTCCCACAACCCGCTCCATTTGAAATCAACTTACGGGCTTAATTGTTCGTAGTTTTTTATTTTATATAATCATAACCACGGGTTATAGGCTCAATGTCAATAGTTGGGGGCAAAAATTCTAAAAAAAGACTAGAGCCACAAAGAAAGCAACAGAAAATTTTTCTGTTGCTTTTTTTGTGGGATTCTCATGGACAATATACATATTTTGGACATGAGAAATAATTAATATAAGCTATACTTTACTTTTTATGTAAAATATGTTATAATGTAATCCTAATAGTTATCAAACTTTATGGAGGACATTAATATGGAATCAAAAATTAAATTAAAAGAGCTTATGGCAGACGCTGTGCATTTGAGCAAATATACAGTGTTTGAAAAAGGTGAGAACCGCTTTATGTTGGATGGTATCGAGAAGTATAAAAAGTTCAACTACAAATACAATATCAACCGTGGCAAAGTAGCTTTTGTCTATAAGAAAAAATTCTTTGTAACTAAGGCTACAGAGTACAATATCTCTATACTTGAGGAAAATGGCTTTTTTGTTGACTTAACAATGTTTGTTCCGTTTTCTAATGGGGAGATTCCGTTAAGCAGTAGTGCAAGAGAAAAACTTGCATAAAATAGAGGCTTAGCATTTTTAGTGCTAAGCCCTTTTTCTTTTTATACTAAATTAAATGATATTTTACCTTTACCATTTTGACTTACAATATGTGCAATACTTCCATTAATTATAGTTAATTTTGGAGAAGTGTGGCCTATATCGATGTCAAATATTACTGGAATATGCGTGTCGCCTAATATATTTTTTAATGCATCTTCAAATGATATTTTATTGTCTTTTAAAATGTTTCTTCCAAAGATTATTCCTTTTGTGTTTTTAAAATATCCATTATCTTTAAATTTATGAAGTGTTCTAATTACTTCATAGTAACTTAATTCACAATTGTCAAAATACCATATAATATCGTCATTACTATATTTTTCTATAAAATTTTTAGTAAAATCATATTTAGTTCCAAATATCTCAAGTAATATATCTAGGCATCCTCCTATAATTCTGCCTTTTAATTCTATTTTTTCCTCACCATTTAAATTTTTCCAGCAAACTTCTGTAGTAAGAGAAAATTCTTCATTACCAACTATATTTTTTACATATTCTCCTTCAAATTTTTCAAAACTGTTTTGTAAAATTATATTTCCACTTAAAATTTCTATATTATTTTTTAATGAACTATGAAGATATTCCATACAAAAAGCTTTAAAATTATATGAATAAATAGTTGCTATATCCATTTTTGTAGTAATTACATAAGTAAGCCAGGTTGGATCAGAATAGCCTTGAAACCATTTTGGATTTTTTTGTATATTTTCAAAGTCAATATATGGCATTATCTTACACATAAATTCGCCACCTGCTGTACATATTATAGCTTTTACATCTTTATTTTTAAATAAATCATTTAATTGTTTTGCTTGATTTTCTTCTTTGTCACTTTGACAAAAAATATCCTTATTTTTTACATCTTCAGTTTCTAATATATTGTATCCTAGTCTTTCAAAGTTATTTTTTGAATTTTCAATTCTTATAATATCTACATCATCCAAAATTCCTCCAGATGGGGCAGTTATTCCAATAGTATCATTTTTTTGTATAAATTTAGGGTATATCATAGTTTCACCTCTAACTCGAAATTATAGCATAAAAAATAAGCAATATCAAATTTTGTAAAAATATGAAAAAAATTCATTTTCTTTATTTATAGAAAGCAATATGATATAATTTGTTCTGTGTTAATTAATAAAGTGGGAGGTATAAATGAAAGAAGAAAATAAAGATGCTATATATTCTTTGAAAAATGTAACAAAAACTTATAAAAACTTTTCTGGAATTACACATGCTTTAAATAAAATTTCTTTTGAAATAAAAAGAGGAGAAATAGTAGTAATTCTTGGACCATCTGGAAGTGGAAAATCAACTCTTCTTAATATCTTATCTGGAATTGATTCTGAGACTTCTGGAAAGATTGTTTTTAATGGAAAAATTGATATGTCAAAATTGAGTGACAACGATAAAACTTTATATAGGAGAGAAAACTTAGGATTTATTTTTCAATCTTACAACTTAGTACCAAATTTAACTGTTTATGAAAATGTAGAATTTGGAGGCCATTTATCAGATGAAAGTTTAAATATTGATGAAATTTTAAAAGTAGTTGGACTAGATGAGATGAAAAATAAATTTCCATGTCAACTTTCAGGAGGACAAATGCAACGTGTAGCGATTGCAAGAGCAATAGTAAAAAATCCTAAGGTTTTATTTTGTGATGAACCTACAGGAGCATTGGATGAAAAAGTTGGAAAACAAACTTTGAAACTTCTTCAGGAAATAAATAAAAAATATGGTACAACTATTATAATAGTTACACATAATCCAAGCATATCTAATATGGCAAATACCACAATAAAATTAAATAGTGGTTCTATTGTGGAAAATGTTCATAATAAAAAGATATTAGATGCAGAAAGTATAGGGTGGGCATAAAATGGGATTGTTATTTATAAATGCCTTAAAAGGCTTAAAAAAGAGAAAAGTTCAAATGCTTGGAATAGTATTTTGTATAATGCTATCAGCTGGTATATATACTGCAATGAATACTGCCGTTGATAGATTAGAAGATAAATATTATTCTTATTTAAAAGAGCAAAATGTAGAAGATTTTGCTTTTACGCCAAAAATAGATTATTCTAAAGATTATACTGCACAAGAAGTTACTACTTTGCTTGAAAATGAATTAAAGAATATACCAGAAAATCAAAAAGATGTAATAAAATTATATATTGCAAATCTTTATGGAATGTATGACAATGGCAATATAAATCAATTGTATACAGCTGTTGACTATATTTTTAATAATAATGGAGCAAATGATAAAAAAGTAGAAGAAAAATTAAAGGATGTTGCGGAAAAATACAACTTTGATTATATAAGAGAAGAAGAAAAAGTACTTACAGAGGAAGAATATATTTATAAAATTATGCCTTATAACGGACTTGAACAGATAAATATACCTTTCTTAGAAGAAGGAAAGATGCCAAGTGAAGATAATGAAATTACAATATTACCTAAATTTGCAAGTGCCAATAATTTAAAAGTAGGTGGCACTCTAAAAATAGGGAATAATGAATATAAAATAGTTGGACTTGCATCATCTCCTGAACATATCATGCCACTTTTATCTATAAATAAGCCAATATATGAAGAAGATAAAGATTGTATAATATATACAAATGAAAATACATTTAAAGAGTTTTCAGGAGTAAAAAGCAGTTCATATGTAGCAGCTTTCAAAGATCGTGAAGCAATCTTTGAAATAGATAAATTACAAGAAATTTTTAAAGATAATGAGAGTATATCTTTGTCTTATACGGTTGCACTAAGACTTATGAGAACACTTGCGCTAAAATCAGAAATAGAATCTGATAGACTATTTGCTGATTATATGTTGCATTTGCTTTTAGCCATCTCAATAGTAATAATACTCGTTATAACTAAAAAGAAAATTGAAGATGAAAGAATGCAAATAGGTGTATTAAAGTCACTTGGATATAAATCTTATAAAATAGCGGTAAGTTATCTTATATATCCAATAATAGGCAGCTTAATTGGTGGAACTTTAGGATATATAATTGGAGTTCTACTTCATGGTGGACTTACTCAAGTTTTTGTAGGCTACTTTAATTTACCACTTGGAGATTTTGAATTTAATTATAAATACTTGATAAACACTACAATTATACCAATGGTATTTTTATCAGTTTTATCTTATTTAGTTGCACTATTTATGCTAAGAAAGAAACCACTTGAGTTGTTAAAAGAGGGAACAAACTTAAAAGTAAATTGGTTTAGTAAATTTATCAGTTTTATATCAAAGAAGCTAAACTTCAATTCACGCTTTAAACTTGCACTTGCTTCTAGATCACTTGGTAAACTCTTTATAGTTATTATAACTTCATTTTGTACTGGAATGCTTATTGTTCTTACATTAATAGGAGTAAATATATTTAATTCTATGTTAGACAATACTTTTGATGGATTGAAATTTAATTCAATGGTATCTTATCAGGCTGCAATTGAATCTGAAGCATCTGATACAGAAGATTTAATTTATAGTATCGATATGACAATTTCAAAGGTACAAAAGAGCAGTGATGATAAAACATATGAACCCAAAGATAAAAAGGATAAAAGTTATTCAATAACAATGTCTGGAATAGATAATAATCCACACTATATAGAATTAATTAATAATAAAAAAGAAAATATAACATCAAAATTAAAAAATGATGAAGATATTATATTGTCATCTAAAATTGCAGATCTTTTAGATATAAAAGTTGATGACTATATATATGTTAAAGATTCACAAGATAGGGAATATAAGTTTAGAGTTATTGGAATAAATACATCTTATATGGCAAATACAGGATATGTTAGAAGAAAGTATTTATCAAATAAGGTAGAAGGAAAGTATTCTTATAATATTAAGTATACATGTGATGATAAATATTTAAAGATGTCAAATATTGATGAAGATGAATCAAACAAAATAACAAATATATTTAATATTTCAACTCTTAAGAAAAATATGGAAAATCAGATGAGTGTTTATAATGGATCTATATATATGGTAATTTCGTTTGCATCAGTGCTTGCACTTATTATATTACTTGTAATAGCGAACATAATAGTTGAAGAAAATAAAAAGACTATATCTCTTATGAAAGTCATGGGATATAAAACAAATGAAATTAGTAAGATAGTTTTGAATATATATACACCATTTATAATAATTGCTTATATCTTATCTATTCCAGCAATGGAGGGGCTTTTAAAATATATTATGAATGTAATTGCCAAAGAAATGGAAATGAATATACCAATTTCACTTTCTATTCCAAAAGCAATAATTGGCCTTATAGGACTTTTAGTTGGATATTATATTGCAATATTTATCTCAAGAAAATCATTAAATAAAGTGCCACTTTCAGTTGCACTAAAAAGAGAGTAGGTGTTAGATATGGAAAAAAATGTGATATTAAAACTTGAAGATGTATCTAAAAAATATAGATATGGTAACCAAATAGTAACGGCACTTGATAACGTTAATTTAGAAATAAAAACAGGGGAAATCATTGTTATATTAGGTCCATCTGGCGCCGGTAAAACTACTCTTTTAAATGTTCTTTCAGGTCTTGATAGGCCAAGTGAGGGAAAAATAATGTTTGAAGGAAAGGATATTGCAAAATACAGTGAATCAAAGATAACAAAATTTAGAAAAGATAATCTTGGATTTATATTTCAAACATACAATTTGCTTGAGCACCTTAATGTTTATGAAAATGTAATGGTTGGAGCAAGTCTAGGGAAAAACAAAAATAAGGAACATATTAATAAGATAATAGACGTTGTTGGACTTTCAAAACATAAGAAAAAATATATACATGAACTTTCAGGTGGTGAACAACAACGTGTGTCAATAGCAAGGGCAATAGTAAAGAATCCAAAAATAATGTTTGCAGATGAACCTACTGGAGCGCTTGACGAGAAAACAGGAAAAAAAGTTTTAGAAACGTTAGTCAAGGTAAACGAAACTTTAGGAACAACTATGATAATAGTAACACATAATCCAGGAATAGCTAAAATTGGAGATAGGATTTTACATGTAAATAGTGGAAAAATTGATAAAGTCCTAATAAATGAAAAAAGAACAAAACCAAGTGATATTCCTTGGGGGTAAAAATAAAGCTTACACAATATTAAAAAATGTGTAAGCTTTTAGTTTTTAACACCAAAATGTTATTGTAAGAATACTAAGGAGTTTTTTTAGTATGCTTTTTTTCTCATTGTATAATGTAGGCATTTTTGAAGGATCAGAAAATATATCTATGCTATCTGTTAATTTTATTTCTTTTAGTGTCATATCAATATCTTTTTTATATATATTTTTTACTTCGTATATTTTGTAACTTTCATTATATGGAATAATTACAAGAGTAGAATCATTTAGCTCACTAAGGTATATATCAGAAATCTTAAGTAAGCTATTTTTTTCATCTTGATTATCTTTAATTAATGTATAAAGTGCTTCTATTCTTTCTGTACTAACAGAATTTGTAACATTATTAAATAAATATCCAAGATTTGTTAGTGGAAGATCAACCGTATTATTGTGTAAATTTTTTATATTCATATTTATGTTTGAAATTGATACTAGTTGTACAAAAGTACCTTCAACTTCAAAAGCAGTAAGCAAAGAATTAGTATCCATTGATATTCCATCTAGTTTTCTAAAACTCAAATCTTTATAAGATTTAATAAACTTTTCTTGGAGTAGAGTATGGTTTATTAAACTGTATTTTATTTTTTCTACCAAGTTAGATACACCAATTTCATAAGTATTTAAAAGTTTATTTCTAATAAGTGAAAATAATTCATTATTAAGCTCTGTATTTTCAGTTATCAATATACTTTGTAATCTTTTAAGTTTTAGTGCATAATCAATATCTTTGTATATATTTTTGGAATTTATTAGTATTTTAACAAGCATATCCTGAAATTTTGTAGTATTTTCAAGTATTAAATTTTCGTAATCATTTATTTTTTCAAGCAAGCTATCATCTATTTTAAGTAAGTTTAATTCATTAGAATCTTCATTATCTTCTGATTTATTATCTAGTTTTAATAGAGCTGACTTTATAGCAACCTTTATTTTCATTTGTTCATCTTTATATTTTTTAAGCTCTTGTTTGTTTAAGATATTTTTCTTTATATTAATGTAATTGTCATCTAACAACTTATCAAGAAAGCATAGTTTGTTATAATTTGAATTCAATTTACTAATAGCATCCAACAATATAAGAGTATCGTCATAATTTTTAAATTTATTCTTTTTTAGGAATCTTTCTAAAAATTTTATTGGATTATTATCAAATAAATTAATGTATAAGTCCTCTTCATTAGAATTTAATACAAAGCATAATTCAGTAAGAAGCCTTCCTTCTAAGAAGTATATATCATTATCTGCACATATCTTATTTCCAAGGAAAGTATTCTGATATGTTTTATATGTTGGAGAAATTTCAAGTGCTGTTGGAATAGTATAAAGTATTCTGCACACAAGATTTGATATTACTGCACGATTTATACTAAAATTTGAATATTCTATTTTATAGTTTTTAGTAGAAAGTGAGGCAGTAGAGTAACCGACTATATATTTGTCATCAGAAACTTTAGTCGTAGTAAAAACATATAACATTCTAAGATAAAATGATTCAATATTATTCATATCTTTTAAATAAAGTTCTTTCCTTAAAGCATCAAAATAGCCTGATTTATAATCTAGACTAGAATCTTTTCCAAAAATTACAGTATCTACATTTTCATATAATTTTTTATAAAGGTTTTTAGCATATAATTTGTTTATATAACCAAAATCTATAAGTTTATTTACTAGATTTGTAACTTTTTCACAAAAGACATCATCAACGCCACATTTTTCCTTAAATTTTTCTAGATAATTCATAAAAAGCATTTTCCTCCATTTTCATATATCAATCCTTTATCAATTTTATATTAAAATTGATAAATAATCAATATTATATAGAGCAAAATAACTTAATTTTTAAAAATGTAATAAAATTGAAACACAAAAAAACTGCTTTGTCAGCAGTTTTTTTGTTAACTATTTTTTTAGGTAATTTTCTTTTGTTACTTGTTTTGCACGGGCTATAGCAAGTGAATTTTTAGGAATACTTTCAGTTATTACCGAACCTGCACCAACTATTGCATTTTCTTCTATAGTTACAGGAGCAAGTAAACTTGAATTACATCCTATAAATGCACCATCTTTAATTGTTGTTCTATTTTTCTCCCATTTTGTATTCATGTTAGCTGTTATTACCCCGCATGCAATTTCTACGTGGTTACCTATATCAGCATCACCAGTATATATCAAATGAGGAATTTTAGTTCCAACACCTATGTTTACATTCTTTGTTTCGGCAAAGCTTCCAACTTTACATTCAGAACCAATATTTGATTTTGGTCTAATGTGTGCAAAAGGTCCAATTAGTGCATTATCTCCAATAACACTATCTGTAATTTTGCTTGACTCTACTGTAGTCGAATTTCCTATTTTAGAAGATATTATAGTAGAGTTTGGTCCAATAATGCAGTTGTCTCCTATAACAGTTTCACCTTGAATATTGGTCCCAGGATATATAATAGTGTCTTTTCCAATTATTGCATCTATACTAATGTATGTATTTGATGGATCAATTAGAGTTACACCATTTTCCATGTGAAGTTTTCTTGTTTTATTAAGTAGAGTTTGAGTCGCAATAGAAAGCTCTTCTCTAGAATTTACTCCTTGGAATTCTGACATATCAGGCATTGTATAAACACCAAAATTGTATCCTGATTTTTTAATATGTGCTGGGATATCTGTTATATAATATTCTCCTTGAGCATTGTTGTCATCAAGTTTAGAGAAAGAATCTTTTAATAATTTTCCATTAAAGCAGTAAACACCTATATTTACTTCTTTAACTTTTTCTTCAGATTCATTACAATCTTTTTTCTCAACTATTCTGCTTAAGTTTCCATTATTATCCCTTATAACTCTTCCAAGAGAACCAGGTTCATCTACAATACCAGATAAAACTACACCACCGTAGTTACCTTGATTACAAAAAGTAACTAAAGATTTAATTGTTTGTGAAGATATAAGCGGTTGGTCACCATTTATAACAACTACAAGATCATCATCTTCAATATACTTTTCAGCCTGCATAACTGCATGCCCAGTACCAAGTTGGTTTTCTTGGTAACAGAATTTTACATTATTTCTTGTTTTACTTACATGTTCTTCAACTTGTTCTTTTTTATATCCAGTTATAATATAAATTTCTGATGCGTCTGCATCTTGGCATGCATCACATACATAATCTATTATGCATCTATCATAAACTTTATGAAGAACTTTATGAAGATCTGATTTCATTCTTGTTCCTTTTCCTGCAGCAAGAATTATTGCTTTAACGTTTTTCAAAAAAATCACTCCCTTTTAATAGTAATTTTAATTACTAAAAAACATTTTAGCATATAAATAATGAAAAGTCCATATAAAAATTTCAAAAAAATGGTAAAAAAAGCGACAAAAAATGATTTTTTTGTCGCTTTTATAGATTATTTATATTATTCAACGTTTTCATCATCCGAAGAAGAATTAATTGAAATAAAATTTGAGGAATCTAGTTCATAAAAATCATTTTCATCTTGAACAGGTAAAGATTCTACTTTTTTTAGTTTCCTTTCAATAGTTCTAGATTTTCTTGAAGCAAGTTCCATAGTATTAGATATCTCAAGAAGTTTTTTATTTGTTTTATCTAAAATGTCACCAAATTTAGAAAATTCTGATTTAACCATTCCAAGTAATTGCCAAACTTCTGAACTACGTTTTTCAATAGCAAGGGTTTTAAATCCCATTTGCAAACTGTTGAGTAAGGCAACAAATGTAGTAGGACCAGAAATGACAACTCTATATTTTTGGGAAATAGTCTCACAAAGTGAAGTGTTTTTTAGTATCTCACAATATAAACTTTCAGTAGGTAAGAACATTATACCAAAATCTGTTGTATAAGGTGTTTCTATATATTTATCGTGAATATCCTTAGCAAAAGATTTTACAGAATTTTCAAGTTTCTTTTTAAGCTCTGTTATAAGTTCGATATTGCAATTTTCTTCAGCATCAATTAGTCTAGAATAGTCTTCAATTGGAAATTTTGAGTCCACAGGTAAATATACAAATTCATTGTCATTCTTTCCAGGGAGTTTTATTGCAAATTCTACTAAATCATTTGAAGAAGGTCTAGTCTTTACGTTTGAATCGTATTGTTCATTTGTTAAAAATTGATCAAGTATATTTGATAATTGAACCTCACCCCAGTATCCACGTGACTTTACATTTGTAAATACCTTTTTTAAATCTCCAACTCCTTGTGCTAGACTTTGCATTTCCCCAAGGCCTTTGTATACAGATTCAAGTCTATCATTTACTATTTTAAATGATTCTCCAAGTCTTTTTTCTAGTGTACCTTGCAATTTTTCGTCAACTGTAACACGCATTTTTTCTAACTTTTCGTTATTGTCTTTTTGCATAGATAATAAATTTACCTCAACAGTTTTTCTAATATTTTCAAGTTTTTCTTCCATATTTTTTCTGTTATTTTCAAGTTTTGTTTCATTTAAATTAGTTAAATTTGTAAGTTGCAGCTGTTGTGTATTTGAACTTTCTACTATTTTATTTGAAAGTTCCTGACGAGTTTGCATTAGCGTAGTAGCAAGTTCTTGACGTGTTTTTGAAAATTCGTCAGATAATATTTTAGAACTATCGTTATTTTTTTTAGAAATTAACAGTCCAATTGTTACAACTAAAAGCACAATTGTTATAATTAATAATATTAAAGTTATATCCATATAAAAACCTCTCCTTAAATTTAATGATCTAATTATATAATAAGAACTTTTGTTTGTCAATTTAAAAATGAAAATTCCCGACTTTTTTTAGTCGGGAATTGTAATTAGATTTCAAGTACTAAATAATACTTGATTTTGGGATTAGTCTTATCCGCTATAGAACGGATAATCTTAAAATCTTCAAGTCCTGTTACATCTATCATAACTGGATTGATAAGCTCCATATCAAAGAAAAAATTAGATATAGTTTTTGAAAAATCTTCGGAAATCTCTACTGAAATTTTTCCGATATCTACTGGGATTTCGCTATGCTTCATTTTTTCTTTTAACTGTTCTTTGACGTCGTCAAGTAACTTTGAAACATTTTCAGTTCTCTTTTTGTTGTAAGAGATGGAGTAGGCCTGATAGTCCTTTTTTAAATCTTTTGAAATGCTCATTTGTATTTCTTTCTCCTTAAAAAATTATTTTTTGGTTCAAATTATAGAACTTCTTATATTATACCATAAAGTTTACATAAAAGCAATAGAATAAAAGAAAAATTAAACTATATAAGTTTGTCTAAAGTTTTAAAAATGGCAATTTTATTTGAAATTATTTCATTATTAAAATTATTTATGTTTGTAAAACAAGACAAGGGATTTCCGCTGCTTTTTGAAAGTTCCACCGTAAGAGAAAATACACCATCTAAGTAATCTCTGAAATAATCCATAAATCCGTATTTTAATTTATCTTCTACAATATAATAATTTGTATATTTTTTATAAATTTCTGAGGTTGTAAGATGAAAATTAATTTGTTCCTTTTTTGCTTTATCACTTGGAATGGAATAAAGCTCACCACCAGTTGTATGATACGAAAATATAGCAATGAGCTTTCTTTTTGAATCTTTTTTTAAGTTATTATGATAAAGATTAGTAATATAATTAAAAATTGCTCTTGTTTCAGGACACTTTCTATCAAGAGGTTCATATCCAAAAAATCCAATTGGACTTGGCATATAAGCAGGAATATCATTATAACGTAAATTTCCAAATTTATGAGTTTGTCTATATTTTTGCAAAATATTAAATTTGTGGATAGAATTTGCATTAGGATCAATTCCAATTCCATTTGACGACCATATTGGCAGCACTTTTTCTGTTAGATTGCAGTCATTTAATATTTTTATTATTGATTTTCGCATTTTCTTATCATCTATGAAACCCGTAGAAGATTTCAATATTTCTTGATAAAGCTTTGGAACCTTATATTGCTTTATAGCATTTTCATCGTCTTGAGCATAGGCTCTTACATATTTTAGTGAAGATAATTCAAGCTCTTTTATTGTTTTATTTTTGAAGTTTTCGTACAATATGGAAGATGAAATTTTAAATCCCTCAGGATTTAGCACAGGAATTATATGGAAGCTATACGTATTAAATATATCTGCTTTTATTTTAGTGTCGAGTAGCAATGTTGCTAAAAATTCTAGCATGAAATATACAGTAGCTACTTCACATCCATGTGTTCCCCCAAGAAGTACTACATCATTTTTTCCATTACCAATTGTTATTGAATATATAGGGTAATTAAAATTAGTGTATCCTATTATATGTTTTTTAGGAAATCTTTTATTATCAAAATTGCTTGCAAGGGCCTTTTCACTTAATATATTTATATACTTGTAAAGAGAGTCGAGCGTTAAAATATAACTTTTTATAAAAATTTTTTCTTCCAAATAGATCACCTTATATAACAATATTCAAATTTAAAAAAACTATGATATTATTTTACGGTATGTATTATCTGACAAAAAAATATAAAATGTAACAAAATTATTGATTATAAATTGAAATTATGGTATATAAGTTAATAAAATGGAGGGAGATTAATGAAAGAAAAAATAATAGAACTTTTAAGGTCAACAAATAGAGATGGAATTGAAGATGTAATAACATTTTTGACTGAAAAATCAGACTTCTTTACAGCTCCAGCTAGTACTAGATTTCATGGGGATTATGAGGGAGGACTTGCAGAACATAGCCTTAAAGTGTATGAGATACTTGATAGGAAAGTAAAAAGTGGAATTTATGATATAGAAGTAGATGATGCTACTATAAAAATAGCTGCAATACTTCATGATATTTGCAAATGTAATTTTTATAAAGTAGATTACAGAAATGCTAAAAATGCACACGGAGATTGGGAGAGGGTTCCATATTATACAGTTGATGATACAATTCCATATGGACATGGAGAAAAATCTGTTATGATGATAACTGAATTTATGAAATTAACTAATGAGGAAAAATATGCAATCCGTTGGCATATGGGATTTACAGAACCTAAAGAGGTATATGGTACAATAGGACTTGCTTATAAAAAATATCCTTTAGCTCTTATGTTATTTGAGGCTGATCTTGAAGCAACATATATGTATGGAATATAAGATTTTTTGAGAGGTTTATTATATGAAAAAGTGTTTTAATAGTGACAAATATATAAAGTTACAAAGTGAAAAAATTAGAGACAGAATAAAAATGTTTGATAATAAACTGTACCTTGAATTTGGAGGTAAACTTGTAGATGATTATCATGCAATGCGTGTTTTGCCTGGCTTTGAACCTGATATAAAAATAAAAATGTTAAAAGAGCTAAAAGACCAAGCAGAAGTAATATTCTGTATCAATGCTAATGATATTGCCAAAAGCAAAATAAGGGCAGATCATGGTATATCTTATGATTTGGAAGTTATAAGATTAATAGAATATCTAAGGAATATAGGACTCACTGTAAATAGTGTTGTAGTGACTTTATTCTCAGATCAACCCGGTGTTGATAAGTTTAGGAATAAACTAAAATCATACAATGTGGAAACATATTTTCATAAATTTACAAAAGGTTATCCTACAGATGTAGAAACTATAGTAAGTGAAGAGGGGTATGGCGCAAACCCTTATATAAAAACTACAAAACCTCTTGTAGTAGTTAGTGCACCTGGACCTTGTAGTGGAAAACTTGCAACATGTCTTTCTCAACTTTATCACGAGTATAAAAGAGGAGTAAAGGCAGGATATGCTAAATTTGAAACTTTTCCAGTTTGGGATTTACCATTAAAGCATCCAGTAAATATAGCATATGAAGCTGCAACCGCAGATCTTAATGATAAAAATATGATAGATTATTTTCATTTGGAAAAATATAATATCAAAGCTGTAAACTATAATAGAGATTTAGAAGTTTTTCCTATATTGAAAAATATTTTACAAAAAATCGTTGGTAAAGATATATATTATTCTCCAACAGATATGGGAGTAAATGTAATTGGAAAATGTATAGAGGATGATGATGGAGTACAGCAGGCTGCAAAAAATGAAATAATAAGAAGATACTATAGAGCACAAAATGATTTAAAGATGGGAAATGGTAGTGTTGAGATATGTGAGAGAATAAAACTTTTGATGAACGAACTTTCAATATCTGAGACTGATAGAAAAGTAGTAATGGCAGCTTTAGGTAAAAAGGCAGAGAAAAATGCTCATGCTGTTGCAATAGAACTTTCAGATGGAAAAATAGTAACGGGAAGAAAAACGGAACTTTTAAGCCCTATAAGTAGTGCTATTATCAATGCTATTAAAGTGTTAACTAATATTCCAGATGATGTATTTTTACTTTCCCCATCTGTATTAGAACCAATTATAAATTTAAAAGAGAATAGGCTAAAAAAGATTAATAAAACACTTGAACTTGATGAAGTTTTAATTGCACTTAGTATTTGTTCTGTTACAAATCCAATAGTAGATAAGGCACTTATGAATTTAGAAAAGTTGAAGGGATGTGAAGCACATTCTACGTATATAGTTTCAAAGAATGATTTAGAACTTTGTAATAGTTTAGGAATTAATTTAACTTCTGAAACTGAATTTTATGATAGTTAAAATACACAAAAACATATCTAATATTAATATGTATTGGATATGTTTTTACTTTACTATATAAATTAATTAGAAAAAAATAAATTAAAACCTTGACATCGCCAAAAAATTATGGTAGTATATTAAATGTGTTAGCGGGTATGGCGAAATGGCAGACGCGCCGGACTTAGAATCCGGTGCCGAGAGGCGTGAAGGTTCAAGTCCTTTTACCCGCACCAATAACATAAAGATTCTCGGCTTTTTATAGGCCGATTATTTTTTTATGTACAAATTTTTGTAATATTGTTAAGGAGTAATATATGAGATTAAGTAAATTTAATGTAAAAAAAATAAATTTTAATGATATAAGTAAAGATTATAGTGGTCAAGACATTCTTCTAAAAGGTGGAGAACTTTACCAATTTGAAAGCGGAATATATGCTTATGGAAATCTTTGGACTAAACTTGAGAGAACTGTTGAAAATATTATAATAGATGAACTAGATAAAGCAGATTGTATTCATGTAGAATTTCCAAAGTTGCAACCAAAGAGTGTATGGGAAAAATCTGGTAGATGGGACACATATACAAAAGAAAATGACATTATGTATACGATTGAAAATAATTTTGGAGAGTATGGCCTTGCTCCAACAGCAGAAGAATGTGCTACTATATTTGCTGCAAATAGATTACCATCTTATAAAAATTTACCAGCTACATATTATCAAATAAGTGAAAAATTTAGAAAAGAAATAAGGGCTAGAGGATATCTTTTCAGACCAAGAACTTTTGTTATGATGGATGCATATTCATTTGATAAAACAGAAGAAGACATGAAGAAAAACTTTGATAAAATGCACGATGTATATATGAATATATTTAAAAGACTTGGAATTGATATAGTACCAGTTGTAAGTGATGGTGGTACTATGGGTGGAAGAGTATCAGAAGAATTTCAAGCAATAACAAAGCTTGGAGAAGATATAATTTTATATGATGAAAAAACAAAAAGAGGCATAAACAAAGAAGTACTAGAATTTGAAGATAGTGAATGTTTTATCAAAAAATTTGGAAACTCAGAACTTTCTTCAATGAAAGAATATAATTCTGTGGAATTAGGAAATAATTTTACACTTGGTACGAAATATTCTGAATCAATGAAATTATATTTTAATGATGAAAATGGAGAAAAAAAACCATATTATATGGGATGTTATGGAATAGGACTTGGAAGAATAATTGCAACTATATTAGAAAATAATGTAATTATGAATGAAGATAAAATAAATGGTTTTATATTACCATATAATATTGCTCCTTACAAAATGCAAATAATCTATAAAGAAGATAAGAAGGATATTGCAGAAGAACTATATTTAAAATTAAAAGAAAATGGAATAGATGCTATAATAGATGATAGAGCAGATTTTTCTCTTGGAAACAAAATTCAAGATGTATATACACTTGGAACTCCATTTTTTACAGTTATAGGAAATAAGTTTGATGGGACTTCATTTGAAATTGAAAATTCAAAAACAAAAGAAAAATTCAACGTTAATAAAGATAATATAATGGAATTCTTTAAGAACCTTTAAGAATAAATAATAAAAAACATCTCAAAATATTTTTGAGGTGTTTTTTTATGGAAAATAGTGTTAATTTCAGAACTGACATGGCTGATGAGAGAGTAGATGAATATAAAAGAGTTAATAATTTAACATATCTTGATGGGGTTGAGGTAATTCAGAATGAAAAAAATAATATTACAACAACAGTAGTCAAAATAACAAATGAAAATGGAGAAAAATCATTATCTAAAAAAATAGGAGATTATATCACAATAGAAACAAAAGATATAAAATATTTGGAAGATAAAGAAGAAAATGAACTTGTTAAAATAGTTAGTGATGAGTTAAAAAATCTTATAAAAGGTAAAGAAAAAAGTAATGAAAAATCATCAATACTAATTGTAGGCCTTGGAAATGAATATATTACACCAGATGCACTTGGTCCTAAAGTTGTAAAAAATATAAATATAACAAGACATGTGTTAAATATTGCAGGAGATATTGCAAATTCTAATCAAAGAAGTGTTTGTGCCATTATGCCAGGCGTACTTGGAACTACTGGTATAGAAACATTTGAAATTGTAAAATCCGTTGTTGACAGGATAAAACCTGATATTGTTATTGCAATAGATAGTCTTGCTTCGTCTAGCATGCATAGAATAGGAAATACAATTCAACTTTCAGACACTGGAATAACTCCTGGAGCTGGAGTTAGAAATAAAAGGGAAGGGCTCAATTATGAAAGCTTAAATGTACCAGTTATTGCACTTGGTGTTCCTACTGTAGTTGACTTTGTGACCCTAACTAACGAAGCAATTGATAAAATGATAGATAAAACAGCAAATGAAATAGAAGAATTTGAAGATGTAGATAACGATCAACTAAAAAATATAGTAGGATTTTTAAATCAAAAAACAAGGTATGATATGGTTGCAAATCTTTTAAATAGTGATAGTTATATATTTACTCCTAAAGAAGTAGATGAGTTAATTGACGTTACTTCAAGTATAATAGGTAAATCTATAAATTTGGCACTTGATGTTAATGAGTTTTAAAGGTTTAAAATGTAATTTAAATGTAATAACAAAATTATTGTATTATATTGCATTTTTTATTTGTATATAATATAATTTTTATGCGTGTTATAAGGGGAGATAAAACAAATGAAAAAAGGAATAAGTTTAATTACGTTAATTATTACAATAGTTGTAATAATAATTTTAGCAGCTGCAGTAATCCTTACACTTGGAGACAATAATCCAATTGATAAGGCAAAAGAAGCAAGAAGAATATCAGACATAGCAAATATAAAAGAAGAAATACAAATGGATGTGCTAGGAAAACAACTTGAAAATACAGGTGATATATCAGATGCTACTTTACAGGAAATATTAGAAAATTATGGAACTTTATCAGAAGAAGAAAAATTAACAGATAAAACATTAACTACAACAAAAGGAAGCTATGAAATAAAAGTATCAGATATATTTAATGGAACAACTGTAAAAGATAGCCATAAAGAACCAACATTTACAACAGTAGCAAATGCACCAGATATAAGTGGATTTAATAAAGACAATACTTATTATGTATCGTGGGATTTAACAAGTAGTCCATATCAAATAAATGAGGATACTAACTTAAAAGGAGTAGCACCAGGTAATTGGTATGATTATACTCAAGGAGTAAATTATTGGGCAAATGTAAAAACAACAGGTGGAGGAAATGCTTGCTATTTGGTATGGATACCAAGATATGCATATTGTATAACAGGAGGCTATCATAGTAGCACAGCAGGAACAATAGATATAAAATTCTTGCAAGGAACAACTAATACACCTATAGATGGAAGCAGTATAACAATAAGTAATAGTTCAGGTTCTGGAAATTGGAATGTGCACCCAGCATTTTGGTTCGATAAAAATAATAATGGAGTAGAAGATGCGGGAGAACAATTAGCTGGAATATGGGTAGCAAAGTTTGAAGCAAGTAGTAATAGTAGTGATGTAGTTGAAAATCCATCTCCAGAGCAACTTGTAACAAATGGTGGCGGGAATACGCCAGATCTAAAAGTAAGAGTAAAACCAAATGTAACAAGTTGGAGAGGAATAAATGTAAATAATATGTTTACTGTATGCAGAAATTTAACGCAAACAGGAAATTCATTAGAAAACACAACTAATTTAAATTCACATATGATGAAAAATATAGAATGGGGAGCTGTAGCATATTTAAGTAGAAGTGTATATGGAAAAAATGGAGAAGTATGGAATAACCCATATTATAATAATACAACAAATCATTCGCCAATAACAGGATTATGTGGAAATGCAACAAATGGTAAAAATAATGCCACAACAAATATGAGTAATACTGTAAAATATAATGAAATAGGTGGAGGAAATGCTTCTGCAACAGGAAATGTATATGGAATATATGATATGGCAGGAGGAGCATGGGAATATGTAGCAGGAATATACACAGGCGGAACATCTAATGATAATAGAAGTAACTTATGGGATTCTAACAATACGAAATATGTTAATAAATATACAGAAACCACAGGCTCACAATCCACTTATTATGGAAACACAGATAAATATGGAGATGCAGTATATGAAACTTCTAATTTTGGCTATAGCGAGACTGGCAGTTGGGGCTCTAGTTACTCTAGCTTTCCTAGTTCTAGCCACTCGGTGTTCTCACGTGGAGGGCTTGCTAGCGATATTAGATGTGCAGGTGTGTTTGCATTCAACCACAATACAGGTGGTGCTTATACTTTCTACAGTTTTCGTCCAGTAGTTATTAATTCAAAACCATAGTACTAATATAACTCGGTATTTATCAATAAAATTAAATAATATAAAATGGATATTGCTTTTTTTGTGGTATCCATTTTTAAAAATAATATCTAAAACTTACTAAAAATGGTAAGTTTTATTTTTTTAGTTGATTTTTGTCCTAAAATAATATAAAATAAATTTTAATTTAGTAGGTGATTTAAATGAAAAAAAATATAAAAATTATATATGTAGCATTTGTAATGCTTATAAGTTTTTGCATACCACTTATGTTTAATGGTGTGTTTGCAAGTGATGAAGGAATTGTAGATTATGATGCAACTAACGATTCTTACACTTTAAATGATGAAGATAATAAAATTTATATGCCATTTTTAAGAATTGCTTCAGGAAGTGTAAATATAAACAGTGAAATAAATAACATGGGGGCTATTTTTTCTTCTAGCACCATAGACTTAAATAGTAAGATAAATAAATCTAACTTTATTTTTGCATCAGATACTATAAGAGTAAATAATGATGCAAAAAATAGTATAATGTTTTCAAATTCTAATATAATTGTTGACTCCAAAATAAGTGGTGACTTGATACTTTTAGCAAGTTCAGAAATAACAATTACAGAAAATGCTTCTATTGATGGGGACGTGTTATTTTTAGCTCCAGTTATAAATATAAATGGTAATGTAAGTGGAAATATAATTGGATGTGCAGGTATCGTTAATGTTAAAGGTAAAATAGAAAAAGATTTAAGAGTAATGACTGATTCAGTAAATATAGATAGCAAGGAATTAATTTCAGGAAAAATCTATATTGAATCATATAGCGAAATTCAAGGAATAAAAGATATGTATCCAGATGCTGTTATTAAAATTGCTGAAAAGAAATCAGAATCTGTTATAGATAAGCTTATATATGGAATAATTACTTGCTTAACATTTACTTTAATTTACATTTTAATATATATTTGTTCAAAGAAGAAATTTTTTGCAAATCAGCTTGAAAAGATTAAGAAAAATACAACTAAAACAGTACTTATTAGCATTATAAGTTTAATTATTGCACCTGTAATTGTTATACTAGCAATTGTATTAATTAGTATAAGGCTTTATTTTATAGCTGTTCCAATATTAGTTATATATGCGGCAATGTTAATAATAGCTGCAATGCTTTCAGTATTTGTTATAGGATCTACCATTACATCATATATATGTGAAAAATATTTTAAGGAAAAAAATGACATCTGGAATTATGGGATGAGTTTTATTGTATTTTTAATATTATATGGACTTTCAATTGTTCCATTTTTATCTGGATATCTTCCAATAGTATACTTGATGGTATCTATGGGCATTATGACTACTTGTGCAATTACTAGGGTAGAAAAAGCAAAAGAAGAATAGTTTAAAAAAAATATTTATTACATGGAGGCATTTTTATGACAAGTTATCATAAAGGTACAACTAGTGAAGTTTTAGATGAACTTGAAACTAGCCAAAAAGGATTAAGTGAAGATGAAGCAAATATAAGAGTTAAAAAATATGGCCTAAATAAATTAATGGAAACCAAAAGAAAGAGTTTGTTTATTAAATTTATTGAGCAATTTAAAGATTTGACATTAATTATTCTTCTTATTGCTGCATTTATTTCAGGAACTGTATCCATAATTACAGGGGAAGAGAGTCTTACAGACAGCATAATAATATTTTTTGTTGTAATACTTAATGCTATTTTAGGCCTTATTCAAGAAAATAAGGCTGAAAAGGCAATTGAAGCACTAAAAACTATGTCTACACCTTATATAAAGTGTAGAAGAGAAGGTAAGATTGTAAGTGTTAAGGTAGAAGAATTAACTATTGGAGATATTGTTTTGCTTGAGGCGGGAGATTATATTCCAGCTGATATGAGAATTATAGAATCTCATAGTTTAAAAGTGGAAGAGGCTGCTATAACAGGAGAATCACTTAGTGTTGAAAAAACTAGTAGAGAAATACTTGAAGAAAGCACCGCTATAGCAGACAGAAAAAATATGGCTTATACAGGAAGTAGTGTTGTGTATGGAAGAGCTGAGGGCGTAGTGGTAAGCGTAGGTATGAACACTGAGCTTGGAAAAATAGCAAAATCACTTGTAAACCAAAAAACAGAGAGCACTCCACTTCAAAAGAAAATGAATGAGCTTAGTAAAGTTTTAACTATAGCAGTTTTAGTTATAGCACTTATTATGTTTATAGTTGGAATAGCTCAAGGAAATCAAATATTAGATGTGTTTATGCTTGCAATATCACTTGCTGTTGCGGCTGTACCAGAGGGGCTTTCGGCCGTAATAACTATTACACTTGCAATAGGTGTACAAAAGATGGCAAAGGAAAACGCTATTGTAAGAAAATTGTCAGCTGTTGAAACACTTGGTGCAACAGAAGTAATTTGTACTGATAAAACTGGGACTCTAACTCAAAATAAGATGAAAGTTAGAAAAGTTTTTTTCCAAAATTGTGAGTATGAAATTGAAAATGAAGAGGATATTAAAAAGTTAAATTTATATATAAAAAATAAATCTGAAGAATTTGGTACTTTAGTTAATGGCTGTGTGTTGTGTAATGATACAAAATTTGGAGAAGATAATGGAAACAAAGTAATGTTAGGAGATCCTACAGAAGTTGCACTAGTGGATTTTTGTGAATTATTTGATATATCTAAAGAAAAAAGCGATGAGATGTATGAGAGGATTGATGAGATTCCATTTGACTCTGAGAGAAAGATGATGTCTACGCTAAATAATATTAATGGTCAAAGAATAATGTATACTAAGGGTGCGACTGAATCTATAATTGAAAATTGTACTAAGATACTAATAAATGGAAAAATTGAGGAAATAACTAGAGAACAAAAGGAAAATATAATAAATCAAAATAAAGCTATGGCAAAAGAGGCCCTAAGGGTACTTGCATTTGCCTATAAGCCCGTTAAAAAAGACGAAAAACTAGTAGAAGACAATATGATTTTTATAAGCTTAATTGGGATGATAGACGCTCCAAGAAAAGATGCTAAAAAAGCTGTAGAAAGATGCTTTAATGCTGGAATGACACCTGTTATGATTACAGGAGATAATATTGATACTGCTGTGGCTATAGCAAAAGAACTTGGAATTTTAAAAAGCGAGGATGAGGCAATAACTGGAGTAGAACTAGACAGATTGAGCGATGAAGAATTTGAAAGCAAAGTAAAAAAATATAGAGTATATGCAAGAGTTTCTCCGGAAAATAAAGTAAGAATAGTAAAGGCGTGGAAGAAACTAGGAAAAGTTGTGGCAATGACTGGAGATGGCGTAAATGATGCACCTGCAATAAAAGGTGCTGATATTGGAATAGGAATGGGAATAACTGGAACTGAAGTTTCCAAAAGTGTTGCTAGTATGGTGCTTGTTGATGATAATTTTGCTACAATAGTTTTAGCTGTAAAAGAGGGAAGAAGGATATATAGCAATATTCAAAATGCAATTGCATATTTACTTGCTTCTAATTTAGCAGAAGTAATAATTGTATTTATGGCCACACTTTTGAATAAAACCATTTTACTTCCTATACAAATATTATGGATTAATTTAGTAACTGACACAATTCCTGCAATAGCACTAGGATTTGAGAGAGAAGAAAAAGATATAATGAGGAGAAAACCAAGAAAAGCCGAGGAAAAATTTTTCAATCCATTCTTTACTTTTAGAGTTATAGTTCCAGGAATAATTAAATCATTAATAGTTTTTGTTGTGTATCTAGTTGTTAATAATGCATATTCCGAGAAAATGGCTAGTACGGCTGTTTTTATAACACTTTCAATCATAGAGATATTATTTGCAATTGTGTGTAGATCAGATAAAAAATCTATATTCAAAATAGGATTATTATCTAATAAAATAATGTTACTATGTGTGATAGGAACACTAATTATACAGGGACTAGTTATATTTACACCGACTATCGCAAATTTACTTAAAATAGCAATATTACCAACAAATCTTTATGTTATGATAGGAATTGTATGTATTCTTACTATGATACTATTTGATATTATAAAGATAATAAATGCAAAAATATTTTTGAAGAAATAAATCATAATAAATTAAAATAAACATAGATTGTACTATAAAAGGTGGTATAATTTATGTTTAATTTTTTTGGAAAAAGAATGAAAAAAATGATGCAAAGCAGATCTTGTTCTAGATTAAGTTATAATCTTGTAAGTTTTGAGAGAGCAAAGCAGATGATAGATTCACAGGAAGTTGTATTAATTGATGTTAGAAGTAAAAAAGAATATGACTCTATGCATATAGTAAATGCAATTAATATTCCACTTGATGAATTAAAACAAGGAAAATATAATCTTTCATATGAATGTAAAATAATGCCATATTGTTCCACTGGAACAAGAACAAAAGCTGCTATTGAGTATTTTAATAGAAAAGGATTTTCTAATGTTTATATCTGGGAATATGCGGCACTCGTTACATTTCCATATAAAAATATGTTAGTTTATAATAAGGAAAATATTTAAGGAAACACTTGTTATTGTAAACTGAAAACAATTCAAATAGCATAAAAATAAATACAATTCTTTTTTTTACGTACTTTTGTAACGTAAATGTAATAAAAATAAAATATTCCTGTTATTGCAATAGTTTAAAGGTTTTTATATAATAATGGTACATAAATAGTTATGTAGAATACAAAAGAGGTGTATTTATATATGTTAGAATTTTGGAAGAATGAATGGAAATTATTTTTAGAAGATTTAGGATTTGTAAAAAATGCATTTGCATCTATATTTGGGAAAGGTGATAATCCTTTAATGCTTAATGCTTCAAGTCAACAGCAAGAGCAACAAGAAAATATGGAAGAAATACAATTACCGGTTCAAGGGATGAAAAATATTGCACAAGAAGCTGTTATAGCTGAATATCAACCAGATGGTATTGATAATAAAGTTACAGCATATTTTGGCGAGAGTTTAGATGAATTAAGACAAAATGTTAGTGGAGATACAACACAACATGAAGTATTAAGAGAGTATGCACAGTACTTTAAACCATATGCTGAAGAACAAGAAATGTGTAATTCTGCTTTTAGAAAATATTATGACAGACATGCATTAAAAATTGCTACTAAAGAATTACCTATAGAACAAGCAAGAATTATCCAAAATAATGTTGATTTATTTATAAAAGGTCAAGAAGTTTTTGGCGAAGGTGGACAATTTATAGATTCCAGAGTAGATACTATTTTTGAAAAAGCTGGAATAAATGAAGTAGAAAAAGTTGTTAATATACTACATGATAACACAGAAGAGGGAGTAAATACTCAAGGTGAAAGATTATTTGCTGAAGTTATCACTCATATTGTTGACAATGGAATAAAGTATAATAAAGAACAAGGACTTGTAGAACCTGTTAAACTAGTTCTAGAAGAAAAGTTAAATGATGTTCATTCTGCTTTAAGAAATCATGAAGATTGGAACGACGAGTATCAATCATTATTATCTCAGGAGAGAAAATATTTATATGCTTTAAATAGAATTGAACAATATGAAACAGAGCAAAGAATTTCTGAATTTGAACAAAAATTAGGAGACTTAGATACTAATAATCAATAATAAAAGCTGGGGAGTCAATGCCTATTATGGTATTGACTTTTCTATTGTTTTCGACCTTTTTATTATTTTATAAAAAAAACTTGTAAATACATATTTTTTATGATATAATCGTGCAATAGGTATGTTTTTACCTTTTATAAGGAGAGATGATTATGAAATGTATTTTTTTATGTGCAGGATATGCTACTAGATTATTCCCACTTACTGAGAATTTTCCAAAAGCATTATTAAAAGTTGGAGGTCGTGCTTTACTAGATTATATATTAGATGAAGTAAATTCTTTAGATGAAATAGACGAAATATATCTAGTAACAAACGCTAAATATACTCCACATTTTGAATCTTGGGCAAAAGAAAAAAATAATATAAAACCAATAACAGTAATTAATGATGGAACTTATACAAATGATGATAGATTAGGAGCTATAGGAGATATAAACTTTACTATAGAAAAATGTAATATAAATGATGATGTATTAATAATAGCAGGAGACAATTTATTTACATTTAAATTAAGAGAATTTGTAGACTTTTATAAGGCTAAAAATGCTCCATCTGTTTGTGTAAGAGAAGAAACGGATATAAATTTATTAAAGAGAGTTGGTGTAGCTGTACTTGATGATTCAAATAAGATTTTGGATTTCGAAGAAAAACCAGCTGAGCCAAAGAGTAAGTACGCAGTATATGCAGAATATATTTATCCAAAGGAGATACTTCCTGTATTTAAAGAGTATTTAGCAGAAGGAAATTCTAATGATGCTCCAGGTAACTTTGTGGCATATCTTTACAAGAAAATGCCTACATATGCATATCCTTTTAAAGGAGAATGTTATGATGTTGGAACACATGATGCACTTGCATATGTAAATGAAATTTATAGCAAAAAATAAGCTTTAAGTAGGGATTAATATGGAGAATGTAAGCAAAATTTCACGTAGTATAATTGTAGTAATATTTACAGCATTAATGGTATTTTTAGGTTATCAGAATATAATTGTAAGAATAAATTTTAAAGAATTATTTATCAGACCAATGCAATTTATAGAAATACCAAATCTTGCTAAAGTACTTTATGTAGTAGTTCTTATTATAATGGTGGTTATGTATGCTTATTTAAAAGAGAAGCTATATAAAATCAAAGTAAAAAGAAAATTATCGTTATTTTATAGGTATATATACCTTATAGTTTTGGGAACAGTTACATCATTTTTGGCTTTATTCCAAACAAGAAGTTTTATAGAACCATGTGATGCTATTATATTTACAGTATTATCATTATGTACTGGACTTGTTGTGAAAAAGATAATATTTAATGTTTCAAAGAGTGATATTTTATCAGTAATAGGAATGTTATCTTGCACATCCTGGCTAAATGTAATAATAAATAAGAATTATGTATATGTTTCAAGACTTATGTGCCTTTTTGCAGTCTTAGTTATATGGTTTTTACAGATACTTGTAGATGAGTTAAAACAAAAAGGGGTAAAAAATTCTAAATACTTTAAACTAGCAATAGTTGAAGGGATTTTTATGGGAATTAGTGTGCTTTTGGGGATAAATCCTATCGTTTATTTATCGCTTGCTATTGTTATATTTTTTATATCGTTTAATTTAGATAATACGCATATAACTTTTCCTAGAAAGTTTATGGAAAATATCTCAAAAGAAAAACGTGAATTTTTATATAAAATAGAAAGAATAAATGTTAGTAAGCTATTAATTTGTGTAATAGTAACTATAGGGATTACATGTATACTATTTTTAATAGGTATAAAATGTACTACTTCTTCCGTTTTTAACTTTAATAATAATGTATTAAATGAAATTGTTGAATTGTTTAATTCGAATAGGAATATCAATATTAATTTTAACTTTAGTACAAGCATTACAGATGGTATAACATATTGTAGAACCTTGCTTGTTATGTCTAAAAACTATTACATGTTTCTTATAGTATATATATTATTTATGGAAGGACTAGCATTTGTACTTAAGAGAAAATACGATACAAAATCAACAATAATGAAATTTATATTTTTAATGATTTTTTCTACTATGGTGGTATTTAAAGTTAACATTAACTTTTATCAACCAATACTTACAGTGTTACTTATAATGATAGCAATTGTAAATACATCTAATATTTATTTAAATAGAGAAGAGAGAATAAAATTACTCGTTGCATAAAAAAAGGAAGGTGAACTTTTTTGGCATATTATTCAGAAGATTTGATTGAAGAGGTTATATCTGTATGTGATATAGTTGAAGTTATATCTGAATATGTACCACTAAAGAAAAGTGGCAGAAACTTTATGGGACTTTGCCCTTTTCATAGAGAGAAGTCACCTTCTTTTTGTGTTTCATCTGACAAACAAATTTTTAAATGTTTTGGATGTTCTGTAGGTGGAAACGTAATATCATTTATTATGAAAATAGAGAATTTGGACTTCTGGGAAAGTGTTGAACTTTTAGCAGAAAGAGCTCATATAGATTTATCAAGGTACGAAATTAAAAATAATAATATAAGGAAAACTGAAACTTCTGTTGATTCTGTGGATAAAGATAAGATGTTTAAAATAAGTAAGGACATTGCAATTTATTTTAATACTAAATTAACACAGATATTAAAAAGTGGAGAGTCTGAAGTTAAGGAATATCTAAAAAAAAGAAATTTAGATGCGTCTACTATAACAAAGTTTGGAATAGGTTTTGATGATGGAGGAGATCATCTAATTAGTCATTTAAGGAAACTTGGATATACTGAAAAAGAAATTTTAAGTGTAGGAGTAATCTTAAAAAATGATAGTGGCAGATATTATGATAGATTTTCAGGTAGACTTATTTTTCCTATATTTGATGTAAGAGATAGAGTTCTGGCATTTGGTGGAAGAGTACTTGATAAATCACTTCCAAAATATGTTAATTCACCTGAGACAGAGATATACTCAAAAGGTAGAAATTTATACTCACTTAACTTTGCAAAGAGAGAAACGCAAAAGTTTATACTTATAGTTGAAGGATATATGGATGCTGTTTCTCTTCAAAAATGGGGAATTACATCAGCTGTTGCATCTCTTGGAACAGCACTTACTGATAATCAAGCGAGATTATTAAAAAAATATACTGATACTGTAATAATTGGCTATGATCAGGATTCAGCTGGACAAGATGCTACGATGAGGGGACTTGATATATTAAGCTCAAAGGGACTTAATGTAAAAGTACTAAGGTTAGATAAAAAAGATACTAAAGACCCCGATGAATATATAAATAAATATGGTGTAGAGAGATTTAAAAATTGCCTTAAAAATAGTATATCATTAGTTGAATTTAAAATTGATAAGCTTGAAAGGGCCATAGATATAAATGATATGGATCAAAAAGTGAAATTTTTAACACAAATAGCTTCAATTTTAGCTGGAATTGAGAATGATATTGAAAGGCAAATGTACATTGATCTTATAGCTAAAAAGTATAATATTGGTTCTGGACCAATATTGAGTGAAGTAGAAAAAAGACTTAAAAAATCTATAACAGAAAGCGTTATATTTGATTCTCAAATAATAAATAAAAAGATGCAAATGGTATCTGATATAAAAAAAAGATACGATGAATACATAATTGCACTTTTACTTTCAAAAAATAAAAATATACAACAATCTATTTTTGAAAAAGTAGAGGAAAATTCTATAGAAGATGAAACGGTAAGGAAACTATTCCAAAAAATAAAGGAACTTAGTATATCTTATGATATTTCGAAGGTAGATATATTATCTAAAATTAATGATGAGAAACTTATAAAAGAATTAACAGATATAATGTATATAGATATATCCGATAATAAAGAAAAACTCTTGAATGAAATTTTAAGTAAAAAACAAAGAGATGGACTAATATTAAGAAGAGAAGAAATAATAAAAAAGATGAGTGAGAATATTTCAAAAGATGAATATGAAATGCTAAATATTGAACTTAACCAAATAGTATTAGAACTTTCAAAAAAATAAAAGGAGAAAAAACAAAATGGAAAAGAATAAAGATGAAGAAAAAACATTAAAGCAAAAAGGCAATAAAGATGAAAAATTAAAAATGTTCTTAAAAGATGTGAAAAATAAAAAGGATATAACATATAAAGAACTTAAAGCATTTATAGAGAAGGAAAAATTAACGCCAAAACAAGTTGCACTAATATATGATGAGCTTGCAAAGGCAAATTTAGAGATAACCATAGATCCAGAAATAGAAACAAAAGAAGATAACAAAAATGAAAATAATTCTACTCCAAGTGTCACTGAAGACAAAAAGGTTAATGAAAAGTTAGATGAAAAGTCAGAATTAATAGATAAAGATGGTGTAAATCAGTTAGGAGATAATCTTGATAATTCTGTAGCAGAACTTGATATAGAACCAAATTTGGAAGATATAACAGAAATAGAAAAGAATATACTATTAGAAGATGCTGACGATAATATCGATTTTGCTGATAATTTATCTGTTGATGATCCTGTAAAAATGTTTCTAAAAGAAATAGGAAAAATAAAACTTTTAACTTATGAAGAAGAAAATGAACTTGCGACAAGAATGGTAAATGGTGATGCTGAGGCGAAAAAACAACTTATCGAATCAAATTTGAGATTAGTTGTAAGTATAGCTAAGAAGTATATTGGTAGAGGAATGCACTTTTTGGATTTGATACAAGAGGGAAATTTAGGACTTATAAAAGCAGTTGAAAAATTTGACCAAACAAAAGGATATAAATTCAGCACTTATGCAACTTGGTGGATTAGACAGGCAATTACACGTGCAATAGCAGATCAAGCAAGAACTATTAGAATTCCTGTTCATATGGTTGAAACAATTAACAAACTTATCAGAACTTCAAGACATCTTTTACAAACATTGGGACGTGAACCTACTCCTGAAGAAATTGCTGCAGAACTTGAAATGCCTGTAGAAAAAGTAAGAGAAGTCTTAAAGGTAGCACAAGAACCAATATCACTTGAAACTCCTGTTGGAGAAGAAGATGAAAGTAATCTTGGAACATTTATACCAGATGAAGATGCGCTTTCTCCTGCAGAACAAGCAGCAGATGTATTACTTAGAGAGCATATAGAAGAAGTAATGAAAACTTTAACTCCTAGAGAGGCTAAAGTATTGAAATTGAGATTTGGACTTCAAGATGGAAGAATGAGAACCCTAGAAGAAGTAGGAAGAGAATTTGATGTAACTCGTGAGAGAATTCGTCAAATAGAAGCAAAAGCATTAAGAAAATTAAGACATCCAAGTAGAAGTAAAAGACTTAAAGATTTTATGAATTCTGAGATGTAAAATATAGAAAAGCACTAAAATTTATTTAGTGTTTTTTATTGATATCAAAGAAAACCACGGGTTATACCCGTGGAAGAAGAAGCTTATAGCTAT
>OLPF01000508.1_pt1 | contig 41189 bp, 36 predicted proteins | sample 1673121 | NCBI WGS metagenome assembly OLPF01 (sample SAMEA3136756, study PRJEB25190) | human gut metagenome
ACCGGGCCATGGCGCAGCGCAAGGAGAAGGCGGAGGACATGGACGTGATTGCCACGGCGCTGCTGGCGCTGCCACCGGGGCAGCTGAAGAAGCTGCTCACCCCGGAGGTGCTGGCGGTGCTGGACAAGTATGCGGAAAGGTAGCGAAAAGCACTGGATGATTTGCACACAATGTGCATCGTTCTTCCAGGGATATGAGACATACTGGAACGTAGGGGCTAAAGACTGAGGGAGGCGGTGAATCGGGGAAGAAGGCATGCAGGGAAAAATGGACCATGAAACCTGCTGCGGCGCTTGAACATCCCTGTGCATACTGGTATACTGTATTCGCAGAAAGCGATCATTCTCAAGGAGGAATGGATCATGTATACTGGTGATGCACAGGGATTTTTGCAATTTGTGCAGGCTTCTCCCACTGCCTTTCATGCGGTGGATACAGTTTCCAAGCTATTGAGAGAGAAGGGGTTTGTGGCGCTCAATGAAGCCGCTGCATGGTCCCTAGCCCCTGGGGGAAAATATTATGTAACCAGAAACAGGTCTTCCGTGCTGGCATTTGTGCTGCCGGTGGAGGGCGTTCATCCCTTCCGTATTGTAGCCAGCCACAGCGATTCGCCGGCGTTCAAGCTGAAACCGCAGGCGGAAAGCCCAGTGGGGGACAAATACCTCAGGCTAAACGTGGAGATGTACGGCGGCATGATTCTGCCCAGCTGGCTGGATCGTCCGCTGTCCATTGCGGGGCGTATACTGGTCCGTCAGGGAGGGCGTATTCAGACGCGCCTGGTGGATCTGGGGCGGGATGCCGTGGTGATCCCCAACCAGCCCATCCACTTCTGCCGGAACATCAACGACGGTTATCAATATAACCCGCAATTGGATATGCTTCCCCTGTATGGAGATGGGCACGGGAAGGGCGCTTTGCTGGCGGAAGTGGCTCAGGCTGGCGGCGTGGCACCGGAAGACATCGTGGGCAGCGACCTGTATTTGTATGTCCGCACGCCAGGATGCGTATGGGGGGCAAACAACAGTTTCTTCTCCAGCTCCCGCATTGATGACCTGGAATGCGCGTTTACTTCGCTGATGGCCTTTGCGGATGCTCCGGCGGAGCAGCAGGTGAATGTTTACGCGATGTTCGACAATGAAGAAGTGGGCAGCTCCACCAAGCAGGGCGCCGCTTCTACCTTCCTTCGGGATACGCTCACGCGCATCGCGGGGGCGCTGGGTATTGATGACGCCCAGCTGCGCGCGCTGATAACCCGCAGTATGATGGTCTCCGCGGACAATGCCCATGCGCTGCATCCAAACCATCAGGAGAAGTTTGACGGGGAAAACCGCGTGTATATGAATGAAGGCGTAGTGCTCAAGTACAACGCCAACCAGCGCTACACCACCGACGGTGTCTCCGAGGCGCTGTTCGGCCTGGTATGCCAGCGGGCGGGGGTGCCGGTACAGCGCTTTGCAAACCGGTCGGATGTTGCTGGCGGCTCCACCCTGGGGCATATCGCCAATACGCAGGTGTCCATGAACACCGTGGATATTGGCCTGGCGCAGCTGGCCATGCATTCTGCCTATGAAACAGCCGGGGTGCAGGATGTGGAATACATGATTCGCGCATTGCATGCCTTCTATACCATGCCCATGGATATGGTGGAGGATGGCGAATACAGCATCGGCTAAGCATCCATCCGACATGACTGCGGCATGCAGATGGTCCGAAAAGCGTGATGCTGCCATACCGTTTTTTCAGCGCACGGAACCGGTCCTTTCGCCGGTTCCGTGCGTGCTTTTTGGTAAGAGCGCATAGAGATGGCCAGAAAGACGACGAAAACCTTTCGCTTTTTTGCAGGGTTTTTCCCCGACCGTGGAGAAGGTAATAAGGATGCCTTTTTTTCGGCATGAAACCTTGTGACTTATGGAGTGAGAAACCGGATGACGCAGGGACCCTATCGCCTAAAAATATTGGCGGGCGACGAAGAATGGAAGGCCGGCGAATCCATGTACCAACGTGGAGGCGTGCGGGTGCTGGAAACTGGAGCACATGTGCTGCGCTATGTGGTGGCAGGCACGCCGCGCCAGGAGGTTATTTTTACCCAGGATGCGCCTGCCCGCTGCAACTGCGAAGTATATCAGCGCAGCGGGGCATGCCGCCATGTGGTGGCTGCCACGCTGCTGGCACAGGAAACAGGCGCGCTGGAGGAACTGCTCCGGCGCAAGGCCGCCGCGGCTGCTCCAAGGCTGATGAACGCCATGGAACGCACGCTGCCTGAGGATGGCACCCTGAACATGGAGATAACCCTGATGTATGACAGCGAGGCTTCCCGGGAGAAACCTCAGCTGCGCGTGGGCATCCGTGTGGGGGAAGACCGGCTGTATGTGGTGCGAAGCATTCCGCAATTTATAGAGAGCATGGATACAGGCGTGGCCTTGCCCTTTGGCAAGGGCTTTACCTTCCAACCGGAATGGATGCACTTTACCCCTGCGGAAAACCGTGTGCTGGATATTCTGCGCGCACTGTGCCTGGCACAGAAGGACGCCGGTATCAGCCTGCGGGGGGCTGAGCTGCGGGTCATGGCACTGCCTGAACCTTTTGCGGCGGCGATGCTGGACGCCATGCAGCATTTGCCCTTCCGCATGGCGGTGGATGGAAAGGCCTACCATGTTAAGGGGGTACGGCAGACCAAGCTTCCGCTGTATTATCGCGTCACAGGCTCCTTGCGGGGCCTTACGGTGACGGCGCGCTTCCCCAAGGATTTTATTCCCCTGACATCCAGCTGCGCCTACGGGATACTCTCCGGTGGCGTGGTGGCGGTGGACCATAGCCAGCACAGCGTGCTGCGGGTGCTGCTGGCAGAGCAGTATGACGGGAAGAGCGTCTTTGACTATCCCACCAGGGAGACGGCACGGGTCATTGGGGAGCTGATCCCCTTCCTCAAGCTTACGGGTGTGGTGGACATGGACAGCGAGCTGGAAAAACAGCTGGTGAAGCTGCCCCTGGTTCCGCGTATTTACCTGGACAAGGAAGGCAAGGAGGTTGTCGCCCGCACACTCCTGTGCTATGGGGACAAAGAAATTGATCCCTTCGACGAGCATGAGGAGGATAAACCCCTGGCCAAGGGGGAAAAGCTGCTGCTGCGGGACGCGGCAGCGGAGAGACAGGTGCTGGATACCCTGGCCAATGCTGGATTTTACGTGCGCAAGGGACGCGTATACCTCACCGGACAGGAGGCCATTTACGACTTTGTCTCCCAGGGCGTTGGCAAGCTGCAAGCGCAGTGCGAGGTATACCTGAGCAAGGATTTCAAGAAGATGACCCCCCGCAGGCCGGTGCTTCGCGGACGCATGGGTCTGCATGGAAACCACCTGGAAATTACCTTCACGGAGAACGGCGAACCCGTGCAGGAAGTGATGGGCATACTGGAGGCGTTGGCCAAGCGGCGCAAGTATTTCCGCCTCAAGGATGGTTCCTTCCTGGACCTGAGCGATATGGAGGCGTGGCAGGAGCTGGCGGACAGCGTCTATGAGGCCGCGGGCCTGGAAGGCGCAGATCAGGTCTATGTAGGGGAAAACACCGTTTCGCTGAATGCCTACCGTACCTGCTACCTTACCAGCCTGCTGGAAAACTGCCATCTGCCCATTGAGATTGACGAAAGCGTCAGCCAGACGGTGGCGGCACTGACAGCGCCCGGGGAGGACGATGTGGCCTTGCCCGCGGGGCTGACGCTGCGGCCCTATCAACAGCGTGGCTATCACTGGCTGAAAACGCTGGACAGGCTTCATATGGGCGGCATCCTGGCCGACGACATGGGTCTGGGAAAAACGGTGCAGGTGATTGCGCTGATGCTGGATGTACACCGGGAGAAGGATCACGGGGTGTCCCTGGTGGTGGCGCCCACCTCCCTGGCGTATAACTGGCTCAGCGAACTGAACCGCTTCGCACCGGATCTGTCGGTGATGGTGCTCAACGGCTCCAGTGCGCAGCGTGCCAGCCAGATCCGCCATGTGAAAGAGGTGGGGGATGTGGAGGTGCTCATCACGTCCTATCCCCTGATCCGCCGGGACATCGACCAGCTGACGGATATTCCCTTCCGGCTGGTGATCCTGGACGAGGCGCAGCATATCAAAAACGCGGGCAGCGTGGGCGCTGTGGCCGTAAAGCAACTGCAGGCCCGGACACGCTTTGCCCTGACGGGTACCCCCATGGAGAACAGTGCCGGGGAATTGTGGAGCCTGTTTGACTTTGTGCTGCCGGGATACCTGAACACCTACAGCGCATTCCTCCGCCGCTACCAGGATGGACAGGACGCGGAGGACCTGCGCCGGCGCATCCGCCCCTTCCTGATGCGGCGGCTGAAAAAGGACGTGCTCACCGAACTGCCGGATAAGCTGGAAACCGTGCTCACAGCGCAGATGACCCCGGAGCAGCAACGGGTTTACCAGGCGGCCATGATCCGCCTGCGGGAGCGCGTGGACCATGTTATGGAGGAAAAGGGACTGGGGCGCGGACGCACGGAAGTGCTGGCGGCCATTACCGAGCTACGGCAGATCTGCTGCCATCCGGCGCTGGTGCTGCCAGACTACTCCGGCGCCTCTGGCAAATTGGAGCTGCTGCTGGAGATCCTGCCCGGGGCCATGGCTGCCGGCCGCCGGGTGTTATTGTTTTCCCAGTTTACTTCCATGCTCAAAATTCTCAGACGGCAGCTGGAGGCAGCGGGCTATTCCTGCATGTATCTGGATGGGGAAACCCCGGCCAGCCGCCGCATGGAGATGACGGCGGAGTTTAACGAAGGAAATACGCAAATTTTCCTCATTTCGCTCAAGGCCGGCGGTACGGGACTGAACCTCACCGGCGCGGACATGGTCATCCATTACGATCCCTGGTGGAATCCCGCCGCGGAGGACCAGGCCACCGACCGGGCCCACCGCATTGGCCAAACGCGCAAGGTGGAGGTTATCCGCCTGGTGACCCATGACTCCATTGAAGAACAGGTGGTCGCGCTGGGTCAACGGAAAAAGGCGCTGTTTGATCAGCTGATCACTCCCGGGGAGGAACTGGTGACAGGCCTGACCGAGCAGGACATCCGGGCGCTGTTTGCCTGAGCATCCATGGGAGAATATATCATGGAAATTTGCACCTTCGCCCCCGGGGAACCGGGATGGAAAGCTCTGGCTGCCTATGGGGAGCAATGCTCCTGGGGCGCCGGGAAAAGCATGGCCGCCTGGATGCGCTCCCAGGAGCCGCTGCCTTGGGAACGGGCCTTTGCCGCTCTGGATCAGGGGAAAATCTGCGGCTATTGTACCCTGGCCGCCCGGGACTGCATCCCGGGAATAACGTATACGCCTTTTGTAGGCTATGTGTTTGTGGAGGAAGGCTATCGTGGCCATCGCTTGAGTCAGCGGCTGATTCAGGCGGCACTCCAGGAGGCCAAGCGCCTGGGGTATCCGGCCGTATACCTCATTAGCGATCACGAGGGGCTGTATGAGAAGTACGGCTTTGTTCCGGTGGATGCGGCGCCCGCACCCTGGAACCCGGCAAAAACAGAAACTATCTTCCGCTATGATCTCCCTCAAGGGTAAGGACTGCGCCCGCCTTTTCCACTGTGAAGGGTGGGCGCCTTTTTGATGGGCGCACCATTATACGCGCTTGGGCATAGAATATAGCCTGCGCCCGGTATGGGCGTGGAACTTTCAGGGCATACTTTTCCTGGAAGCATTTGTTCCAAATGTCTATGTGGAAGGGAGCGACACCATTGATCGCCTTTGAAGAGAGCAAAACACGCATCAACCTCATGCGGGCCTTTGCTGGGGAAAGCCAGGCCCGAAACCGCTACACCTTTGCCGCTGCGCTGGCCCGGCAAAACCGCCTGGAGGTTGTGGCACGCACCTTTGATTTTACTGCCGGTCAGGAAAAGGAGCATGCGGAAATCTTTTATCAATTTCTCGCACCCATGAATGGCAGCAATATCCTCATGGATGCCGGCTTCCCCGTGAACACCGAGCAGAATGTTCCCGCGCAGCTGCGCGCCGCGGTGCACAACGAAACGGAGGAATGCAACACAGCCTATCCGGAGTTTTCCCGGATTGCCCGGGAGGAAGGCTTCGGACGTATTGCGGATGCCTTTGCGGCCATTGCCACCATTGAGGGCACCCATGCCCAGCGCTTCACACGCTTTGCCGACGCCCTGGAATCCGGGGAGCTGTTCAGCATCCGCGGAGAAACGGCCTGGCTGTGCCTGAACTGTGGCCATGTGCACTTTGGCCCCGAAGCGCCTAAGGCTTGTCCCGTATGCAGCCACGACCAGGGCTATATGATTCGCGCGGATTTGAAACCCTTCGTCTGCTAAGTTTCCCTTGGCCTCCTGCGCAGCGGAGTGGAGCAGCCACAAGCACTCCACTCCGCTGTTATTTGTTCCACGAAAAAAAGCGCGCCGCGGCATATATTTGGCCGTGGCGCGCAGACTGCAAAAAAACTCCGGGGGAGATGCTGGAGGGGCCGAAGCCCCTCCGTCCTTCATTCGTATCCGCCGGCTTTGCTGGCGGAGTGGGTTGCTGATTTTGCGAGTAAAATCAATTGCTTACAAATGTGGACGACCGCTGGTGTGCTGAGCTCTCTTCCAGGAAAAAGTGGTAGAACCACTGATTTGGCACGCCGCACGCCGCCGCTTTGGGGTAAAGGGTTATTCTGCGGCTTCCTCGGGCAGCGTAATGCCCAGCTCCGGAGCCAGCTGCTTCACAAAGCGCATGTCTACCAGTTCCTCATAGCTCCATTTCCCTTGGAAAATACCGCTGTTTTCCAGCACATCCATGTTGGTCTCTACGGCCTGGCGGCTAATCCAACCGTCCACACTCCAGAGCTGATCTTCCCAGGCGCGGTTCAGCGCTGCGTCGCGCCCCTCCTGGGTCAGGGTGGTGAATTCCTTTTCCAGTACCCGGGCCGCCATTTCATGGTCTTCCTGGACGGCTACCAATGCTTTCATCATGGCCCGTACAAAGGCCAGACAGGTTTCCGGATCGTTTTCAATGGTAGAGCGCCGCACGCCGATGACCGAGTAGGAGTAGTCCCCAAGATCCGGGAATTTCACGAAGGGCTCTTCCCAGATGCCCGCGGTGACGCCTTCGCTGATCTGCGGTTCACCGCCGTTGCCGATGTCCCCCTGGCCATATTGGAGCATGGAGGTTACGGTGGAGGCGTCGGCGTTCTCCAGCAGGGTTACGTCTTTATCGGGGTCCAGCCCCACATTTTGCAGAAGGTAGCGGGTAAGCAGATTGGGACTGCCGCCGTACCGGCCCGCGATGATGGTTTTGCCCTTGAGGAAGGCGGCCATGTCCTCATCACTGTCCGAGGCCGGCGCCAGGCCCTTGCGCGCAAACAGGTAGACATTGGCCCGGTTGACGCAGTTGACGACGCCCACCACCGGGTCGCTGTTGCCCTGGTTGGCCAGGCAGTTGGAGTCCACGCCGCCGATGACCGCAAAGGCATCGCCACTGACCACGGCGGTCACATGGGCGCCGCCGGTGGCCTGCACCACGTTGACCTCCAGGCCCTCCTGGGCAAAGTAGCCTTCATGGATGGCTACATAGAGCGGCAGATAGCCGATCAGGTGCACCGGCTCGGAGACGGTGAGCTTTTTCAGCTCCTGGGCGGAGGCGGCCCCCATACCCAGGGTCAGGGCAAGGGCCAGCGCCAGGCAGAGACAGAGCAGACGTTTCCAGTTCATGGGCAAAACCTCCCTCGCTTTGATTCCGGCATGCTTAGGTACGCTGTGCCGACCATCTTTTGCCCAGAGCCTTTTCCAGCAGCACTACGCTCCCGTACATGACGATGGACAGCAGGGAGAGCACCACTACGCCCACCCAGACCAGCTTGAGGTCAAAGGTGGTGCCGGCATAAACGATCATACGCCCCAGGCCCCGATCTGATGCAATGAATTCTCCCACAATGGCTCCCGCCATGCTCAGCGCGATGTTTACCCGCAGGCCGGAGATGATCCACGGCATGGCCGAGGGCACTACCACATGGGAGAAGACCCGCAACCGTCCCGCACCCAGGGAGAACATCAGCGTTTCCAGGGCAGGGTCCACGCTGCGCACGCCGCCATAGGCGGAAATGGCCGCCGTGACCACCGTCATCAGGAAAGCCAGCACCACCTTGGAGGGAAAACCAATACCAAAGAGAATCACCAGCACCGGCGCCAGCGCCAGCTTGGGCAAGGCATTGAGCACAATCAGGTAGGGCTCGGATACCAGCGCCACACGGCGGGAGAACCAGAACAGCAGCCCCACCGCCGACCCTACCACCGTGCCCAGCACAAAGCCCAGCAGCGTGGACGCCCCGGTATACACAATGTCCGCCCACAGGTTGCCCTGTTGCCATTTCACCACTGCGGTCTGAAAAATTTGTGTGGGACTGGAAAAATAGAAACCATCAATCCATCCCAGCCGTGCACCCGCCTCCCACAGCACCAGCAGCGCCAGCAGGATTCCCCAGCGCCACAGCTGCACCACCGGTGAACGGCGCACCCGCTGATCCCGTACCCCGGACGGGGTTTCACCCGTTGCTTTCATGGCCCGTACCCTCCTCCTGGAGCAGGAGCTCCAGCAATTCTTTTTTCATTCCCATTACCTCGGGGGAAGCAAGCATATCCACGGTCCGTGGCCTGGGCAACGGCACGGTCAGCTGCCTGCGCACGCGTCCCGGCCGTGGGCTAAGCACCAGGATCTGGTCGGAGAGAAAAATGGCTTCTTCCACGTCGTGGGTGACGAGCAGAATGGTTTTATGAAAGGTTTGCCATACATCCGTAAGACCCAGCTGCAGCTGCAAGCGCGTCAAGGCGTCCAGCGCGCCGAAGGGTTCGTCCAGCAGGAGCACTTCCCGCTCGGTCAGCAGCGTGCGCAGCAGCGCGGCGCGCTGGCGCATACCGCCGGAAAGTTCATGGGGTTTACGCGTTTCAAAGCCCTGGAGGCCGTAGCGCTCCATGAGCGCCCGGGCTTGCTGCAAGGCGTCTTCCCTGGGCACATGGCGTAGCCGTGCCCCCAGAATAATGTTATCCTGAATGCTGCGCCAGGGCAGCAGCAAATCCTTTTGTAGCATGTAGCCCACCTGACCGGGCTTGCCAATCACCGAGCGGCCGTCCAGCAGCACGTCGCCGCAGTCTGGGCGCATCAGTCCGGCAATGATGTTGAACAGGGTGGATTTTCCGCACCCGCTGGGCCCTAGCAGGGATGTAAAGCCGCCTCCAGGTACCTGAAAGGTAATCTGTTCCAGGGCGGGCACCATGCCTTCGCCGTCCCCGAAGGCCTTTGTTACGCCCTGCACCTCCACTTTTGAAAGGCCGGACATGTCACACTTCCTTCCCGGGCAAGGCCGATTGCACGCCTCGCCTTCACCAGCAGGATATGCCCCCCGGGCGCAAAGGTGCGGCGCGAAGCCGGAAGCGGAACGCAAAAAAGGGAGCCGGAACGAATTCCGGCTCCAGGGTGCATAGTATGTTTTTATTTCCTGGCTACGCCGGTTTTCCGGGCAGCGGCCATGACGGCTTGCGCCACGGCGGGGGCAACACGCTTGTCCAGGGCGTCGGGGAGAATATTCTCCTGGGACAGCCCGTCTGCTTCCGCCAGCTCTGCCAGCGCATGGGAGGCGGCCATCTTCATTTCCTCGTTGATGCAACGGGCGCGGCAATCCAACGCCCCCCGGAAAATGCCCGGGAAGGCCAGCACATTGTTGATCTGGTTGGGGAAGTCGCTGCGGCCCGTGCCCACCACCTTGGCCCCTGCGGCCAGCGCCTGATCGGGCATGATCTCCGGGGTGGGATTGGCCATGGCAAACACGATGGGATCGGCGGCCATGGAACGAACCATCTCCTGGTTCACAACCCCGGGAGCGGATACGCCGATGAACACGTCCGCCCCACGGAGGGCGTCCGCCAGGGTGCCGCGCAGATGGCCGCGATTGGTTACCTTGGCCATTCCCGCCTGGGCGGGGTTCAGCTCCGCCATGCCCTCGTCAATGACGCCAAAGCGGTCCACCAGCGTAAGATCCTGCACGCCCAGGTTCATCAGGTGCTTGGCAATGGCGATGCCCGCCGAGCCCGCGCCATTGAGCACCACGCGCGCCTGGGCAATGTCCCGGCCGGTGATTTTCAGCGCGTTGAGCAGGGCAGCCGCCACCACAATGGCGGTGCCGTGCTGATCGTCGTGGAAAACGGGAATATCGCACACTTCCTTGAGCCGGCGCTCAATCTCAAAGCAGCGGGGGGCGGCAATGTCCTCCAGGTTGATGCCGCCGAAGCTGCCGGCCAGCAGGCTCACCGTGCGGACGATCTCGTCCACATCCTTGGAGCGGATGCACAGGGGGAAGGCGTCCACGTCGGCAAAAGCCTTGAATAGCGCGCACTTGCCTTCCATAACGGGCATGCCCGCCTCCGGGCCGATGTCCCCCAGGCCCAGCACCGCGGTGCCGTCGGTGACCACGGCCACCAGATTGGCCCGGCGGGTCAGCTCATAGGACTTGTCCACGTCCTTCTGGATCTCCAGGCAGGGCTCGGCCACGCCGGGGGTATAGGCCAGGGAAAGGTCCTCCCGGCTGCGGATGGGCGCCCGGGAGATGACCTCAATCTTGCCCTTCCACTCGTAGTGTTTTTGCAGGGAAGCTTCACGAATGTTCATGGCATTTCACCTCACTGCAGGCGGCTGGTCAGCACCTGGTTGACCAGGGCGCTGTCCGCCTTGCCCTTGACCCGGGGCATCAGGGTTTTCATAATCAGGCCCTTTTCCTTGGCCGTGGGCGCGGAGAGATTCAGCTCCGCCAGCACCTGATCCACCACCGCGGCGATTTCCTCCCGGCCCATCATCCGGGGCGCAAATTCCTGATACACGGCAATGCGCGCGGTGTTTTCCTGGATCACGTCCTCCCGGCCCGCGGGGGCGGTGTCGATGGCTTCCTGGCACTGCTTGATCTCCTTGAGCACCACGGCGTTTTCCTCTTCCTCGGTGAGGTCGGCCCGCTTGTCAATGGCCTTGTTTTTCAGGGCGCTCAGGAGCATGGAAAGGGACTCCTTGCGCTCCTTGTTCTTATCCTTCATGGCTTGCATCATAGCGGCACGAACCGTATCAATCTTAGACAATTGTGCTCATCCTTTCTTTTCCGGCATGGCAATAGTTTACTCCTTGCGCGGGGCTTTGTCTAGACTTTGCACGGGAAAACAGGTATACTGGGAGCAAAAGGAGGCTGAACCATGCAATCCAAGCGGGAACGGTTCTTTCAGGCGGCGGAGGGGCTGCGTGCCTTGCGGTGCCCGGTGTGCGGTGGAGCGCTGGCGCGCCAAGGGGAATGCCTGGCCTGCGCCCAGGGGCATACCCGGGACGTGAACCGGAAGGGATATGTGCACCTGTTGAGCCGCCCCCATCCCACCTATTACGATCAGGAGCTGTTTCAGGCCCGGCGCCAGGTGTTCGCGTCGGGCTGCTACCTGCCTGTGGTGGAGGCCGTGGAGGAACTCCTGCCGGAGGGCCCTCAGCGCATCCTGGATGCGGGCTGTGGGGAGGGGTACTATCTGGCACAGCTGCTGTCACGCCATCCCGCGTGGCAGGGCGCGGGGGTGGACATCAGCAAGGAAGCCATTGAGAAGGCTACGGATTGGCCATGCGAGGCCGTGTGGTGCGTGGGAGACCTGGGCCGCCTTCCCTTTGCGGAGGAAGCCTTTACGGCTGTGCTGGATGTGCTGACCCCGGCAAACTATGGGGAGTTCCGCCGGGTACTGGCTCCCGGAGGACGTCTGGTGAAGGTATATCCGGGGCCGGAATACCTGCAGGAGATACGCCGGGCGCGGCATATGCCGCTGTATGAAGACGCCGAGGTGGGGGAATACCTCTCCGCCCATTGCCATGTGGAAGCCCGGCAGCATGTGCATGTACATGTGCCCGTAACGCCGGAACTGTGGCACGCCTTTGTGTGGATGACGCCGCTGAACCAGGACCTTCCCCCCGCGCAGAAGGAAGCGCTGGCCGCGCACCCGGCGGAAACCGTCACCCTGGATCTGCACCTGGCGGCAGGAACCATGCCAACCGAATAAGCAAACGCCCGCCGGATGGCATGATAACCATTCGGCGGGCGTTTCAGCGTGTCGAAAAAGTGGCGGATGCCACTTTTTCGAGGAAGCAAATTCGGTCAACCAGAGGTCGCCCGAATTTGTAAGGAATTGATTTTGCAAGCAAAATCAACGACCCGCGAAGCCGGCAAAGCCGGCTTACACGAATAAAAGTCAGAGGGGCTGCGGCCCCTCCGACACCTCCTGAAGGTTTTTTGATTTCAGCAGGTCAACCGTTGTTCTGCCGGTTGGCACGGGAACGCTGGTTGTGGTCCAGGATGCGCTTGCGCATGCGCAGGTTCTTGGGGGTGATTTCCAGCAGCTCGTCGTCGTCGATGAACTCCAGGCATTCTTCCAGGGTCAGGGGATGCACGGAGATCAGCCGCATGGCGTCTTCGGAGGCGGAGGCGTTGCGCATGTTGGTCACGTGCTTCTGCTTGCAGATGTTGACCACCAGGTCGTCCGGGCGGGCATTCTGGCCGCAGATCATGCCCATGTAAACCTCCTGGCCCGCGCCCACAAACAGCGTGCCGCGCTCCTGGGCATAGAACAGGCCGTAGGAGGTGCTCACGCCGGTCTCGAAGCAAACCAGCGCGCCCACGTTGCGGTGGGGGATGTCGCCCTTGACCGGCTCGTACCGCTCAAAGCTGGAGGACATGATGCCCTCGCCCCGGGTGTCGGTCATGAATTCGCTGCGATAGCCGAACAGGCCGCGGGAGGGTACCAGGAATTCCATCCGGACCCGATCCAGGCCGCTCATGTGCTCCAGCACACCCCGGCGGCGGCCGATCTTCTCAATCACCGCGCCCGCGCTGGCCTGGGGCGTATCCACCACCAGGCGCTCGATGGGCTCGCATTTCACGCCGTCGATTTCCTGGTAAATCACCTGGGGCTTGCTCACGGCGAATTCATAGCCCTGCCGCCGCATGTTCTCAATGAGGATGGACAGGTGCAATTCACCCCGGCCGCACACCTCGAAGGCGTCGGTGGAGTCCGTGTCGTTGACCCGCAGGGATACGTCCGTCTGCAATTCCCGCATGAGCCGGGCGCGCAGGTGACGGCTGGTGACATATTGGCCCTCCCGGCCCGCGAAGGGGCTGTCGTTCACCTGGAAGGTCATGGTCACCGTGGGCTCGGAGATCTTTACAAAGGGCAGGCCTTCCACATGGGCAGGGTCGCAGACCGTGTCGCCGATGGAGATATCCTCCATGCCGCACAGGGCCACAATATCGCCCATTTTCACTTCCTCGGCGGGAACGCGCTTGAGCCCGTCATACTGGAACAGGCCGCTGAGGCGCCACATGGGGCTGGTCACGCCGGTTTCCAGGTTGGTGTGGATGACGTTCATGCCGGAGCGGAACACGCCGCGGGTAATGCGGCCCACACCGATGCGGCCCACATATTCGTTGTAGTCAATGGTGGAAATCAGCACCTGGGCAGGGCCGTCCACATCGCCTTCGGGAGCGGGAATGTACTTGAGGATGGCGTCGAAGAGCGGCCGCAGATCCTGGCCGGGCTGCTCCAGGTCCAGGGTGGCGGTACCCTTGCGGGCGCTGACGTAGAGAATAGGGTTCTCAATGGTGCTCTCGTCGGCCTCCAGGTCGATGAGCAGGTCGAGGATCTCGCCCACCACTTCCTCGCAGCGCGCGTCGGGGCGGTCAATCTTGTTGATGACGATGAGCACCTTGAGCTTCAGGTCCAGGGCCTTCTTCAGTACAAAGCGGGTCTGGGGCATGGGACCCTCAAAGCTGTCCACCAGCAGCAGCACGCCGTCCACCATTTTCAGCACGCGCTCTACCTCGCCGCCGAAGTCCGCGTGGCCGGGGGTGTCCACAATGTTGATCTTGGTGCCGTTGTAGTGCACGGCAGTGTTCTTGGACAGGATGGTGATGCCGCGTTCACGCTCGATGTCGTTGGAGTCCATGACCCGGTCCACCACCTGCTGGTTTTCCCGGTATACGCCGCCCTGCTTGAGCATCTGGTCCACCAGGGTGGTCTTGCCGTGGTCAACGTGGGCGATGATGGCAATGTTGCGGATATCTTCACGAATCATAAATGTAATTCCTCTTTTCTTTCAGGGAGCGCATGCAAGGGGCGCTCACAGGCGGTTGGCGGTCTCCGCCAGCTCCAGGCCGGGATTGTTCTCGCAGGCCAGGCGGATGGACCACTCGTTTTCAAACAGCAGCACGTCCCGGCCGCGGGAGTCCTGCGCCCGGCCGGAGGTGGAGGTGAGCTTCAGGTCCTTGACGTCCTTGGGGGTCTTGACCACCCAGCGCACATAGTGGAAGGGCATGGACTCCATGACGATCTCGGTCTGGTACTCGGTTTTCAGCCGGTGCTCCAGCACCTCAAACTGCAGGACGCCTACCACGCCCACCATGAATTCTTCCCGGCCGGTCTCCGTGCGCAGGAAGGTCTGGATAGCGCCTTCCTCCGCCAGCTGGCTGATGCCCTTCTGGAACTGCTTGCGCTTCATGCTGTCCAGGGGCCGCACCCGGTTGAAGAATTCAGGGGCGAAGACGGGGATGTTTTCATAGTGCATCTTCGGCCCGGCGGACAGGGTGTCGCCCAGCTGATATATACCGGGGTCGAACAGGCCGATGATGTCCCCGGCCCAAGCCTCCTCGACGGCTTCCCGCTCGTCGGCCATGAACTGCTGGGGCTGCTTGAGGGCCACCTGCTTGCCCGTGCCGGAGTGCCACACCTCCATGCCCTTTTCAAAGGCGCCGCTGACGATGCGCATAAAGGCCAGGCGGTCCCGGTGCGCGGGATTCATGTTGGCCTGAATCTTGAAGATAAAGCCGGAGAAATACGGCTCCTCCGGGCCGATCATGCCCAGGTCGCTCTTGCGGGGCAGGGGCGGGGGCGTATATTGCAGGAACCGCTCCAGGAAAGGCTCCACACCGAAGTTCGTTACGGCTGAGCCAAAGAACATGGGGGTCAGCTCGCCCCGGCGCACAGCCTCCAGGTCGAAGGGATCGCCGGCCTCGTCCAGGAGGGCAATCTCCTCCATCAGGCGGTCCCGGTAATGCTTTTCCAGGATGTTCTCCAGCAGCGGGTCATCCACGGGGATGTCCGTCTTTTCCACCATGCGCTTGCCGTGGTCGCCGCCGGTGTACAATTCGACGATGCGGGTATCCCGGTGATACACGCCCTGGAAATCGCCGTCCACGCCAATGGGCCAGTTCACCGGGCAGGAGCGGATGCCCAGCACCTGTTCCAGCTCCTCCATCAGGGCGAAGGGGTCCTTGGCGGCGCGGTCCATCTTGTTCACAAAGGTGAAGATGGGGATGCCCCGCATGCGGCACACCTTGAACAGCTTGATGGTCTGGGCCTCCACGCCCTTGGCCGCGTCGATGAGCATCACCGCCGCGTCCGCCGCTACCAGCACCCGGTATGTGTCCTCGGAGAAGTCCTGATGCCCGGGGGTATCCAGAATATTGATGCGGAAGCCATTGAACTCAAACTGCATGGCCGAGGAGGTCACGGAGATGCCGCGCTGCTTCTCAATGTCCATCCAGTCCGAGGTGGCGTGCTTGTCGCTTTTGCGTGCTTTCACGCTGCCGGCGGAACGAATGGCGCCTCCATAGAGCAGGAGCTTTTCCGTCAGGGTGGTTTTACCGGCGTCAGGGTGAGAAATAATGGCGAAGGTTCGCCGCTTTTCTACCTGATCGTGCAGCATGGCGGCAAATTCCGGCGTTTGGATTGCGGGCAGCATGACATACCTCCTGGTTGCAACTTTAGATTCACACAAGTGTTTATTTTACAACCCCAAAGCCAGCGCTGTCAAGGGTTACGCCGGTTGAAACAGGGCTTTTTTGCGCAGGGTTGCGCGGGAAAATTCCTCGGAAAATCATGCCCGCGGCGGCTGCTTGCGGCAGGCTGTTGCACTGGGCAGGGCGCATGGGTATAATAAGGGAAAAAGCAAAACGCGCGTCGAACCGGCACGGAAGGGAGCGCTTCCGCCGGGAAAACGGAGGGAGGCACTTCCATGTTTCGGAATCGGGTAGTCGTGGTAACCGGGGGAGCCAAGGGAATCGGGAAAACCATTGCGGAGGAGTTTTCACGGGCTGGCGCGCATGTATGCATCATTGACCTGCTGCCCAATCAGTATTTTGTGGGGGATGTGGGGAAACAGGAAGATCTGGAGGCCTTTGCGCAAAAGGTTCTTGCGGAATACGGCCGGGTGGACGTATTGGTAAACAACGCTCTGCCCGTAATGTCCGGCCTGGACGCCTGCGACTACGACACCTTCAACTATGCCCTGCGGGTGGGCGTTACCGCGCCCTTTTACCTGGCCAAGCTCTTTGCGCCGTATTTTGCGCCCGGGGCGTCCATCATCAATATTTCCTCGTCCCGGGACCGCATGAGCCAGCCGCAGACGGAGAGCTACACCGCCGCCAAGGGCGGCATTTCCGCCCTGACCCATGCCCTGGCGGTGAGCCTGGCCGGGCGGGTGCGTGTGAACGCCATTGCTCCCGGGTGGATTGATACCGCCTTCCAGGAGTATCACGGGCCGGACGCCACGCAGCAGCCCGCGGGCCGAGTGGGCAACCCCATGGATATCGCCAATTTAGCGCTGTTCCTGGCCTCGGACAAGGCCGGCTTCATCACCGGGGAGAATATCTGCGTGGACGGGGGCATGACGCGGCAGATGATTTACCACAACGATTTCGGCTGGAAACTGGAGGAACAACCCACATGAAAACGGCAATCTGCTATTACTCCACCCATCATGGCAATACCCTGCAAGTGGCCCGGGCCATGACCCAGGGCTATGATGTTGACTTCTTCGACCTGTCCACACAGAGAGAGGCTGCCCTGGCGGACTATGACCTGGTGGGTTTTGCTTCCGGCATTTATGGCTTTGCCTTTCATCCGTCGGTGGTTGCCTTTGCGCGCAAGTACCTGCCCCAGGGGAAAGCGGTATTTTTCGTATACACCTATGGGATTGCCAAAGGGACCGGCGCCAAGGAAATCACCAAGGTATCCCGGGAGAAGAGCGCAAGGATACTGGGGGAATTTAGCTGCCGGGGCTACAATACCTTTGGCCCCTTCAAGCTCATGGGCGGCAGCGGCAAGGGCAGACCCACCCAGGAGGATTTCCACAGGGCGGGGGACTTTTTCAAAAATATTGTTGATAAACTTTGAACCGGGAGAAAAAGATGATCGAACAAATCAAGATACGTGGCGCACGGGTGCATAACCTGAAAAATATCGACGTGGACGTGCCGCTTCACAAAATCGTGGGCATTGCGGGGGTTTCCGGCTCGGGCAAATCCTCCTTGGCATTGGGGGTGCTCTATGCCGAGGGGTCACGGCGCTATCTGGAGTCCCTGTCCGCCTATACCCGGCGGCGGATGACCCAGGCGGCCCGGGCGGATGTGGAGGAAGCACTTTACATACCCGCGGCGCTGGCGCTGCATCAGCGGCCGGGGGTGCCGGGCATCCGCAGCACCTTCGGCACGGGTACGGAATTGCTCAACAGCCTGCGGTTGATGTTCTCCCGCTTGGCCAGCCACCGCTGCCCCAACGGGCATTATCTGCCGCCGACCCTGGCGGTGGCCGCCGGAAAGGAACTGGTCTGCCCGGAATGCGGTACGCATTTTTATGCCCCCAGCGCGGAAGAACTTTCCTTCAATTCCCAGGGCGCGTGCCGGGAGTGCGACGGTACGGGCATGGTGCGCCGGGTGGATCTGAGCACCCTGGTGCCCGACGAGTCCCTGACCATTGACCAGGGAGCGGTGCTCCCATGGAAAACCCTCATGTGGTCGCTGATGACCGATGTGTGCCGGGCCATGGGCGTGCGCACGGATGTGCCCTTCCGTGATCTGACCGATCAGGAAAAGGATATTGTCTACAATGGCCCGGCGGTGAAGAAGCACATCTTCTACAAAGCCAAGAACTCCAACGACGCGGCAGAGCTGGACTTCACCTATTATAGCGCTGTGCACACGGTGGAAAACGCCCTGGCCAAGGTCAAGGACGAGGCAGGCATGAAGCGGGTGGAACGGTTCCTCAAGCAGGAACCCTGCCCCTGCTGCGGCGGTTCCCGGCTTTCCGAGCATGCCCGCGCGCCGAAAATACGGGGAATCTCCCTGGACGAGGCTTGCCGCATGAACCTGGCGGAGCTGACCCGCTGGGTGACGGAGACGCCCGACACCCTGGCGGAGGAAATGCGCCCCATGGCCCGGAGCATCTGTGACTCCTTCCAGCTGGCGGCCAGGCGGCTGATGGAGCTGGGATTGGGCTATCTCACGCTGGACCGGGCCGCGTCCACCCTATCCACCGGAGAACGCCAGCGGATGCAGCTGGCTCGGGCGGTACGCAACCGCACCACCGGCGTGCTCTATGTGCTGGACGAGCCGTCCATCGGCCTGCACCCTGCCAACATCGCGGGACTCACGGGGGTCATGCGGGACCTGGTGGCCGATGGCAATTCGGTCATCCTGGTGGATCATGATACGCAGATCCTTTCCCAGGCGGATTGGCTCATTGAAATGGGGCCTGAGGCCGGGGCAAGGGGCGGCCGGGTGATTGCGGAAGGGACCATTGCGCAGGTGGAAGCAAATCCGGCTTCCTGCATTGGCCCCTATCTGGCGGGCACAGCGGGGATTTCCAGGCCGCAGGTTCCTGCCGGAGCGCTGTTCGCCCAGGGGCGCATCCACCTTTCAACCGGTGCTATCCATACGGTGAAGCCCCTGGAGGTGGACATTCCCAAAGGGCGGCTTACGGTGGTTACCGGAGTGTCCGGCTCGGGAAAGACAACGCTGATTCTGGAAAGCCTCGCGCCTGCCCTGGATGCAGCCATCCATGGGGAGAAGCTGCCGGAGCACGTCCGCAGCCTGGAAGCGGAGGGCATTGCCCAGGTGAAGCTCATCGACGCTACGCCCATCGGGGTGAACGTGCGCTCCACCGTGGCCACCTATGCCAACGTGCACGATGAACTGCGGAAAATCTTTGCCCGGACCGCCGATGCCAAGGCAAGGGGCTACAAGGCCGGGGATTTCTCCTACAATACCGGCGCCTTGCGCTGCCCCACCTGCGATGGTACCGGGGTGATCAGCCTGGACGTGCAGTTCCTGCCGGATGTGGATATTCCTTGCCCGGACTGCCGGGGCAGCCGGTATGGCCGGGAGGCTTACCTGGTGACGCACCGGGGAAAGGACGGCACGGCCTATTCCCTGCCGCAGCTCATGGACATGGATGTGAACACCGCCTTGCAGGCCTGCGCCGGTATGAAACTGGTGTGCCAGCGGCTGAAGGTGTTGCAGGAGCTGGGCCTGGGATACCTGACCCTGGGGGAGGAAACGCCCAGTCTGTCCGGCGGCGAGGCCCAGCGCCTGAAGCTGGCCAGCGAAATGGGCAAGGCCCAGGGAGACGCGGTGTTCATTTTTGACGAGCCCACCATCGGCCTGCATCCACTGGATGTACAGACGCTACTGGGCGTGTTCCAGCACCTCCTGGACCAGGGCGCCACGGTGGTGGTTATTGAACATGACCTGGACGTGATCCGCAATGCGGACTACCTCATCGACATGGGCCCGGGGGGCGGCGAGGCGGGCGGCCGAATCGTGGCCGCGGGAACGCCTGAGCAACTGCGCCAGGTTCCCGAAAGCATCACCGGTCGGTATCTGTAAAACTCTGCGCGTAAGCATGCAGGAAGGAGCTAACCGAAAAAGCAAGCCGCCCTGCCAGCAAAGCTGGCGGATACGAATGAGAGTCGAAGGGGCTACGGTCCCTCCGACGCCTCCTCGGGTTTTTTTGACAGTCTGAATATTCATATTGTTTCTTTTATACCTATGCAATTGTTTTTTCGAAAACTCGTGGTATAATTGTTTCCTACTTTTAAGAGAGAAAATGAAATTATGTGAGGTGATAGCGTGGATAAAGGTCGTATTATTTTCTTGAACGGAGTGACAAGCTCAGGGAAAACATCAATCGTTGAAGCTCTGCAAGAGCGTGATGACATATTCTTTTATGTTGTTGCCAATGATTTGTTTCAAGAGATGATCGGGGAAAAATATTTGCGTGAGAACTATTGGAAGTACCTTAGCGAAGTAATTATTATGATGTACCATACTGCGAAACTTTATTCAGATATGGGCAAGAATGTTCTTATTGATGGAATATTAGTAGAAAGAGATGAAATATCTCCTCATTATCAGCGGTTGTTAGAAATACTTAGGGATAATCCGCTTGATTTGGTTGAAGTATATTGTCCTCTGGATATATGTAGAAAGAGAAATATTATTCGTGGAGATCGATATGAAAGCCAGTCGGATGAACAGTACGAATTGCTAGCAAAAAACATAAAGTATAGGTTGAGAGTAGATACAAGTTTGTACAGTCCATCTGAATGCGCGGATATCATTATAAAGGAATTGTTTTAGTTATTAAAATCCCAGCTTATTGAGCAAAAAAACAACAGCCATTAAACCATATAACCCACGGACACTTTGCAATCGCAAGGATGAAAGTGTCATAGTGGGTTACATACTTTATAAGAGTTACACAAAGAAAGCCTGTTCCGGCTTGATGCCAGAACAGGCTTTCTCGACATGCTGCGCCGCTCCAGAACGCATGTGCGTCCAGGGCGCCGTTTTTTACAGGTTGATTTCCAGCCGCACGCAGCGGCCCAGGAAAGTCACGTCGGAGATCGCCATGGTTTCCGCGTTGTACTCCCGGTCATAGGATTGCAGGAGCACCTGGAAGCTGTCCAGCTTTTTGATCTTGCGCAAGGCGCGGTGGGCGCCGTATTCCACCAGCATGACCGCGCCATCGATGGGGCTTTGTGCGGGCACCACCAGAGCCACGTCCCCGCTGTGAATGCGGAAACCGCGCATGCTGTCGTCCGGGGCCAGGAAATAAAAGACCTTTTCCGGGTTCGCACCCTCAATGCGGCCGTTCAGGATGGGCAGCAGCCGGTGGTCCACGGGCTTCATCACCGCGTTGAGTACGGGTACACGCTTGAGCACGCTGGACAGGGCGTCCAGCCACACGGAGCCTGCAACGCCCTCAGCTGGGGTTTCCTCCGTGGAGGCAACTTTTTCCACCCTGGGAGCGGCGGGCTTTTTCACCATGGCGGGCTGCACGGTTTGCAGGTCCACCGTGGCGGCGATGTCATCCAGGGTGAAGTCGGCCTCGGTCTGCTCCCGTAGGCCGATGGTTTTCAGGATGCGGCGGGCCTGGTCGTCGGCGATGATGCGCGTTCCAGCCTCCACCGCCAGAATGAAACTCTCGGATACCCCGCACTTTTTGGCCACCTGCTTGGGGGTCATTTTTTGACGGATGCGCTCGGTACGGATTAAGTCTCCCAGTCTGCTCATGGTTTACTCCTTTTCTGCGCTGGTGCGCGGATCAAAAAAATCAGTGTTTTTATAGACCAAAGGCTGCGCATAGTTCCGGGAGATACCCCAGTGCCAGCAGCAGGGTGAGCCCGCTGGCGCTGACGCATGCGGCGCGGGAGCCGTTGGGGCAAGGGGTGCGGTCCAGCTCCCTGCCCACGGTGGCCATCCATAGCACCAGCGCCGCGGATACGGCAAGACTGGCGGAGAGAAGCACACCCCAGGAAATCCTCTCCCAGATGCGCAGCACGGGTAACAGGCTGCAAAGCAGCCCCATGCCGTTATAAGTCAGGTGAAACAGGATGGACGCCCCCAGCCGCCCCCGACGGACCAGCAGCGCCGTGGCCAGCCAGCCGACCCCCAGGTGCGCAGGAAGCCCTGTCAGGGAGCCGTGCATCAGCGTAAAGGTCCCCACCGTGAGCCAAAAAGATGTCCGCTGGGAGAACGCACGCAGCAGGCATGGATATACCGCGCCGCGAAAGAGCGTCTCTTCCACCAGGGCGGGCACCACCGCCAGGGCGCAGAAGGCCAGCAATCCCTCAAAAAGGTTGCGGGGCATCATCACCACACCCTGGATCACGCCCAAGGGCAGGCAGGAAAGCAGCTGAATCCATAACCAGCTGATCCCCTGCAACAGATATTGCGCGCCTACGCCCAGCAGCGCGCACAGGGGCAGGGTGATCCAGGGCGCATGTGCCGGGAAGGCCACGCCTTGCCCGGGCCGTACCCGGCGAAGCAGTATCGCTGCCGGAATTCCGTAGAGCAGCAGCTCTTGGAGAATCAGCGCGCCGTAGTAGACGCTGGGCACCTCCGCCGCGCTGGGCAGCATGTGCAACAGCAGCTGCCCCAAGGGCTGCCGCAGAAGCGCCGCAAGGGCCAACAGCCCCAGGGCCAGCAGGGATTTATCCCGGATACGCAGGCGGCGCACGGCCTCACGCCCCTTCCCGGAGGGTATAGACCGAGCCCACCGTATCCCGCAGGGCCAAATCCAGGGAAATGTCCTGTCCCAGGATCATGCCTTCCTGCTCCGCACGCTGGGTGGAGGTGGCCAGGGCCAGCTCCGGCAGATTGTTTTCCCCGCTCAGGTGTCCCAGAATGATCTGCTTTACGCCGGTTTGTGCCAGCTGGATCACCGCGTCGGCGCAGGCAGCGTTGCTCAGGTGTCCGCGGTTGCCCAGAATGCGCTCCTTCAGCGCGGCGGAGTAATGCTCGTTGCGGCGGAGCATGTCCGGGTCGTGATTGCTCTCCAGCAGCACCAGATTGCTGCCGGAAAGCTGCTCCCGTAGCGCCTTGGTAAAGCGGCCCAGGTCCGTGGCGGTGGAGATGCTCAGCGCGCCGTGATACAGCCGGAACCCCACCGGCTCCGCCGCGTCATGGGGAATGAGGAAGGGCGCCACGCCAATGTCCCCCAGGTAAAAATCGGAATGACTGTCAAAGGTCAGACGCATGCCGGGCGGAATTTCGCCCACCTTGCGGGCCATGGCGTTCCAGGTGGGCGCGTTGGCCAGCACGGGAATATGATACTTGCGGCAGAGCACCCCCACCCCGGCAATGTGGTCGCTGTGCTCGTGGGTCACCAGAATGGCGTTGAGGGTGGCGGGGTCCACGCCAATGGACAGCAGCGCCTCCCGAATGCATTTGCCCGACTTGCCCGCGTCGATGAGCAGGCGGGTGTTGCCGGCCTGCACAAACAGCGCGTTACCGCTGGAGCCGGAGTACAGCGGGCAGAAAATCATTTGCAATGCTGGAGATTCCTCCTTAAATATGGCATGCCTCCGTCAGCGGAATTCGCCGCAGAGGTTTTCCGACAGCACCTGGGCCGGATTGTCCAGGCTCAGGGCCCACATCATTTTGGTGACGGCGGCTTCGGTGGTCATATCCCGGCCGGAGATCACGTCAACGGAAAGGAGCTGATTGCCCACCTCATAGATGGACAGATCCGCCTTTTCATACATGCATTGGGTCACCACCAGCACCAGAATACCCCTCTGGCGCAGCTCCCGCAGCTTTTCCACCAGATTCCGGCGGATGTAGTGCAGCCCGCCCAGGCCAAAGGCCTCGATCACCAGGCCCCGGTAACCGGCCTGCATCACATAATCCAGCACGCTGGGCTGGGTGCCGGGCACCAGTTTGAGCAAAAAGACCCGGCTGTCCACCGATGCCCGCAGGACATAGGGCCGGTTAATGTGCTGGGGGCGCAGGAAATGCACGCCTTCGCTGTCGATCATCCCGCTCAGGCTCCGGTTTACGCTGTCAAAGGCGTCGAAGCTGGTGGTACGGGTTTTGACTGCCCGGGTGCCCAGAATCAGCTTGCGGTGAAAGCACACATAAGTGCCGGGCACCCCCTGCATGGCCGCCTCAATGGCGCAGGAGAGGTTCGTCTCCGCGTCGGAGAGGGGAGCGCCCAAGGGCAGCTGGCTCCCGGTGAGAATCACTGGCTTGCGTTGGCCCAGGAGCATAAAGCTCAGCGCAGCGGCAGTGTATCCCATGGTATCCGTGCCGTGGGTGATCACCACGCCATCACAGTCCGTAAAGGCCTGATCCACCGCCCGGGCCAGCTGCGCCCACTCTTCGGGCTGAATATTGCTGGAGTCCATGGAGAACACGTCCCGGCTGACCAGTTCCGCCTCCCGCGACATGGGGATGCCACGCAGCAGCTCCTTCCCGCTGAGCGCGGGCATTAAGCCCTGCGGGGTTTGACGGCAGGCGATGGTGCCGCCCGTGGCCAGCAGCGCAATGCGCGTCATAAGCATTCCTCCGTATATCATCCGTTTCGCACGGTCTCCATTTTATCATGCTTGCGCTCAGAATGTAAAGGTGATACAATCTTTTTCTGGATGCGCAAGGTGCAGGGGAATACGGAAGGCTTTCCCATTGCACAGGAAAGTGAAAGGGAAAAGAATACACGGGAGGCAACGCCATGAAGCTCAACACGAAACGAACCTGCCTGGTAGGTCTGGCTTTTTTATCCATCAGCGCCTTTTGGGGGCTGTATGACTTCGTGATCCCCCTGGTGTTGAAAAATACCTATGGCCTGGGGGATACCTGGGCCGGCGTGGTGATGGCCATGGACAACGTACTGGCGCTATTTTTGCTGCCCTTCTTCGGCGCGCTGTCGGATAAGGTCCGCAGCCCCCTGGGACGCCGCATGCCCTTTATTATGGGCGGAACCATGGCCGCGGTGACGCTGATGCTGGCCCTGGCGCTGGTGATCCGGGTGGGCACGCTGGGCGTGTTCCTGGCGTGCCTGGCGCTGCTGCTGCTGGCCATGGGCACCTACCGCTCCCCGGCCGTGGCCCTGATGCCGGACGTAACGCCCAAGCCGCTTCGCTCCAAGGGGAACGCGGTGATCAACCTGATGGGGGCTGTGGGCGGCATGGCGGCGCTGCTGCTGGTAAACGTGGCGGTGGTACGGGTAACGCAACCCGATGGAAGCGTGGTTTCCGACTATACCTGGCTGTTTATCAGCGTGGCGGCGCTGATGCTGGCATGTGTGCTGGTGCTTTGGCGCACGGTGAAGGAAAACGCCTGTGTGGCGGAAATGGAGGCCATGGGCTACGGCACGGACCCGGCGGAGGAAACCGTGCAGTCCACCGATGCCCAAGGGAAAAGCAAGCTCCATCCCGCGGTGCTGCGGTCGCTGATTCTCATTCTCTGCTCGGTGTTTTTCTGGTTCATGGGCTACAATGCGGTAACCTCCGCCTTCAGCAAATACGCCACCACCGTGTGGGGCGTGGGGGAGAGCGCCGCGGCCAACTGCCTGCTGGTGGCCACGGCGGGCGCCATTGTGTCCTACTGGCCGGTGGGTATACTTTCCAGCAAGATCGGGCGCAAGAAGATGATCCTGTGCGGGGTGGTGCTGCTGGCGCTATGCTTTGGCATTTGCGGGCTGGTAACAGCCTTGACACCGCTGCTGTACGTGGGCTTTGCCCTGGTGGGTTTGGCCTGGGCCGCCATTAACGTGAACAGCTTCCCCATGGTGGTGGAACTGGCACGGGGAGCGGATACGGGCAAGTACACGGGCTACTATTACACCTTCTCCATGGCGGCGCAGACCCTGACGCCCATCCTGTCCGGGTACCTGCTGGAGCATTGGGGGTATCATACGCTGTTCCCGTATGCGGCGGGCATGGTGGCGCTCTCCTTCCTGACCATGTGCCTGGTGCGCCATGGGGACAGCAAGCCTGTGGCGCAAAAGGGCCTGGAAGCTCTGGACGTTGCGGACTGAACATAAAAAAAGGAGAAAAGATATCCATGACCTGGTATGGAACCGTGCTGCTGGTGCTTGCCGCCCTGGGAGCGGTGTATGCCTTTTTGCTGTGGCCCCGCTGCCCCAGGCGATCCCTGGGCGCGCTGACGGGATGGGACTATGCGCACCGGGGACTGTGGAACGCCCAGCGGCCCGAAAACAGCTTGCCTGCTTTTGCCGCCGCAGTGGAGGCTGGCTATGGCATTGAGCTGGACGTGCACCTGACCCGGGACAACGTGCTGGTGGTTTTTCATGATGATACGCTGTCGCGCATGTGCGGCATTTCGAAACGGGTGGAAGACATGACGCTTCCGGAGCTGGAGCGGCTGCGCCTGCTGGGCAGCGAGCAAGGCATTCCCACCCTGGACCAGGTATTGGCCGTGGTGGGCGGCAAGGTGCCGCTGATTGTAGAAATCAAGGCGGATAAACGTCTGGCGGAGCTGTGCCGCCGTACCCGGGAACGCTTGCGGGACTATGGAGGTGCCTACTGCGTGGAGAGCTTTCATCCCCTGGCGGTGCGCTGGTTCCGCAAGCATGCGCCGGAGGTTATTCGCGGCCAGCTGGCCTATGGCCTGGGCATGAAACGGGCCCAGGGAAAGAAAAACGGCGTGCTGGATGTGTTTCTCGCTTCGCTCACGGGCAATGCCCTGGGCCGTCCGGATTTCGTGGCCCATGACGAGGTTTCCGGGAATGATCTGCCCACGCGCCTGACGCGCCGGATGGGCGCGCACCTGGTGGCCTGGACGGTCCGCGACCCCGCACGTATGCGTGCACTGCGAAAAAAATATGAGTTGCAAATTTTTGAGGGGTTCCTGCCGGATGATTGACAAGCAAGGACAAATCCAGTATAATGCCACGGTGTAAAGGACTTTGTATGCCGGGATGCATCGCCGTTCCATGCAGGGAAGCGGGGGTGCATCTTTACTATTACCGGACCATCCATGGTTGAAAGGAGTCTAATGTAAAATGGCTGAGCAGCAGAATAAGACGGTACTGACGGAAGAAGGACTGAAAAAGCTGGAGGCACAGCTGGACTACCTGGTTTCCGTCCGCCGCAACGAGGTTTCCGAGCAGATTGCCATTGCCCGCGGCTTTGGTGACCTGAGCGAGAATGCCGAATATGACGAGGCCAAGAAGGAACAGGCCAAGGTGGAGGAGGAAATCGTCCGCCTGACCAATACCATTCGCACGGCGGTGGTGGTGGCTGACAGCGAGATTTCCACCGAAAAGGTATCCGTGGGTACCTCTGTGCGGGTGAAGGACGTGGACACCGGCGACGAGGATGTGTACGCCATCGTGGGCGCGGAGGAGTCCGATCCCTACGAAAACAAGATCTCCAATGAAAGCCCCGTGGGCGCGGGACTGCTGGGCGCCAAGCGCGGCGACGTGGTATCCATTGAGATTCCCGCCGGCATCCTGCGTTACGAAATCCTGGATATTACCCGATAAACCGCTATTCCCTTACGAAAGGAACGATCCCCATGGCTGAAATGGAAACACCCCGTACCCCGGAGTTAACCGAACAGGAACAGATTCGCCGGCAAAAGCTCCAGGCACTGATGGCCGCCGGGCAGAACCCCTATACCATTACCTGCTTTGACGTGACCCACCGCTCTGAGGAAATCACCGCGCAGTATGATCAGCTGGAGGGAAAGACGGTCTCCATTGCCGGCCGGATGACCAGCCGCCGGATCATGGGCAAGGCTTCCTTTGCCCACTTGCTGGATGGCCAGGGTGAAATCCAGATCTATGTCAAGCGCGACGACGTGGGCGAGGAGGCCTACGCGGCCTTTAAGCAGGACGACCTGGGAGATATCCTGGGCGTAAAGGGCATCGTGTTCAAAACCAAGACGGGGGAAGTTTCCGTGCATGCCCAGGAGATTACGCTCCTGTGCAAGTCCCTGAAGGTGCTGCCCGAAAAGTTCCACGGCCTGGTGGATACTGATCTGCGCTACCGTCAGCGGTATGTGGACATGATCGTGAATCCCGAGGTGCGGGATACCTTCCGCAAGCGCAGCAAGATCATCGCTGCCGTGCGGGAGTTCCTGGATGGGGAAGGCTTCCTGGAGGTGGACACGCCGGTGCTCCACACACTGGAAATCGGCGCTTCCGCCCGCCCCTTCCGTACCCACCACAATGCTCTGGATATCGACATGTTCCTGCGCATTGAGACGGAGCTGTACCTGAAGCGGCTGATTGTGGGCGGCTTTGAACGGGTATACGAAGTGGGACGCATCTTCCGCAACGAAGGTATGGACGCCACCCACAACCCGGAGTTTACCTCCGTGGAGACCTACCAGGCATACGCCAACTACAAGGACGTTATGGACATGGTGGAGCGCCTGTATGAGTTTGTGGCCATGAAGACCCTGGGCACCACCGACGTGACTTACCAGGGACAGGTGATTCACCTCAAGGCGCCCTGGAAGCGCATGACCATGGCGGACGCGGTAAAGGAAGCCTGCGGCGTGGACTGGCTCACCTGGCAGAGCGACGAGGAAGCCCGGGCGGACTGCGAAGCCCGCGGCGTGCATGTGGAAAAGACGGCCAAGCGTGGGGACTGCCTCTCCGAGCTTTTCGATGCCTTTGTGGAGGATAAGCTGCAGCAGCCTACCTTCATTATGGATTACCCGGTGGAGATTTCTCCCCTGGCCAAGCGCAAGCCCGAAGATCCCCGGTTGACGGAGCGCTTTGAGTTTTTCATCACCGGCCACGAGATGGGCAACGCCTTCTCGGAGCTGAATGACCCCATCGACCAGCGCGCCCGCTTTGAGGCTCAGGTGGCCCAGCGTAAGGCCGAGGGTATCCATGCCGAGGTGGACGAGGACTTTGTCAACGCCCTGGAATATGGTATGCCGCCCACGGGCGGACTGGGCTTTGGCCTGGATCGCCTGGTGATGCTGCTGACCGACAGCCCCACCATTCGCGATGTGCTGCTCTTCCCCACCATGAAGCCCTTGAAGGATGCGAACGCAGCCAACAACGCGGGAACAAAGGCCGAAAAGACTGCAGCGGAAGAAGTCAAGGCCGAACCGGAGAAGATCGACTTTTCCAATGTAAAGATCGAGCCGCTGTTTGAGGAAATGGTTGATTTCGATACCTTCGCCAAGTCGGACTTCCGCGCTGTGAAGATTGAGGCTTGCGAAGCGGTACCCAAGTCCAAGAAGCTACTGAAATTCACCCTGAACGACGGCACAGACCGCAAGCGCACCATCCTCAGCGGTATTCATGAGTACTATGAGCCGGAAGAGCTGGTGGGCAAGACGGCCATTGCCATTGTGAATCTGCCGCCTCGGAAGATGATGGGCATTGACTCGGAGGGCATGCTGATCTCCGCGGTCCATGAGGTGGACGGCCATGAGGGGCTGAATCTGCTGATGGTTGATGACCGCATTCCTGCGGGCGCGAAGCTGTATTAAGCCGCAGCGCATCAAAACTTCTATGGGAGTGCAGCGGCAAAGGGACGCCACCTCAACTGCACGATGGATCAAATCAACGCCTTGCAAATGCAGCCTGCCTGTGCTGACTGCATTTGCTATCTAAAGAAGCCGAAGGGATGGTTTGCTCCCTTCGGCTTCTTTGCACATGGACGGGCTTATGAGCCGCTGTATGTGATTTCGCTCTCCATCACCCATGCGCGCCAGGGCGTTTCCGCCTCGGTGGACTGTATCTGCGCCCAACCGTTCTCCACATGGATGACCAGTACCGGTTGCGGGTCCGCATCCTGCTGGTAGACGCCATATTCCGTGCCTGGTCCATAGCGTAAAGTCGTTTGATGGGGCAGGCTGGCCCGCTGCGCTTCCGTGTAGCTGGATTCGGCCCGAACCTTGCTCAGGTCCACCGTGGTGGCGTCAAAGCGTTTCAGCCCCGTGTAGACCCGCCGCAGCGCGCCGCCATAGCTGACCTCGCATTGCACCCAGGCCACACCGTTTACATCATAGGCGACGCTGAAAATGGGTACATCCTGGTCCTTGACCTGGTAGGTACCCGTTCCGGTAAAGTCCGTGGACGGGCCGGAGCGAGTGGACAGCCGGTCAATGGTGTGGCCATAGATGTAGGGCTGCGGGGTTGCGGTGGGAAGGACTCCGGAAAGCGTTTGCAGTACCGTGCCGCATACGGGGCAGTAGGTGTAGGCGGTGTCCGTGGTTTGGTAATGGCAGTTGGGGCACTGCCTGTAGGTGGGGCGCTGCGTGCCGCAGTGGGGGCAGAACTGATACGACTGACTGTTCCACTGGGAGCACCCGGGGCATTGCCAGAATTGGCTCTCCCCCTGGGCAACCGGTGTCAGCGCCCAAAGGAAAAGCAAAACAAGCGCCAGGGCCGTGTATCGTTTGAGCAGCATACCGGATTCACTCCTTTCAGTCAATAAGAGGTATGCGGCGTTGCCGGCTTGCCGCGCAGGGAACATGCGACGGCAGGCTGAATTTTCAGAATCAGCAGTTCGCAGGGATTGGCGATGCGTGGGGCCGCTGCGGAATTGGTCATACCGCGGCTGACCAGCAAGCGGTCGTGGAAATAAAATCCGTTGGTCAGCTTGGGCAACAGGCCCTGATTGGGGGCGTACAGCCCGTGCCCGAACAGCTGCACCTGCCCGCCATGGGCATGCCCCGCGACGGTGAGGTCAATGTCGAAGTCCGCCACATGGGGAGCATAGTATTCCGGATGATGGCACAGCAGCAGCCGGAAACCGGGCATGGTGGACAGCTCGGCCAGTACGCGACGGTCGGGCGTCTCCCTGCGGGAAACGGAACTCAGGCCGCCCAGGGCAATGTCCCCGAACTGCACCGTGGTGTTATCCAGCAGGGTTACGCCGCTGCATTCCACCATTTCCAGCCAGCAGGGCAGCACGGGATACCTCCGCTCATGATTGCCCAGAGAATAAAAAACCGGGCAGATGCGGGGCACTTCCTCCAGAAAGCGGCTGGCCTGCTCCCAGCCCAGGCGGTGCCGGTTGAGCAAATCCCCAGGTACCAGCACCGCGTCCACCTGGCGGAACGTGTCCAACACATCCTCGTAGGGGCCGTTATGCAGATCCGCCGCCACCGCAAAGGTAACGGTGCGGCTCACCCGCGTGGAGGTGATGGTGTAGGTTGTGGTCTTACGCTCCATAGCTGCTCCCTTCCATGACGGAAAGCCGGAGCCGGTTCATCTGGTGTTGATGTATACCAATGAGCATCAGCCCCAGCACCAGCAGCCCCAATGCCGTAAGGCCCATGGGCAGCGCCAGGCTTTGAAGCAGCAGGCGCAGCTGCATGGACAGCAGCGCAGAGGCAGCGGCCAGGCGCCCGGGCAGGTCCAGATACGCAACCGCGCCCATGATTACGCCCAGGCAGATGCCCGCCGCGCCACAGGCGCTGCCAATATACAGTACGCCCTTGATCATGCGCTTATGGGTGCACAGCAGCAGCAACCCCGCCAACAGCACGCAGGCTGCCAGCAGCGCCCAGGGCAGATAGGGCAGGTAGCCGCGCAGGGTGGGAACATCCGCCATGGACAGGGCCTTGCCAAGCCCCAGGGACAGGAGCGACAGCCGCAGGGGGGTTACCCCCTGGACGACAATGTCCTGCACCCCTTGGACAATCTTGTCCCGGGCGGTGGCAGTCCAGCTGCTTTCCGGCACCCCCGCGCGGAAGGTTTCGTCGGCCTTGACTGCGTCCAATAATCCTTCCATGTCATAGCTGGGAGCGGTTAAAACCGGGTCGGCCTGCAGCAGGCCCATCCACCAGTGGACCACCTGGGCGTTGAAGTCCTCAAGGCGGTCCCGGGTCACAAAATCCATGACGGTTTTTGGCTCAAAGGGATATTTCTGGGCCAGAGCGTCCACCGCCTCACCAATGCGGGCATACTGCGCGTCGATGACGGCATCTGCCTGGGCGATGGACAGGTGCAACCCTTGATCCGTCAGCAGGCGAACGGTGGGAAAGGCAACGCCCATCAGGGTGAGCAGCACCGTCAGCCCCAGGCACAGCACCACGCACAAGCAGTGCGCAAGGGGACCGGGCATGCCGGGAATGCGGGTTTTCACGGAATGACCACCACCTTCAGGGCAACCTGCATCAACGGTTCCAGCTTTGGCAGGTAGCGATACGCCGCATAGGCGCCCCCTGCAAGCAGGGGCAGGGCAAAAAGCAAGGGCAGCAGCCAGTACAATGGACGGCGCGGAAGCCTCTTCTTCTCCATAGACGACAAACTTTCTCCTTTCCGGAAAACAATCAGGGGATGCCTTCATTATACATGCATTTGCCTCCCGGCGCAACCGGTCGAAAAATCCCAAATGTGCCAGAAACGGGACGAATTTGCCCGAATACGGCATTGACTTTCCATGTCGAATTTGATAAAATGGCGGACAATCCAAGTTTCAGGACGAATGGTTGAGGAGGAGGTCGCCCATGCTTCAGAAGGTTGTTCGGGAAGGTCTTACCTTTGACGACGTACTGTTGGTACCCCATCGCAGCGAAGTGCTGCCCAAGAATGTTGACCTGTCTACACAGCTTACGGACAAAATTAAATTGAATATTCCCCTGATGTCCGCCGCCATGGACACGGTTACCGATGCCCGCATGGCTATAGCCATGGCGCGGGAAGGTGGCCTGGGCATTATCCACAAGAATATGTCCATTGCCGAGCAGGCAGCCCAGGTGGACAAGGTAAAGCGGTCGGAACACGGCGTTATTACGGACCCCTTCTTCCTTTCTCCGGAGCATTTGATTCAGGATGCGGAAAATCTTATGGCCCGCTACCGCATCAGCGGCGTGCCCATCACCCGCAATGGCAAGCTGGTTGGCATCCTGACCAACCGGGACCTGCGCTTTGAGCAGGACTATACCCGTCCCATCGGCGAGGTAATGACCACCAAAAACCTGGTTACCGCTCCCGTGGGCACCACCCTGGAGGAAGCCAAGAAGATCCTGGCCGCCCATCGCATTGAAAAGCTCCCCATCGTGGATGAGGACTATAACCTGCGCGGCCTGATCACCATTAAGGATATTGAGAAAAACACCAAATATCCCAACAGCGCCAAGGATGCCAAGGGCCGTTTGCTCTGCGGCGCGGCGGTGGGCGTAACCCACGACGTGTTCGAGCGCATTGAGGCGCTGATTGAGGCCAAAGTGGACGTGATCTCCATCGACACGGCGCACGGTCATTCCGTGGGCGTGCTCCATCAGGTGGAAGCCATCCGCAAGCGCTTCCCGGACATCCAGCTCTTTGCGGGCAACGTGGCCACCGCTGGCGCCACGCACGACCTGATCAGCGCCGGTGTGGACTGCGTGAAGGTGGGTATTGGCCCGGGCTCCATCTGCACCACCCGCGTGGTGGCTGGTATCGGCGTACCACAGATTACCGCGATTGCGGACTGCGCGGAGGAAGCCGATAAGTACGGCATCAAGGTCATCGGCGACGGCGGCATCAAGTATTCCGGCGATATCACCAAGGCGCTGGCGGCGGGCGCGGCCTGCGTGATGCTGGGCAGCCTGCTGGCTGGTACCGAGGAAGCCCCTGGGGACGTGGAGCTGTATCAGGGCCGCTCCTTCAAGGTCTACCGCGGCATGGGTTCCTTGGCGGCCATGGCGGATGGCAGCAAGGACCGCTACTTCCAGGAGGACGCCAAGAAGCTGGTGCCCGAAGGCGTGGAAGGCCGCGTGCCCTACAAGGGACCGGTTTCCGAGACCGTATACCAGATGATGGGCGGTCTGCGTGCCGGCATGGGCTACTGTGGCGCGCCCAATGTGGAGGATCTGCGTAAAAACGGCGAATTCATCCGCATTACCGGCGCGGGCCTGGTGGAAAGCCATCCCCACGACATCACCATCACCAAGGAAGCCCCCAACTATTCCAGCCGCAAATAAAGCAATATGCGCTTACAAGGGAAAGACGAGCAATCGCCTTTCCCTTGTTTTGATCCACGCAGGAGGAGGGCCTATGGCGAAGATCATTCGGGTGGTTCGGGAAAACCTGCCGTCTGTACGCTTTATCGGAAAGAAATACAAGGAATTCGGGCACTGGGACGAGTGGTTTGCCCATGGCTGGTTTGACATCCTTGAGGAAAACATGGGCGGCGTGGAGAATATCACCCAGCTTTGGGAGAACGGTGGCGGATACGTGGGGCTGGAACGCCGCAGGGACGGTGAGCTGGCGGAATACTGGATCGGCATGTTTGCACCGGCCGGTACCGCGGTCCCGCAAACCTTTGCCTCCGTGGATTTCCCCCAAAGCCCGCTGGGCGTTTGCTGGCTTCAGGGGAAAGTGCCGGAGGTGCATGATACCAGCGGATGCCGGCAGGCGTTGGCGGAGCACGGCATGGAACCCTGGCAGGACGGCGCGGGAATGACCTGGTCCTTTGAAAACTGCGTGTGTCCCCGGTATACTACGCCAGATGAAAAACAACAGGTGATCCTGGACTATTGCTATTTGATCCGGTAGGATTTCATGGCCGGCAAGCCCGCTTTTGCGCCATTGGGTGGGGCAAAAAGCGGGCTTGTCCTTGCGAGGGGCGGCGGTGAAGGCCGGGCTCCATGCCGAATTCCCGCGACTTTTGTCCCAAGGCCCTGGAATCCTTGCCAGGAGGGCCTTGCGCATGCTATAATATACCGCGTGTGCAAAAATCGTGCGCACCCTGCGTAATGTAAAGGAGAACGGCATGCTGGAATTTATTAAGAAGATGTTGGGCGGCGGTTCAGACGCCGCCATCAAGAAGCTGGAAAAAATTGCCCAGCAGGTGGAGGCCCTGGACGAGCCCTATCGCCGCCTGAGCGATGAGGAGCTGCGGGGCAAAACCGCTGAGTTTAAGGCGCGGCTGGAAAAAGGCGAAACCCTCGATGATTTGCTTCCGGAGGCCTTTGCCGCCATCCGGGAGGCGGATGCCCGGGTGCTGGGCGAGCGGCCCTACCATGTGCAGATTCTGGGCGGTATCGTGCTGCATCAGGGACGCATCGCCGAGATGAAGACCGGCGAAGGCAAAACCCTGATGGCTACCCTGCCCGCATACCTGAACGCGCTTACGGGCAAGGGCGTGCATATTGTTACCGTGAACGATTACCTGGCCCGCCGCGATAGCGAGTGGATGGGCAAGGCGCACCGCTTCATGGGACTTTCCGTGGGCCTGATTGTCCATGATATGGAGCCTGCGGAGCGCCGGGCGGCGTATGCCTGCGACATTACCTATGGCACCAATAACGAGCTGGGCTTCGACTATCTGCGGGACAACATGGTCATCCGCCGGGGCGATCTGGTCCAGCGGGAGCATGCCTTCGCCATCGTGGACGAGGTGGACTCCATCCTCATTGATGAGGCCCGCACGCCGCTGATTATCTCCGGCCAGGGAAGCAAGTCCACCGAGCTGTACGAAAAGGCGGACGCAGTGGTGCGCGCCCTCAAGCGGGACGAGCATTACACCGTGGATGAGAAGAAGAAGGCCGTGGCCCTCACCGACGAGGGCGCCCAGCGGGTGGAAAACGCCTTCCAGATCGAAAACCTCAACGACCCGGAAAATGCCGAGCTGAACCATCACATCCATTGCGCTCTGCGCGCCCACGCCCTGATGAAGCGGGATGTGGACTACGTGGTGCAAAACGGCCAGGTAGTCATCGTGGATGAGTTCACGGGCCGGCTCATGGTAGGCCGTCGCTACAGCGAGGGCCTGCACCAGGCTATTGAGGCCAAGGAACATGTGAAGGTGGAGCGGGAGAGCAAAACCCTGGCTACCATCACCTTCCAGAACTATTTCCGCATGTATCAAAAGCTGGCGGGCATGACCGGTACCGCCAAGACGGAGGAAGGCGAATTCCAGGCCATTTATGCCCTGGACGTGGTGGAAATCCCCACCAACCGCCCCAACATCCGCCAGGATCTCAACGACGTGGTGTACAAGACCAAGGCTGCCAAGTTCAACGCCGTCCTGGCCTCCATCGAGGAGCACCACCAAAAGGGACAGCCGGTGCTGGTGGGTACCGTCACCGTGGAAACCAGTGAAATGCTCTCGGACATGCTTAAGCGCCGGGGCATTCCCCATGAGGTGCTCAATGCCAAGAACCACCGCAAGGAGGCCGAAATCGTGGCCCAGGCGGGCCACTGGGGCGCGGTGACCATTGCCACCAACATGGCGGGCCGCGGCACGGATATCCTGCTGGGCGGCAACCCCAAGTTCCTGGCCCGGCGCGCCATGCGCCAGGAGGGCTTCGATGACGAGATCATCGAGGCCGCCACCGGCCATAACGAAGACGTTGCCCCCGAGATTCTCCAGGCCCGGGAACGCTATCAGGAGCTGAAAAACCAGTTCAAGCAGCACACCGACGCGGAACACGAGCGCGTGCTGCAAACGGGCGGGCTGCACATTATCGGCACGGAACGGCACGAGAGCCGCCGTATCGATAACCAGCTGCGCGGCCGTGCTGGCCGTCAGGGCGACCCCGGCTCCACCCAGTTCTTCATCTCCCTGGAGGACGACCTCATGCGCCTGTTTGGCTCCGAGCGCATCGGTGCCATGGTGGACCGCCTGGGGCTGAAGGATGACGAGCCCCTGGAAGCGGGCATGCTCACCAAGCAGATTGAGAGCGCCCAGAAACGCATTGAGAGCCGTAACTTCGATATCCGTAAACACGTGCTGGAGTACGACAACGTGATGAACCGCCAGCGCGAGGTGATCTATGGCCAACGCCGCCGGGTGCTCATGGGTGAGGACGTCCACGACTCCATCCTGAAAATGGCGGACAGCGTTATCGATTACGGCATGCAGCACGACTGCGTCAGCGATGAGCCCACCGAATGGGATGTGAAGTCCCTGACCAACTATCTGGAAAACCTCTGCCTGCGCCACGATTTCCTGGCCGCCCAGGATGCGCTCATCAAGGACGGGGACAAGGAAGGCCTGGTGGCTGCCATGAAGGCCGAGGCACGGGACTTCTATCAGGAGCGGGAACAGCTGCTCACCGGCCTGGGCGTGGATATGCGGGAGTTTGAGCGGGTGATGCTGCTCAGCGCCGTGGATAACCGCTGGATGGATCATATCGACGCCATGGACCAGCTCCGGGATGGCATTGGTTACCGCGCTTATGCCCAGAAGGACCCGGTGGTGGAGTACAAGATCGAGTCCGGGCACATGTTCGACGAACTGATCCACTTTATCCGGGAGGATACCGTACGCCGCATTTATCAGGCGCGGGTGGAGCGCACCCCTGAGCGGGTACAGCAGGCCAAGCCCGTGGAGGCGCACCTGGCGGGTGACCAGCCCCGGCAACCCCGCAAAGTATCCGCCTCCCAGAAGGTGGGCCGCAACGAGCCCTGCCCCTGTGGTAGCGGCAAGAAGTACAAGAACTGCTGCGGACGGAATGACGCGCAAGGGTGAAGGGACGCAGGCGGCACGCCGCCGTAGCCGGGAGGCTGCAGCCAATGAAAGATAAAAACAGCGCCACACAGGAACAGCCGCAAAATGACGCGCAGGAGGAAGAAAAAAAGAAGCGCCGCCTGCGCTGGAGCGATATCCTGGACGCCGTAACCGATCTCATAGACGCGGTGGTGGATTGGTTCAACTGATCCGGCGCGCGTCTTCACCCGACCGAACAGATGGAATGAGGGAATACCATGATTGAACTGGAACAATATCAAACCGATGTGGCAAACGTCCGCCAGCAGATCCTTACCGCGGGGGAGGCCCTGCAGGTGGGGCACATGCGCGAGCAGATTGACGAGCTCAGCGAAGAGATGAATCAGCCGGAATTCTGGAATGACCTGGAGCGCTCCACCAAGGTAAACCAGAAGCTGGGCCACTTGAAAAACCGCCTCAACCACTATGAGAAACTGCTCTCCACCGCCGACGATATCGAGGTTATGATCTCCCTGGCCAAGGAAGAAAATGACGAGAGCATGGTGCAGGAGGTGGGCACGGAGCTGCAAAAGCTCAAGGAGCAGGCCGACGCCCTGGAGCTGGAGACGCTCATGCGCGGGGATTACGATGACTGCGACGCCATCCTTTCCCTACACGCGGGGGCCGGCGGCACCGAAGCCCAGGACTGGACGCAGATGCTGTACCGTATGTATACCCGTTATTGCGAGAAAATGGGCTTTCAGGTGAAGCTGCTGGACCTGCTGGAAGGGGACGAGGCGGGCATCAAGTCTGTCTCCTTCCAGGTGAGCGGCGACCATGCCTATGGCTATTTGCGGGGGGAAAAGGGCGTGCACCGGCTGGTGCGCATCAGTCCCTTTGACGCCAACGCCCGGCGGCATACCTCCTTCTCCTCCCTGGACGTGGCGCCCATCCTGGAGGATGACAACGACGATATCGAAATCAATATGAAGGATGTGCGGGTGGATACCTACCACTCCAGCGGCGCGGGCGGTCAGAACGTGAACAAGACCAGCTCCGCCGTGCGAATGACCCACTATCCCACGGGCATCGTGGTGGCCTGCCAGACCGAGCGGGATCAGGTGCAAAACCGCGCTACCTGCTTGAAAATGCTGAAAGCCCGTCTGCTGGAATTGCGGGAGCGGGAAAAGGAACAGCAAATGGCGGACATCAAGGGCGAAATGAAAAAGATTGAGTGGGGCAGCCAGATCCGCTCCTATGTTTTCCAGCCCTACACCATGGTCAAGGATCACCGCACCGGGTACGAAGTGGGCGCCATTGACGATGTGATGGACGGAAACCTGGAAGGGTTCGTCACTGCCTACCTGAAAATGCAGTAAGGATTTTCCCGGCGGCGCGAAATGCGCCCGCCCGGGAGGATACCCGGAGGGCTTTGCATGAGAATACTTCGCCGGATGCTTGGGGCGGTGCTGGCTATCAGCGCCGCCCTGGCGCTTTTGACCCTGCTTACCGACGCGTTGGCTGGCAGCGCGCAACTGATGCTTTCGCTGATGGAGCGGTACGCGCCGCCGGAAAACACAGGCCTGGCCGCGGAGGACTATCCGCAGGCGGCTGCGATGATTGCGGGCTATCTCTCCGGGGAAACGGACACCTTCCAGCTCAGTGCCACGGTGAACGGTACGGAAACGGAGGAGGTCTTTGGCTCCAGGGAGCAGACGCATATGGCCGACGTGCGTGGGCTGTTTCAGCTGGACCGCGCGGTGGCGCTGGGGGCCGTGGCGCTGTCCTTGCTGTGCGTGACGGTATGCTATGTGCTCCGCCGCCCGGACCGGCAGGCGCTTCGGGGCTTTCGGGATGGATTGCGGGGGATGCTCACGGTGCTGGCGGCGCTAATGGTGTGGGGAGCGGTGGACTTCGACTCCCTGTTCATCCTGTTCCATCGTCTGGCCTTCACCAATGACCTATGGCTGCTGAACCCGGAGACGGATCTGCTGATCCGCCTGATGCCCACGGATTTCTTTGTGCACTACGCCGCGCTCATCGGCGGCAGCTGGCTGGGCGGGCTGTGCCTGGCGGAGGCGGGGGTTGAACTGTTCCTGCGCCGGGGTGGTGCTGGATGGCGGGACGCGATACAAAAAGGAGACAAAAGCAAACATGGACAATGAAAAGCAGCTTGCGGCGCTGCGGGAGAAGGTGCAGGTGCGCATCCTGGCCCTGGAATCCTCCTGCGATGAAACTGCCGCCGCGGTGATTGAGAACGGGCGGCGCATCCTCTCCAATGTGGTGTTTTCACAGATTGACCTGCACGCGCTGTATGGCGGGGTAGTGCCGGAAATTGCCAGCCGGGCCCATGTGGAGGCATGCGACCGGGTGGTGGACCAGGCGCTGGAGCAGGCGGGCCTGACCCTGCAGGAGGTGGATGCCTGTGCCGTAACCTATGGCCCCGGGCTGGTGGGCGCGCTGCTTACCGGAGTGAGCTGCATGAAGGGCCTGAGCTATGCCGCGGGCAAGCCGCTGATCCCCGTCAACCATATTGAGGGTCACGTTTCCGCCAATTACCTGACGTATCCGGAGCTGCAGCCACCCTTTGTGTGCCTGGTGGTGTCCGGGGGCCACAGCCATCTGGTGGAGGTGCGGGACTACGGGGAATACCGCCTGCTGGGTCAGACCATGGACGACGCGGCGGGGGAAGCCTTTGACAAGGCGGCACGTGTGCTGGGCCTGCCCTATCCCGGCGGCCCTACCCTGGACAAACTTGCGGAAGAGGGCAATCCTCACGCCATGACCCTGCCCACGCCGCATCCCGAAGGCCGGTATGATTACAGCTTCAGCGGCCTGAAAACCGCCTTTCTCAATGCCGCGCACAAAATGACCCAGCGCGGGGAGGAGCTTCCCCGGGCGGATATGGCCGCTTCCTTCCGCTGGGCAGTGGTGTCCAGCCTGACGGAAAAGGCGGTACTGGCGGCCAAGGAAACCCATGCCAAGGCTCTGGCCATGGCCGGAGGGGTATCCGCCAACCGCCTGCTGCGGCGGATGATGCAGGAAAAATGCGACGCCGCGGGCATCCCGCTGTACATGCCACGGCTGGACCTGTGCACGGACAACGCGGCCATGATAGGTTCCGCCGCTTACTACCGCCTGCGCAAGGGAGAACTGGCGGAGCTGACCTTAAACGCCTTACCCGGTCTTCGGCTGCTGTGATACTGGACAACCAACGAGCAGAAAGGAAAAGCGGGATAAACATGGATGCTTTGATACAGCGCGCGGTGGATGCCCTGCGCGCATGCCCCTTTATTGCGGGCATTGTTCTGGGCGGTTCCAGAGCCACAGGCACGGCTACCGAGAACTCCGACGTGGACATCGGGGTTTATTACCGCCACGGGCAGCTGAACGCCGAAATGCTCAGCCGCCTGGCGCAGAAGCTGGATGATCAGCACCGGAAAAACCTGGTGTGCGGGGAAGGGGGCTGGGGCCCCTGGGTAAACTGCGGCGGTTGGCTGGTGATGGACGGGGTACATGTGGACCTGATCCTGCGGGATATGGATCGGGTGCAGGAGGTGGTGGAGCGCACCGACCGGGGTGAGTTTTCCGCGCACTACCAAACCGGACATCCCCATGCCTTCCTGGACGTGATGTACCGGGGAGAGCTGGCCAGCTGCCAGCTGCTGTACGCTGCGGACCCGGAATTTTCCGCCCTGAAGTCCCGGGCGGAAAACTATCCCATCCCCTTGCAGCGGGCGCTGACGCAGTTCTTCCTGTTTGAGGCGGAGTTCTCCTGTGCATTGGCGGAAAAAAACCTGCCCAACGGCGACCTGTACTACTTCACCGGGCATCTGTTCCGGGCGGCATCGGCGCTGAATCAGGCGCTGTTTGCCCGCAATGCCCAATGGTGCCTCAATGAAAAGAAAGCCATTTTCCGCATTGACGGCTTTCCCATGCATCCTCAGTCCTATGCCGCGCGCATGAACCGCATCTTTGCGCTCCTAGGCACATCGCCCCAACAAGCCCTTACTACCCTGCAAACCCTCCGTCAGGAGACTATTGCTCTGTGCCGCCTTCCCAACGCATAAGCAAAGCGCCGCTTTCCCCCTGCCATTCCGGCGGGAAAGCGGCGCTCTTTTTCATGTTTCAGCGCGCGGCGGTATCCTGGGCATCCACAGGCACCCTACGCTGCTTTTCGGGAGAGCGCGAGAGGGGCTTTTCTCAGAAAAGCCG
>OLPF01000515.1_pt1 | contig 40745 bp, 28 predicted proteins | sample 1673121 | NCBI WGS metagenome assembly OLPF01 (sample SAMEA3136756, study PRJEB25190) | human gut metagenome
CCACGGTGGCCGAGCTGGCCGAGCTTGTGGCCCAGGTGTCGGAATAAAGGCCGATCCCAGCAGGTAAATCGCCTATTTTCGTATCGACAATAGGGGCGCAGTCGTATATCATCCCATTCATTGGTTGTTATCTTTTATGGGGAAGGGCGCGCCCGTGTTTGAGTTTCTATCTTCGCCGTTTGGCCTGGTGGCTGTAGGCCTCGGTGTGTTGGCGGTGGCCGTGCTCGCCCTGTGTCTGTGGATCACGACCCTCGACCGCCGCATGCGCGGCATGGCCGATGGCTTGGAAACTGAGCGCCGCAAGGTGGCCGAGCTGCAAATGGTCATCGGGCGCCGCGCCAACGCGGCCCGCAGCTACGGTAACCGGGGGAGGGCGGCAGCGCCCGCTCCCGCCCCGGCGCCCGTCGCTGCTGCCGCCCCCGTAGCCGCGGAGGCCGGCGTGACCGAGACCGTGGCCGCCGCCCCTGCCGAGCTGGTTGCTGCCGAGGCCGTGACGACCAAGGGCGCCGACCCCGTCCCGGCCGAGCCCGTGGCCGCCGTTGCGGAGGAGACGGTCGCCGAGCCCGTTCCCGCCGCCGTGATGGAGACCGTCGAGGAGGACACCTTCGCTCCGGCTGAAACTCCGGAGGAAGCCGCTGAGGCCGCAGCCGAGCCGGCGATCCTTCTGCCCGACAACTACATCGAAGATGCCCAGGCCGGCGTGACCGTCGTCGAGGAGATCCCCTCCGACGCCGACACCGCAGCCGCCGACGCTGCGACCGACGCCGCCGACAACGACAAGCCCACCGCCTAGCGCGAAAATTCCCTGAGCAGCCTTCACGGCACTGGCAGCCAACCGCCAAAAGACCTCCCGCCTCCGGTCAGGAGGTCTTTTCTTTTGAGCACTTTTCTGACCACCTTTCCATGTAATTGCGATGCCGCCGTCTGCAGTGCCGGACAAAAACTGGGGGTTTGGTATCTTTGGGCGCTCTCGCTCTGGCAAGATGGTGGGGTGCTCCCGACGTACCAAGCCACCTCCACTGAGTAAGATAGTTGCCGAACTGCTTCGGAAAGGCAACGGGGCGGGGACTTAGCCGGCCGGGAGGAGGCCTATAATCGAATTGCGGGACGAAAGCGCGCCCGCAATCTGTGCGCCACGAGACGCGCCGCCGAAGCAGCGAGCAGGACAGCAACATCATCAGGGGTGAGAGTCATGAACCGCGAGAGGGAAATCGTCAAGGCGAGCATTTACGGCATTGCCGGCAATGCGCTGCTCGTCGCCTTCAAGATGGCCGTCGGGTTCATGTCCCATTCCATCGCCATCATCCTGGACGGCGTCAACAACGCCACCGACGCCTTGTCCTCCATCGTCACCATCGTGGGCACCAAGCTCGCCGGGCGCCGGCCCGACCGCCACCACCCCTTCGGCTACGGTCGCGTGGAATACCTCACCAGTGTCGTCATCGCCATCATTATCCTGGTGGCCGGCTTCATCTCCCTGCGCGAGTCCATCGACAAGATCATCCACCCCGGCACCCCCAGCTACTCGGCCATTACTATCACCGTCATCGTGGTGGCCATCCTCGCGAAGATCGCCATCGGCATCATGTTCAAGCGCTTCGGCGACAAAACGAACTCCGAGGCCCTCATCGCCTCGGGCATCGATTCCAACTATGACGCAGTGCTGTCGGCCGGCACGCTGGTGGTAGCGGCGGCCCAGAACTTCTGGAACCTGAACATCGACGGCGCCGTGGGCCTCATCATCTCGCTCGTGGTGCTGAAAGTCGGCTTCGAGGTGCTCGGCGACGCGCTCTCCCCGCTCATCGGCGGCCCCGAGGACAAAAAGCTCGTCGACGACATCACTGTCTACGCCAACAGTTTCCCCGACGTGCGCGGCACCTACGACGTGGTGCTGGACAACTTCGGCCCCAACGAGATTTTGGGCTCGGTGCACATCGAAGTGCCCGACGATATGTGCGCCCGCGACATCCACGCCCTCACCCGCCAGATCAGCGAAGGGCTCACCGAGAAGTTCGGCATCCTCACCACCGTGGGCATCTACGCCGCCAACACGACCGGTGCGTTCGCCCCTCTGCATGCCGACCTCGACGCCCTCGCGAAAAGCGACCCGGCGATCCTGCAGGTGCACGGCTTCTACGTGGACGAGAAAACCTCGACCATCTACTTCGATTTGGTCGTAGGCTTTAAGGCCGACGACGATGCCATCCGCGACAAAATAATCGCCCATCTGAAGGAAAAATACCCCGATTACACCTACAATGTCGTCATCGACCACGATTACGAAGACGATCAGCCAACGTAGGCGATCATGGGGAAAGGGGCGCACGATGGCGGGCGAGAGCCAGAAACTGAAGCTGCTCAACCTCGCCAAGATGCTCTACGAGCGCACCGACGAGAGCCACGGCCTCACCTGCCCCGAAATCATCGCCGGGCTGGCCGAGGCGGGCATCGAGGCCGAGCGCAAATCGGTGTACCGCGACTTGGACGCCCTTCGCGACTTCGGTCTCGACATCGCGAAGCTTCCCACGTACCCGGTCAGCTACGCCCTCGTCTCGCGCACCTTCACCGCCGCCGAGCTCATGCTGCTCACCGACGCCGTGCAGTCCTCGCGCTTTCTCACGGTTCGCATGGCCCATCGCCTCACCGAAGGCCTGGCGTCTCTGGGCTCCTGCCACCAGGCCGCCGCGCTTTCCAAGAACGTGCACGTGGAAGGCCGCATCAAGATGCAGAACGAATCGGTGTTCCACCACGTGGACACGCTGCACGAGGCCATCCGTCGCCATCGGCAGGTGGCCTTTCGCTACGTGAAGCACGACGTGAACAAGCGCCCACAGCCCCAAGGGGGCGGCCGCATCTACTGCGAGACGCCGGTGTGCCTCATTTACTCCGAGGGCTGCTACTACCTCATCGCCTACAACGAGAAGCACGACTCCTTCCCCAGCTACCGCGTCGATCGCATGCAGGGGCTGCGCATCACCGATGAGGCGGCCGTGCGCAACGAGCGCATCGCCACCTTCGACGCGGCGGCCTACACTTCTCGCACGTTCTCCATGTTCGGCGGCGAGACGACGCCGGCGACGCTGCTCGTGGAGGAATCGGTCATGAGCGCCATTATCGACCGCTTCGGCAAGGACGTGGAAAGCGCGCCGGTGGATGCGACCCATGCCCGCGTGCACGTCACCGTGGCCGCCAGCCCCGTCTTCTTCGGCTGGCTCGCCCAGTTCGGCACCGCCGTGCGCCTAGAGGCCCCCAGTGCCCTGGCCCGCCAGTACGCTGACTACCTGAGAGACATCGCCGACAGCTACTAGAATCGTCTAATGCACGACCTTCTCGATGAGGGACTGAAGGCGGTGAACGTCAAGCGGCTTGGGAAGGTGCGCGTCCATGCCGCTTTCCAGGGAGCGCTTGCGGTCCTCGGAAAACGCGTTGGCGCTCACGGCGATGATGGGCAGCGATGCGCGCAGAGGGTCGGGCAGCGCGCGGATGGCGCGGGTGGCGGCATAGCCGTCCATGACCGGCATCTGAATGTCCATGAGCACCAAGTCGTAGGCGCACGCATCGGCCTCCTCGATCATCCCCACGGCCACCTCGCCGTTTTCCGCCGTGTCCACCGCATAGCCCGCGTCGTCCAGAAGACAGCAGGCGATCTCGCGGTTGAGCTCGTTGTCCTCCACGAGCAAAATGCGGTGCACCGGGCCCCGCCCGCGGCTCGGACGCGGCGCTTCGGCGGCCACGTCGGCCGGAGCCTGGCGGAAGGTGATGTCCACCGTGAAAGTGGAGCCCTCCCCCGGCGCGCTTTCCACAGCAAGCTCGCCTTCCATAAGATCGAGCACGTTGCGCACGATGGTGAGCCCGAGTCCCGTGCCCTGAACGCCCGAAGCCGTGGTGTTGCTCTCCCGTTCGAAGGGCATGAACATGCGCTCCATGAACGCGGGCTCCATCCCTACGCCCTTATCGGCCACGACGAAGCGGAAGCTGGCAAAGCCCTGGGGCGCGCCGGCGTTCTCGGCCACGCTGATGCGCACGGTGCTGCCAGCCGGCGAGTACTTGATGGCGTTGTCCACCAGCTGGGTGAGCACGTGGGACAGGCGCACGGCATCCACGAGCACGCGATCGTGGGCCAGAGGCTCAATGTCGCAGGCCAGGGTGACGTCGGCGCGGTCCGCCAGATCCACCATGTCCATGCGCGCCTGCAGAACCAGCTCGGAAAGCGAGCATTCCGCCTCGGCCAGCTGCACATGGCCCGCCTCCATGCGGCTGATCTCCAGCGTCTCGTTCACCACGTCGAGCAGCTGCTCGGAAGCGGCCAGAACTTTGTCGCTGTAGGCGCGCACCCGCTCGGCCTCGCCGCCATGGGCCGAGATGAGCGACGCGTAGCCCACCACGGCGTTCAGCGGCGTGCGGATGTCGTGGGACATGTTCGAGAGGAACGTGTTTTTCGCCACGTTGGCGGCCTCGGCCTCGGAAAGGGCGTTGCGCAGCATGGTACGGTGCTCGAGTTCGCGGGCATAGGCCTCGCGCAGCTGGGCGTTCACCGCCTCCAGCTCGTCGGCCCGCTCGCGCAGCTTGTCCGTGGCGTCGTTGATGAACACGTAGAAGAACTCGCCCGCGTCCAACGTGACGTGGTGGCCGTAGTCCTCTATCCAACGCACCGAGCCGTCGCGGCGGATGATGCGGTACTCCACGTAGTCCATGGAGTACCGGTCGGCCTGAATCTGACGGCTGATGGAGTGCTCCACGGCCTCGATGTCCTCGGGGTGCACCATGCCGGGGAAGGCGCCGCCCGTCAGCGCGACGAACTGCTCCTCGTCAGCGCAGCCGAAGATGCGCAGGCAGGCCTCGTTGACGTAGACCACCGCCTCGTCGCCATCGGCATGGTAGACGAAAAAGCCGCCTGGCATATGAGCGAGAACGTCGCCGATGTCGAGCTGGGCTAAAGCGGGAAATATGGAGGGCGCCGAGGTTGCCATGTGCTGCTTTCTTCTGTCGGCCGAAAAGGTGCTTTCCGTATGCTACCACGGCCGTTGCCCAGCGCCCCCGAAGCTGTCGATGAGCCCACGAATTTGTAACGAAAGAGAAACGTGGAAGGCTTACGAGAAATCGAACATGGCGGTGGAAAGGTAGCGCTCGCCCGTGTCGGGCAGGATGACGACGATGTTCTTGCCCACGTTTTCGGGTCGGCGCGCCAACTTCGCCGCCGCCGCCACGGCCGCGCCCGAGGAGATGCCCACGAGCAGTCCGTCATGGGCAGCCAGCTCGCGCCCGGCCTCGAAGGCCTCCTCGTCTTCGATGGCGATGACCTCGTCGTAGATAGCGGTGTCCAGCGTCTCGGGCACGAACCCGGCGCCGATGCCCTGAATCTTGTGGGCGCCGGCGCGGCCCTCGGAGAGCACGGGGGATCCGGCCGGTTCCACGGCCACCACCTGGATGGCCGGGTTCTGCGCCTTCAGATAGGCCCCGGTGCCCGAAAGCGTGCCGCCGGTGCCCACGCCGGCCACGAGGATGTCCACCGCGCCATCGGTGTCCTCCCAGATCTCCGGGCCGGTGGTGCGCTCGTGCACGGCCGGATTCGCCGGGTTGGAGAACTGCGAGGGAATGAACGAGCTCGGAATCTCCGCCGCCAGCCGCTCGGCCTCCTCGATGGCGCCCTTCATGCCCTTGGCGCCTTCGGTGAGCACCAGTTCCGCCCCAAAGGCGCGCATGAGGTTGCGCCGCTCCACGGACATGGTCTCGGGCATGACGATGATGATGCGGTTGCCCCGCACGGCGGCGATGGCCGAAAGGCCGATGCCGGTGTTGCCGGAGGTGGGCTCGATGATGACCGTCTCGTCGTCGAGGACCCCGGCCTCCACGGCGGCGTCGATCATCGATTGGGCGGCGCGGTCCTTCACCGAGCCGGTGGGGTTGAACGACTCCACCTTCCCGATGAGCGTGGCGGGCAGCTCGTGGGCGCGCTCGTAGTTGGTCAGCTCCACCAACGGCGTATGCCCGATCAGCTCGGTGACGTTCTTGTGGATGGTCATGGCAGGTCCTTTCTGGTTGAAACGCACCGCGGGGCGGGAGCGCGGGGAATTCTGATTCGCTCAGACAGTCCTCGCTGGTATCGAAGGCGCAGCGGGCATTACGCCTCCCCGCATCACCGCGCCTTCAATACCATCTGCGGAACTCGCTCGGTCAGAACACCCCGCGCTCCCTCGGCACTCTTCCCTGGTTGAGTCGGTGCGCTCGTAACTGGTAGTGCCCCCATCCTACTGAATGCCCCCGCTTCGTCAACGCCCCGCGCCATAGCGGTTTCCGATGGCGACGCGGCCGAGAAAACCGTCACGAACCGCCAAGTTCCCCCTTCCATCGCCGCTCGGCGGCCGTATAATACCTAGCAGTTCCCTAGACTTGAATTCCAACCCGCCATAGGAGCTTCCCATGACCCTGCAGCAACTTCGCTACCTCATCGCCATCGCGAACCACGGCTCCATCTCGGCGGCGGCGCACACGCTGTACGTGTCCCAGTCGAGCCTGTCGGTGGCCGTGCGCGACATCGAACGCGAAACCGGCGTCACCATCTTCGAGCGTTCCAACCGCGGCATCACACTCACGAGCGACGGCATCGAGCTATTGGGTTACGCGCGCCAAGTGGTGGAGCAGGCTGATCTCATGGAGCAGCGCTACTCCGGCCGCGGCGGCGAGGCGGCGCAAAAGCTCTCCATCACCTCCCAGCACTACGCGTTCGTCGTGGAGGCGTTCCTGGAACTGGCCGAGGAATACGAGGGCACCAGTTACAACTTCAGCCTGCGCGAGACCCGCACCTCCGAGGTCATCGAGGACGTGCGCGACTTCCGCAGCGATCTGGGCGTGCTGTACCTCTCCACGTTCAACGAGAGCGTCATCGGGCACGCCCTTTCCGACGCGAACCTCTCCTTCAACCTGCTGTTCACCGCCCAGCCCCACGTGTTCGTGAGCGACAAGCACCCCCTAGCCTCGCGCACCGAGGTGACCGTAGAGGATTTGGAGGACTACCCCCGCTACGCCTTCGAACAGGGCGCGAACAACTCGTTCTTCTATTCCGAGGAACCCTTGGCCGAGCTGCCTCACAAGAAGCGCATCTCCGTGAGCGACCGCGGCACCTTGTCGAACTTGCTCGCCCATCATGACGGCTACACCATCTCCACCGGCGTGCTCTCCAGCGAGATGTACACCGGCATCGCCAGCGTGCCCCTGCAGACCAAGGAGCTCATGCGCGTGGGCTACATCGTTCATAACGAGCGGCAGCTGTCGCCTCTGGCCCAAAGCTACATCGAGAAGCTGAGCCTATTCGTGGAAGGCTACCAGATAGGCCTCGCGGGACTGTAGAGCACGCATCCCGTCCGTCGTCCCCGCGTATGCCGACCTAATCCTGGGGCCCCGTCTCGCGGCCATCGAGGCCGAGCAGATCGAAGAGCTCCTGACGCGTGTGGATGTCGAGCTTCTGGTAAATATGGCGCACGTGGGCCTTCGCGGTGCCGTTGGCGATAAGCAGCTCCCTCTCAATGATGCCCACCGTCTTGCGCTGGGCCAAAAGCAGCAGCACTTCCTCCTCACGCGCCGATAGCTTGTAAGTTCGCGCGATCTCGTCGCAACGATCCACCAGCTCCTGCTTGCGAATCATCGCCGCCGAGTCGGTGCCGCCGGACAGAAAGTTGGCACCCCAACAGCTCGACAAGTCACGCTCGGAGAGCAGCACCGCCGTGGCCAAGGCCACGGCCACTACCGCCAGCGCAGAAACCGCCACCTCGCCGCCGATTCCGAACGACTCGAGTGCCCCGACCCCCGCCGCGGTCACGCGGCCGAGCCACATGAAAATTTGGCGCACGCCCCGTTCGATGCCGAACAGCCAGATAGCGGAGACCCCATAGCGATAACAGATATTGGCGCAGATCAGCATGATGAGGATAGACTGGGCCGTATAGGCGGCGGCCATACAGAAACCGGCCGCGTAATTCTGCGTACCGCCGAACACCGGCACCAGGAACAGCGCGGCCACGATGAGGGGCAGCGCGAACCGGTAGATAAGCGAGAAGTCGAAGCGGCCGCCTTGGAAAGAGATGCCGACGAACACGAGCACCGCCACGAGCACGGCCCCGGGCGCCGAATGAGGGCCGAAGACGCCCCCGTACATGCCGTTTTCCATGAGGCCGTAACCAAAGGCGTAGGCCGCCATGAACAGCACCGCCTTCCACGGCACCGAGAAGCGCGTCCACGCCGTAGCCGGACGCTCTTGGGGAGGAAGATGGGCGAACCCACGCGAAGCCGCCCAGAACGAGAGCGGAGGCAAAAGCGCCGTCATGACAAACAACCACGGCAGCATGAAACCGCGGTAGGCGTACAGCACCACTGCACCCGCGACGATGGAGGCCGAATAGTAAAGAGCGACTCGCAAAGGGTTCAAACAACCATACAGCTCGCTCCATGTCAGGATCACGAGGGCGATGCCGAAACCGCCCGCCACCGCGGCGGCATAACCGGCCCACGCCGCCAACGACGCCACCCAGCAGCTGGCGAACATCAGCGTCGTTGACGCCACGAGCATCGCGGAGCCCAGCACGAAAGGCCACCGCTTGTTGAAGAAGGGGCCGATGCGGCGGGCAAGGAGGGTGCAGCCGAGGGCGGTGGCCACCATCGTCCAGTCGAACAAGTCGCGCGCCGACACGGTAGCGGCAGGAAACGCCACGAATGTCCCCACGAACACGATCTCGATCCAGGCACGGTACAGCCCGAGACCGAGGAACACCATGGGTACGGCAGCCACCGACCGGGGCCTCCGAAAAAGCGGAGCCCGTTCTGCTGCGGCATCGGGCCGGGCACTCTCGGCCGGGGAAACGCAATCGGACGCCATGTCGCAACCTCCTTATAGGCGCAGTTTTACCGATGAATTTTTTCCAGCACTCCGAAAAAGTTGAAGGGGGGAAAGCGATAGATGATAGATTCGATTATAGAACAAGACCAGCCGTCCGCCCTTCCCCGACGAACCCCAAATGCCCACTCCGCCCGAAATAGAGGGTTATATGAGGGGGTTATAAAAGGGTTTGGGGAGACAGGTTACACAATTAGGCCCCCTAATTCCCGCAACGGTCGATGCGCGCAAACATTCGCACCCCTATGGTGGAGCTGTCGGCAGGAATGCTCAAGGCCGACACGGGAGCACCGAAGCGCGGTGCCCCCTTCGATACACCGAGGAGGGAATTATGAGCACTATTTCTCGCAGAGACCTGTTCAAGTTCGGCGGCGTGGCCGCCGCGGGCGCCATGGGCATGTCCATGCTCGGGGGCTGCGCACCCCAGCAGCCGGTAGCCACCACCGGGGAGGCCGCCGCAGCAGCCGGGGACGGAACCCCGGCATTCTTCGTGAAGCCCGAGCCCATCACCGACATCGCCGACACCCGCGATTACGATGTCGTGGTCATCGGCGCCGGCGCCGCGGGCGTGCCCGCCGCCATCTCGGCCCACGAGGCCGGCGCGAAGGTGGCGCTGCTTCAGAAGGAGGCCACGGCAGTGTCCCAGGGCAACACCTGCGACTCCATCATCGTCGACCAGACGGCTCCCGGCGGCGTGGAGGCCGTCGTATCTCTCATCAATGCCGACTGCTGCCACCTCTCCGATCGCGAGCAGGTGCGCCTGTGGGCCTACAACTCCGGCGAGGCTTTGAAGTGGCTGTGGAACATCGGCGAGCAGGCCGGCGCGCAGATGGTTGATTCCACGGCAAAGTGGACGAGCAACATCAGCAACATCGACGGCTACGACGTCACCTACTTCGCCTTCGACTTCGGTCCGAAGCCCTACAACACCGGCAACGGCATGCGCGACATCGCCGATTGGGCCGAGCAGCAGGGCGTCGAGATCTTCTACTCCACCCCGGCCGCCCAACTCGTGCAGGACGAGTCCGGCGCCGTGACCGGCGTCATCGCCGAGGGCGCCGACGGCTACATCCAGTTCAATGCCGCCAAAGGCGTCATCGTGGCCACGGGCGACTACGAGAACGACGACGAAATGATGGCCTACTACGAGCCGGCCATGGCCAACATCTACCGCAAGGAGCAGAACAAGACCGGCGACGGCCAGAAGATGATGGTGTGGGCGGGCGCCTGCATGGAGGACGCCTGCGGCTCCAAGGTGCAGCACGACTTCGACGCCGGCCCGGGCTCCATGGCCGACATGCCGTTTTTGGCCGTGAAGAACGACGGCTCGCGCTTCTGCAACGAGGCCACCTGCGAGATGGCCGTCATGGGCAACTTCCTGCGCAGCGAGGCCGACCAGGGTTGGTACAGCCAGATCTTCGACAGCAACTACATGGCCGACACCGAGGGCTGGCCGGGAGTGGCCCTGCCGCCCGAGGCCATGGCGAGCTACATGCCCGAGGTCGAGGGCGAGAAGACCGGCGTCTACGAGAGCCTCATCAACACCTTCTCTGCCGATACCCTGGAAGAGCTCGGCCAGAAGCTCGGCCTGACCGACGTCGACGCCTTCGTGAAGACTGTCGAGCGCTACAACGAGCTGGCCGAGAAGGGCATCGATGAGGACATGGGCAAGCCGGCCCAGTTCCTGAAGGCCATCAAGCAGCCCCCCTTCTACGGCATCCATCGCCACATCGGCCTGTCCACCATCATTCACGGCGTGAACGTGAACAAGGACATGCAGGCGCTGAACGCCGACGGCGAGCCCATCGAGGGCCTGTACGCCATCGGCAACTGCGCCGGCAACTTCTTCGGCAGCCCCGACTACCCCATGACCGTGCCCGGCCTCTCCCTCGGCCGCTGCCACACCCAGGGCTACGTCGTCGGCCGCGCCGTGGCCAGCAAGTAGGCCGCCTCTCGCAGCAACGGTGCGGGCCCCTCCCGACTTTCCGCACCCTCCCAGCATCACCCTCCCGAGTGCACGGGGCGCCATCGAGCGCCCCGTCGCTTTTCTCGGCCACTCTTTGACCTGAAAGATTCAGCCAGCCCCGAAAAAAAAAGGGGGGGGCCGCCATGAACCATCCAAACACGGCCAGCCGAAGCCAAAAATAGAAGTTTGGTATCCGACCATAACCGCCAGAGCCAAAGACCGAGATTTGGTATCTTTTTGCATGAAAATCTAGGCAAAATTTCTGGGTTTGGTATCTTTCGACGCCAAGTTTGGCGGTTTGGTACCCGTCCTTTTCCAAAAACCAGGGGTTTGGTACCCGAAAGTTCTAACGCGGAGTTTTCTGACCTGGGGTTTCTTTAGGATCTGGGTACCAAACTGCGAGAGTTGGCCGAATTCGGGGTACCAAACCCCCTCATCTTGCCAAAGACAGGCGCGAAAATCCTTGCCGGGTACCAAAGTGCCGTTTTTGGCATTACGCTCTTTGGCAACGCCTATTTTCTTTATGGAAAGACGCTTCCGCAAGCATCCTTCCGCAAAACGCTACAGAGCCCGTGCGATGGTGCCGCCGCCGAGGACGATGTCGCCTTCGTAGAGGACGGCGGCCTGTCCTGGGGCAGCGGCGCGCTGGGGCTCGTCGAAGGCGACGGTCAGCTCGTCAACACCAGTCTGCTCGGCCACCGCCGGCACCGGGTGCTGGCGGTAGTGAGTCTTCACCAGCACCTCGCGCGGACCTTGCCAAACGTCGCCGCTGATGAAGTTCATATCGCTAGCCACTACCCCCACGCTGAGCAGCTCGTCCTTAAAGCCAACAATGAGCCGGTTGGCGGCCGTGTCTTTCGCCAGCACATACAAAGGCTCGCGCGCCGCTATGCCAAGGCCTTTGCGCTGGCCGATGGTGTAACGGATGAGCCCCGCATGCCCTCCGAGCACCCGCCCTTCCCGATCCACGATCTCCCCCGGATTGAAAGCAGTGTCCGCGCCACAGCGGCCCTCGATGAACCTCGCATAGTCGCCGTCGGGCACGAAGCAGATGTCCTGGCTCTCGGGCTTCGCCGCCGTGACGAAGCCGCGGGCACGGGCCAGCTCGCGCACCTCGCCTTTGGTCAGCTCGCCCAGAGGAAACAGCATATGGGCCAGCGTGTCCTGGGTAAGGTGGTACAGCACGTAGCTTTGGTCCTTGGCGGGGTCGCATGCCCGCAGAAGCTGCCAGCGTCCCGTGGCCGCATCCCACCGGCGCCGGGCGTAGTGCCCCGTGGCCACGTAGTCGAACCCCAGCTCGCGGCGGCGCTGCTGGAGAGACTCGAACTTCAAGAACCGATTGCAGGCAATGCAAGGGTTGGGCGTGCGGCCCTCGAGATAGGCGTCGCAGAAGGGGCGTACCACCGCCGCGTCGAATCGGTCGCGCAGATCGAAGGCGTCGTGGGGAATGCCGAGGCGCTGGCACACCGCGCGCGCATCTTCCACATCGCGCGACGACCCGCAGGTCGATTCCTGGTCGTCCCGCAGCACCATCGTCGCGCCGCGCACGGCATAGCCCGCTTCCTGCAACAGCAGCGCGCACACGGAGCTATCGACGCCCCCCGACATCGCCGCCATCACGCCGGACGCCCCGGGCGCCACAGCCGTCTCCCTGTCATCTTCGAAAGTCATGGGGCGCATCATAACACAGCACGCCGAAACGCCAATCATCCTTCGCTATGGGCAACCTCTTATCCTGACGATGGCCCACGGCAGCTCTCTTGGCTCCCTCTCCCCGTTTTTCCCTGTTTCTTCGCCTCTCGAAAGGCACGAGCGAATTCCTCGCACGCACGTCGAAGCCATCGTGCTAAGCTGAAAGCATGCGGGGGTACCGCTCGGCGGCACGCGAAGCCGTCCCGTGGTTGAGAGGGCGCAGGCGCCCAACCCTTCGAACCTGTCAGCTAACACTGTCGTAGGGAGCATGCTCGCCAAGCACAAGGGGCGCTTCCTGCGGGGAGCGCCTTTTTTGGCGCAGCCCGCAGGACAACGCTCCGGCTTCCGGAAAGGAACCGCCATGTCCGAACATTCCACTACCACTACCACCGCCTCCCCCACCCGCACTGAAGCGGAACTGCGGGCGCTCATGGCCCGCGCCGTGCGCGAGGTGCGCGAGACGAACCCGCTCGCGCCTTCTATCACCAACACCGTGACCCAGAGCTTCGTCGCCAACGCCCAGTTGGCCGTCGGCGGCTCGGCGGCCATGGTGTATTTGCCCGACGAGGGCGAGTGCGTCGCCGCCCTGGGAGGGGCCGTCTACATCAACCTGGGCACGCTCATGCCCGTCTACGAGCAGACGGTTCCCGCCACGGCGCGCGCCTGCGCGGCCGCGGCCACGCCCTGGGTGCTCGACCCGGTGGGCGTGGGCATCGGCAGCCTGCGCACTCGGCTCATCGAGGCCGTGCGCGAGAATCCGCCGACCATTTTGCGCGGCAACGCCTCGGAGATCATCGCCGTGGCCGACCTGTGGGGGCTTGGCGGCAACTCGGCCGATGGCGCTTCCGGCGACGGCCCCCGCGGCGTCGATAGCACTGATTCCGTGGATGCCGCCGAGCGCGCCGCCGTGGCGTGCGCCCGCTTCACGGGGGGCGCGGTGGCCGTTTCCGGCGCTACCGACCTTGTCACTGACGGCGTGCAGGTGGCGCGGCTCTCCGGCGGCTCGTCCCTCATGACCTGCATCACCGGCTCTGGCTGCTCGCTGGGCGGCGTATGCGCCGTTTACGCCTGCGTGGCCGATCCCTTCGTGGCAGCGCTCACCGCAACGGCCGCCTACAACCTGGCCGGCCTGCGCGCAGCCGAAACCTGCGACGGTCCGGGCAGCTTCCAAGTCGCCTTCCTCAATGCCCTCTACAACCTCACCACCGAAGAAGTGACTGAGGCGCCTCTGGCACTCACCAGCACATCAGCCGCGTAATCCCATAGCGATAGCCCGCAAACCTCGAAGCCGCATTTGCAACCAAAGAGAAAGGCCGCCCTATGAACACCCTTGTTGCCGTTGCCATCGCGCCCTTCGGCGTGGGAGACGAGCTCGCGCCCTATGTGGCCGAGGCCATCCGCGTCATCCGCGACTCCGGCCTGTCCCACCGCACCACCTCCATGTTCACCGAGATCGAGGGCGACTGGGACGAGGTCATGGCCGTCGTACGCGACGCGACCATGGCCCTCGCCGACCAGGGCATCCGCACCGAGGTGGTCCTGAAGGCCGACATCCGGCCGGGGCACACCGACACCCTGCACACCAAGGTCGAGAAGGTGGAAGAGCTGCTGGCCGAGTAGGGGTTCGTCCACATCTTTCCATCATCTACATGGAGCCTCTTGCGCTTTCGCGTCGACCCGCTATGATGCTGCCCGACATACGACACGAAGCGAAAGAGGTTCCATGCTCCGCAAGATCATTCACATTGACGAGGACAAATGCATCGGCTGCGGCCTGTGCGTCGACGCATGCCACGAGGGTGCCATCGCCATGGTCGACGGCAAGGCGCGCCTTATGCGCGACGACTACTGCGACGGGCTGGGCGACTGCCTGCCGGCCTGCCCCACTGACGCCATCAGTTTCGTGGAGCGGGAAGCCGCCCCTTACGATGAGGCCGCCGTCGCCGCGCACCTGGCCACCCGTAACAACAACGGCATGTCCGGCAGCGCTCCGGCTGCGCCCCATGGCGGCTGCCCCGGCTCCCGCAGCCGCTCCCTGGACGGAGCCCCGGCACCGGCTGCCTCGGCACCGGCTACCCGCACCGCCGCCCCAGCGGCCGACAACGCCGATCCCCTCGCCACCATCGCCGCCGCCCTGCCGAACCGTCTGGCCCAGTGGCCGTGCCAGATCAAGCTCGTGCCGGTGCAGGCTCCCTACTATCAGGGTCGCGGGCTGCTCATCGCCGCCGACTGCACTGCGTTTGCCTGCGCCAGCTTCCACGAGCGCTTCATGAACGGCAACGTCACCATCATCGGCTGCCCCAAGCTGGACGAGGGCTCCTATACCGATAAACTCGCCGCCATCATCGCCGCCAACGACGTCAGCTCAGTCACCGTCGCCCGCATGGAAGTGCCCTGCTGCGGCGGTCTCGAGCGTGCCGCAGCCGAAGCCTGCGCCCAGTCGGGCAAGGACATCCCCTTCGAAGTGGTCACCTTCGCCGTCAACGGCGACGTCATCAGCTAGGCGCGGCAACCCACCTCGGCCATAACCGCCTCCGAAACGATCCCGACCACCTCCGGGATCGTTTCTTCTTTCACAGACGAGAAGCTCATCATGAAGGCGGGACGGCGCCAACCCGCCTCGCAGCCCGTGAACCGATAACGGCCCAAAGGCGCCAGGCGCACGCCCCGAATTGCAGCGCGCCGGGCCACGCGCTCCTCGAAAGTCGCGCCATCTCTCTCATCTCCTTCGACGCCCCTCACTTCCATGAGGAAGTGCAGCCCGGCGCCCGCATTGGCAAAGTGCAAATAATCGCCGGCCGAAGACACCGCCAGTGCGTCAATCAGCGCGCTCAGCAACCGCCGGTAACGCGTCCGCTGGCGATTGACATGGCGCTCGTAGTCCCCCGACTCCATGAACCGCGCCAACGTCAGCTGCTCCAATGCACCCACCGTGCAGGCGTAGAAACCGAGCCTGTCGCGGAACCGTTCGGCCAGCGCCTCGGGCAGCACCATGTAGCCAATGCGGAAAGCGCCCCCGAGCGTCTTCGAGAACGTGTTCGCGTAAACGACCCGCCCAGCCCCATCGAGGGCCGCGAGCGGAGGCACGGGACGCCCCGCCATGCGGAACTCGCAGTCGAAGTCGTCCTCGATGAGGTAGCGCGGCCGGGCGCTGGAAGCTTTCACGCTCCGACCACGAGCCTCCCCGGCCGCTGCACCGTCCTTGGGCGCAGCAACCCCGCCCTGGGCCCATTCCAGCAGCGAGCGCCGGCGCGACACCGGCACCGTGATGCCGGTGGGAAACTGGTGGGACGGCGTGCAGTGCAGCACATCGACGCCCGCGCGCGCAAGCGACTCCAAGGCCGGCCCTTCCCCATCGAGAGCGATCGGCCGCACCGTCACGTCGTTCGACTCGTAGATGCGCGTAAGCCGCGGATAGCCGGGGTCTTCCACACCGTATACCAGGTCGCGGCCGAGCAGCTGCACGAGCAGACCATAAAGCGACTGGGCACCGGAACCGATCACGATCTGGTCGGGATGCACCTCCATGCCGCGAAAGCCCCGCAGATGCGCTGCGATGGCCGCCCGCAACCGAGGCGATCCCTGGGGCCTCGACGCCTCCAGCACCGTGCGCTCGCTCTCGTCGGCCAACACGCGCCGCAGCGTCCGTGCCCACGCCGCGTAGGGAAACACCCCTTCCGGCGCCGTCGCCCCCGTGAAGTCGGCGAGCCATTTGCGTCCGGCACCATTCTGGCCACACCAAGATGCCCCACATCCGGCACCATTCTGGCCGCACCAAGATGCCCCACATCCGGCATCGTTCTGGCCGCTCCAAGATGCCCCGCATTCGGCCCTGTCATCCTCGATGCTCGCGTTGCTCCGGATTTTCGCCGCATTCCCGCAGAGGCTCGCTTCGCCCCGGAACCCCCAACGCACCCCCGAAACATCCCCTTCGCCACAAGCTATACAAAAGGACTCGTCTTTTGTGGCAAGTTTTTCGAGGGTTTCGACGTCATCGTTTCCCGAAACCCCCATTTTGGCTACGCCGAGCGCGCTTTTGCCCTCGAAACTGGCTTTGGAAGGCGGTTTCGCGGTTTCATGCGTCGAAACTCTCGAAAAACTTGCCAGATTCGGGCCGATTTCCTGCACATAGAAGCCGCTGCGGGGCACGGCGCGCACATAGCCCTCGGCCACGAGCTGGTCCAAGGCTCCCTCCACGGTGACGACGCTCACTCCCAAATGCTTTGCGAATGCCCGCTTGGAAGGGAGGCGCGCGCCGGCCGCAAGAACACCGGACTCGATGTCGGCTCGAAGCGCCCGGTAAAGCTGCTCGTACAGACTCGTCTCCCCTCCACGATTTAGCACGTACGTGAGCATCGCTTTCCCTTCCTCCTCCTGCCATATGCTTTGAACGGTCTGCTCCTTTACGACCGCCTGGCCTTCTGTCGGCTTGTCGGCTCGTCATTCCTTTGCAAGCCCGTATCTCGATTCCAACTGACCTTATCAAATCTTCTCAAATTGAATATAACACTAAGCTCAGTTATCCCTTACTCTTCCGCTCATATCTTTTGCGAAAGGAAGGATCCTCATGATCGAAACCGCCCCCGCCGCCGACCAGGCCAGCAACCCTGCTACTCCCACCACCTCTGCCGAGCGCGTAGCCCTCAACCGCCAGCTCGCCCAAATGCTGAAAGGCGGCGTCATCATGGACGTCACCACTCCCGAGCAGGCCCGCATTGCCGAGAATGCCGGCGCTGCGGCCGTCATGGCACTCGAGCGCATCCCTGCCGACATCCGCGCGGCCGGCGGCGTGTCCCGCATGAGCGACCCGGCCATGATCAAGGGCATCCAGGCGGCCGTCTCCATCCCCGTCATGGCGAAATGCCGCATCGGGCACTTCGCCGAGGCGCAGATCCTCCAGGCCATCGACATCGACTACATCGACGAATCCGAAGTGCTCTCGCCGGCCGATGACACCTATCACATCGACAAGACCGTCTTCGCCGTCCCCTTCGTCTGCGGAGCGCGCGACCTCGGCGAGGCCCTGCGCCGCATCGCCGAGGGTGCCACGATGATCCGCACCAAGGGCGAGCCGGGCACGGGCGACGTCGTACAGGCCGTGCGCCATATGCGCCGCATGAACGCCGAGATCCGCCGCATCCAGAACCTGCGCGACGATGAATTGTTCGAAGCGGCGAAGGAACTGCGCGTGCCGGTGGAGTTGCTGCGCGAGGTGCACGAGGCCGGCAAGCTGCCCGTGGTGAACTTCGCCGCCGGCGGCATCGCCACCCCGGCCGATGCGGCCCTCATGATGCAACTGGGCGCCGAGGGCGTCTTCGTGGGCAGCGGCATCTTCAAGTCGGGCGATCCGGCCCGGCGCGCCGAGGCCATCGTGAAGGCCACCACGAACTTCAACGATCCTGAGATGCTCGCCGCCTTGTCCGAAGACCTCGGCGAAGCCATGGTGGGCATCAACGAGCAGGAGATCCAGATCATCATGGAAGAGCGGGGGCAGTAGAACCCATGTCGCCCACCATCGCCGTCCTCGCCCTGCAAGGCGCCTTCATCGAACACGAGCAGCGCCTGCAATCCCTCGGCTGCGCCGCTATCGAGTTGCGCCAGGCCGCCGACCTCGAACGCTCCTTCGACGGCGTGGTGCTCCCCGGCGGCGAGTCCACCGTGCAGGCAAAGCTGCTTCATGACTTGGGAATGTTCGAGCCGCTGCGCCAACTCATCGCCGAGGGTTTGCCCGCCCTCGGCACCTGCGCCGGCCTCATCCTGCTCGCCGACCATTTCCGCACGCTGCCCGTCACCGTGCGCCGCAACGCCTACGGCCGCCAACTCGGCAGCTTCCACGCCGAGGGTCGCTGGGAAGAAGGGGCGAAGGGGACAGAAGAAGCCGCGGGAGCAACCTGCGTCGCAGACGCGAAGGACTACTCGAGCAACAGCGCCACACTCGCTTCCGAGCCGGTTCCCCTCACCTTCATTCGCGCCCCGCGCATCGAAGCTACCGGCCCCGGCGTCGAGCCCCTCGTCACCCTGAACGACGCACCGGTAGCCGTGCGCCACCGCAACCAGATCGCCGCCGCCTTCCACCCCGAACTCGACGACGACAACCGCCTCTACGAAGCGCTCCTCGCGCCTTTGAAGCGCGCCTACTGAACCAACCGATAGACGGCGCCCGGGCCGCGCGACGGCCCCAGCCGTTCCACAAGAGACTTGTCCATCAGCCGATTGAGCGCGCGGCTGATCGTTGCCTTCGACTTACCCAATGCGTCCATAAGAATCCGCGAGCTCACCGGTGCGGGCGCCTCTTCCAAGAAGTCGACGATGTCGCACTCCACCGTACCCGGCGCCAGCACATGAATGGTATGGAAGCGACCTGTTTCGTCTGACCACTCCGTGACGGATCGCACGATCTTCCCGCCCGCAGCGCCCTCAGGCAGCCGAACGCCACCGCGCCCGCCACCCCCCGCGCGGCCGCCGAACCCGAACCCGAACCGCCCTGCCTCCGCGCCAGCGCCGGCCTTGTATAGCGCCACCTCGAAAGCGGTGATGTGGTCAATGGCTACCGGTTCCGGCATATTCGCCTCGCGCAAGCTGGCCCGAATCTGGAAGTAACCCGTGCCCTTGTTCTCCACCACGCTGCCCACCTCGGCAAACCCCTCGGCATAGGGGGTGGCGCGCAGGATGTTGGCCAGTGCCTGGTTGCGCGGGAAGGAAACGCCAAGCTCGCCCAAACGGTCGACCGTCATAGCCCGGCACAAACCGCCTGGACTCAATATCTCAATGCGGTCGCCGTACATAGTCACCTGAACCTGAGAGGCGCACCCGTCCGGCGAGTAATCGCGGTGCATGAGCGCGTTGGCCACCGCCTCGCGCACGGCCGTCTCGGGATACTCGAGTCTATCGATGCGAAACGCCCCCTCCACCTTCGACGAGACGCGCACGTTGCGTCGCAGCGCCACCATCAGCTCCGATATCATCACGGGGATGGGCCCGACGATCTCGCGAGAATCGAGAAAACGCAGCCCCTCGGCGCTCACATCGGCCTTCGACGTCCCCGGGATCACCGTAAACGAAAGGCAGGCCCGCGGGAAATAACGCTGCGGAAAGCGCCCGAGCGCCATAAGTCCCGCCAATGTGGGTCGCACGATCCCCTCCCCGTCACGAGCCGTCACGCAGAGCGCCTCAAGCAGCTCCTCGTCGCTCATACCCTTGAACGCTCGCGGCGAATCGGCACGCTGTCGGCGCATGAAGCCCTCCAGAAGCTCTTCGTCAAAGTCGCCCATCGCAGCCCCTTCGACCACTTCGCGATCGTAGTGCGGCGGCCGACGCCCCTCCAGCAGGCGGTCCACCTCGTAGGGGCTCAGCCTCCGATCACCATCCCCCACACGCGCATAGGAGCCGTCATGCATTGCGCGCGACTTGACGAAGCAGGGCTTAAGCTCGGGCGGCAGCTCAGGCACCGTGGCCACCACCACGGGCGACCCTTCGAATTCAACGATCTCCACTGACGCCCGCACGGGCGGTTCCATCTTCTCGCCGCACATCTGGGCAAGCGCGTCGGCCACAGCGCGCGCCTTAAAGCCCGGAACAGCCTGGAAACCCGCGCGCTCCGCCAACCCCAGAACCACCACGCCGCCCGATGTGTTCGAAAACGCGCTCAGCGTTTCCGCCATACTTTTCGGAAGCCCTTGAGCGGCCGCTTTCACCTCTACCCGCTTCGTGTCGGTGCCAAGGCGCCGAGCGAGACCAATATAGCTCTCCAGATCGAAATCGTACACGCCCATAGCCCACCCCCGCAAGTAGTTTCAAGAAGTCTCATTAGTATGCAACAACTTGAAACTATTTGCAACAACGCTTGTATTTGTTGGTGCGCGCAAACCCAACATTGTGCAAGACCCCAGTTCAGAGAATTCAAATCACGATTTGACTGTAACATCTGCGGGACCGACATCACCGGCAACACCTCCGCCCATGCGAAAGAACACATGAAGGCCGGTGAAGGATCTGGGCATCATAGTGAAATCCGTCAGATAGTCACCGGCTACAACACGGTTAGCCATAAGAAAGAGGGACATTGGGAAACGAGGGTTGTCGGCGGTCGTTGGGAATAGACGTTAGGCAGGGGTCATTAAGGATGCGCTTGATATTGCTGTCAAGCCCTGATAGACGATTTGTCCGTTTATCAGCCACAGTTGCTTAGATGCCGGCAGAGCATGAAACAATTTCTGCCAGTAGGCGTCATTTCGCGATGCGCATCTTTTATATCCAATAGGCTGCATGGGTATCGCTAACCCACACAGCCTATTGGCGCCCAATCTCTCTAACGTACTTATCTGCGACTATTGAATCTTCTGCGACCGACATAGAGCAGCAAAGAAGCCAGTCCTATAGCAGAAGCGCAAAAGAGAATCAGAGCAATACGCACAGGCAAGCCTAAGCTGTCACTTGTTTCTGCCAAAAAGCCTAAAGAGCTAGCAGGCTTATCAGTATCAGTGACGGAGTTCGCGTTATCTGTCTGACCCGAATTGATTTCCTGGTTACCTCCTGATGCCTCAGGTGCATCCGAACCACCGTTATTCCCTTGGCCACCGTTCATGCTTCCGCTATTGCCCTGATTGGTTCCACCGTTGTCTCCGCCTCCCTGCTCGCCACCACCTGACGGATCGCGTCCGTCATCGGTTACGCTCACGGCAAGATTCAATCTCTCGCTGTATTCATCAAAAGGCATCCCCTCTTTATATGCGGCGATTCGATACTTCGTATCTCCCGTAACACTGATAGGTCCGGTGTAAACGCGTCGCGTCCCGTTTGCATCGCAGGGGCAGGTGTCGTCGGTGGTGTAGTAGATGGTCGCTCCTTCGGTGGTGGTTGTCAGGGTTAGCTTCGAACCTTTCGGTACCGTCACGCTGTTCTCTTTTGGAGCCAACGCATCGAACGTGTTCGTTCCGATGGTTGCGGTGGGCCGCACGGGTTGCGCTGCATCAGAAGTGGTGCGAATCGCCAGCTCCTTGGAAAGCGACGTGCCAGTTGCCGCAAGGGTGAGCGCCGTCATTCCGGGAAGGTCACCATAGAGCGAGAACGATGTCTTGCCCTCGGAATCCGTCATGCCAGTTGCGATGCCCTCGCCAGAAGCGTCCAAGGCGCTGATACCGTCGAGCGCCGCGATGCTGGGCGCATCCACCTGTGCCGTCACCGGCTGGTTCGCCACAGGGGTGCCGTCCGAATAGCGCACGTAGGCCACAACTTGGACAGGTTCAGGAGCATCGCTTTGCAAGACGACGGCATTCTCATAGTTCGCAACGAGCTGCGCCGGACGTTTCTCGACGGTGAGCGTCTTCGACCATGACCCGAACAGATCGCCCAACGAACACTCCGTATAGCTCTTCGCACCGTTCAGCTTCACCGAAACACTTGCTCCTTCGGACAAGGGTTCTTGCGGGTAGATGCGCAGGACCTTGGCAAGCGCTCCTCCTCCGTCGGCCTCGCTGGCGTCTTTCGAGTCGACCCATTCAAGACGGGCGCTCTCGCCATCCACGAGGGCGCTCGTTCCTGCTCCCTCATCGGCTTTCATGTATTGGCTGAATTCCAGCTCTATATATTCGGGGCAGGCATTCGCAGCTACAACGCTTGGTGCCTGCGTTGACTTCAAACCTACCTTCAGCCCGGTTCGGATGGGGAGCACCGAAAGCCAGTCCGTCCTTGCTACGTCATACCCTTCTTTGGCGACCCTCACCTGATAGAAGCCGGTTGGCGTATCCCATTGGAAGGCTCCGTCTGCGCCCGTGGTCAGCGTGCCCTCCTGCTCGTAGTCTTCGGCATTCCATTTCCGTGCATTGCGGCCGTTTGCATCGTCTGCAACATAGATGGTCGCCTTGGCACCTTCTACGGGATTACTATCCAGCGCCTCATATACGATGCCCGACGGGTCGATGATCACATTTGACCCGATGCCGTAGAACTTGTCCCAGTCGATGATGTTCCTGACATCGTCGCTGCCATTGTTCTTCTTAGGAACTTCCTTGCAAACGCTCTTCCTGTAAGCGGTTGCCTGCTCATAGGCGTTCTTTGCCTTGTCGAGGTAGTGCGCGCGCAGCAGGTGAATCGAGGTGGATCCTGCATCGATCGCCAACGAGGCCTTGCTCACCACGCCGCCAGCAGTGCTAGCCCCCTCCGTCACTACAGAGCTGCTCCCCATGGTTGCGACAAGGATGATCGTCGATCCCACCGTGTTCCAATAACCGGTCATTACATCGGTGTAGTTATGGTCGTCCTCGTTCTCCATGAGCTCTCGGTACTTCTCGGCCGCATCGCGTTCGGCGTAGAGCGCCTTGAGGCAGTTCTGGCATGCTCCATCGCAAGGGTTGCGCTTCTTGTAATAGAGAATCCATTGGTTTATGGATTCGATGTCGGCTTCAAGGACGCCTAAGGCATCCATGTTGTCTAACCATGAGTCCATGGCGAATCTCAACCCCACACCACTTCCGATGACGCCGACGCCGCCCAGAACCTGATTGACATTCGTGCACTTTGAGATTTCATTGGCCACCTCTTCTGTCTCCTTAGCCCACATCTGGCTCTTCGCCCAGGCTTTCACCATGGGCGTGATCCTCTCAGGCGGAACGTCCTTGAGGATGCGGCGCGCAAGCACGTTGTCGAGCACACTCTTTGCGCCCTCGTCGATCACGCCGCTCACCATGTCAATCCCCATACCAAAACCATCCAACCCGGCGGCTTTGAGTGCATCCACCTTGGCGGAGCGCATATGGTCATCTTTCTCCTTATGTTCTGAGAAATCGACCTTGTAGGTGTTCTGCTTCTTTGCGTTCGGATCCGTAGCTCCTTGGGGTGCGCTTTCCGTCACCAAGCACGAATAGCCCGTGTAGACGCCTTCCGTCTTGCCGTCAGCACTGTTCTTCTGCGAGTCGGTGACGTAGAGCTCGGCTTCGAGGCGGCCGTCTTCCAAGGTCTGGACTTGGACGCCCTTTGCGCTGTCGCCTTCGGAAACCTTGACGACGCCGCCTAGCTTGTCCTGAAGGCAGTTGTCCATCAGGGCCGACGGTGAGCCCGATGCGCTCACCTTGCCGATGCCCGCGCTCGTTCCCATGGCATCCAGGCTGTTTCGTATGGAGCGGTTCGTCAGCTTTCCGCACGCATAGTTGTTGTCTATGGACTCCTTCATCCTGTGGAAGAAATCCTTCACTTCCTTGATCGTTGCGGCATCCTGACCCGCATACCACCCATCTATCTCCGCATCAGTCGGAATCGAGTACTCGCCGATATCCGGGTCTTCTCCCGTGAAGTAGGGGTCGTCGATCGCAGCAATCCAGGTGTCGTCCGCATCTATGGGTGCACGGAGGCTGTCTAGGCTGATATCCGCGCGCTGCGCCTCAATCTCAGCCAGTGAAGCCTGCGCCTCCGCTTCGGTGAGCGTGCCTTCTTTGACACGCTGCTTTATCTCATTTTCGAACGCCTGTAAGGACGCATCTATTCCTTCGCAGGTTTTGCTCAGCTCGCTGCCGCTGGACGACGTGTCTCCGAACAGATTCTCCAAGTAGAGGTATCTGTCCTTGGCTTCCTGTTCGGCGCGCTTCTTGATGCGCTCCTTGAAGTCCTCGTCGTCCACGTTCGACGCATAGGCCAAGGCGAAGTTGTTGAACGTATAGGTCTGCGGGATGAAGAGCTCCTCGGCATCCAATTCGGAGATACTGAAAGACCCCGAGTCGGGATTGTCTGCCAGCAGCTGCAGATAAGTTTCGTCCACGTACTCGCCGACAAAGCGCGTATATTGCTCGTCGCTTGATTTCTTTGTAAGCGGGATGGCGACCGTCCTGTCGTCCTGCATGACCGCATACATCCATAAGGTGTCGCCGGCGTTGATCTCGTTGCCTGCTTTCTTCACGGTGACATCGAACGTCCAGTAAGCGCACGATTTCCGGGCAAGCTGGTGATGGATGGTCAGGCATTTGTCGCTCTCCTTGCCGTCGGCGATGAGATCCTGCGTCCGGCCTTCATTCGTCACCTTAAACGACCAGATCTGTGCCTGGGGTCGGTAGGTGCAGTCCGCATAGGAAGAGAAAGTGGCTCCTTCTGTGGTAGCAGTTGCATCCACCTTCACACGGTCTCCGTAAAGAAGGGAATCCGTTAGGCCTTCCGGCAGGTCGAAGCCTACCGTTGCTTTGCCCTTGCTGTTCGTGGTAACCGATTCGCCGACGTTTTGCCCGTTGATGGAAAGCTGTGCGGTTGCGCCCGGACTTGCATAGACGATGGCGTTATTGCCCTTCTGGCCCACATAGCCGGACGGCACCTCAACGCTCATCCCAAGGGATGCGAACGAAAGATTGCCCGCAGGCACCGTGGCCCCAGAAGCCGAAAGGGAGAATGGCATCGAATATACCCGTTCCTTCGTCGGTGTCAATGCGATGGATATCACCCCGGAGGTGGCACCAGAAGGGATCTTCACGGAAAGAGCGCCTTCTCTCGATGTGCATTCGAGGGTCTCGCCCGTATCCAACGCGGCTGATGCGTCGCTGTAATCGTTTCGGGGAATGTCAAACGTGAGGGTCGCATCCATGGATCGGTCGAATTCGTAGCTGATCTGAAAGATTGCTTCGCAGTCGACGACAACGGAGCTTTGAGGCATCTTCGCAGTGACGGACTTCACGCCGATCGATGCCAGGGCATCCTCCGCCTTGAAATCGGGAACGCTAAGCGCAAGTGCGCTGGTAGCTTCGTCTTCGATGCGAATGTCCTCACTGGCATAGGGAAACGCGAGTCGCTTGATCACGCCTAGGTGAGAGGCGCTTACATTCAGTGAGGGCTTGAATGCCACTATCGTGTAATCGCCTGCCTTCAGTTTGCCGGTATCGAAATGCCAGGCGGGATTCTCTTGGCCGTCAGGCCAATACACTTGCGCATAACCATCCTGGATGCACCGGGCATTGCTTGCAGTGCCGTCGAACACCAGCACGCGGCTCGTCCCTTCGAAGGCGGCGTTGAGCGAGATGGTCGCACTGCCCCAGCGCGGAAGGACGGCGGCGAACTCTCCCGCTTCTTCGTTGAAAGTTGCAGTTGCAGGGGAAAGAGCGAGCGACTCTGCAGGGGTCACTTCAAGGGAAAGCTCGGCGAGGGCGGCAGGATCGTTGGCGAGCGATTCGGACAAGATGAGTTGACCGCGCTGCACCAAGTAATCGTCGGTGGCGCTCTCACCCGTCAGGTTTTTCCCTGGCTTGAGCTCTGCGCCGTTGCGCTTCAACGTAAACGAAAGGCTGTTCCAATTGGATACGGGAGCATATTCGGGATTGCCGCCGGTATCGCTGCTTCCCGTTTTGCATCGCAGGCTTATGGGATAGACCCGCTGAACCGCCAGTTTCGAAAAACCGGTTATCGTGCCCGCGTCCCAATCGCCCGTCATCTGTCCAGCGGGACGCAGCAGCTCCTTGTCGTAATACCCTGGCATCGTTATGGTGATGAGCGTTTCTACAGCAGGTTTTAAGCCTTCTGCCGTGAAGGCGCCGTCATCCGCAACGTTTGCTTGATAGGTGGAATCACCCTGCTGCACGATAACCTTCACGTCGGTTGTCGCGACACCCTCGGGAAGGTCGAGTTTACCCGTGACCTTCACGGTATTGACGTCGTCGTCGAGCCAAACCCAATTGATTCCTTTTCCTTTCTCTAGCTGTGAGAGCTTCCAGGGGTCTGACTCCGTTCCGTCTGTGCGCTTCTTGTAGGCATAGACAGTGGATCCATCATCGCAGGGTGCGTATAAGCTGTCTGCGTCATAGACACCATTGCGCGCGAGGCACACATCCGGGTTGTCGATGCGCAATTTGACGGCACCGCATGAGCAGAATGCCGAGTAGAGGTACTTGAGAGATGACGGCAACACGATAAGCTCCTGCGAGGAAAGCCCTGTGCAGTCGGTAAATGCATCGTAGAGGCACTCTATGCCGCTGCCGTCTGGGGAAGTCTCAAATGCAACGGAGGTAAGGTCACCTTTCCTACCTGCCGTGAAGGCGCCCTCTTCGATCTCCTTGACGAAGCTGGGGAATGTGACACTTTTAAGATGTTGGTAGTTGAATGCAAACATAGGGATATAGACGTCGTAGCTTCCGTCGAGCACAGCTGCTATGTCCATCGATTCAAGGCCGCCGTCCCCATAGAGCATGACCACGTCGCGGGTTTGCCCATCGACCGTATGCTCATAGCCCTTGTTGAGATAGGCATACACTTCGGCATCATGCAGTGGGTCCGGCGCTTGCCAGCCGCAATCGAACGACCAGCCCGGATCGTTCCAGTAGCCGTTGTCCTGCACGAGCGTTCCTACCCACATCTTCTTACCGGAGCAAGAGGCGGACGTCTTCCATAGGAGCGACTTGTCCAACTCGGGGTAGTTTTCGCATTCATAGTTGTCCAGCGTGGCAAGGTTCTGGGCATCCACGCCGCTCGCAAACGGGTTGGGGCCTGGTTCTGTGGACGCTTCTGTGACTGGCTGGCTATCTTCGGCGCCTTCTGCCACATCAGCATCATCCGAAGAGACAGTAGACCGGTCCGAAGCATCCTCATCCGGAACCTCTTCGTCGGAAACGGATGCGCCATCAAGCAATATGTTGCTGGAGACTGAAAGCGCATCATCGGGCACATCGACTTCAGAATCGCTCACAGGGAGCAGTGCCGCCTGAACGTCTTCGCTCGCGACTGCGTCCACCCGACTTGAATCTTCGGCAAATCCGACGATGGGACACATGGTCACAACCAGTGCCAAGGAGAGTGCGACGGCACAAGCTTTTGCAAAAGGAGATTTTGCTGTCTTGCCTTTTCTGGGCATGGCGTTTTCTATCTTTCTCTTGGTGAGGGATCCCGTTCATTCTCCGAAATCGAGGAACGAGGCACAATAGAGTTGCCAGGTTCGGCAATTGCCAAAACGGAAATCGTACGCTAGGGGGCGCATTTCCTGAGTACCATAGTCATTGCAACCTGCAAGCAACGAGAAAGCGCGAAATGAAGTTTCACGAACAACTGAATGCATATATCGAGCAGATCGACTGCATGGCGAAAGAGGTGAGCGAGCAGTCGGGAGTATCCGCCGCCACTCTGAGCCGATATCGTACGGGGTCGAGGCTCCCCGATACGGAATCCGACGCCTTTGAGAATCTCTGCTCTGCGATCGCCGAGCTGGCACGGCAGAAGCAGCTTGGCGATATAACCGCGGAATCAGTGCGTGAGCAGTTCATGCAGTCATCCGACCTTCGCCCCCGCGACGCCGATCGGCTCCTCGAGAACTTCGACCTCCTCCTTGCAACGCTCGATGTGGGCATCAGCAAGCTCTGTCGCCATATAAACTACGATGCCTCGACCGTGTTCCGCTTTCGCAATGGCTCGCGCCGTCCATCGGATCCCGAAAAGTTCGCATCGTCGGTGGCGGAGTACGTGGCGCGAGAATGGGACTCTGCTCGCGATAGAGCCGTGCTGGCGCATCTGCTAGGTTGCACTGAAGAGGAGCTAGCGGAAAGCTCCGTTCGGTACGAAAAGCTGATGGAGTGGCTGTTCGACGATCGCGACCATAGGGATCATCCCGTGTCGGATTTCCTGTTCAAGCTCGACGAGTTCAACCTGAACGACTACATCAAGGCCATCCACTTCGACGAACTGAAAGTTCCTTCCGTGCCGTTCCAAATGCCCACATCGAAGACGTACTTCGGTCTCGACCAGATGATGGAAAGCGAACTTGATTTCCTGAAGGCCACCGTGATCTCCAAATCAACCGAGCCGGTGATCATGTACAGCGACATGCCCATGGGAGAGATGGCGAAGGATCCGGAATTCCCGAAGAAGTGGATGTTCGGCATGGCCATGATGCTGAAAAAGGGGCTTCACCTGAATCAGATCCATGACTTGAACCGGTCCTTCGAGGATATGATGCTGGGACTTGAGAGCTGGATCCCCATGTACATGACGGGCCAGATTTCTCCGTTCTATCTCAAAGAGCCGTCGAATAACGTTTTTCTGCATCTTCTGAAGGTTTCCGGAGCCGCTGCCCTTTGCGGTGAGGCCATTGTGGGCCACCATGCCGAGGGAAGATACTATTTGACCAAATCGAGGAAGGAGTTGGGGTACTATACGGCGCGAGCCCAGGAGCTGCTGAGCGCTGCGCGACCCTTGATGGATATCTACCGCATCGACAACAAGAACGAGTTCAACGCTTTTTTGCAGGTCGATTCAGAAACAATCGGGAAGCGCAGGAGCATCCTCTCTTCGCTGCCGCTCTACACCATCGATGCGTCCCTTCTGGTGGAGATGCTTGCAAGGTCTGGATTCGATGGAGAAGAGGCGGCCGGCATTGCCGATGCCGCCTCTTCGGCTCGTCGGCGCGTCGTGCATATTCTTGAGACTAGCGAGATCCATGTCGAGATACCGCTGCTTACCAGAGAGGAGTTCGAGGTCTATCCGTTGAACCTCGACCTTTCGAACGCATTCTGCGAGAAGGGCGTCGCGTACACGTACGAGCAGTACCTTGCGCACCTGGAGGATACCGACCGTTTCGCAGCGGATCATCCTCGGTATCAGGTAGAGAAAACTTCTTCACAGACGTTCAGGAACCTACAGATCAGCATTCACGAAGGCAGGTGGGCTATGGTGTCGAAAGAGCTTGTACCATCAATACACTTCGTCATACACCACCCAAAACTAAGACGTGCGATAGAGGAGTTTATTCCGCCTGTGGTCGAGAAATAGCCTCTGCCGATGTTGTCTGAAGCAAATCGCGCAAACTGCTGGCAGGACTGCCATTATATTCATCGACTATGAGGCTATCGTCCTTTCGCCATATGGCCTCAATCTTGCTATTGTTTGCGTCTATATCATCAGAATCAGGAGCCTGGTAATCGGAAAGCCCGCATGACATTAGAACACATCTAATGTCATTACAGTTGCCTTATTCGTTCGAAAGTAATTGGGCTTCGATGCCAGCCTCTCTGCAAGGTGACGTTAGATGTATTCTAATGTCATTCCAAGGCGGAGGAATACTTCCTATGTTGCATCCTGGGCATCCTCTTTGCTTGGAAGGCGCCTTGCGTAATAGCGGAACACCTCGTCGTAATGGTCTTCCACGAACTTTTCCACCAAAATAGATGTCTCTGTTTTAGTAGTAGCTCGGTTCGCTTTGCTGTAATCTTCATTGTCTTGCTGTGTTTCGCCGTGCGACATTCCTGAACCTCACCTCCTATTACGCATAACGCGAAGAGCGCACCCTATGGGCGGCTCTTTTTCGAAAAATTTTTCATTAGGTCGTGAATCCCAAGATTCGATTAGATGTTCTAGGGCTCTTGGAACGGCGCAGGGAGGCACAACATGTCATAACTGATATGACACGGTTAGCCCTGCGAAGAAGGACATTGAGAAATGCTGGTTATCGACGTCCATTGGGAGTGATTTGGAATCCTCTCGCGTATCAATGCGATGTAATAATTGCTCATTATCACGAGCAACTCCGAACTATGAAATATAATTTTCCAGAAATATGAGTAACTCAAGTTTGGTGAATGGCTATAGTGATTTACGAAATTCTCGGAAGCGCTCAACGATGCGCCAGGCAATTTCGCAGTATATCAAGCCCATCAAACACAGTCAGCAGATGCAGATCCTTGAACAATGCAAGACAAAAGCATATAATTGTCTTACTATTAGTAAAGGAGGTCGGTCCTATGGCAACTGCTTCTGTAACGGTGAGAGTCGACGAAGATACCAAGCGCGCCGCAGCTAACATCGTGGAAGATTTCGGCTTCGATCTCTCATCAGTCACGCGCGCGTTCTACCGTCAGATCGTACGCGAGCAGCGCATTCCCCTCACGCTTGAATATCCAACGCCTAATCTCGAGTCTCGCGAGGCAATAAGGGAAACGAAAGAACTCATCGCATCGGGAGATCCGGGCTACGCCACCGTATCAGAAATGTTCGAGGCGATGGGAGCATAGCGGTGCTGAGAGCCAATTACACCCCGCGCTTCCAGAAAGACGTTAAGCGCCTTAAGAAGAAGCACGTAGCGCTAGATCCTCTGAAAGAAGTCGTGGAATTGGTGGTCGCCGATACCCCAGATAGCCGATCAGAACTTGTTCGCCGGCATAATATGCATCGGCTCAAAGGCGAGTGGTCGGGAAGCATGGAATGCCATGTCGCAAACGCTGGCGACTGGTTGCTTGTTTGGGCGCAGACCGACGATCAGGCGTACTTTCAGAGAACCGGTGGCCACGACGATCTGTTCAGTGGATAGGAAGTGCTTTAGGATTGTGCAATCCACCAGGCAATATTGTTTTTCTGAGCTTACTCAGACCCTGTTCTCGCATTTTTCTGAACCGGAATTAACCTCATGTTCACACTTTTCTGAACTTGGAACATTAGCGAGCTAGTGCTATGCTCACTCCCCCTCGCAAACCGGAAAAGCCTCATCGTAGTCGGGGTCGTCCTCGCGGCGCACGAATTCGTAGAGAAGGCGGCGCGTGGCGGGCAGCTCTTTCTTCTTCAGTTGGTGTTCCCACAGCACGAGCACCTTCCAGCCGGCCGCCTCTAGCGCCGCCAGGTTTTGCTCGTCGCGCTCGACGTTGCGGGCGAACTTAGCCTCCCAGTAATCGAGGTTCTTCTTGGGCACCGACAGGCTGCACACGGGACACCGATGCCAGAAGCAGCCGCGGATCTCGATGGCGAGCTTGCGCCCCACGAACGCCACGTCCGGACGCCCGGGCGCTTTCCTCCAATCGCAGCGGTAGCCGGGAAAGCCCATCTCGCGCAGCATGCGGCGCACGAGCACCTCCGGCTTCGTGTCGCGCCGCTTGTTGCCCTGCATCGATTTGTGAGTGGCCGCCGACACAACCCCGAAATCGTAGCGGTTCGTCTTCGATAAGCGCACGCGAGATTCAGCGCCCTCCTCGCCTTCTGCAGAGTCTTCGTCGGCAGCCGCCGCTAAGACTTGCTCCCTCGCCTCGATTGCGCGATCAGTCACGCCGTCGGGAGCATCGCCCGCATCGCCCTGCGCAATCGTCTCTTTCGTTTTCTCTGTTGGCTTTTTCATGGCCGTTATTATAGCGCCTGCGCCTTCCCGCTTGCGGAACCCTGAACACTCCAATTAAGAAAGCGTAAGGTGTGCGTCTTTTTGCAAATGCTGTCACGCGGCGCGCAACCCAAGCGCTACCATGGGAGCCCCCCATCGGCTCGCCAGTCGCAACTGGCGCATTCCAGCGGCAATCACACGTCGCCGGAGCCGGCCGCCCCAAAAGCGAACCGAGCCCCAAGCGACAACGCAGCAGCCGAAGGCAAGCCAAACGAAACACCGAACCCAGGAAGGAGGAGGCCCCATGACGAACGCGCCATTCGCGCTCGACCGTCGCGAGTTCATCGCGCTCGCCGGCGGATTGGCCGCCGTGCTCGTCGTCGGCGACGGTGCCTATTTCTCCTCCCGCAGGTCGGCCGCCCACGCCCAGCCTGTACCTTCCGAATCCGGTACCCTGACCCAACCCGAAACGCCGCTTAACGGCACGATCGCCTCACCCAACACAGAGACAGCAGCGGCCGCCACGACCTCTCCCGAGACCGAGTCAGCAGCCGCGACCAATACCGAAATGCCTCCGACGACGCTTGAAGACCTACCCTGGAACCTGCGCCTCGTGAACCGCGACCATCCCCTCGCCGCCGACTTCGCGCCTAGCAATCTGGCCGAGTTGCCCGACGCAAGCTGGGTGGAGCCCCACGTCAACCACCGAGTGGATGCCCGCATCGTCGAAGATCTCACAGCCATGCTCACGGCTGCCGAAGCCGCCGGCACACATCCCATCATCTGCTCCTCTTTCCGCACCTACGACTACCAGGAGAATCTCTTCGAAAACCGCATCGAGCGAGCCGAGCGCGAGGAGCATCTGGAAGGCACCGAAGCCGAGGAGGCCGCCGCATTCTGGGTTGCCCCACCGGGCGCCAGCGAGCACCAAACCGGTCTCGCCGTCGACATCGTGGACGCTGACTACCTGGAACTGGACGAAGGCCAGGAATCCACGGCCACCCAGCAGTGGCTCATGGCCCACTGCACCGAGTACGGCTTCATCCTGCGCTACCCCACGGACAAAAGCGCCACAACCGGCATCGGCTACGAGCCCTGGCACTACCGCTACGTCGGCAAAGAGGCCGCCTCCGACATAGCGGAAAGCGGTCTCTGCCTCGAAGAGTGGCTCGTCGAAACGTACCACGTCCAGGCCTGAAGCCGCTCCGCTCCTTTTCCGCAACTGCACCCTTCCGCAGCCGCCCTCTCCGAAACCTGCCCTCTCCGAAACCGCGAAACAAAAATGCCGAGCCGTCCCACAAGAAAGGCGGCCCTAAGGCCGCCTTTTGCAAGGAGTGGGTATCGCAAGAACTTACAGCATCCAGGGCTGAACAATCGTGATCGGCACCGCCGCGCTCACGATGAGCAGACGCAGCATGAAGCCGCCGACGAGCACGCCCGCATCCGACAGCGCGCTGATCATCTGGCCCGTGCGCGAGGTCTCGAACTCGTGCTTGGCCAGCCACAGCATCCAGCATTCCAGAATCGTCGGGAGCACCAGGCCCACGATGACGAACAGCAGCCAGAACGCGACGGCCCAATTGCCCGACACCAGCGACATCACGCTCTCCCAGCCGGCGGGGCTCGGGTTGAACGCCGTGATGAACAGCAGCGCAGCAACCAACACGAACTCGATGACGGGCAGCCAGAAGTGGAACTTCTTCATGACGACCACCTCGTTGAACTCATCGGGCGCATAGAACACGCCGACGAGCAGCACCGCGGCCATGCCGGTGGACACGGCGGACACCAGGAACAGAATCGGCAGAAGCGCGCTGTTCCACAGGGGGAATCCCTGGCACACGCCAAGCAGGCAGCCGGTGTAAATGGCGACGCACAGGCCCATGACGAGCCCCACGCAATCGAGCCACATCGGTACTTCGCGCTTCATCAGATCAAGCACCAGCACGATGAGCGCGACGACCACGAACACCGCCAGAAACACCACGCCCCAGGTCATTACCGACCCGAAGTTCGTAAGCAGCAGAACAAAACGCAACGGATTGTGGAAGCCGGCGGTGGCGTCAAACATCAACAAGCACAGGCCGATGATGACCACGATCGGCGCGATGAGGCGCCCGACGCGCATGAGGCGCTTGCAATCCGGATGACGGTAGCGGACGAACACCGCCGTTGCGAACGCGCCGCCGCCCAAGCCGGCCAGAAAGAGGTACCACGCGATGATGGCGCCCCAAATGGGTTCGTAGATCATGTCAATCACCTCACGTAATAGATCTTGGCGCGGGTCAGATCGCCGGCGATGGGGGCCGCGCCCGTGCGCGCGATTTCCTTGGAAATCTCGCTGTCGGAATCGTCCAGATCGCCGAAGATGCGAGCACCCGTCAGGCAGGCATCGACGCACGAGCACATCTTCGTGCCGTTCTCATAGGAAGAAAGCGTGCAGAAGCGGCACTTGTCCACCTCGCCTGTCTTCGAATTGCGCGTACGCACCTGATAGGGGCAAGCGGCCATGCAGTACAGACAGCCGATGCAGCGGCCGTGATCCACTTCGACGATGCCGTCGGAGCCCATATGCGCGGCCCCGGTGGGGCACACGCTCGCGCACGGCGCGTCCTCGCAGTGCATGCACTGCAGCGGGATGTGCTCCACGGTCACGTTGGGGTACTTGCCCACTTCGCGCTCCTCGAAGCGAATGAACGACTCGTCGGGGAGCAGATCGTTCTGGCGCTGGCAGGCCGTGCGGCAGGCATAGCAGCCAATGCACTTCTTGGTATTGATGAGCATTCCGTAGCGTGCCATCATTCACCTACTTTCTGCACGGAAACCAACGTTTCCTGGGTCATGGCCGAGCCATAGGCCGGTTCCATGTGGAAGGGAACGAAGTCCATGAAGTTCAAGCCCACGCCGTAAGCCGTGTGCTGATCGGGAGACTTGCAACCATAGTGGGAGGGCATATAGATGGCCGTCGGGTTGATGCGCTCGGTCACCTTCACCTTGATGGGGCCCTCGGCCATCGTGTTCGATAGAACGACCTCGTCGCCGTCCGCGATGCCCAGCCGCTCGGCCACCTCGGCGTTGATCCAGATGCGGTCGAGGCCGTAGGACTTCGTGATGTCCATCAAAGGCTCGCAGTTGGCGGTCTGCGTATGCGTGTGGATGGCCTGCTTGCCGCCGATGAGGCGGAACTCGCCGACGGTCTCGTTCGGCATCACCTGGGGCTCGACCCACACCGGGCACGCGGACAGCCCGGCTGCCTCGCACGCCTCGCTCACGAACTGGATCTTGCCCGTCGGGGTCTTCCACTCGGGAACTTTGCCGTAGGTATAGGCCTTCTCGGGGAACGAGATCGTGCCGACCTGGCGCAGCTCATCGAGGCTCGTGCCCACGCTGCGCAGCTGAGCGTCGGCCAGCTCGTCCACGGTGAACGGGAAGTACTGCCCCACGCCGCACGCCTCGGCCAGCTGGGTGAAGATCACATCGGCCGGACGCGTGTTGGGGTGAATCACCTCGAGCACCTGATCGCGCAGGGAAACGACCGGCACGCGCCCGCCCACGAACTCGGGCAGCTCGCGACGCTCCAGGTAGCTGCACTCGGGCAGCACGTAGTCGGCCAGCATTGCGGTTTCCGACATCTGCACGTCGACGACGACCATCAGATCGAGGTTCGCAAAATCCTCCGCCAGCTGGGCGGGGTTGGAATAGCCGGCGGCCATGTTCGAGTTGTAGAAGAACAGGCCCTTAACGTTGCCCTCCTTCGCCATCTCGGCGACATAGAGGTTGGTGCCCATGGACGAGAGCGCCAGCGGATACTCCTCGGCGCCCCACATCTTCGCCTCGACCTTCGGCACCTCGGGGAACTTCGCCGGATCAAGGTCGCCCGCCTTCACGCTGGGGAGGAACAGCGCCCCGCCGGGCTGGTTCCAGCAGCCCAGAAGCGTGTTGAATAGGCACAGCGCGCGCGCCGTCTCGCCCGAGTTCGCGTACGAGCATCCGAAGGCGCCGCGCCAGCTCGGCTCGATGGAGGCCGCGGGGGCCGCCTCGGCGAACTCGAGCGCCAGCCGCTCGATGGTGGCGGCGGGAATGCCCGTGATGCCCTCGGCCCATTCCGGCGTGTAGCCCGCAATGGCGCTCGCCCACTCGTCGAATCCGACGCTGTTGGCCGCCACGTACTCGGCATCGTAGAGATCGCGATTAATAAGCACGTTGGACATGGCCAAAATGAGCGCCAGGTCGGTACCAGGGTTGATGGGCACCCACTCGTCGGCGAAGGCGATGCTGTTGTTCAGGCGCGGATCCACCAGCACGATGTGCGCGCCGTTCTCATGCGCCTGCTGCAGCGCGGCCACCGAGCTGGGTCGGATGGCGTCGGCGTAGCTGCGGCCGATGAACATCGTCATCTTCGAGTTGGCCACATCCGATTCGAAGTTGGCGGCGCCGATGGCCTGCGTGAACCCGGACTCCTTGGAGAGGTTGCAGGCAGCGCCGTGCGTGTACACGTTGGGGCTACCGAGCGCGTTCATGAAGCGCTTCGTGTAGTACTTGCCCGACGGGCGCGGATCTTGCACCATGGCAAGCGCCTCGGGGCCGTACTGCGCGATGATATCGTTCACCTTCTGGCCGATCTCGCTGAGCGCCTGATCCCATCCTATTACTTCGAATTCGCCGTTTTCGTTCTTCTTCATCGGGTCGGTGAGCCGATCAGGCGAATAGGCGATCTGGGAATAGCCGTACCCGCGCGCGCACAACTTGCCCTGCGCGTTCGGATGGGCCTCGTCCCCAATGAGCTTCGTAAGCTCGCCGTCTACGACGTAGGCGTAATAACCGCACTTGCTCGAGCAGGAATTGCACAGCGAGTGCACCACTTCGGTTCGCTTATCCGTCTCGGCATCAGCATCGGCTTCGCCGCGAACCGACAAGCTCACAAGGCCCGCGCCGGCGGCCACGGCAGCCACCCCGGCGCTTCCAACTAAAAAGCTGCGCCGTGTTAAAGCGTGTCCTGACATAATGGTCCTTCTCTCTATCGTTTAAGCCTCGACGATGGTGGCCGTGGAAACCACGCCCTCGTCGATGGCCTTCTGGGCAATATCCTCCCAATCGATGAACTTGATGGCGCCGTTGGGGCACTGCTCGGCGCAGCGACCGCAGGAAATGCACTTGGTCGATGTGCCGGTCTGGGCGTTGATGTGGGGCATGTTCCACGGGCAGGCGGCAGAGCACATGCCGCAGCCGATGCACACGTCCTCGTCGACAACACGAGCGCCGGTTTCCTCATCGGAGTGAATGGCGTGAACGGGACAATACTTGGCGCATTGCGGATCGGCGCACTGCTTGCAGGAGGCTACCGTGAACTGGCAGTTGCCGAAGATGCCGTCGTTGGTATCGACGCCGGAGCCGAAGTTGTAGTTGTCCCACACGCGCACGCGGGCGATGGACTGCTGAGTCGCGCCATCATTCTTCAGGGTGCACATCATCTCGCAGCGCTGGCAGCCGGAGCAGCGAGCGCGGTCGGTGACGATCATTTTCGTAGGAGTGGTGCGCAGCTCGATGCGGCCCGAGGCGATGGAGGCGGTGGTCACGCCCCAGGAGGCGAGCACGCCGCCGACCACCAGGCCGGCAACGCCGCAACCGGTCATGGCGAGCACGGTGCGACGGGTAAAGAAGGGCTGCTTCTTCTCGGAGGCCGGCGCTGAGCCGGGCTCGGTAGCGGACACCGGAGCCGTGGGCGGCTGCTCGGTGGCTACGGTTTCATTTTTCTGGGTGTCAGACATTTGAACTCCCCCTTGTAACTTCATGCTTGTCTCAGAGAGAACTCAAGATCGCGACGCCACGCAACAGGGGGCATCATAGTCATGAATGAAGAAGCTGTGTACCCTCTTTGAGGGGGATTACTGAACGTTTGATTTTTCCTCACCCCGTCGTAGGGGAGCCGTCATGTTCCCGTTGAAAAAGATCCCCTCATTAAGGGGAGGGGAGTAAAATTGCCCTCCCTTATACTTCTACGCGACGATTACTCCAGATCGACGACTGGTACCACGCAACATGAGTACACGAAGAGATTTGGAGCTTCATCATGGCTGATTCAAAATTGGATCCCAACAAGTCCTATGGCTGGACCGGTAAGATCCTCCGCGTCAACCTGACCGACAAAACCGTTTCCGTCTCGCCCACCGACCCTTATAAAGGCTACATCGGCGGTATGGGCCTGGCCAACAAGATCATGTACGACGAGGTAGCTCCGGGAACCGATCCGCTGGCGCCCGAGAACAAGGTCGTGTTCGCCGTCGGCCCTCTGACCGCCACCGGTGTTCCCCTGGCGGGCCGCACCACCATCGCCTCCCTTTCCACCTACACGAAGGATCATCAAGTCGTCGACGCCCACTGCGGCGGCATGATCGGCGCGGCCATCAAGAAGGCCGGCTGGGATGCCATCGTTATCGAAGGCGCCTCCGATGAGCCGGTCTACCTGAAGATCGACGATGACAACGTCGAGATCAAGCCCGCCGACCAGGTGTGGGGCCTGGGCACCCGCGCCACCACCGAGGCGCTCTCGCGCAAGGAGGGCACCGACTTCTGCGTGGCCACCATCGGCCCTGCCGGCGAGAACCTGCTGCCCTATGCCTGCATCATCAACTCCCGCAACCATTCCGCCGGCGCCGGCACCGCGGCCGTGCTCGGCTCCAAGAAGTGCAAGGCGCTCGTCGTGCGCGGCACCCAGCCCATCTACGTGGCCAACCCGCAAGAGGTGGCCGACCTGTCCGACTACATGCTGCGCGAGATCGTCGGTTCTAACAACAACCACGTCGTTCCCTCCACCCAGCAGGAATGGGCCGAGTACTTCGACAAGGGAAGCCGCTGGACCGCGCAGAAGGGACTGACCTGGGCGCTGGCCGAGGGCGGCCCGATCGACACCGGCGAGCCGAAGCCCGGCGAGATCAACACCGTGGGCTACCGCTGCATGAAGGCCTTCAAAGACGAAGGCCCAGAGGCCGAGAAGTACACCATCAAGATGGACGGCTGCCACAGTTGCCCCATCCATTGCTACTCCGACTTGCGCGTGCCGGCCTCGGCGGCCAACGGCGGCTACGAGATCACGGGCAACACCTGCGTGCCGAACTTCCCGTTCACCAACTACATGATCAAGATTTTAGGCGACAACACTTCCGTTGAAGCCGGCAGTGAAGACGCCCTCATCTGGGATCAGGTATTCGGCTCCACCATGGACGATTTGGGCCTGTGGTGCAACTACGGGCAGATCTACCGCGACATCGCCCACTGCTATGCTACGGGCCTGCTCCAGAAGGTGCTGCCCCCTGAGGAGTACGCGGAAATCAATTGGGAGGGCTTCAAGAATAACGACCCCTCCATGGTGCCGCCCCTTCTGGCGAAGATCGCCGCCAACGACTCGGAGATCGCCTACATCGGCCACGGCCCCATCGTCTGGACCGAGCGTTGGAACGATCCAGACTGGTGGAACACCCCCGCTTCCACGCTCATCAACGTGCGCGGCTGGCCGGTGCACCATGCCCATGAGTGCTTCGGACAGGTGGGCCTGCTCTATAACATGGTCTTCAACCGCGACGACATGATCCACTCTGCCGTGAACTTCCAGGGCTGCGGCTTGCCCTTCGAGCTTAAGCAGCAGATCGCGGCCGAAGTGTGGGGCGACGCGAGCGCCATCGATCCGGACAAGAACTACACCCCCATGAATGAGTATAAAGCGAACTTCGCCTGGTGGTCCATCGTCACTGACGTGCTGCACGACTCGCTCACGCTGTGCAACTGGGTATGGCCCATGACGATGAGCCCCACGAAGGCTCGCGACTATCGCGGCGACCTGGATCTGGAGGCCAAATTCATGAAGGCCGTCACCGGCGAAGACGTGACGACGGAAGACCTGTACAAGATGGGTGCGAAAATCACCACGCTACAGAGAGCCAACACCGCGCGCGGCATGGTGGGTGCCAACGGGCAAATGGGTACCAATGACTTCCGCAACGTGCACGACGTCGTTACCGAGTGGCCCTTCACCATGGATCCGGACATCGAAGTGTTCACCGAAGGCACCAACAAGATGGACAAAGAGGATTTCCAAACGGCCCTCACCATGATGTACGAATGCTTTGGCTGGGATCCCGAGCTGGGCTGCCCGACGGCCGAGTGCCTGGACTACTACGACATGCCCGACGTGAAGGAAGACCTCGCCGCCCTCGGCCTGCTTCCCGACGCCTAGGGAGATGCGCAGAGCGAAACCAATCTGCGCTGAAGGCTGATCCATGGGGGGCGACCTCGGTCGCCCCCCCAAGCGGCATCACCTCACCTGATAGCCGACCCCTTCTAACGCGAGCTCCGAAGGAGCTCCCCCTTCGTGAAAGGAGCCCCCGCAAACCGGTTGCGGGGGCTCCTTTTTGCACGCACCCGTAGCACGAGGCGTGTTTTTGCCATCAGAGAAGAGCGCCTACGACATTTTTGCCTCCCGGGCTGCGGGTCGTCTTCGCCCGAACAGCAAGCCCGATGCCCTGAACAGGTATTTCTTGTTCTTTTGGAAAGTTAGTCGCCTAAAACACCGCAGCCCGACCCACAAAAATGTCCAACTCATCTGAAAAGCGCGACAAAAATACGGGTCGAGCTACGGTTTCGACAGCGCAGCTCACAGGCTGAACCGCCGAGGCTTGGGCAGGCAAGTCTTACACGTTGCGAATGCGCTCGACGGCGTCCCACTCGGCAAGGGCCTGGGCGCGGCGAGGGGTCAAATACGTCGTGGAATAGAAGTAGACGTCGCCGTTGGAAGCTTCCACGCGCTCGATGTCGTCGGCGCGACCCTGCGCGCGGGCCTCAGCGAAGGCCGCCTCCACCGCTTCGGCATTCATGCGAAACGGGTCGTTGGCCAAGTTCTCCCGCGCCATGGGGCGGGGGTAGACCGACGACTCCTCGCGCACGCATTCGATGAAGGTGGCCACGGGGTCATCCTCAGCGGCGAGGAACGCCCAGCGAGCGTAGGCGTCGGTCATGGCCGAATCGTCGTAGAGGTAGTAGCTCTCGGCGCCCATGAGCAGGCGGATGTGCGCGAACTCGGAATGCGGGTCTTCCTCGGGAACCTGGCTGGAAATCTCCTGGGGCGGGGCTGGCGGGTACCCTGATTCGCTCAGACAGTCCTCGCTTGGTGGAACAGCCCA
>OLPF01000516.1_pt1 | contig 40739 bp, 48 predicted proteins | sample 1673121 | NCBI WGS metagenome assembly OLPF01 (sample SAMEA3136756, study PRJEB25190) | human gut metagenome
CATCTTAAAGGAATTTCTGCTGTGAGTCACTTCTTTTTTGTGTTGCACTTAGATTGTAAATTCAAGAGACAAAAAAGAGGTTCATTTTACTCTAAGCTTTTAACCGTACGTGTGGAAGAACTGCAATCCGCCGCTATCGCTTTTTGCTTTGATTGAACACATGATATATAAAATATAGTAGTGATTCGATGCTGTGAAGCAGACTATTTTGCAGTTCATGGCTCGGTATTTACCCAGCACGTAAATCGCTTATCAGCTTCTTACGTCTATACCAATCGTCTAATTAAGGTCTATAATGGAAAACGCGCAAAAAGCCCGCCGCACTCTTGTCCCTCAAAACACAGCACGGCGCTCTCTTTGGTTTGCCATTAACAAGGCTATCGAAACACATGGTGTGTGACGCAGTAACTGTCATTGCCCAGCAGAGCTTTATATGTGGCAAGCGGTCAAAGCAAGGCACAGATAAGCATCCATTGACTACGCAGTTTTGTCCAACGTGATTGAATGTACTTTTTCACCGACGGCAGAGGCAACCCGGATCATCTAGCAAAAGCCCAACCAATAAATTCGAGCAAATTTCAAGAATAACTGCCAGGCACAACTATATGTGCTTGAACACATGGAAGATCGCATTACATCTCAAATCTTTATTGTCATTGCACGCATTGTCACCCGCAGTGCTGCCGATAAAACGTTGAAGGTATACAAAAACGCCCCTGTCTATGTGACCGGATGTAATGGAATTGTTTATTCTTTGCCAAATGAAACACAGTTTTCTACCTTAGTCGATCTCTTGCATGCCGTTTTTTTGCAGGTTCCGGAAGCAATCAAAGGCACCCCCATTGTGCACCTCAATGCTGGAATCCACACCGTAGACATCTAGAAAATGCCCGGCTGTCGATTGCTTCTGCCGCCGTCGCTTCGTCACTCAAATCGTACAGATTCTGCAACAAATACAGCCGCATCATGGCCTCCAGCGAATAAAGATTCTTTCCGCGCTCTCCTTTATAATAGTACTGCTGAATTAGGGGCACCCATTTCTTTCGTGAAACAATCCGTTCAATCGGGGCAAGAATTTTTTTCTTCTTTCGCACCCTGCCCAGCTCATCGCTTGGGACTGACATCGTCATCTGCCTATACATATCTTTATTATACCACACCCACTGTTTTTGGCTCATTTTTCTGTGCAGTGTTTCCCCAAAATAGACATTTTAATGTTTACATGCCAAAAAACAGCATTTTATGCCACAGACGTGTATCATACCGCGTATGATGTATACTGATGACATCAAATCAAAAAGAAAGGAGGAACATTCATGAAGCCTGTCTGGGCGATCATCGTGGGTTTGTTTACGGACTATGGCTAGGTTGGCGCCAAGATGACGAGCGTACATCATTGCAGTGAAGCGTTGATTCTAGCCAAAATGCAAAAGTACATCTCGTCAGCAAAAATGGTAGACTTGCTTAACACGCTGCATGAAAGTAGACGTTTGAAAACTAACTCAATAGCGAATCTGAACAGGAGGATTCAACCATGAAGCGAATCATTGCGTTTCTTCTGCTGTGTGCTATGACCCTGACAATTTGTTTCTCTGCCATGGCGTGGACGGAAACCTGGACCATTAATCCTTCCAGTGGCGGTACTTTCAAAAAATCCCCAACTAACCACGCGATGCCTGATTCAGGATCTTTCTGGCGTGCTACCTATGTTGCTGGCTATTATAGCTCCTCCTCGGCGTACATCTACAAGAGTCAGCATGGTCAGGTGACCAGCACTACTCCTTTTGTGAAGGGTACGGAGCAGAAGCATCTGAACTATCTGGAACCGAAGGTTATCGGTGACACCTACTGGATTGTTGCTTCCAACAAATACGGTACTCAAGTTACTTATGAATACTACTTCTGATTCAAATTGTATAATGAATATTGTATATTCGTTAAAGCAGTAGTTGATTAAGTGACGAACCAGGCCCATCAAGGTAACGCGCTCGATGGGCTTGACTTAAGGAGAAAGCCCATGAAAATTAAGCAGCTTCTTTGTATTTTGTTGCTCTACATCTGCTGTTCGGCCGTACTGACGATGGCATTCGCCGATAGCGGCTCACTGTCCATAATATTTAATGAAGACATCAGTTATCCCGCAGCCGTTCCCTACGATAAGGTAGAACGCATTTGGCTGGATGAAAACACGGTAAAACAAGCAATCGAGAAGTACCGGTTGCCTCCTCGTGCAGGTGAAAAGTGGAATCTGGAAGTAAACAAATGCAGCAATCCTGATTGCGTCCTTCAGTTCAAAGAGCGCAATGGAGCGGCAGGAACCCTTTCCTACGATTTTGCAGGTATTTCTGCTCACGGCGAAGGCGAAAAATACAGTCGTGCCAGCGATACCGTTAAGGCATTCCTAGACGAAATCGGTCTGGTAAATTACGAATATCCATTTTATTTTTGTCATGATGCTTACCTTGCTCACAATACAAGTCCTTGGCATCCAATCACCGTGGAAGATTACTTGTCTGAAAATGGCACCTATCAAAGGAAATTATGGGAGCGTACCGGCGGCTCTCCTGTCTTGGTGGTTGTACGCTTTCAGATTGGTGAAATACCTTTTGGTACTTCTATCAGCTGGACGCAATTCACAGATCGAAGCGGCAATGGGAACCCGACCCCATCGGCCTTTTTCCTGATATCGGAAAATGGAGAAATTTGCGCAGCACACATTCGCAACCCTGTAAAAGTCATAAAAAGACGCGAGAGTGGAGAAAAGATTCTACCCTGGAAAACAGTATTCGAGATGAGTCGAAGCAAAATTGAAAACGTGTTTTGTGGAGGAGACAATCGAAGCGATAATCTGACGCTTCAGCATGTTGAGTTAGTCATGTTGACGGATGACAAAAGCATCACCTTTCCTGCTTGGAATTTTGTGTTTGAATGGTATTCGCCTGAAAATGATCGGTATTTGGTTCTCAGCTTAATGTATAACGCATTTACTGGCGAACAGGTCTGGTGATCTTACATCAAAGAATTTGATAGCCCCCTGTAAAGGAGATCAATTATGCGTGACATATACTTTCAAATAAGACGCGGCTTGACATGGAAAACAGTACTTTGTTGCTGCTTCTTGTTGTTCTATGCACTACTGTTTCCCAATTTTGATTTTCCAGCTATGTTCAACGATCCCATCGTCTTTTTTCAGTCGGAGCATTTCTTTTACCACTTTACAATTTTCTTCAGAAGCGATATGCTGCGATACATAGTCCCTATTGTTGCCATATTACCGCTTGGTTTTTTCTTTGCAGAAGATCAAACAAGTCGCTTTTGGGACATGGAGGCGGGGCGCCTTTCGATCCGGTCTTATGTCATACACCGTATCATAGCTGCTTTAATAGCTTCTACGCTTGTGATCCTGTTATGCTCTACTGTATTCATTGGGATACTTTGGTTCATCAGCGCACCTGTCATGGCACCAAACAGTGCTGCAAAAGCGTGGATGGACAGTTATGCTTTATCCCCCTTTGCGGTATTTGGTACCATGGAGCATCTGCTGCTCCATGTTGCCTGGCGTTTGTGTACAATTCTTATTGCCGCATACATATGGATATTTTTTGCTGTTGCGCTTTCATTCCTATGGTCAGAGAAAATCTTCGTTTTTCTTGGAACATTTGCCGGCAGCATTTTAATTGATAATCTATTGGGACAGCTGCTTGGTATCGAATACACAATAGCCTTTCTAATGAGTCCTGATTTTATGGTTGCATCTTCCTCCATTCGCACCTATCTGCTGCGCGAAGAGTTGTATTTGTTTATTGCTGGAGGGCTATGTTGTATTATTGCATTTCTGCGTTTTTTTCGTCCTGTTCTGCAAAGGCTTTCTCGATTTCACTTGAAATATAGGAAACATGCACGATACACATGGTCATTGCCGGTTCCCCAGCGCATCCGTGGAACAGCCCTCTCGCGATTGCTGGTAGATACCTATGCAAACTGTTCTCTCAAGACGCTGCTGCCAGCCATCGTTATACCGCTCTTTATTTTAGCTTGTAAGAGCAATGTGCTTCTTTCGCAGCATTCAACAGGAGATTTGCTCATGCATGTTTTCGGCGGCCTCTACTGGTTTGATCCGGTTGTGAATTTCGGTCCTATTGGATATTGGCTGCTGGTGCTGATGCCGGCCATGTTAGGTGTCGCCATTAATCTGGAACGCGAAATCGGAACACGTATGTACATTTGCGTACAGCGTTATCCCAGCCCGCAACGATGGTGGCTAAGCAAGTATATGGCGTGCAATCTCTATATAGTTGTCTTGTCTGCTGTTATGTTTGCTACTGTGATAGTTGCTTCTGTCTTTACCGGAGTGGATCATTTTGGCATATGGATGCCGGATGCAGATGGATTTCCGATTGAAAACAGCATGGTCCTTTTCCAGCTGTTTCATATTTTTACATGGCAGTTATTGATGCTCACGCAGATTCAGTTATTCTTCCATGTGATTTCCAATCACTCGCACATCGGCTTTCTTGCTCACCTACTTCCTTTGCTATTTGTGATGATATCCTACTCGATTTTTGACCGTACTCAAAATGTCCTTGTTCCATATCAATGGGGAATCATTCTGCGTAGTGAACTTTTTAGCCCATCCTATATGCTTGGCGCAGAAGGTACAAGAATATCACTATGCGCCACAGATTTGAGTCTGTGTCTGTATGGCCAGATGATTGTAACCATTTTGCTTGGCGGCCTCAACGGGGTTCTTGGTCGCTTCATCAAATTTCAGGAAAGAAGGCAAAATACATGAGTAATATGGCAATTTCTATCGAGCATGTTTCAAAGGCTTATCATGGCCACACGGTCCTCCGGAATGTATCCGTTACGTTTGAGCAGGGAATGATTCATGGCGTCATTGGACGTAACGGTAGTGGAAAGACGCAGCTCTTCAAAACTATTGCCGGATATGTCACGCCTGATTCCGGCACAGTCACCGTATGGGGAGAACAAATCGGTAAAGGTTGCACGCACCCTGACGGGTTAGGCATCCTAATAGAAACTCCTGGCTTTCTGCAGAACTTCACGGGACTATTTAACCTACAAATGTTGGCAGCAATGAACACCCAATTGACCAGGGCTGAATTGTGTGAGACCATGGCTGCTGTTGGATTGCAAGATGCCACAACCAAGAAGGTCAGTTACTATTCATTGGGAATGCGCCAGCGACTTGGAATTGCACAGGCTATAATGGGCAACCCCAAGCTGATAATACTGGATGAACCCTTCAACGGACTGGATCATATGGGCGTAGCCGAAATTCGTCAGCTTCTTTTGCGTTGCAAAGAAAGCGGCAAAACTATTTTACTTGCCAGCCATTATGCGGAAGATATCGATTTGCTGTGTGACACGGTACATACTATGGAGGCAGGAGTGATCTCAAGGGTTAAAGGATAACACTGCGCAAATGGCTACTTTATTTGATGCCTAGCTATGGAACATTCTGCATTAAGTGCGCTATGTCACAACGGTGGAATTTACATATATCTTTCCACCATCCTAAAAACGAGATTGCATATTTGTTTTTCAGTACCAGGCAATAGAGAACCAAGGGTAATCACACCTCATATGACTGACTCATCCAAGCCAGTCTAAAAGCTTCCAGCGGCAGCAAATTTATTCGGCTGCTATCCTTTTTGTGTCATGACACTGGTGAAGTTAGAAGCAAGGGCAGTAAAGTTAAACTTTTATGAGAGCGCACTGCCTAAGCTATCAAGCCGCGCATTAGTTAAAGGCAGATTTGTCATCGAAAATGATTCAAAAAGTAAGCCTCCTGCAGAAAATGCTTGACTGTGACATTCCTTTTTGAGCAACACAGGCTAGCATTGCTTAGCAAAATAATTTAGTTTATCATCTATCTGCGCAGATTTTCTCAGTTAGTCTTGGGAACCCCCTTGCCTATTCTCGTGTCCTGTTAGATAGATGTTAGCCAACTTAATTTGAGTGGACATTGAAGTACTCTCAGACACTTGTAAATGATCAAGAAAGTAAACACCTATCTCATCAAATTCTTTTATATAAATGTATACGGCCAAGAGCTGCTTTCCGTCTTCTTTTGCAACTTGTAAAAAGGATCGTTTTTCCTCTCTGGTATTTTCCTTATAAAAACCTTTTGCAGGATCTGACGGCTGTGCATCTCCTGGCAAAAGATAAGTAGAACTATCCAACGGTATAGCAGATACAGAAGTGTACAGTCAAGCACCATCGTATATGATTTCACGAAGAGTAACGCTAACATCTTCATTGTTTAAGATAATTGGTCTGCTTATGACAGAGTAAGATTCTGCTTTGCCTTCCGGTAGATACATGCTATCCCCCTATTCATCCAGCATTTTTATAATTGGAGATGAGAGGTTCAGAATATCTGTTGTAATTATTTTCTCGGCTAACGTCGATCCAGGCCACAGCAAGAAATACGCAAAGATAGCATCGGCTGCGGAGGATATATATAAGATGCGTCAAAGTTCAATGCGCACGTGGGAAATGGGCTGATTTACATGCATTACTACATCGCCTCCATTTCAATCATCCAGGCCAGCCGGTTAAGTTCCTTGATTAGATCCGTTGCGGAAAGCTGCCCCGCTGAAAAGCGTGCTTTCAATTGCTTAAACGCATTTGCATTCTCTACATCGTTGGGATGAAAAAGGCCTGGCATTGGTACGACCATATAGTCCACATACGAACGGAACCATTCTAGATCATTGGCTGTAACCAAATATTTCAGGTTTTCATTATTCAAATTTTTTTGCAGGGTTGCCTGTTGAGCTTCTAAACGGATTTCCAACTCTTCCCGATAGCTTGGCTCAAGCTCCTCATTTTCCAGCTGCTGCTGCGTATCCTGAATCATTTGCTGCAACTTGGTAATCTCACCGTCATATTGCGGGTTGAGAAGTGGTTCTGTGTTTTGGTAGAGATAGGTATTATACATGGGCCAGTTATTCTGGCACAACGCTTCCATCAATTGGATACTTAGCTCGGGATACTGTGTTTGCGCATAGACTGCATACAGATTTATATCAACCGATATGAGCGTCGGCTGCGTGTCATTAAGGCGCAGCGACAGCAGATCGTAGTCTGCATTTACAGTGGACTGCATAACTTTCAATATGGAATATGTGGTCTGAACGCCGGGATCACAGGTATACAATTCATGACCAATCTGATAGCATCGCTCCAACAACGGAACGAGCACGTCTTCGTCAAACGTGATGGATTCTCCAACGTATTCCTGTTGCATCATATAGTTTTCCAGCAACTCATCTACCAAAACTTCCGTATAGGAGTTCGCATCATAGAAAGATGGGTCGCCCCAAAAGGCCATGCCTGCCAGCGCTACGTCGCAATCGGGATTTTCCTTCAGGTAAGCGATCCATCGCTCCAGAAAATCAAGAAATTCGGGAAAAGTGGTGGGAGTTGTCGCATCTTTCATTCCAGAGCGTTCCAGCGCGTCCGGCGAGAAAGCCAGGTAATTGATCTGCATAGTATGTGGAATCGCGTAAATCTTACCATCCATCATACATTGCGCTGCAAAAACCGGATGCAGATTCTGTATCGCACTACGTATGATTTTGCTGCCGGACAGGTCCAGGCAATATCCTTTTTCCATAATTGCATGATAGTCGATACAGTTGCTGCTCAGTTCAAAAGCATCATAGTTAAAGGACCCTAGCAGCATGTCGCTGGTCATTTCGCCGGTTGTCGCGTAATAGGTGTAGTCGCCAGTTTCCAGCTGAACATCTGGATGTCGCTGTGCAAAATCGCCAGAAAATTTTGTACTCACACCGTTCAGTTTTAGTGTAGTTTCAGCCCTTGCACCGATAGTAAACAGAAGGCTGACCAACAATATTAAGCTGATCCACTTCTTATGCTTGCTCATGACATGACCTCCATAAGATTTATATAAGGTATATCATTCTTTCCTAATTGCGGCAATGAGATATTGTCACTCCTTTAAATCATAATGGTAGTTTTGCCGTAGCTTTTGTTCCCCCGTGAACGGTTAAATCCCAGTTTCCATTGTCGGCAATCAACTGACTAGTCGCTCCTCGTAGCATATCTGACAAGTTATACACTAAACTTCATACCTGCTGTATGATAATGGTATTGTCCTTTTAGAAGCCTTTCCTCTCAGCGCAAGCTCGCATCCGGTAAGTATAGTTGCGCAGAATAAGTCTCAAATGCCTGCTTCCATTTCCAGCATCCAAGCCAGCTGGTCAAGCTCCTTGACAAACTGCTCCACAGACATGCCTCCGCTGGAAAAGCGGTCTCGAAGCTGCTTCATGTTTTTTCCGTCCTCTGTGGAAGGATCGAAAATGCTTGGCTTTTGGAAATACAGGTTTTCGCCATACATTCGGTATAATTGCAGATCATTGGGAGAAATCAGGTATCTTTCTTCCGACGCCGCCATGGCATCCCACGCCTGTGTTTTTTCCGCTATTTGGTCTTGCAATGCGCGTTGATCTATTGGGCTCATGGACGTGTCTTCTGCCAGCCTTTTCTTGAGTCTTTCGATTTCTTCCAGCAAGCTGTCCATGGACTGCTTGTAATCCGGATTTTCCACTGGTTCCGCATCGCAGTACAGATATGCGCCTGTTTCCGGCGGAATACAGGTAATGCAGTTTTCCAAATACTCCCTGGCAAGCTCTGGATAGTTACAGCGGATATTCTGAAATGCGGCGTAAAGTGTCGCCTTAATCAGCACAGGCTGATCATTTGTCAAGCGGAGGGGAACAAGATAGGCCAGCTCTCGCATGCCGTGTGCCTCTACGAATAAGGCCATATCGCCCTTTGCTGCAGGCTCATATGCATACAGCGCCTGTCCGATGGTTTCGCAGCGAGTTAGTAACTCGCGAAAAATGGGCGTATCAAAGCGAAGTGGTTCACCCAAGAAGTTGCATTGCATGATGTGGTTCTTTACAAGGAGATCTGTAAGATAGCTCACATAGCTATATTTTCCATATTGCTCAGCATCAAAGGTGTTGCAGATGCTGATGTTGTCCTCGGGTGTCATTTGAATGCGTTCTATCCATTGCTCCAGAAAGTCCAAATATTCCGTAAAGGACTGCGGCGCATCCCCTTCCGACAGGCCAGCGGCTTCCCAGGCTTTCGGATCATACGCATAATAGCCGATATAACAGCTGAAGGGCACGCCGTAAATTGTCTCCTGCGACAAAACCTGTTGCTGGATTGGCGTGTACATTTCTGCCAGCTGATCGCATATGACCGGGCTCTCCGAAAGCGCTCCACAATACCCCTTTTGCATCAATTGCTGCATATCAAAGCTACTGGTGGTCATAACGAATGTGTCAAATGCAAATTCACCTGTCAAGAATGCATTGACAATTTCTGTTGTAGAAAGGTAGATATTTGATGCAGCATGGACTGTAACTTCGGGATGCGCTTCCACGAACCGCTGATACTCTTCACGTTTTATGTCACATCCGCCAAAGGTAAGGCTGATTTCAGCAAAAGCCTGGCTATACAATCCTACCAGTACAATCACGAGCATGAGAGCTGCTTTTTTCGCAATCCTCATGAGAACATACCTCCTTATTTACCGCCAACCTGTATGCCCCAGATGTCAAAAATATCCTCATCCGTAACCTTTTTGGTCCTACTGACATCCCAGCCCTGGACAAGTTTTCTGGCATACGCTATGGATGCGTTCATATAAGCACTTTGCGCATTGACTAGAACCGTCTGATAGCTTTCTTCCTCGTGAGGATAGGATGCGTTATAGGGAATTCCTATCATTCTTCCGTCATCGCTGTACATGCCCGGGGCCAGTATTCTTTTACCAGACTCTTGCGTTGGTTCACGGGTGGCAAAGTAACTATCCTGTGCAAAGTCATACAGCAGTCCCGCCTCATCCAGGGGGCGCAGCTTGTCGGCTTGATCAATAGCGATGCAGGCTACGTCCCAATCGTTGGGCGCAGCAAGAAGATCTTCCACGGTCCAGTAGGTGACTTTACGCAGGCCTTCTATAGCTCTGATTTTTTCTGCGGGACGATTTTCCAGCATCAACCCGGTAACAACATACTCCACGATGCCTTTCCCTTTCCCGTTGACCACCAGCATCATGGCTTCATCTTGCTGCGCATTGTAATCATAAAAGAAAACACGATAGTTCCACTTCTTGCTTTTGGGAAGAAGTTCCCGAAGATTTTCCGGCACACGATATTGATGTAGGGCTATATCGCTGGTCAGAGACACCGGATATTTTTCGATTAAATCTTTCTGATCCACAAGTGCTCGCAAATCCACGTCTTTGGAGGAAACAACAGCTAGATCCCAGTTTTTCCAATCTGTCAGCAGTTCTTTGGTTGTACCTCCATAGCGTATATTGCAGGGAAAATACTCTTTTGTCATAGCCCATGCCCCTGGATCCAGACTGCGTAAATAAGCCAGTGTCTCCTCGTACATTTCCTCGCTACTGTTTACGCCAAAGCTTTCCCATATTTGGGAATAGTCGTATGCTTCAGATTCTGCTAAAGCACAGTCATTCGATACACTCATGGGAACTTGGCTGATCATCAGTATCAGCACTGCTACAAGTAGTAACGCGTTTTTTCTTGTGGCTCTCACGATAATGCTCCTTTTATTCCGTTTTGCTTAGTTGTTAGCATAGATCACGGGTTCGCAATTCATACCCACGAGCCTTATGCTAGTGGGTTCTTCTCCCCCATGAACAACGACAGGTACGCTTTCTCAAGCAAACATGTAATATTGTGATGAATGCCAGGGAAACATACCTCCTTATTTTCCGCCAACCTGTATGCCCCAGATGTCAAAAATATCCTCATCCGTAACCTTTTTGATCCTGCTGACATCCCAGCCCTGGACAAGTTTTCTGGCATACGCTATAGATGCGTTCATATAAGCACTTTGCACATTGACCAGAACCGTCTGATAGCTTTCTTCCTCGTGAGGATAAGATGCGTTATAGGGAATTCCTATCATTCTTCCGTCATCGCTGTACATGCCCGGGGCCAGTATTCTTTTACCAGACTCTTGCGTTGGTTCACGGGTGGCAAAGTAACTATCCTGTGCAAAGTCATACAGCAGTCCCGCCTCATCCAGGGGGCGCAGCTTGTCGGCTTGATCAATAGCGATGCAGGCTACGTCCCAATCGTTGGGCGCAGCAAGAAGATCTTCCACGGTCCAGTAGGTGACTTTACGCAGGCCTTCTATAGCTCTGATTTTTTCTGCGGGACGATTTTCCAGCATCAACCCGGTAACAACATACTCCACGATGCCTTTCCCTTTCCCGTTGACCACCAGCATCATGGCTTCATCTTGCTGCGCATTGTAATCATAAAAGAAAACACGATAGTTCCACTTCTTGCTTTTGGGAAGAAGTTCCCGAAGATTTTCCGGCACACGATATTGATGTAGGGCTATATCGCTGGTCAGAGACACCGGATATTTTTCGATTAAATCTTTCTGATCCACAAGTGCTCGCAAATCCACGTCTTTGGAGGAAACAACAGCTAGATCCCAGTTTTTCCAATCTGTCAGCAGTTCTTTGGTTGTACCTCCATAGCGTATATTGCAGGGAAAATACTCTTTTGTCATAGCCCATGCCCCTGGATCCAGACTGCGTAAATAAGCCAGTGTCTCCTCGTACATTTCCTCGCTACTGTTTACGCCAAAGCTTTCCCATATTTGGGAATAGTCGTATGCTTCAGATTCTGCCGAAGCACAGTCATTTGATAGATTCATGGGAACTTGGCTGATCATCAGTATTAGCACTGTTACAAGTAGTAACGCGAATTTTTTTGTTGTTCTCACGATAATGCTCCTCTCTATTTTTTGCTCAAATCTGGGCATTGCAAATTTTCTTATCTATGACTTTCCAGAATTCAGTTATGTCTCTGCAATATGATTCCATTTATGAACAAAATTCTATGCAAAGTTTATGGTTGCATCCAAATATTTATTTGAGCCACTCAGAAAAATAGTATTATGAATTTTCGGTTGATAAAGAAATAAGATTGTATGGAGAACTTACAACATGCTTCAGTCATCATGATATAGTCCTAACACAAATTCTTTTTGGCAACTGTTAGAGTATTATCTTTAAAAGTACAATACTCCAATGGGAAAGGTTTATCCTATTCCCATTGGAGACTGTTTATGCCTTATGACAACTAGTCAAGAGTAAATGATTAGTGCTGTACTGTAGCTGTACACCAGATGACAAATCCAATCCCACACCTTCTGCATCTCCAATTCCCCCTCCTAAGTGATAATTATATTATGCACATTTTGCAGAGAAATCTTGGCTTTTGGCACAAACACTCACGCAGTAGGCATAAACTCTTATAGAAAGTACCAAACAAGAACGTATATTCCCATTAAAACCATTATGAATTAGGATAGATTATCTACAAAAATTCTCAAGGTGATGTGTAGGCTGAGCGAGAGAATATTACAGCGTCATAGGGCACACAGCTGGATACAGAAAAAATTGGCAAGCGATCAAAAATTAGTAGATAGACTGTGAGAAATTGAACCGCTGACAATTTCTCGCCATCAGTTGAAAATGTCACTTGGTCTGCTTAGCTTTTCCGTAAGCACAGATCATGCGTTCGCTATTAATACCCAAGACTTTATCTAAACAGGCTCGTGTCCCCAATGAACAACGACGGGCAAACAGACTTAGGCAAACATATAATTATTAATGGATGAGCTGTCGAAAAAGGATTTATTTCGGTCAGATATAGCGACAGATTGTCAATGGAGGAAACCCATGCTATACTATACTTATTCCGAAGCAGCTTTCAGTATGGCCAGGAGGAGCAGGCAATGAATATCATCATCTGCGACGACGATCGATGTGTTCAGGAAACAATTGCCGGCGCTGTTGATAGGTGGAGTTTGGAATGCAACCTGAATCATGCCGTCGTTACCTATTGTTTCTCATCGACGGAAGACCTATGGGAAGCATGGCAGAAGGGGCTGAATGTTGATTTAGCATTTCTGGACATTGAAATCCCCGGTGAACTGAGCGGATTGGAACTCGCAAGGCTAATACGCCAGACAGACAACCAAGTCACTATCGTGTTCATTACCAACTATTCCGAGTATGCTTGTGATGGGTACAGTGTAAATGCCCTGCGTTATTTGAGAAAACCAGCCTCCGACGCGCAGCTTTTTGAGTGTCTTGAGATTGCTTACCGGCAATGGGATTACGCACAAGCGTCTTCCATTTTTATGGATATCCGGAAGAAGAAGATCATTTTACCGTATAAACAACTATTATTTATCGAGGCGAAAGCGCACTATCTTGCAATCCACTGCACCCAGCATGCCCCCTTTGAAATTCGATGCCGCCTATCCGACATGCTTGAAAAACTGCCTAAAAGACTGTTCGTCCAATGTCATCGAGGCTTTGTAGTCAACCTGCTCTATGTCCGAAACGTATCCAGAACCATGCTCACCTTGGCCGGAAACAAGCAAATACCCGTTGGCTCCAAATATGCCGAATCCGTTTTTGAAAAGGTCAAGCAGTATTATCAGGGGATGTCCATATGAAGATCGATATTTGGTTTCTTTTCGAGATTGGTATCAATCTGTACCAGGCTGCGCTAATCACGTATTTTGTACGCCAGCGGTTTCACCTGGTTCGTCCCCAATTCGCCTATGGAGCGCTCTGCACGCTTGCCATCTGGGCATATCTTACGTTGTATCTATTTGTGGACATGCCTATATTGGATACCTGTATCATCGTGATTCCGCTAGTTTACGCGCTCCTTGTCAGCGATGACAAATGGTATGTGATACTGTTCTGGAACGCTGTGCTTTCCTTAACACTGAGCGGCGTCGTAAATCTGATGTTCAGTCTATATATCCAGTTTACAGGCGCATCCGTTGCGCAGCTCATGTCGGAGACGCCGCTTAGAGTGCCGCTTGTCGTCAGCTGTAATATTGCGCTTCTATGCATTATTTTCCTGGAAACGCGTATCAGCCGAAGAAATAGAGGCGCATTGTCCCTGGCCTCCATGGTTGTCTTCCTAACCACGTTAATGCTGGAATTGGCTGTGATAGAGCTTTTATATACCATTCGTATGCAAACACATATTGACGACATGGCATTCACTGCTGCCAGTTTATGCATGCTTGCCTGTTCTGCCCTATCCCTGCTACTGTACGAGCTCATGTCCGCCAGCGCGGCAAAGCAGAAGCGGACCGAAGCTGAGCTTGAAGCAGCAAAACTTTCTCAAAGCCACTATGAGGAAATGAAAGATATGTATGCATACATGATTGCCCATGAGCACGACATGAAGCATCAGATGCAGCTGATTCGCAAGCTTTATGATGATGGGCATATGCAGGAAGGCCAGAAGCTGCTACAAGAGCAACCAGCTTTGCCGGAAGTTAATTATGAATTTATGACAGGTTGTGTCGCAATGGATGCCCTGCTAACAGTAAAAAAGCTTGCCATGGATCGGAATCAGATTGTTTTTGATTTTCAACCGTACCCGCTTCATGAGCTACCCATTGCAGAGAGCAAATTCTGTTCTATCATTTCCAACCTTCTGGATAACGCCATAGAAGGCATTGCTCGAATCGATGATCAAAAAAGCCGGCATACGATCTCACTAAAGCTGGCTCGTTCCTGGGATATTTTCTTTATTAGCTGTGAGAATGATATGAATCCAGCAAGTATCCACAGGCATGGACGCAACTTCCTCTCTTCAAAGCAAAATGCCTCCCGTCATGGCTTTGGCACGAAAAACATTTGCAGTATTGTTGACGAAGCTAAAGGATATTGTAAGTTTGTTCAGAACCAGTCCATTTTTCGTGTTGAAATTACTCTGCCTTATGCAACGGAGATAAATCATGATACATAAGATATCCAAGTATCTCATGAAATTACTAAAGCAGCAATGCTCCATATCCTTTCTCCGTCTTTCCGCAGGACTGCCGCATACCTTTCATTGATGTCAGCACTTCCTGGCATAAATAGCGTATCTTCGGGATTGACAAGCTGAATAGTTGCTGCTGTATACATCCAACATCCATTATAGAGCACTTCCGTCAGATGAACCTCTGCCATGTTACAATTTATTTGTACTGGTAAAAAATTTTTCATATGGTGGATAACATTTTCTTTCAGTCGAATATGACAGCGTGGATTAACCGGCTCAATGGGATGTGCTACGGTAAGAACCGGGCAGATTGGAGCATGCAGGCCATTAGCATTCATTCTGCGATCCGCAAGCAACCAAAGAAATACAGGAAGTCCACACTGGAAAGAACAGCAGAAAACATCCTGAAACGTGATTGTAATGCATCCAGACCAAATGAAAAATGGGCAACAGATGTAACAGAGTTCAAATGATGAGGATTCGGTATGCCACAAACTGTATCTCAGCGCCACATCTACCTACAAGCTCGTTTCCATGCTCATCCACTGTTGAACTAATCACTTTTTTCAGATGGGCAGTTTCCCGGCCTTTCATTTATTCTTTCCGTAGATAAGCCGTGGTACCTTTAACAAAGCGCGCATCCACATAGCCAAAGACATCTTGATACCGAACAAGAATCCAATCGTCGTTAAGGTTGGAAGCGTCAATTTCAGATTGATTGGGTATCTCCCTGATGACTTTGCCGTTGGGAGAGGAATGGAGCTTGAGCGATTCTCCGTTACCGTGATACGCGGTATCTACCTGCGCCGTAACGAAATACTGCATCGGATCGATCCTTTGGTCAATATGGAAGGAGGCCGCATCCCATATACTCATATCAGCGGGCATAGTGACATTAAAAAAGCCAACATTTTCTTCATTAAGCGCGTAATTATATTGCAGCAGCTCACCAGTTTGGATCATCATCCAGTAATCATAAAGCGCACCATTTAGATATGCGCTTTTTTGTGCTTTGGGAGGATTCACCTGAAGGAAGCTAAACGCCCAACCAGAGGACGTAGAGGAGGTTTCGTAGGTAATGAAGATTGAGTACTGCTGGCCGGAAAATGAAATATCATATCCATATTGTATCGCCCCATGTAAAAGACCCCATTGGGTCAGCTGATCCGGCCTAAAATTAAAGAAATCAATAGAATCAAGATGCAGCGTGTTATCTGTGCCGTGTATCTGAAGAGCATGCGGGTTTTCAAATTTCAGTTGCCACTGCCCCTGTGCTGTTTTTTCAAATACACACAGAATATGTTCGTCATTTCTGAGATAGACTATGGGGAAATAAACCAATTCTTCAAGCTTTATTTCGCCCAGAACCCAAGAGTAAGGCAAAATGAACAAGCCGTCCTGCTGCGATTCGTCCATGCAGGCCGCGATTTCTTTGGGAAGCCCTGAAAAGTGTACGACGGATTCACATATTGCAGCATTGGTCAGTAGTTTAAAAGGTGTTTCAGCATTGGCTCCAATCACCGTGAGCGTCAAGGCGATGAGTATAACCAGCAATCGTTTCATGATCGTTTTTTCCTTTTTTCGTATACGCTTCTGTACGACATAGTTCAAAGCCCTTTGTTCGTCTCATATATAGTCAATTGATTTGAGCGTACTATACTAGATAGCATTCACTAGTTAATCCTCAAGATTTCAGGCTGTGGCCGTCGCATTTGTGACAACCTTTTTATACGTATGAAATACCTCAATTCACGTTAAAGGTCTCATCTATAATCTGTTCGCATGTAATTCCAGAAACCGTTTGAAGATATGCATCTTCGTATTTTTTTGATTTAATTAGGGTTAAATCCGCGCCTCGCTGATATGCATAAACATCAATCTGTGTATAGAGAAGAAGTTCAGAGGGCTCTGTTGAGCCCGTGACTGTAACGTCTGTGATACTTACTTGCTTACGGACTGCCAGCATTCCATTTTGGGGGAGGGTCCCATTGACAATAGGATCGGCCAACGATTGCACATTTACGTGATAGTCGATTCGATCAGCCATTACACCGTTTGCAAGATACGAGAAACTGTACTTTTTGCACATCAAATTGTACCAACGAACAGACTTATTCCAACCTGATCTTGTTTCGCCAACTAACCATAATGTTTCATGATTTGCATCCGTCACAATTTGCGGATTGTCAAAGGAAGGCAGAACATCAATGAGGCTATAGTTTTCACCATCACTGATAAAGACGAAAGTTAGATTATCACTACTATCTTCGAAATCGGCAAACGTATATGTTAATGTGACAGCTTCGCTGAACTTCCATTGCCCTTTGGGTAAGGGGTACTGCGTACAAGCACGGTTGTTCTTGCATTGATAGATATAGTCGCAATCATTAGCAGCGAGCGGAAGTTCAAGCACCCGAGAGAGTGTCCGTATCTCGTCACTGCTCTTGCATTCATCAATCTGCGCCATCAACTCATACGGGTTAAGAATGATAGGATTAAAATGAGCGATTTCTTGAAAAGAATTCACGCTGCAAGGCATTGGCTCATAATCGGCAACGAACTCATCGAGCCCCATTACCTCATTCGTTTCAGCGCTGGTAGCAGCCATGCTTATGAAGATGATAACCCCGACGAGAAGCAGCAGCACATTCAAGATCTTTTTTGTTTTTTTTCTGTTTCATAAGCATTAGCAATCCTCTCTACAACATTTTCATTGGGCAAATTATGGTTTATTTGTGTGGGCAATCTCTACAACCGTCATCGACATAAAACCATCGTTGCCTTCAAATCTTGGAATTTTGCTGCGATCTATTCTGCATTCCGCGCTCATCTAAGGTTATTCTGCTCCAGCAGTTTCGATAACCTATGAATAATACGATAGTATTTCACTATTTATTCCCGTAATTTCTAAAGTATGTTAAGCCCTAAGTGCGCTGAACGGTTGCTATAACATCGTGTTATTCTGTGACAGGCTCTTATTTTCTTGTCTGCTGGTCGAGGTACATTCCACATAATAAAGGAGGCTTTTTGCACTTATGAAATCCATTTTCTGATGCAGGGATAAGATAAGGAGGACTGCTGTACCAACAGTCCTCCAAAGATCAGATACTTATTGAAGTGGCCTCTACTCCGATGGCTTCCAGCTTTTCCACTAAAGCAATGCGCTCATTGAAGCGTTCTGCTGCCAGAGCAATCTCACTGGGCGTGGGATGTTCCTTCATCAGTTCCCAGCGAACTTCGTTGGCAGGCGTCGCGCTGTGCGGCCCGCTGGTACGGGAGCGGAATGCAGCGATCATCTGCGGCGACAATGCACCGTTGCACACATAGCCGCCGAGGATCGTGTTCTTCTCTTTCAACAGCTCTACGCCACTATGCAGCGAACCTTGCGCATGGGTAGAATCAGCCCAGAAGGCCAGTGTACAGAACACCCCCACATTCTTGCCTTCCACCTTCTCCATGAACGCCTTCATTTCTGCATTCGGTCCGCCTTTATCTACCCAGTAGCCCAGCAGGATGATGTCACCCTCCAGCTCAGGCTGTCCATCTTTCAGATCATGAATGGTCTTATCCATCGCGTTCAGGCCGTTGAAGATGCCCTCTGCAAGGCGCTTTGTGCAACCGGACAGGCTAGAATAAATTACTTGTACCTTCATCTGTTTCGCTCCTTATTTCAGTGTCTGGAGATACTGCTCCAGCGATTCGATAATCATATCCGCACCGCGATCACCCGTCAGCGGCATATGATTCGCAACAATGGTGCCATCCACCAATGGCAGGGAAACGCGCATGAATGTGTTGTCTTCCGCAAGCAGCCGCCGGGACACATCATCCGCCAGCACAAAATGATGATGTAGTCCTTTGAGCAGGTCGATCCGATCCTTTTCCTCGGGCAGGTGCTTCACATCTTCTACGGGATTTTCGATCGCCCGCAGGCAATGGCTGCTGACCTTGTTCAACGCTGGAAAACCTAGGTCCATCAGCAAACTGGCAATCCCCTGCACGGTCATGTATTCGCCTATGATGGTCGCAGCAGGCTTGTTCACCTTCAGCATTATACCATACATACGATACTGCCGGGTGTCCGCAATACGCTTCTTCAAGTGTGCAACCATCCGTGGATTGATCTCCCTGCCCAGCAGCTTTGCGATCTGCTCCAGCCAGTTCAGCGTACCTTCATAGCCGTAAGGCACGCCTTCAGCAATGGGTGTGCCGTACTTGTCCTGCAGGAATCTTGCCGCAGGCAAGGCTTCATCCCGCAGAACGAGGTTGACCTCTGCGCAGCCCATGGTACGGATGGCTTCCGCGCTGGTTTCGTGGCACAAACAGGCGTGACATTCCATGCCGAAGGCTTCCTTCATCAGCCGCCTGATCTCATTTACGTCAGAGGCGTTTCGGTATGCCCAGGCAGACGCGCCGAGGATGTTGTAGGTATCAGCCTTCTTCTCCACAGATGCCTCGGCCAGCTGTTCAACCAGCAGACGATAGGCTTCTTTGATACCGATGCTGTAATCCCCTCGGAAACCGCCCTGTTCAAAGGCAATTAGCCGTGCATTGATCTTTTCCTGCATGTAGGCGCATACGCCGCGCAGGTCGGTACCAATGATGGCGGATACGGAGGATGCCACCACGAAGATCACCTTGGGCTGATAGCCTTCATCCACTTCAATTAGCGCCTGCTCCAGACGGGTGACGTCACCCATGACCACGTCATCCTCGCTCATATGGGTGGAAAACAGACGGTTTTCCTGATCGATGCCCAGTTCGCCGAAGAGGCTCATGCTGTAATGGGTCGTTCCAGCGGGACCATACTCAAGGATCACGCTGCCTTCTACGCTCAGCAAGCTCCACAGAATACCCATGCGGTCAGAGGGCGTGGGAAGGTATCGTACCAAGCTCATCAGAAAGCACCTCCTTTTCGGATCTGGCGCATTTCGTCAGCTGCCAGCGTCAGGGAATTCACCGCAGCCACGGTGCATTCAAAGCCTAGCATGCTGTTAGCTTGGTCGCTGCGCACTATTGCAATGCCCTTGGAACGCAGACGGTTGGCATACTCATGACCGAGGTACAGCATGGGATGCAGCTCATCATAGATGTACTGGAGAGGCGCGATATTCGCTGTCTTGGTGATGTAGGGATCGCTGAGGGCGAGAATAGCGGCAATGTCCTCACGATCCTCCTGCTGGATAGCAGCCGTTTGAAGAATCTGCGGTATCATACCCAGACTGGTCATGAACCGGCTGTATTCAAAGCAGCGGAAGGGTGTATTTCCATAGATGAAAGTTACACCGCTCAGCTTTTCACGGCTGTTTTCCACGGCCGCCTTCGCCTTTGCCCGCAGTGCGCAGACCTCCTCAGGTAGGGGCAGCTCCAGCGCTTCAAACAAAGACTGATAGCAAGCCGCGATGCGCTCAGGATCAACAAACTTGTCAAAGAACACGTAGGGAATGCCGAACTTCACCTTCATCTTGCGGGCCAGGGGCAGAGCGATCTCATGTACAACGATATTCACCTTGGCAGCAGCGGCGCGGCGGATATCCTGCACCGTACAGCCGCAGGGCAGCTGAACGCCAATGTGAACGCCGGCGTTTTTCAGCACGCGACTCAGCTCGGTCTGGTCAAAATTCCCCATGCGCTGGCCCAGCAGGTTAACACTGCCGTCACAGGGCAACTTCTCCATCAGCGGCAGGCAAGCGGTAATGGTGCGCTCAATGCCGGGCATGTGATTCTCGCACTTGAAATGCTCCGTGTGTACCGCCATGACCGGTACGCTGTATTCTTTTGTCAGCGCATCTGCCACAGCATCAAAGTCATCACCAATGATTTCCACTACACAAGTGGTCACCAGAAACACAGCGCTGGGCTTGTAATCTTCCATCAGCTCCCGGAAAGCCTTCTCGACCTTCTTCACACAGCCAAAGGTCACATCATGACTGTCCAGCACCACGGACACCACGCGCCCCTCCAGCCCGCCATATTCCTCCGAATGGAGCGTCATGTGCTTGGTATAGTAGGAGCACTCATCCGTGCCGATGATAATCATCATGCTGTCCTTGATGCCGCGCACCGCCATAGCTGCGCCCATCAACGGGCAATGGGTGCCGGGAAACATGGCCGCGGTGAGGGACTTGACATCCTTGATTGTCTCCACATCCCGCAGCTTTTTCATCTGGGCAAGCAGTTTCTTCCCATCCATATATATCTCCACCTCAGCTGATTTCTCTGAATGCGATCAACGGCTTGTTGCGTCCGGGCACGGTGACGATGTCACAGTCCACATCATAGACTTCCTTCATCATTTGCGGGGTGATGATGTCTGCCGGGGTACCTTCGCCGTACTTCTCACCATCCTTGATTACCACAATCCAGTCGCTGACCTCCATCGCATGGCTAAGATCATGCAGCACCATCACCACCCCAATGCCGTTTTCGCGGTTGAGCTTCTTCACCAGCCGCATCATCTCCAGCTGATGGGAAATGTCAAGATAAGTGGTGGGCTCGTCAAGGAACAGGATCTCGGGTTGCTGGGTTAGTACCATGGCAATCCACACCCGCTGCATTTCACCGCCGGAACACTGGTTGATGGACTTATCGCGCTGCTTCCATACGCCGGTGGCCTTCATGGCCCAATCGATGATTTGCTTATCCTCATCACTGTTGTGCTGGTACCATTTCTGATAGGGCATACGGCCATAGCCTACCAGTTCCTTTACCTGAAAGTCCGGGGGTGCAGAGTGAATCTGCGGCAGTACACCGATGTGCTGAGCCAGTTCCTTGGAGGTGAACTCCTTCAGGTTGCGCCTGTCCACATAGACCGCACCGTTTTTGTACCCCAGTAAACGCGTGAGTCCCTTGAGCACTGTGGATTTACCCGAGCCGTTGGGGCCGATGATACTGGTAATCATCCCCTTTTGCACATGGATATCCATATCACGTACGGCTGTGTAATCGCCATAGACGATCTCCAGCTTCTCGCCTTTGATTTCCACCGGTCTTTCTCCTTTCGCTGCTTTATCCGACCTTCTTGTTCTTCCGGAGCATATAGAGGAAAAATGGGCCTCCCGTGACAGCCATCACAATGCCCACGGGGATCTCCATGCCCGGCACGACAGTACGCCCAATGGTATCAGCTGCCAGCAGCACCACCGCGCCCAGCAGCACGCTGGTGGGCATCATGGTCTTATAGTCCGATCCCACCAGCAGACGGGAAATATGCGGCACCACCAGGCCCACAAAGCCGATCATGCCCGCCACGGACACGGTCGCCGCTGCAAGAAATGCAGACACCGCGGACAGGAACACCCGGGCCAGATTAACCTTCACGCCAAGACTCTTGGCCATTTCATCGCCCAGTTGCAGCGTGTTAGCGCTCTTGATACACATAAACGCCAACACCAGGCCGATGCCTGCATAAATCGCCAGCGTTTCCACCTGCGCCCAGCTTCGCCCGGACAGGCTGCCGTTCATGAAGGCCAGTACACCCTCCAGACTGTCGGAATGCATAAGCTGCAGCATGCTGTTATACGCTCCAAGAACGGAGTTGATCGCTACGCCGGAAAGGATGATGCGTACCGGATCGATACCGCCTTTCCAAGCCATGGAATAAATCAGGAAACAGGCTAGCGCCGCACCGCCAAAGGCAAAGAGCGGCACCGCGTTGGTCATGGTGGGAAACAGCAGCAAGATGGTCGTAGCCGCCGTGCCTGCACCGGCAGAGACACCGATGGTGCCGGGATCAGCCAACGGATTACGCATCACGGACTGCAAAAGCGCGCCTGCGGCGGAAAGGGATGCGCCAACCATGATGGCCAGCAGCAGACGGGGCAGGCGGAGATTGATAACGATGACCTTGATGGTGCTCTTCTGCTCACTAAACAGAGCGCGCAGGATCTCCGGGATGGAGTATCCTGCGCTGCCCATGGCGATCGCAGTGAGCGAAAGAATGCACAGCGCGACAAGCAGAATGGCCCAAATCACCCCTACGCGCTTCATATTCACCTTTCGTTTCTGCGGCATGTTATATTGTACCTCACTGAGCAAAATGCGCCATGATCAGGTCAGCCAACGCATTCAGATTGTCGATGATATTGATGCCGGCGGTAGAGCAATAGGTCACCGGCAGGCAGATCATATCATCGTTGGCAATGGCTTCGATGGCGTACCAGTAATCGTGATTGTTTTCAAAGTCCTCCAACATCAGGGCCTTGTGCGCCTCGCCGCTGGGGCTCATGCCCACAGCCAGCACCACATCGGGATCGTAGCCCAGCATCAGTTCGTAATCCACCAGCACCATGGAGGAGGCGTCGTTCTCATACACATTGGTCAAGCCGATCATGCGGCACATAGTGCCCAGCGTACCGTCGGCAGTCTGGATGTAGTGGTTGGGGGGAGAAGACTGCAGCACCATGCAGGTCTTACCTTCCAGAGCGGCTTTGGTTTCCTCCAGTCGCGCTTCCAGGTCATCAAAGCGCTGCATTATGTTCGCACCGGCCTCGCTGCCAGGAGCAAAGGCATCGATCAGTATCTGCGTCTGGGCCTTGATGGACTCATAAGAAACGGTATGGCCCGCGTCCACATAGTAAACAGGAATGTCCAACGCTTCCAGAGTTACGCCGTAGGTGTCCTGAGAGGTATAGCCCATGATGACCAAATCAGGCTCCATGGCCGCGACCGTCTCAATGTCGAAGTTGGCATTCATCGTCACGGACAGCTGCTCTGCATTGGCAGTCAGATCCTCCGGCCACGTCACCACGCTGGTCTTGGGGATGGCGATCATGTTTACGCCCAGCTCATACAAAGCCAGAACGGGTGCAGTGGACATCACCACCACACGGGTAGGCATCTTGTCCAGCACGATGGGCTCGCTGAAACCCATAGCTTGCAACGTATCAGGATATTCGATGGTTACGCCCGCATCTTCAGCAGAAGCAAAAGTCGCCATAGAGAACAGCATCACACAGCTCAGAAACAGGGAAAGGAATTTCTTCATGGTCTTCTCTCCTTTACTGGTTGTTGGCAGGATACCTGGCTTCCAGCAGATCAATCAGCGCATTGAGGCTGTTGATGATGTGGATGCCCTTGGAGGTGACATACTCGCTGGATAGGTAAATGATATTATCGTTAGTGATCGCATCGATCTGGTTCCATAGCTCTGCATTCTGGGCAAAGGCTTCCTCATAGATTGCCTGGAGCATTTCCGCGCTTGGCGCCGTGGGCGAAATCGCAAAGATCACCTCAGGATTCAGCACGACTGCGGTCTCCACGTCGATGGTGGCAGTGCGGCTGGCAGGGTCAATGATCGTGTCAGACAGGTTCTCGAAGGGCAGCAGGGACAGCATACTACCTAAATACCCCTGAGAGGTCTGCTGATAGGTTCCGGGCGTATGGAAGAAAATCATCATCCGCTGGGAGGCGTGATTTTCGCAGTACGAAGCTGCGCGCGCCTCAACCGCAGCAAATTCCGCGGTGATCTCCTCTGCAAGCGCATCGCCGCCAAAGGAGCGGGCAAGCGTGATTGCTTCTTCCTTTGTCTCGTTGTAAGCAATAGACGGACCTTCGCTGGTATAGTAAACAGCGATACCTGCATCTGCCAACTGCTGCCCGTAGGTTTCCTTTTGGTAGCTACCCACAATGACCAGATCTGGCTCCATGGCAATGATGGACTCGATGTCCAGGCTGTTCATGGAAACGGTGATCTGCGGCAGCTCCTGCACCCAGTCAGGGTAGGTGATGGAGCTGGACAGTGAGGTCACTGCAATCGGGTGAATATCACAGCGCACAAGAATCTGCAGCGCTGCATTGGACAGACAGACGATGCGCTCCGGCTTCTCGGCCAGCATCAGCGTTTCACCCTCACTTGCCTGCATATAGCTGGGATAATAGAGCGTCAGCCCATTCTCCTCTGCCGAAGCAGTTAGAAAGGTGCTCAGAACCAGCATCAAGCTCAAAACAACAGCAAACAACTTATTCATCATTCATGCGCTCCTTCATCTTCGCTGATCTCCAGCACCCGGTCTGCCAGATCAGAATAGACCTTGTGCATGGGCGATTCCTTCAGGCATTCAAACACCGTGCCACCGCCGGCCTCGGCCTTCTGGATATCCCCGGAACGGGGAACATAATGGATCACGTCGATGCCGATCTCCTCGGCCGCCTTGGCAACAATCGCTTGTTCATCAGCAATGTTGCGGGCGTTGAGTATCAGTCCGCCCAACCGTGCATAGCCCCGGCTGGCAAAATTGCGCACCGCTTGTGCAATGTTGTTGGCGGCATAGAGCGCCATCATTTCGCCGGAGGATACAATAAACACTTCCCTCGCATAACCTTCCCGGATCGGCATCGCAAAGCCGCCGCAGACCACATCGCCCAGGACATCGTAGAGGACGATATCCGGCATGTAGGTCTCGAAAGCCTCCAACTCTGCCAGTTTTTCAAAGGCGGAGATGATACCGCGCCCCGCGCAGCCTACGCCTGGCGTGGGACCGCCGGATTCCACGCACAGCACCCCACCGAAGCCCTCAAAGACGATGTCGCTGAGCTTCAGTTCATCGCCCTTTTCCCGCAGCTGCTCCAGCACTGTGGGAATGCGTCTGCCGCCCATGAGTCCCTTAGTGGAATCCGCCTTGGGATCACAGCCGATCTGCATGACCCTGTACCCCTTTTGCGACAGCGCGGCGGAAAGGTTGGAGGTTGTGGTGGACTTTCCAATGCCTCCCTTTCCGTACACTGCAATTTTTCGCATGCTGTCTCCTTTCTGTATCCACGCTCTGTAGCTTGACAGCGGCGGGTATTTGTGTGATAATGAAAAGAGGTTAGTTATATCTAACTTCGTTCCATTATCATGCGGTTAGTTGTAACTAACCGCATTCGGAAGTATACCATATGCTCAGGATTTCTGCTATCAAAATCGAGGCAGTTTTCTTCGAAATCGATTCATTCTCCAGGAGGTTACAATGAACGATGCAGAGCACCACGAATATTGGGAATGTCTGTACAATCATCAGGCAATCTCCGAAACGCTGCTGCGTGAGGGCTGTGACATGGCAGCTCTGCGTTTTCGGCAGCAGGTAACAAAGCTTACTTCTCTACCTGCGAATCAGGAAACAGACAGCGCTGAAGCGGCATGGATCATGCTGACTTCTCTTAACCGGAGCCTGTATAACGTTATTTTGATGCAGCTGGATATTTCCCTCACTGGCTGCTGCTATGCCTGCCGGACACATATCCATGCCGCTACCAGCAACGAATTATTGATCGCCGCCGGCGAGCGAATCATCCGCTGCTATGCCGAAGAGCTGTGCAGCAGCCAAAACAGGAATCAGCTTTTCAGGAAGGCCTGCACCTATATCCAGAACCATCTGGAGGAGAACATGACCATCACACAGCTCTGCAATCAGCTGCACGTCAGCCGGAGTAGCCTATGCCGACATTTCCGCGAGCTGACAGGCAGCTCCTTCTGCGACTACCTGAAGCACCAGCGAATCTGCCGCGCCCGCTCTTTGCTGAGTTCAACGGCACTCTGCATCGAGGATATAGCCGCCAGATGCGGCTTTCAGACACCCGCATACTTCGCTACTGTATTCAAGAGCAAAACAGGTATGACGCCTTCTGATTACCGCCGGAAATATGGAAAGTTACCCGATGTGTAGAAATATTCGTACCTACAAGCAGATGCTTGTGTTTGAAATCCATGAAGCATTTCTGACACATCCATTACTGGACGAATTGAGGGAGTACTACCATCCAAATTATCTTTCGCAGATCTTCAAGCAGGAAGCGGTGCTTACCTTGCAGGATTACATTTCCCATGTGCGCATAGCAGCCACAAAAACCCAGCTGATACAAGCGATCTCCGTATCTTGCATGTGTTCTGCATTGGTTGCATCATCTCTAAACAGTCAGTTTGCCCAAGTCATCACGCCGAACGAATAAAAAGCAACATCGATTGTCATTCTAAAGTCAAGGTTTTATCATCCCGATTGGGTATAATATCAAGGGATCCCTCTTGACATTATACCCGTTAAGATATAATATTAATCTATCGAAAGGCATGCAAGAGGTGTTAGCCGTGAACAAGATCGCTCAATTCATCCGTGAAAGCCGGAAGGCTGCGGGACTTACGCAGGAAGACTTTGCAGCCCGCTCCGGTTTGGGACTGCGGTTTGTACGTGAACTGGAACAGGGAAAGCCAACTGTTCGCATGGACAAAGTCAACACGGCACTGGCTATGTTCGGTATGGAAGCCGTGCCCGGCAGAAAGGACGCTGACTGATGGCGGCATTCAGAACAGGCTATGTCTACGTAGAGCGTTGCTATGCTGGTCAGATCTCTGAAACAGAAGATGGCTATCGCTTTATTTATGATGAAGGCTATCTGTCAAGAGAAGACGCCCGTGCGGTTTCTCTGACGCTTCCCTTGAAGCGGGAAGCTTATGAATCAAACACGCTCTTTTCATTTTTTGATGGGCTGATTCCGGAAGGCTGGCTGCTCAATGTTGTAGCCCATAATTGGAAGCTCGACCGCAGGGACCGTTTTGGCCTGCTGCTGGTTGCATGCCGGGACACCATTGGCAATGTGACCATTCGGGAGGTGCGCGAATGAACTGCCTTTGCTGCGGAAAACCCATCAAGTCGGAGGCAAGCGCATGCAATGGCTGGCACAAGACCTGCATCCGCCGATTTTTTGAAACATCCAAGATGCCTGAGATCAATATCTCAAACGAGACGCTGGAACTGCTGGCGGCTGAAACAACCAATAAGGGATATACTGTACCGGGCGTACAGAAAAAGTTGTCACTGCACTTATCCATGGAGGAAAAGGCTCGGCTCACTCTGGTTGGGTATCCCTCCGGCTATATCCTCAAGCCGCAGACGCCGGAATATCGCGCCTTGCCAGAGGCGGAGCAGATGGTGATGTGCATGGCTGATGCGGTTGGCATTTCTACGGTGCCGCATGGACTGATTGCGTCCAATGGTACATACGCCTATATCACGAAGCGCGTGGATCGACAGGCCGGGCCGGATCAGTCTGTTCGTCTTCTGGCGATGGAAGATTTCTGTCAGCTTACCTATCGTCTCACTGCCGATAAGTATCAAAGCTCATACGAACGCTGCGCGAAGGTGATCGACCGCTGGTCCTCGCAAAAGGGCTTGGATATGACGGAGTTTTTTATACGCGTGATCTTCTCTTTCCTGGTGGGCAACTCGGACATGCACCTCAAGAATTTTTCACTGATCGAAACCGCGCCAGGCACTCAGACATATAAGCTATCCCCAGCTTATGACATGCTACCTGTCAACATCATCTCAGAGGATACCGAAGAAACCGCCCTGGCACTTAACGGCAAGAAGACCCGGCTGCGCAGAAAAGACTTCATGGCGCTGGCGGCTACATGCCAGTTGTCTGCTGCTGCGGCAGAAAAGATGATTGCTCGGTTGATCGCCAAGAAGGATGTAATGATGCGTATTGCAGCTACATCCCAAGTGCCGGAGGATATCCGACAAGGGTGTATGGATTTAATCGAGAAACGCGCTCATGTATTCATGCAATAAACATCCCGACAGGGTATAATTTGGGATAATGGCTCAAAATTATACCCTATAGGGTACATCTTTTGAATTAAATTAGTAATTACACCCGATCAGTGCGACAAACGATATGAAGTGTTTCAAGAAAACATGGCAGGTATTCGCCGAAGCTGGTATCTGCCACTTTCGTTATCGGTTTCCTCACTCTTCCATGACAATGGTCCTGGCTGGGGCTGCAATCCCATTCATCCTGCCAACCCATGCCATGGGATCGCGGGCTTTCAGTTTCTCCGTCACGCCTTCGTCCTGCCGCATCTGCTCCACCAGCCGCTGATACCGCTCCTCGGTCTGCACTTGGAAGTCGCGCAGGTAGGGCACCAGCTTGTCCGCAAAGAGCATCTCCACATAGGCATGGGGCTGATGCTCCTTTAAGAAAGCCAGGTGCAGGTCCGCCCATCTGCCCAGGGAGCCGCAGTTCTCCGGGTCCGTGAAATCCGGGAAATAGTAGTCACCGTGCAGGGTGTAATGGATGCCGTTTTCCAGAATGCTCTTGCGCAGTTCACACATGGTTTTTGTCCTCCTTGTTGGTCGTGTCGATCAGTTGCTGAATGATCTTGTCGTGTTTCCAGCTCTTGTTGGCAATGGTGCGGAAGTCCTCGCTCATCATGTGCCGGATGACCAGCTCCTTCGGCGCGAGGTGCTTAAGGCCGTTTTGAAACCAACGGATGTGCCCGAAGGCTGTTCAGCTGCGGACGGTCTTGACGGAGTAGCCGGTCAGCTCGGCGATCATCTGCACCGTCATCAGGTCGGGGTAGGGGCGAGCCAGCTCTTCCAGCAGGCGTTGGTATCGCTGCATCACCCGCTGCGTGTAGGCGATGGAGGGGTGGACAAACGGCCTGGCCTTGCCGTTACGTACAGTGACGCGGAAGGCGTCCGGGCACGTATCCCGCCGACGCAGGAAGGTGATGGCATCCCGGGTGCGGATGGTGTACTTATGGGTGGCCTGCCCGTAACAGCGGCAAGGAATCACCCCGTTGTCCAGATAGTACTTGGCGGCACGCTTGCTGATGTGGCAGAGCTTGCAGAGCTGTTCCTTGGAAAATTCCTTGGGATAGCGCTTGAGTGTCTCCTGAAGGATCGGAAGCTCCAAAGGGTGGCCTTCCAGATGGAAGAACAACTCGTTGACTTTATGGCTGTCATAGAAGCTGCCCACAAACTTGTCCTTCTTGGGGCGTTCGATCCTGATAGCCGTGTTGGCCGGGATCATGTCCATCTTGGCGGCATACTTGAGCGCCCGGTGGATGATGGCATGGTAGTGGAGCACGGTGTTGGCGGATACACGCTCCAGCTGCAGGGTGTAGAAGTCCTGAATGTCCCGGGGCGTCAGATCCTTCAGCAGAATGCCCTTCTCCGCTACGGCAGGATGGCAGATTTCATCATGCCGGCATAGGAAGCGTAGGTTGTCAGCATCACCGTGCCTTTGGCCACGCGCAGCCATTGCTGCAAAAAATCTGCGAATACCAGTCCCGTCTGTGGATCCACAGGCGGTTTTTCAGTTGAAGAAACCGGCGGCACATAGGTCTTCCGCATTTCCAGCAGCATCGCTTTAACTCGCTTTTTTCAGAGAGCATTTCTTGATGGAAAAGAAAGGGCACTATCCGATTGGGTCGGGCAGTGCCATACGCGCTCCGGTGGAATATGCGGGGATTGATGACGGGTGGGTAATTAGAATGTTCTGGAATTGGAGTACCGGGTGATCGCGTGACCATCGGCATTCACGGTGAACCCAACACGGAAGGTCCCGGTGTCGATTTGCGAGGAGTAGTCCATGAGGACACCAAAGCTCATAGAGTTCGTTGCGGTATTTGTCGGCGCATCCAGGTCGCACACTCTGATCCAACTATTATTGATTTTTTGCTGTAGCCAGCACTTAGTGATGGAAATGCAAGATTTTTCAACATAGGTTATGCACGAGAATGAAACCGTTTTTCGGGAAGAGAGTGAAGCGCTGGCTATACTGAATTCGCTGTCTGCATAGGGCGTAATTCCAATGGCACAAGCGCTTTGTGTAAAAAGGATGATCAGAACCATACTCACAATGACAGTTCTCAACGTTTTATTCATTTGTTTGTACCTTCTATGAATTCAGCTACGATTGCGTTGATATTCTCAAACGGCACGTTGACAGTTAGCGTATTCACCACATTGCCGGTTTGCCAGCAGGCAAGCTGGTGCTAGAGATTGCTGGTTATGTAGACACGACAGCCGCATATTTCATGCGTACTCACCCGTTTCGCTTTGCTCCATACTGAGGTATGCGTTACCCATATCGCTATAGTAAAACGCATTGTAGGACAGTACGCAAGGCACATCTGATGATGCTGCGTAGGAGACGCTTAGTTGGATTTCGGTCAAGAAAAAGATAGAATACCTCGTTGCGACCAGTCCGTTCGTTAAGCGTTGCGGAAGGGCTGGCTGAAAGCCCAAATAGGTTTCCAGTTCATCAAGATTGCTGCCTTCGTATTGAGCAAAGGTATCGTGCTCTGCAAGCGCTTCGGCAACCATTTCGGTGCTGATTTCATGCCCCTGCACGAGATACTGCTGGTTATCTGGCGTAGGGTTTTGGGGAAAACCACTTCCAATGCACGGAAAAGCCAGCACCAGTGGCAAGCAATAATGCTGCTGCAACGGAGCCGATTCTGATGGCAAGCTGCTGTCTGCGGTGACGCTTCATCCAAGCAAAATACTCTTTCTCCACAGAGGCACGGATTTGCTCCGAATGGTCTTCGTATGGAATCTGGCCGTGCGTTTTCAGCTCCCATAGCAGGGACTGGCAGGCATTGACCATGCCCATATCAGCTTTCTCGGTTGTTTTGACAATTTCTTTGTCGAGTAGCTGTTAAACCCTCCTTTCCGTTTCTGCTGACGATAGATGTCCATATTCAATGGCGTTAAGTATTTGATCTACACAAGACCGAGCATCGCCATTCATCAAACTTCCCTCCTCACTTATGTAGTGCGCTAAAACAACAAATCAAACTGTCCCAAGAAAAAATAGTAGTGAAAATGATGCGATGAGCCTTATGTCGGATACGCTGCAACGCACCTTGGGCAACGGTTGGAGACATTTCATTTCTTTTTGCGGTTTCTTTAAGGGATAGATGCTCGATAAAATAGACGTCAGTCACTGTGAATTCCTGTGGTGTAAGTTTAGCCACGAGCATTTTGATTTGCTGTCTATCTTCTTCCTGGCAAAGTCAACACAAAGTGTCGTCTTTCGGATTTGGAATCTCTATTTGATTATCGAGTGAAATGGGTATACCTGTAATTTTGCATCTACGCATATCCTTGCGAATTTCTGTGTTGCAAATGTTTTTGCAAGCAACAATTAGTCAACCGTAGGGATTCGGATGCAACTTCAACTGATTCTGACATTTCAAAGCTTTGATAAATGTATCTTGAACATAGTCATCGGCATAAGAAAGGCAACGAGGCCAAGATAGAAGATACTGGATACAGAAGCGCTGTAGAGCAGGAAGATAGATACAATAGAGTTCTTCAATGAAAGCATCCTGCTGCGACATTGCTAATGCCTCCTCAGCCCTTATATAATGAAATATAAAGTTGGCACTTCAATACAGAATCTAACATCAAAAGACTAACGTTTCTTCTCATCATTATGCCATGCTTGCACACTTAGATAAATCATATGTATGATTGTATCTGAACATTGGTTCAGCAATTCAGTTAACTGTACACGTTCTTTATTTATAACTTTCTCGGTAGGCAGTTCCATCTGTATGAACTCGGTACAACAGTCGTCCAACAAATCATTAGGCGTGAGATGGTACAGAATACATAGCTCAGCAATTCTTTGAAGATTAGGGCGCTCCACGCCGCGATCAATATTGCTATATGAATTTGTTGTCATACCAAGCGCTTCCGCAACAGCTGCTTGTTTCATATGGTGCTGCATTCGTGCCGCACGAAGATGCTTACCAATCCGCTTAGCGAAAATCGTCACTTCCATACGGCACCTCCTGCAGGCATATGTCGCAAAAATCGTTCTTATAGCGCGAAACATTGCTATAGAAACGTATTTCTATTGTATCTGCATCTCTCAGAAAATTAAACATTGTTTACACGATGATTCGCTTTATTGTTTACACGATGATTCGCTTTATTGTTTACACGATGATTCGCTTTATAACATTGACACTTCAAGAATTTTCCATAATGACAGAGAACCTCATAAAGAAGCTCGGTGGACAAACAATGAATTGTTAGACTTTTGCCGGAAATTAGTTCATTTTGCAGAAGTTGCGCACTATATTTTGGGAATCAAGTTCATGGAGGTGGAGTCTGTGTCCACAAAGGAAGATTTTGTAACAGAACTTTTCAACCAGTATTATCCCATGCTCAGAACCCTTTGTTGGCGGTATGTCGATTATGATAGGCGCTTTGCTAACATTGTTGATGAGAGCATCTTGGACACGTTTGTTCAAGCGTATTCATCTTATGATCACTTGCAGAGTCATCCAAATGTACAAGGCTGGGTAATTAGAACCGGCTTGAATAGGTTAAAGCCACGAGTGAAGCAAGTGAGGAGCCGCGAGAAACATCATGCCTTTTCCCTGGATGATCCTCATGTGCCACAGATCAAGCTGGAAGAATCATGGGAGGAAGGAAAAATATTGCAGCTCGATGCTCGTGATCAGATTGATGAACTATGCACCGCACTGACGGAAACAGAAAGGCAGGTGTATCAAGAGCACTATGTGCAAGGCTTTACGCTTCAGGAGGTGGCACACCACTGCCATAGAAGCCTCGTCAGCGTAAAGGCGTCCTTACGGCAAATAAAAAAAAGCCCATAATCAAAAAAATCTTTCTAAGCAGGCTATCTTTTTGGCGTTTCAATTTACTTTATATTGTGAAGAGAAATTTCGGATGAGTAGTTTAACTGAGAAAATGAAACAGTAGCTTGCTGATCTCAGGCGACAGTATAACGAGGGGGAATTGACAGGAGACCAACTATCCGCGCTGATGCTTCAGGCTATCGAAACGGAAGCGGCAAAGCCTGCGAAGGAAATTAATGATGCATGGCTGACAGCTTGCAGCGAGCTCATGGCATCTGCCGACCAGGATAAGCCGGCGAAGTTGTCGGATCACGCTGAACGTATTCGATCAAAGCTGGTTGAAGCAATCCGTAAGGATCAGAAGGTGCAGCAGAGGCGGCTTGCTTATCGTATGGCGACCGCGGCAGCTTGCTTTCTGATCATATTCGCCGGTGTATCCTTTTCAAAGAAATGGTTCCGAGCAACACAGTCGCCTGACGAGCAGGTGTACAACCTGTTGGGGCAGCAAGTGGAAATTCAAACAGGAAATCAGGCTGCTGCCGATGGCGATGAAGCATGGAGAGAGTGCGAAACGACCAGTTTTCAAGAGCTATGCGACTTTCTCGGCTATGTACCCCAAATACCCACATGGGTTCCAAATGGATGGGTGCTAAATCGTTATTATGCATCTATTGATGGCGAAAGCAGGTCGATCACTGCGGTGTATGCGAAAGCCGGAGTAAAAAACGCTTTGATCTATAACTACCTCCAAGCAGATGACATCTCCAATTTTTCTGTAGACTTCTATCAGGATGGTACTGGCGATCATGTGCAACTCCAGAATGGCCTGGACATTTACCTTACAACGAACACGGATGATCCGGTTGCGGTATGGACGACAGCCAGCACATACACGTGTGCAACAGGCCCCATAACGGTGGATGATCTGAAGACGTTCATCCTTAGCATTCAATAATAAAGAAGAGGGAATACTGATGAAGAGAGTTTTCATGTACATCACTGCTCTGATACTGCTTACCGCAGTATTGCCGAAACAGCCTGCCTGCTCAGAAGCAATGCCGATAGCTTTACATCCACATCAGTTAAGATATCCGTATCGGGTACTGCCAGTTTTTCTGCTGCTGTGAGATATCCATGTAACATATCCGTGAGCATCTGTACGCTCCAGAAGCAAAAAAATGGGCATTGGGTGTTTGCTGCATCCCTGACCCCGCCGCCAGGTAAATCTAACGCCATAAAGTATTCTGTCAAGAAAGACTACTTGACTGCCGCGGCAACACGAAGTACAATCAGTATGAGGGTCTTCGGCAGTTCAACGTCACTGGCGACTTCGATCCCAACCACATCCCGTAACCATGAATAAACACCGATGGCGATCGGCCCCTTTGGTGTTGATCGCCATCGGCAATGTTCAGTTAGCAATACTAGGATAATAAAGGAGAAGAGCAATGAAAAAGCTGATGCTTGCTATGTGCTGCCTTGCGGTCGTGCTGATTTCTTCTCAGGCATTTGCCGATCAACCCACGCTTTCAATCTCTGATATATATCATCAGGCTCAATCGGGCTGGCATCAGTCATACGATACAGCGCGAGGTGAGACCGTTACGGTCGATATTGATGTCATCGTCCCTGCTATATCCGCTTTTCCTTGCTACTATGCAGAAGATATGCAGCCAGTGAATGGCGTGCCGACATCAAAAAACGATTTGGCAGAGTATGGCGAAGCGGCAACAATCAACAACCCTGGTTTCTTCCGCTATGACTGGCCCAATCGTTCGATTCAACAGCAATGGCGAACAGCAGCGCGTAAAAACGGTACCATGCTGGAAACCTTTGGAGAACCGCGTGCGTTGGTGCTCCGATACGGTCACTTTGACTGGGATACGGCCTACAGCGTGAACAATCCATCCACGATGCGTGATGCCGGAACCTTTATGGCAGAGTGCGTTCAGACATTCTTTTCAGATCAAGCTATTGAGCTGATACCCCACTGGCTTCATGCCCATATTGATCCCGGAAAGTATGAGAAAAACAAAGCAATCAATGATTATGAAAAGGTTCGGGATGACCCTAATTTTCAAGGTTGTTTATTTGCCTATTTTGATCAGACGATTGATGGCATACCCGTCTTGGGCTATGGCTATCAAGGATTTGCTGACTACAAAGGCGCTGGCATGAGGGATGAAAACAAGGGAATGCTGGGTGGTATTTGCATTACGCAAGGTATGCGTGACATTGGCAGGGAAGAACTATACAGAAGTCTGCAGCTCAAGCTAATTTCCGTTACGGACTTAATAGCAGAGGATGTGCCCTTCTGTAGTTTAGATGCTGTGATTCAGACTGCCGAACAACTCATCAACGCAGGGCAGCTTCGAACGGTTGATTCTCTGCGGCTCGGTTATGTGGTTTGGCTTGACCAAACGAATGTCTATAAGCTGATGCCCACATGGGTAATTGAGGGTGAGCTCTTTGCAAATGCAATGGCTGGTTACCGTACTGCCATGACGATCCTAACCGACACACCCTCTGAATACGCGAATGTATATATCAATGCTCAGACTGGCGAGCTCATTGACCCCTGGAAGTCAAACAAGAATCGTGCTTATGACGCTCCGAACTTGATCACATGGTGATAACAAGGAGCTATAGCTATGAAAAGATTCTATCATGCCTTCACATCGAGTGAATTCTGGATTGCCTTTGGGATCATGTTTCTTTCGCTTCTCGGACTTTCCATGCCTGAATGGGTTGCAAGTAGAGATTGGGGTGTCATCGGCCAGCCGTCCGCGCTACAACTATCGCTGATGCCGATTTTCTTCGGCGGCGTATCGCTGCTATTTCCGTTTTGCGTATGTACGGCCTTTGCATCAACGCAAGTCGATGAAATACGCTCAGGATTTTGGGAACTGCGGCTTATTCGATCCAATACAATGCGGTATGCCATGCAGCAGCTCACAATGAATTTTATAGTTAGTGGTCTATGTGTTGGAAGCGCTTTTTTAGCGCATGCTGCATTATGCCATCTTATAGCCCTCCCCTCCATGCCGGAAATTTACGGATCACATGAAATCCCCTTTTCAGAAGAGTGCATCTATTATTCCTGGCTTAGCTGCTTACATGGTTTACCAATTATCTTATGGGTGGGCTTTGCAATGGCGATCACAGGTGGCGTATGGAGTACGTTTGGTTTGGCTGTTTCTATATGGATTCCTGATAAATGGATGACAGTTTCTTTACCGACTTTCGTGTACTTTGTACTCAACTCGCGCACGATGTACCTCTTGACTGGCGTCCGTATTCCCTATGCGGCAGATCTGTATAATGACGCATTAACAATTCCTATTGTCATTCAATCATTGGCCTATGATGCGCTGCTGTTACTGGTATTTACTCTGATTTACATGATTGGGGTCAAATGGAGGGCTATTCATGGCTAAAATAAAACACGATCATGCCGTTACCCAAATGGCGCTTTCCAATCTTGACGCTTGGGTCAATTCGCCCCGTGTTCTGTCCATGATCGTTTGTATGGTGGTATATTGCATCATGCAGGGCGTGGTTGACCAAGCTGGTTTTTGGGTTGCAGGCATTGAGCTGCAGCTAACACTTCCTGAAAAACTGTTTGTCAAGCTCTACAACAGCTTCTACAACATGGGAAGTCTCCTCTTTTTGGTCATGGTTAGTGAAATTCCCCGCAGGATTCCATTTCAGCATATGATGCTGATTCGGTCTACTCGGCGCAAATGGATCACTTCGCAGTGTCTATATTGTGCTCTCATGGTCATGCTGACAATTCTGCTGCTCTGCATGACCTATATGCTGGTCGTTTTTTCTGATAGCCCGCTGGGTAATACATTCACCGATAATGAGTTCATCGCAGCAGGATACTACGAGCAAGAAGACTCTTTCATTCCTGCCTATATTCGCAGTCAGTTTACACCCTGGTCTGCTTGTCTTATATCCGCAGTACCCATGTTCTTTTTCTGGTACACGATGGTATTGGTTATTCTCCTTTGCAGCATGATGGGACATCCGATGCTTGCTCCTTCACTATACGGATTTATTCTGCTTGCTCCAACAACGCTATTAACAGAATGTCTTCCCTCCTGGCTAGTGCTGCCAACTGATTTTAGCTCGTTGGGTGCGATTGTTGCAAAATGTGTTGAAGGAGAATTAAGCCATTTTGCGGCAGTGTTGATAGGTTATCTTGCCGTGGATATAGGTTTGATTTTCATTCTCTATCGAATTGCTCTGCATACCGATTTTGCTTTCTTTGATCAGAAATAGGGAATTGGAGGAATCATAATGATTGCTATTAGCCATTTGAGTAAGCAGTTTGGTAAGCAGACTGTTCTGCATGATGTCAGTATTACCTTTGAGGATCATACAATCTATGGTCTTATCGGCCCCAATGGCTGCGGCAAAACAACGCTGATGCGCTGCATCTGCGGTTTCACGAAGCCCACGGACGGCACAGTTACGGTGGATGGCAAAGTCATCGGCAAGGATTGCGATTTCGCGCCGTCCACAGGCATCATCATCGAAACGCCGGGGTTTTTGCCCCATAACAGCGCATGGCGCAACTTAGCGATCCTCGCCGGTATTTCAGGCAAGGCGGACAAGGCTCGCATTGATGAAGTCATTCGTTTGGTAGGCCTTGACCCCAACGACAAAAAGCCTGTGAGCAAATATTCGCTGGGAATGCGGCAGCGGCTGGGCATCGCCCAGGCCATCATGGAAAACCCCACCACGTTGATCTTGGACGAGCCCTTCAACGGGTTGGACAAGGACGGTGTACGGGATATTCACGGGCTGCTTCAGCAGCAAAAGGCCCAGGGTAAAACGATTATTTTGGCCAGCCATAGCGCGGCGGACATTGCCCAGGCATGCGATGTGGTGTATGAAATGACGGGAGGTCGCCTGGAACGGGTGGGCTAAAAGTATGAGATGGATTAGGACTTGGGACCTGTTGACAAAATCTCCGGAGGCGTGGTTCCTATGGTATAATGTGGACAAAGGAGGGGTGACGTATGATGGGACGGCAAAGTGATCAAATGAGTATGATCATTCTTGATTTATCAGAATATTGATTTCAGAAAATCATTTGCTTCGAAAAATCAATCAGATAATTTCGCTTGACTTTATTTACGATCTTGTAGCGCCATACTACCGGCGCTGTTTATCGCAGCCTGAAACTGCTGGACATTACAGGATATATTCCTGCTATTCAGTTTTCCAACTTTCCTGAAAAGTATGGTTTTTACTATCTACCCCAGGAAGATGCATTTTGTTGTCCAGAGGGCGCAAAATTCATTTACCAACGGCTGAACTGCAGCCAAACAACCGGAAAATACTTGCGGTGTTATCAGCTACAAGGCGATACTTGCAGACGTTGCAAGCGAAACGCTACTTGTTTCAAGCTGACAGGTGTTCGGCGCAGAATTCTTGGAAGCAGTTGCTATCCTGCTTTTTATAGAGGCCACCAACGCATTGGCAGCGACACTTATTGGCATATGATGCGTTTGCGCAAAATATGGGCAGAAGGATCGTTCTCTGTACTTAAACGAGAACATTGTCTTTCTAAGATCAGAAAAAGGGGCATTCCTGCCGTGACAGAAGAGTGCCTCTTATCTGCCATGGCGTTAAACCTAAAAAGGATGGTTAGGGCTATCCTTTTGACCTCTTGTACGCTGCAAATCCGAGCTAAAAGCATCCACTTTCAGCTCGGATTTCTTATTTGTCAACAGGTCCCTTATTGTACTTTATCTAGCAAAAATACACGACAGCCTGTGTTGCAATTCGAGAAATTGGTCATTTTTTTAACGGATGCTTGAGCCTGGGAAAAGAAATAGCACTGCCTGATTGCTTCAGACAGTGCTGTAGAGGACTTGGCGTTGTGGGTTGATGACGGCGGAGTCTCAGAAAGTTCTGGAATTGGAGTATCTGGTGATGGCGTGGCTGTCGGCATTGACTGTGAATCCAACACGGAAGGTGCCTGTGCCGATTTTCGATGAGTAGTCCATGAGGGCTGAGTAGATATCTGTGTTATATGCTACTGTGCTTGGTGCAGTCAAAGAACATACCCAAACCCAGTTATTCCCAGACTTTTTTTGGAGCCAGCAACTTGTGATTTTGATCGTGCTTTTTACCTCATAGGTTGAACAAGAGAAGGACACATCTTTTCTTGTGGACAGAAGAGCGGATGCAATATCAAACTCTGAATCTGCAAGCGGCATAACTTCCGATGCTACGCCTATATTTGTGATAACACAAGTGAGAAGAATCGCACATATCAACACTAATGTATTCTTTTTCATTCTTCTATTCCTCCAAAACAGTATGCAACAAAGAAATCATTTCCTCTTGGCTGAGTTTTCCCACAAGATTGGTTACACTCAGTTTCTCTTGCCAAACACATGTTGTACGATTTTCATTTTCGCCTACGTAAACACCAACACCATTAATAGTTATGTGAGTACCCTCTGCAGATTGTTCGAAAGAAAGATATGGCATTGTCCGCATTACAAAACAAGTATTGCATATAGCTTATAATACCAGTTTCCTTTGCTAAACTTTCATATCTAACTTTAATCTGGATATAATCTGGGAAAAACGTCAGTGTGCATCCTTTAGCAAACCATTCGTTATTCAATGAGGTGGGGACAGCAGGATCAAAGCCCAACAAGGACGCAAGCTGTGCAGTATCCTCAACATCATACACTTGCAGCCCCTGATGCTCAGCAATCGCAGTTTCAATCATTTGAGAGGTAATCTCATGCCCCTGCACAACATATTGCTGCCCATCGGGTGTGGAAGTACCTTCAAGCCAATGAAAATGCAACAAGCTCCCCAAGAATAGCAGCGTGAACGCTGCTGCCGCAGATATGCCGACCTTGCGCCAGACGTCAGAGAGCTGTCGATGTGCTTGAACTCGCTGACGGATGGCCTGCAAGTTACGCTCTTTGTCACTGCTGTATGTGATTGATCCGTGCGTATGCAGTTGAAGAAGGAGAGAATAACAGGCATCAAGCATGTCAGCATTGGCAGGATGCTCTATCTGACTGGTTTCTTCGTCAATAAGCTGCTGTAGCCTCCTTTCTGTTTCATCATAGGTAAGCTGACCAAAGTCAATGGCTTTGAGAATTTGGTCCACACAGGAAGATCGACCATCGCCAGACATTCACTGTACCTCCCTTCACATGATGACTGCATGACAGACGAGAATTAGACTGCCTAATGAAAAAAAGATTGCAAGACACAGAAGTGAACTGTTCCCCGACCAACAGACAAGAAAATAAGAGCCTGTCGCAGAATATCGAGGGATTACACGGCTTTGCTCCGGATTTCGTAGGGAGTAAGGCCGTTCTTCAAGTGAATGCGCTCAAAATTGTAAAAGTGGATGTACTGAGCAATCAGTTCTTCAACCTCAGCGCGAGTAGAATACCGAG
>OLPF01000519.1_pt1 | contig 40630 bp, 34 predicted proteins | sample 1673121 | NCBI WGS metagenome assembly OLPF01 (sample SAMEA3136756, study PRJEB25190) | human gut metagenome
CGGCGTGACCACCGGCCCCATGACCGTGCCCTTTATTCTGGCCTTTGGCGTGGGTCTTTCCAATATTCGAAGCGATAAAAACGCCGAAGCGGACAGCTTCGGTCTGGTGGCCCTATGCTCCATCGGGCCCATTCTGGCGGTGCTGCTGCTGGGCCTGTTCAGCGGAAATCAGGACGCCGTGGTGGAAATCAGCGCCGTTTCCTGCCGGGACACCGTGGAAATCGGCCGGATGTATCTGCGGGAAATCCCCACCTATCTCTGGGAAATGGCCGTGTCCATGGCCCCCATCGTCGTGATTTTCCTGGTTTTCCAATGGCTCAGCCTGCGCCTTTCAGGCAAAAATCTTTTGAAAATCTGCTTCGGTATTCTCTCCACCTACATAGGCCTGGTGCTGTTCCTTACCGGGGTCAACGTGGGCTTCTCCTCCCTGGGGGCGGTGCTGGGTGCCAGCCTGGCCCAGGGCTGGACTCGCTATCTGATGATCCCTCTGGCCATGCTGCTTGGCTGGTTCATCATTTCCGCCGAACCCGCCGTCTACGTGCTGGAAAAGCAGATTGAAGACGTCAGCGCCGGCGCCATTCCCGGCAAGGCCATCAAATACAGCCTTTCCGTGGCCATCGCCCTGGCCATGGGGCTTTCCATGCTGCGGGTACTCACGGGCATTTCCATCATGTGGTTTCTCATTCCCGGCTACACCCTGGCCATTCTGCTGTCCTTCCGGGTGCCGGATATTTACACGGCCATCGCCTTCGACTCCGGCGGCGTAGCCTCCGGCCCCATGACGGCCACCTTCATGCTGCAATTCTTCATCGGCGCCAGCACCACCCTGGGCGGCAACGCCCTGCGGGATGCGTTCGGCGTGGTGGCCATGGTGGCCATGATGCCCTTGATCTCCATCCAGGTCATGGGCGTGATCTACGGCCGGAAGAACGCGAAGACCGAAGAGCCCGCGGTCTATGGCGATTACGAAATCATCGAACTGTGGGAGGGGAACGAATGAACATCGTCTTGTCCATCATTTACCCCGCCGGCCTGAAAATTCTCACCGACATCCATCAGAACCTGCGCCTGCCCTTCACCATGGTGCTCCACGGCCGGGGCACCGCCACGGACCGGATGCTGGATCTGTTGGGCATCGAATCCCGGGAAAACCGCATCGTGCTCACCGTAGCCGATCCGCAGAAAACCCGGGAACTCATCGAAGAACAGCGGCGCGTACTCTACCTGGGCATGCCCGGCAACGGCCTGGTCATCGCCCTGCCCATCAAAAGTATCGGAGGTGGCAAAACCTTGGCCTATCTCAGCGGAGACGCATCCCCCAAATATACCCCCGAAGCGACCTATGATCACGAGCTGATTCTGGCCATCGCCAACGAAGGCTGCACCGACATGGTAATGGACGCCGCCCGGGCCGCGGGCGCTACCGGCGGCACCGTCATTCACGGCAAGGGCGTGGGTCAGGAAAACGCCAAAAAGTTTTTCAACGTCTCCATCGCCCAGGAAAAGGAAGTGGTCATGATCGTGGCCTATCGTCCCCAGAAGGCCGCCATTATGCAGTCCATTCTGAAGCTGGCCGGCCCGGATTCCAAGGCCGGAGCCATCGTCCTCTCCCTGCCTGTCAGCGAAATCGCCGGCCTGCGCAAGCAGGAGAACTGACCCGCCAACGCTTTCCCCTTTTCAAAAAGGGGAAATTTTTTTGCCGGAATCCGGTGCTCAGCCGGGAAGGCCTGAACGCCGTCTGGCGGCAATTGGATTGCTGTATCCGATAAACGACGCAAAACCCCCGCCGAAATCGACGGGGGTTTGTCATACAAACGAAGCTTACTTCGCGGCCTTGGCCTTCTCGCACAGGGCGGTGAACGCCTTGGGATCCTCGATGGCCAGCTCGGAGAGCACCTTGCGGTTGATCTCGATGCCGGCGACCTTCAGACCGTTGATCAGCTTGGAGTAGCTCATGTCGTTAATGCGGGCCGCGGCGTTGATACGGGCGATCCACAGGGAACGATAATTGCGCTTCTTCAGCTTGCGGCCGATGTATGCGTAGCGAAGGGAACGGCGAACCTGTTCGCTTGCTGCACGATACTGCTTGCCCTTTGCGCCAAAGTAACCCTTGGCCAGCTTCATCATCTTGCGACGCTTTTTCTGTGCGTTAACTGCACGCTTAATCCTTGCCATTCTTTCTTCGCCTCCTTACTTGTAGGGAATCAGCTTTTTCATGGTCTTGCCTTCGGTGTTGTTGAGGTACGCGGCCTTGCGCAGGTTACGGGTACGCTTGGTGGGCTTCTTCGTCAGGATGTGACGCTTGAAAGCCTGAGCGCGCTTCACCTTGCCGGACTTGGTCACACTAAAGCGCTTTGCGGCGCCCTTATGGGTTTTCTGTTTGGGCATGGGGATTTTCCTCCTTTCGCATGGTGCGCGGTTATTTCTCCTCGCGCGGTGCAATTATCATCGTCATGTTGCGGCCCTCAATCAGCGGGCGGCGCTCAATGATTCCGAACTCCTTGATCTTCTCCGCGAAATCGTCCATTACCTCCCGGCCGATTTCGGAATGGGTGATCTGCCTTCCGCGGAAGCGGATGGTGACCTTCACCTTATTGCCGCTTTGCAGGAACTTGACCGCGGCCTTGTACTTGACGTCCACGTCATGGTCTTCGATGGTGGCGGAGAGCCGCACTTCCTTAATCTCGATGACCTTCTGATTTTTGCGGATCTCGCGTTCCTTCTTGGACTGTTCAAATCTGTACTTGCCATAGTCCATCAGCTTGCACACCGGCGGCCTTGCGGTGGGCGCGATCTTGACCAGGTCAAGCTGCTTTTCCTCCGCCAGCTCCAGCGCCTGCCGAGTGGGCATGATGCCCAGCTGAGCGCCATCCTGACCCACAACGCGCACTTCGCGGTCGCGGATCTCCTCATTAATCATCAGATCGTTAATGCGGATACACCTCCAAATACTTTGTTCAGCACAAAAAATGAGCGGCACACGCAGCACCGCTCACCTGCGAACCCACTGAGGGCTCGTTTTTCAAAAACCGGCGCTGGCATTGCCGCGCGGTGAGAAGTGCTTGCTTCTGCTTTGCTTATCTATTATAGCACGCCGCGGCCCGTCTTGCAACCGGTTTTCTCAAATATTACAAATTTCCCGCCTATCTGGCGCCCCGCGCCCGGCCGATCAGGGTAAACAGCCCGAAGGCGAGCACGTTTACTCCCACCACCGCCGCTCCCGTGGGCAGGGAATACACGCAGGAAAGCATCAGCCCCACCAGGAAGCAGACCGTGGAAACCACCGCCGCGCAGACCACCACCTGCCGGAACCGGGAAAACACCCGCATGGCCGTCAGCGCCGGAAAGATGATCAGGCTGGAGATCAGCATGGTGCCCATTACCCGCATGCCCAGTACGATGGTCACGGCGGTGAGCAGGGCCAGGAGCATGTTGCAGGCCTCCGCCTGTCCACCCGTGGCGCGGGCGAAGGTTTCGTCAAAGGTGACGGCAAAGATGCGGCGGTAAAACAGCACAAACAGCATAAGCACCGCCGCCGCCAGCACGACGCTCAGGGTTACGTCCTCCCCGCTCATGGCCAGCATGCTGCCAAACAGGTAGTTGTTGACATCGCTGGTCATACCGGTGCTCAAGGACAGAACGATCACGCCCACGGCCAGCGCGCCGGTAGAGATCATGGCGATGGCCGCATCCCCCTTGAGCCTGCCGGTGCTGCTCAGACGCAGCAGCAGAAAGGCCGCCGCGACCACCACCGGGATGGTCACCGCCATGGGGGCCATGCCCAGGGCCGTGGCGACCGCCAGCGCGCCAAAGCCCACGTGGCTCAAGCCGTCGCCAATCATCGAATAGCGCTTGAGCACCAGGCTTACGCCCAGCAGCGCCGCGCACAGCGATACCAGCAAGCCCACAATGAGGGCCCGAACCATAAATTGATAGCTGAACATGGTGGAAAGCATCTCAATCACGCGACTCACCTCCCGCAAAGGACATGCCAAGGGGGGAGAGGCGGTACGCATCCGGCGTGCCCAGGAAGGTCGCGCCGTGGGCCATGTGCAGGATGCGGTCCGCATAGCGGAGCGCAGCGTCCACATCATGGGAGATCATCACGACGGTGAGCCCACGGTCGCGGTGCAGCATGGCGATTACCTCATATAACTCGCGTGTGACCACCGGATCAAGACCCGCCACGGGTTCGTCCAGCAGCAGCAGGCTGCGCGTGGCACACAGCGCGCGCGCCAGCAGGGCACGCTGTTGCTGTCCGCCGCTCAGGCGCATGAAGCTGCGGTCCCGAATGTCCGCAATGTCCATCAGCGCCATGTTTTCCTGGGCGGTTTGACGCATGGCGCGGGTCAAAAAGGGCCCGCGTCCCCGGCAGCCGCTGGTGACAACCTCCCACACGGAGGCGGGAAAGTCATTTTGTACGTCGGTGCGCTGCGGCAAATAGCCGATTTCGGTGCGCCTGAGGCCGTCGCCATAGCGAACGCAGCCCCTCACAGGCGTTATCAGCCCCAGCAGCCCCTTGACCAGCGTGCTCTTGCCCGACCCGTTTTCCCCCACGATGCACAGGTACTCGCCCCGCTCCACCGTCAGGTCCAGCGCATCCACAACCACACGGCCCTCATAGGCAAAGGCCGCCTTTTCACAGGTAATCAGCGCCATCAGTCAAGCGCCTTCTTCAGCGCCGCCACGTTGTTCCACATCAGGGACAGATAGGTGGCGCCAGCATCCAGCTCCTCAGCCGACACGTTATGGCAGCTGTGGAACAGAAGCTCTTTCGCCCCGGTTTCCTCGGCCAGAACGTCGGCAGTCTTGCGGCTGGAAAACTCGATATAGAAGATCACAGGGATCTGCTCGGCCCGTATGGTGTCCACCAGGGAGATCACCGTGCGCACGCTGGGCTCGCTGTCCTCGCTGCAGCCGGGAAAGGCCGCGTCATAGCGCAGGTGGTAATCGTGCGCAAAGTAGCGGAAGGGGAAACGGTCGCCAAAGACGATCAGGTCGCGCTTGCCATTGGCCACCGTTTCTTCAAAAGCCGCATCTAGCTCCTTGAGGTCGGCCAGATAGGTGGAAAGCGCACCTTCATATGCCTGCGTGTTCTGGGGAGCAATGTCGCACAATGTGGCGCACAGCTGCTGGACGATCAGCATCGCGTTTTTGGGCGAGGTCCAAACGTGTTCGTCCATTTCGGCCTCTTCTTGGCCATGCTCGTGCGCTTCCTGCTCCATACTGGCGGAGGTTTCCTCAGCCAACAGGGTCACGCAGTCCGTCAGGCGGAAGGTGCGGGGCGCATTTTCTCCCATAGAGGCGAGGATCTCTTCCACCCAGTGGTCACTCTCACCCCCGGCATAAAGAAAAAGATCCGCCTGCTGAATATCGATGATGTCCCTGGGCGAAGGCTCATAACTGTGGCTTTCGCTTCCGGGGGGCAGAAGCAGGCGCACCTGCGCCGTATCGCCAGCCAGCTGGCGGGCAAAGTCATAGGCAGGGAAGATCGTGCACACGATGGACAGCGGTGCTTCCGAGGCAAGGGCGGACGGGGCGCAGGCTGCGCAGAGCAGCGTTGCGCAGCAAAGGAACATAAACAGTCGGTGGATGGATTTCATAGAGCTCCTCATTTCGCATGTTTTTTCCGGCAGGCTTCGCATAAGCCGTAGAGGACGGTCTGGCTTTCATCCAGGGTGAAACCGTGGTGCTGGCCAAGGTGACGGGCAAAAGCCTCCACCTCGTCGCAGTGCAGGTGCGCCAGGGCTCCACAGTCCACGCAGCGGATGTGCAAATGGCTTTGTGTGCAGGGGCTGTGCTGATAGCGGGCGGCTTCCCCGCTTTCGTGAGGGGCATAGCGCCTTAGCCGCCCTGTCTGGCACAGCCGGGAAATGGCGCGGTACACGGTGGTTTTGCTTACATCTGAACCGGCTTTGAAAAGGGCTTGATAGGCTTCCTCGGCAGTGAGGCAATCTTCCGGCCGGGAGGCAAACAGCGCGCACACGGCCTCCTGCTGCCGGGTTTGATAGGTGCCGCGCTGAGGCATACGGGCTGCCTCCTTTCCAACGGAACTGAAAATGAAATTCATTTTCGAATTGGAAGTATACCCCGGTTTTCTTCGACTGTCAAGAGTCACAATGGATTTTTCCGGGCGCTTTCTTTGCCGAAAAAAAGGTCCCGATTGCCATGCGCCGGTCAACTATGCTATACTACGCAAGGAGGACCGGTCGTCCGCCTACTTTTGGGGAACAGGAGCATCTTATGAACAGGAAACCGAATGCGGAGAGACTGCTGAGCTTTCTGTTTTTGCTGATCACGCTGGGCGTGGTGCTGTACATAGGTTTCAGCGGCAATGATTTGGAGGCGCTGGGGCAAGCGCTTCGTACCATGAGCCCCGCCTATCTGTTTTTGTGCCTGCTCAGCTGGATGCTCTATGTTCTGACCGACGCGCTTGCCATCCATCATTTTCTGCGTATGCAGGGATGTCCCATCCGGCTGTGGCAGAGTCTGCGCGCCGCCATGACGGGCATTTACTACAGCAACGTCACCCCGGGCGCCACAGGGGGCCAGCCGATGGAGATGTACTGCCTTCACAAGTACGGCGTCAGCATCGGGGTAAGCGGTTCGGGCATGGCAGTCAAGTTTATCGTGTTTCAGGTGGTGCTGCTGGTGACGGGCGCGGTGCTGTGGATAGCGCATGGCGGCTTTGTGGACGCTCATACGCAAGGCAGCAAGTGGTTCATCCTGATGGGATATGTGGTCAATTTCTTTTCCGTCGGAATGGTGGCGCTGATGGCCATCAGCCAGCGGGCGGTGCGTTGGGTGATTGAAAAATGCATCCGGCTTGGCGTGCGTGTGCGCCTGTGCAAGGACCCTGACGCCTCGCGCAGGAAATGGGAGAACCACTGCCAAAGCTTCTTGAGCAGCGTGCATCTGGTTATTCGCCATCCCAAGGACGTGATCATACAGTGCCTGATTGCGCTGGGACAGCTGATGTCGCTAATGCTGGTGATCATTGCCATCTATCAGGCATTCGGGCTTTCAGGCATATCGGTGGGGGAGCTGCTCGCCATGGGCGTGCTGCTCTATATTGGGGCAAGCTATACGCCGCTGCCCGGCGCCAGCGGCGCACAGGAAGGCGGCTTTGCGGTGCTGTTCCGCGGGATTTTTCCGGATGCGCAGCTGTTTGTGGCACTGCTGATCTGGCGGTTTTCTACTTATTATCTGAGCATACTGGCGGGCGCGGCCCTGACCGTGGCGGAAAACCTCGGAGCGCTGCGCAAAAGACGCACGCAAGAAAAGCGGGAGGGTGTTTCCAACGAATAGGGCTGTTGAGGAAAGGCTGTTTTCTGACCGGGACCTGCGCAGGCTGATTATTCCGCTGGTGATAGAGCAGTTCCTTGCGCTGTTTATCGGCATGGCGGACACCGTAATGGTCAGCACTGTATCCGAAAGTGCAGTCAGTGCAATTTCGCTGGTGGACAGCATCAACGTGCTGCTTACCCAGCTCTTTTCGGCCATGGCTACGGGAGGCGCCGTGGTGGCCGCGCAATACCTGGGCAGGAGGGACAACGCCAGCGCCTGCGGTGCGGCCAAGCAGCTGATGTATGTGGCGACCGCGTTGGCAACGGTGCTGGGCATGCTGGCCATCGTCTTTGCCGATCCATTGCTCAGGCTGTGTTTTGGCGCGCTGCCTGAGGATACGCTCGCATACTGCCGCACCTATTTGTACCTCTCGGCGGTGAGTTATCCGGCGCTTGCGCTTTATAACGGCGGAGCGGCGCTGCTGCGTGCCATGAACAACAGCAAGGCCAGCATGTATACCTCGCTGATGATGAACATCTTTAACGTCGGCGGAAACGCCCTGCTCATCTATGGCCTGAACATGGAGGTCGCGGGTGCGGGTACGGCCTCGCTTCTGGCGCGTATGCTGGGGGCGGGCATCATGGTATGGCTGCTGCTCAACCGCTCGGCCCCCATCCACCTGATTCGCCCCATGCACCCCGAACCCGATGGACCCATGATCCGCCGTATCTTCAGCCAGGGGATTCCCAACGGGCTGGAAAACAGCATGTTTCAAATCGGTAAGCTCATGGTGGCAGGTATTGTGAGCATGTTCGGCGTGTCCATCATCGCGGCCAACGCCATTTCCAACAACATCTCCTCCCTGTGCAACCTTCCGGGCACCGCCGTCGGCCTGGCTATTGTGACGGTGGTGGGGCAGTGTGTGGGCGCGGGCGATGTGCGCCAGGCGCGTTATTATGCCAACAAGCTGATTTTGCTGGTGTATGGCTTTACCATCGCGGTGGATATCGCTTTGTTCATCTTTGCCCGTCCCCTGGCGGGGATTTTCAACCTGAGCCCCGAAGCGCTGGATGCTTCCGAGGAGGTGCTGCGCTGGTATGCGGTGGCGGCCGCTCTCTTCTGGCCGGCCAGCTTTACGGTGCCTAATGCACTTCGCGCCGCGGGAGACGCGCGCTTTACCATGGGCGTATCGGTCTTTTGCATGTGGGTGTTCCGCATCGGCGCGAGCTATCTGCTGGTATATTCGTTTGATATGGGCCTGCTGGGCATCTGGGTGGCCATGTTCATCGACTGGGTGGTACGCGCCGCGTTTTTTGTGACGCGCTATCTCGGTTCCAAGTGGCTGACCAAGCGGGTGGTATGAGCATCCGGCGGCAGCTTGTCCTTGGCATAGGAAGGGAGGCGCATCGTCGCCACTCCCGCCGGCATGTGCTCCGGCAGGTGCAGCTTTTCATCAGCCCCTTTTTACCGGCGGTTTGCAGGAATGCTGCCGCCGGTTTTTTTGGGGCAACGGGCAGCCGTCATAAAACTGATACAATTTGGACGTTTCCAACCCCGTGCGTTTATGGTATACTAACCAGAGTTCCTGCCCGTTTCCCCTTTGAGCGGGCAGGCGGCTGCGTGTCATTCTCTACACAGGAAAGGAGGCCGATCCCTCACATGCAGTACAACACGCCGCAGCAGGAGCGCCGTCCCACGCGAATGGACCCCGCCACGCCCACCGTGCCGAGGCCGCACAAGGACTACACGCCCAAAAAGCGCAAAAGCCAGCTGCAAAAGGTGCTGCCGCTGCTGCTATTGTTTTCGGCGCTGCTGATTGTGATCTATCTCATCAGCCCCAAAGAGGCTGGCAGGCGGGTCGGGGGAAGCCGCTTTGACGGCCTGGTTATCAGCGAGGTGATGGCCGCCAACAACAGCGCCGTACCGGATGAAAACGGCGAGTTCAGCGACTGGCTGGAGCTGTACAACGGCACCGGCGCGGACCTGGACATGGAAGGCGTGATGATTACCAACCGCACCGACCGCATCACCTTCCCATTTCCCAGCTATACGCTCAAGGCAGGGGAACGGGTGATTGTGTTTGCCAGCGACAGTTATCAGCTGGACCCGTCCAAGCCGTTCCATGGCAAGTTCAAAATCTCCTCGGCGGGGGATCATCTCTACCTCTATGACCCTGACATGTACCTCATCGACGAGCTGGCCACGCCTACGCTGACGGCGGATACCAGCTACGCCCTCACCGGCATCGATGAGGACGGCGTGCGTCATTACGAAACCACCACCTACTACAGTCCCGGATACGAGAACACGGAGGAAGGCTTTGTCGAGTACCGCTCGGCCAATTCCGTGGAGAGCGGCGCGCTGGTCATCAACGAGGTATGTCCCGATCCCAAGGTGGGTATTCCCGACGAGGACGGCGAGATTGTGGACTGGGTGGAGCTGAAGAACAACACCGACAGCCCCATCTCTCTGACCGGATATTACCTGAGCGACAAGGAAAACAAGCCCACCAAGTGGCGTTTCCCGGACGGTGCGACCATACCGGCGAACGGCTACTATCTGGTGTACTGCTCCGGCAAGGACAAGCTGCAGCAAAACGGCGTACCCCATACCAACTTCTCCATCTCCGCCGAGCGTGAGAGCGTCGTGCTCAGCGACAGCTACGGCCGTCTGGTGGACCGCGTCAGCATTGAAAACGTGCCGGAGGACTATTCCTACGGACGCAGCGACACGGGAGAATGGAAGCTGTTTGAGCTCAGCACGCCCGGCCAGCCCAACAACGCACAGGGACAGGCGCGCAGCGACGAGATGATGCGCGCCTACAATCCCACCGGCGTCATCATCAGCGAGGTCATGGCCTCCAACGATACCATCGGCCTGGGCCCTACTGCGGCCACTACCGATTATGTGGAGCTTTATAACACATCTGATCAGACCGTAGACCTCAGCGGCTACGGTCTGAGCGACAGCATCGGCCGCCCGCGCAAATGGCAGTTCCCGCAGGGGGCTGCCATTGCGCCGGGGGAGTATAAGATCATCTATCTGGACGGACAGTCGGAACTGACCACCGTGACCGATTTTCACACCAATTTTTCTATCGCGCGCGCAGGCGGCGAAACCATCTGCTTTTGTGACCCTACGGGCCGCGTTTTGGACCGAATTCCTCTCAGCCTGATTCCTACCGACCACAGCTACGGCCGCACCCTTGGCCTTAGCGGCTTTTATTACTACGACGTTCCCACGCCCGGCGCGGAAAATGGCACGGGGTACTATGGCTATGCCCAAAACCCCACGCTGTCTCTGCCCGGCGGCGAATATAAAGGCGAAATCGAAGTGACCATCAATGTGCCGGAGGGCACCGTGGTCTATTACACCCTGGATTCCTCCATTCCCACGGAGGAAACCGGCATCCGATACGAAGGCGAGACGTTCACCTTTAACAAGGTGACGGTGCTGCGCGCCCGCGCCTTCGACCCCAGCGGAACGCTGCAGCCCAGCGAAACCGCGACCGCCACCTACCTGATGAACCTCTATCACGCCTTCCCTATCGTCAGCCTGGTCACCGACCCGGATGAGCTGTGGAACGAGGAGGACGGCATGCTGGCCATTGGCGGCGAGCTGTACAAGGAGCCGGGCAAGCTGCCCTTCAAGCTCACCACCGGGGAATATCCGCTCTACCGCACGGTCGGCAAGGAGGCGCGTCCCGGGCATGTGGAGTTCTATGACAAGGAGGGAAATACCCTCATCGATCAGGACTGCGAGTTCGGCCTTCAGGGCCAGTACAGTCTGGATATGCCGCAAAAGACCTTTAAGGTGCGCGCCAAGGCCAAATACGGCAACAAGTACTTTGACGCCAAGCTTTTTGAGGACCTGCCCTTCACCCAGTACAAGAGCTTCGTGCTGCGCATGGGCGGCAACGACAGCGTATGGACGCGCTTCAATGACGCGTTCCAGAGCCAGCTCATCAAACGCTTCAACGAAGTCAGCGACAATCCCAGCGACGTGCTTTATCAGGAATGGAGGCCCGTGGTGGTCTATTTGAACGGCGTGTACTGGGGCCACTATAACATGCGTGAGCGCGTGGATCGCTTCTTCGTAGCCCAGCACGAGGGCCTCTCGCTGGAAGAAGCCGACAACATGGATATTCTGGAGGCCAGCTGGACTGTCAATTATGGAAGCAATGAAGAATACCGTGCGATGATTAAAAAGGTGGAAGCTTCCTCTCCCGGTACCAATGAGGAGGACCTGCAGTACATCCTTGACAACATTGACGTGGACAACTACTTCGACTATATGGCCTTTGAAATGTTCTTCGGCAACTCCGATCCCGGCAACATCCGTTTCTACAAACTGGATGGAGAGGGGCAGAAGTGGAAGTGGATTTTTTACGACGCAGACTATGGGCTGTTCCGTTCCGGTTTTGACAGTCCCACCAGCTATCTTAAGGAGTCGGGAGCGGGCCAGCAGAACATCAACAACACACTCATCCGCAAGCTGCTGGAAAACGAGGAGATGCTCCACAAGTTCCTCACTCGTCTGGGGGAGATCTATCAGGTGTTTACGACCGACTTTATGACCGAGCTCTTTAACGAAATGGCCGCAACCCTGGAACCGGAAATGGCGTTGCACTTTGCGCGCTGGGCAGAAGAAAACGACAAGAATATCAACATGGATTCGCCCACCACGCCGGAGGGCGCAATGCGGTACTGGAACACCCGCCTGGACTACACGCGCAACGTGCTGAAAAAGCGCCCGACCTATTTCTATGAAATGGTGCAGGAAAAATGGGAGCTTAGCGATGATCAGATGCTGATCTACTTTGGTCCCAAGCCGGAGCTGCCCCCGGACGCCACCGTGACGGAAGGTGTCAAGTGGGGTTGATCCCCGCCGGTTGACAAAGGCCCTGCCGTCAGGTATTCTATAGGCTCAAGCCACGAAGGAGGTTACCCGCCCATGACATCCACCGCCCTTTCCCTTGCCACCAGCGCCAGCTCCATCGTTGAGGCCACGGGCCTGGCCGCGCAATTCAAATCCATTGTGCCCAGCGACCTGTTTATCGCGCTGGGGCTGGGATTTCTGATCGGCATCGTCATTGCCGTCGTCTACCGGAAAACGTATCGCGGCGTGCTCTACAGCCCGTCGTTTACGCTGACGCTGATCATGCTCACCCTGATCACCACGCCCGTGGTTATGTGCATTAAAAACGACATTGCGCTTTCGATGGGCATGGTGGGCGCACTGAGCATCGTGCGTTTCCGTACCGCCGTCAAGGACCCGCTGGACACGGCGTATATGTTCTGGGCGCTGACCATGGGCATTCTGCTGGGCGCCGGGCTGTACCTGATCGCCGTGATCGTGGTGCTGTGCATCGCCATTCTGATGTTCGTCATTTCCTTTGCCAAGCTGACCACGCCCAATGCCTATCTGTTGGTGGTGCATTATGACGAGTTCTGCGAGGCCGCGATTCAGAGCGAATTGAACCGCAGCGTGCGCAGCAGCAAGCTGCGCTCCAAGACCCTCACCCGTGCGGGCGCCGAGATGACCTACGAGGTCCGTATCAGCGAACGCAGCGAGGTCGTCACCCGCATGCTGGACATCGAGGGCGTGCATGACGCCACGCTGGTCGCCTGCCAGAGCGAGGTCGGCGCGTAAAGGAGGAAAACGCCATGGCGATTTCCGTACCCCTTCGGCATGAGCTGAAGTTCTTCATATCGCCGCTGGAATACCAGGTGCTCAGCCGAGCGCTGGACCGGGTGCTCTGGCGCGATCGGAACGGCGATGAGAACAACGAATACCACATTCGCTCGCTCTACTTCGACACCCGCTTCAATGATGCGCTGCTGGACAAGATCAACGGCGTCAAGGATCGTGACAAATTCCGCATCCGCATCTATAATTTTTCGGACAAGCTCATCCGCATGGAATGCAAAACCAAGGTGGGGCAGCTGATTTCCAAACGTTCCATCGCCATCCCCAAGCTCCTGGCCGAGCAGCTGATCGCTGCCGATCCCACGGGCCTGGAACGCACGCGAAGCGGCCTTTTACGCGACGTATACCGCGAGATGGCCATCAACGGCCTGCATCCCGTTGTGATCGTGGACTACGTGCGCGAGGCCTATGTGCATCCTGCCGAGGAGGTGCGCATCACCTTTGACAAGCAGCTGCATACGGGCCTTGGTTCCATCGACCTGTTCAACCCCTATGTGCCCACCCTTCCCACCTTCGATCATGACGAGATGATTCTGGAGGTCAAATTCAACCGCGTGATGCCGCCCTACATCCGGGACCTGCTCTGCACCTGCGTAAAAAGTGCACAGAACAGCGCCATTTCCAAGTACGTCTGGTGCAGGCGCTTTGAAAACTTTGAATAACAAACAACCGGCGTGATTTTCAAAACCACGCCGGTTGTTTCTGTTGCATTAAACAGCTGTGCGTCTGTCACGCACGCGCAGACAGCGGTTGACATGCTCGCTTAGAATCAGCAGCACAATAGCCAGCCCAAGCACATAGGCCGGAAGGAACCCCATGCCCAGAAGATGTGTCAGCGCGCCGGCCAATGGAGGCATGAGCGTGCTGCCCAGATAGGCAAAGGCCATCTGAATGCCCATCACGCTCTGGCTGGCCTGCGGCCCAAAGAGGACTGGCGTGCGGTGCAGCATGGAGGGATAAACGGGCGCAAATCCAAGGCCGACCAGCAGACAGGCAGCCGGCAGCAGGCCATTCAGGGGCGCAAGCAGCATTGCGATGCCTGCGATGGAACAGAGAGTGCCGCTTCGTACCAGCTGCTCCGGACGCATCCGCACAGAAAGAAATCCCGCCAGCATGCGCCCCAGCGTGATGCCCAGGAAGAACAGCGAGACCCAGGAGGCCGCCCTGTCCGCCGGAATGCCGCGTGCGCCGACGAGATAGCTGGCACACCACAGGTTCATCACACTTTCCGCACCGCAGTAGGCCAACAGCGATACCAATACCGGCCCTGCAAGCGGCAGCCTGAGCACTTCACGCAGCTTCATTGGCCGGACACCGGGCGCCTCGCTCTGGTGATCCGTACCGCCTTCCACCTTGCGCCATAGCGGAAGCGAGGCAAACATCACAGCAGCCAGCACGCATTGTGCCGCCGCCATCGCCAGATACCCGCCCCGCCACTGACCCGTCAGCCGCAGCAGCAGACCGATCACAGCCGGGCCCAGAGTGGCGCCCAGGCCCCAGAAGCAGTGAAGCCAGTTCATGTGGCGCGCCTGGTAATGCAGGGCCACAAAGTTGTTGAGCGCCGCGTCTACGGCTCCTCCACCCAGCCCCAGCGGCACACATAAAAGCAGCGTAAGGAAGAACGAGCAGCTAAGCGCCATGCCCAGCATGGCGGCGGCGGTCATCAGCACACTGACGGCGGTGACGCGTGCCGTGCCAAAGCGCGCGATCATCCGCGCGCTGAACAGGCCACTGAGCACCGTACCGGCGCATACCACCGCGCCGAGCACGCCCGCCAAAGAAAGATCCGCTCCCAGATCGGCATGCATGGCAGGCCAGACCGACCCCAGCAACGAGTCCGGAAGCCCCAGGCTGATGAAAGCCACATAGATCAGAACCAGCAGCGCTGTCAAACCGAATTCATCCTTTCCGGAAGCATTCAAAGGCCGGCGGAGGTTCCGCCGGCATGCATGGTGATCTGAACAGCGGGAACGGCTATTCGAGAGGAGAACCCGCTTGTTTGCGACAGGGCAGAGGGGGATTCTGGCGGACAGAATCAGCTCCGGAAAACGCCGGAGCCTGTTTGTTTATTACGCATACCGCCGCACGATCTCCTCCAGGGAGGCCAGGCCGTTATGGAAGCCGTTGCCGTTGTCCATCACCACATCGGCCGCGCTTTTGTAGATGGGCATGCGCTCGTTATAGATGCGCTCGATTTCCTCACGGCCTTTTTGGGCCAGAAAGGGACGCTTTTCGGCGCGGATGTCCAGCATGATGTCGTCGATGGGACGGTCGATGAGCACAATCAGGCCATGATTGCGCATCAGGCGGCGGTTCTCCTCGCGCAGGCACACCCCGCCGCCGGTGGAGATGATGCCCGGCGTGGCATTGACAAGCTGCTGCAAAAGGCGCGTTTCTCCGTCGCGGAAGGCCTGCTCGCCAAAGGTGGTGTAGAGCTGGGCGGTATTCATGCCCGTGGCTTCGGTCAGATAAACGTCCGTATCCAGATAGGGGATCTGCAGCTTTTGGGCCACACGGCGCCCCAGGGCGCTTTTTCCGCTGCCGGGCATACCCACCAAAAAGATATGACGTTCCATCCTACAGTCCTCCTTTGTGCCTTTAGGCGCTTAGCGTGATTCCAGCTTCTGCGGTTCCTGCTTGTGCGATAGCTGGAGCGTGAAGCGGAAGGCCGCCCCGCTCTCCAGCGGCAGCACCTCAATGGTCTGACGGTGCATTTCCATGATCTGTTTACAAATGCTCAGCCCCAGTCCCGTTCCCTTTCCGGAAGTATGGGCTTTGTCCGCTTTGTAAAAACGCTCAAACAGGTGCTCGCGATCCTCCGGCGCGATGGGTTCTCCATCGTTCTGGATCACGACGGCTACCGTACTATCATGCAACAAGGATGTGCGGATTGTCAAGTTCCCTTTCTCAAAGATGAACTTGAGGGCATTATCCACAATGTTGTGCACGACCTGCGAAATACGGTCGCTGTCGGCATGTACCAGGCAGGGCTCGGTACAAAAGTCAATCTGCACATTGAGGGATTTTTCCTCAATATCGTTCATCCGGCCGATGAGCACGCGGCGGATGAGTTCGTTGAGGTCAAAGTCGCTCCAGGTCAGCTTGTCCACGCCCTTGTCCATGCGGCTCAGCTGCAAAAGGTCCGCAATGAGTCGCTTCATGCGGTTTGTCTCGTCAAAGACGATTTGCAGATAGCGCGGATATTCTTCCTGCGGGATGGTGCCGTCCAGCATGCCCTCTACAAAACCGTGGATGCTGGTCACCGGCGATCGCAGCTCGTGGCTGACGTTGGCCACAAATTCCCTGCGGCTTTCCTCCACCTGCTCCAGCTTCTCGGCCATCACGTTAAAGGCCCCGGCCAGCTGGCGCACCTCATTGACGCCTGTGACCTGGGCGCGGGCGTTGAGGCGGCCGCGGCTCATTTCCTCGGCGGCGCCGGTGATGACGGTGAGGGGCTTTACGATGCCGCGGGCATAAAATGCCGTGCCGATAATCGCGGCAAGCGCGGCAAAGGCGAAACCGATGCCGATTTGCAGCAAGAGTCCGTGGTATTCCGCCTCGATGATTTGCGAGCTGGTGTGGATGAACACCGCGCCAAGCACCGTATCATCCTGAATCCAGGGCACAGCCACTGTAAAGACGGGCCCCTGCGAATCGTGGGTGATCTGCGTCTGTACTTCACGGCCGCTGAGCACCTCGATCAGCGCAGCGGACATATCCTCCGCATCCAGCGTTTGCAGAGCGTCCACACTGCCCTCGATGGCGGACTGCATGTTGTCCATCACGCGGCCGTTGCGATCCACGATAAGGATGTAGGCGCCATAATCCTCGTATACGGTGCGCGCCTTCCATTGCAGGTAGGCCATGGTGGAGGACTGGATGTTGAGATAATCCGCGATGGTGCTGTCGTCGATCCGGCTGGCCAGAAAGGCGATTTCGCGCGCCTGCATCAGAAGGCCTTCCATGCGGCTGTCGATCATGGCCGAGCGGATAGAAAACAGGGAAAATGCGCCGCTGATGAGCACCACCAGCAAAATGACGCACATGAACAGCGCCAGCAGGCGGTCAAACATGGTTTGAAACATGGGGTCATCCTCTCCGGGAAAGCATCAGTTGGCCTTGTACTCGAATTTGTAGCCCACGCGCCATACGGTGTGGATTTCCCAGCCATATTTTTCGCAACCCGGCAACTTTTCGCGCAGCCGCTTGATGTGTACGTCCACGGTGCGGCTGTCGCCGAAAAAGTCAAATCCCCACACGCGCTCCAACAGCTGCTCTCGGGTAAAGACCATATTGGGGTGAGAGGCCAGGTAAAACAGCACTTCCAGCTCCTTGGGCGGCATCTCCAGCTCGTGGCCTTCGTATGTCACCTCGTAGCGCGCGAGGCTTACCGTCAGCCCCGGATAGCGAAGCGTATCATCCGCGTCCCCGGAGGCGGGGGCGCTTTCAGCAGGGGCGCGGCGCAGCACGGCCTTGACGCGCGCCACCAGCTCCTTGGTCTCAAAGGGCTTGGTCACATAATCATCCGCGCCCAATTCCAGCCCCAGCACCTTGTCGAAGGTTTCGTCGCGCGCAGTGAGCATGATGACGGGCACCTTGCTGGTCTTGCGGATCTCCTTGAGCACCTGCAGGCCGTCCATGCCGGGCAGCATCACGTCCAGCAGGACCAGAGCCGGCGATTCGCGCCGGAAAGCCTCCAGCGCCTCGTCTCCGCGGGCGGATTCGGTTACGTCAAAGCCTTCCTTTTCCAGATAGAGCCTCACCAGGTGGCTGATGTTGGGGTCGTCGTCCACCAGCAGGATGCGTTGCTTTTCGGACATCGGTTGTAACCCACCTTTCGCGTTATTTCAGGGTCACGACGGTCACGCCCTGCTCGCCTTCGCCATACATGCCGTCGCGGTATTTCTTTACGTTCATGTGCGTGCGCAAATGGCGCTGGATGCCGGCGCGCAGCACGCCCGTGCCCTTGCCATGGATGATGCTGACCTCGTTGAGCCCGGCCAGCGTCGCGTCCGCCAGGTAGATGTCCACGGCGGCAATGGCCTCATCCAGGGTCATACCCCGTACATCCACCTCCATGGGCACAGCGGGTTTGGCGGCGGATACCCGGTTTATGACCCGGCTCTGCTTGGGCTTGTCCGGCTCTACCAGCCGCAGCTGGCTGATATGCGCCTTCATCTTGATGATGCCGGCCTGAATCTGCACTTCGCCGTTTCGGTCGGCGGGGGAAAGCACCGTGCCCTTCGTGCCCAGGTGCACAATTTCCACGGTATCGCCGGGACGCACGCTCTTGGGCGGGGTGAAGTTGACGGAGCTCTTTTCGCTCAGGCCCTCGCTAAGGGCGTCGATGCCGTCCTCCATGCGCTTCTTGAGGCGCTGCACCTCATGCTCCGGAGTCTGGGCCTGCTTTTTCATGGCCTTGAGCTCGCGGATGATGCCGTCGGCCTCGCGCCGGGCGTTTTCCAGCACGCGGCGGGCCTCGTCCTTGGCCTTTTTGAGGCTCTTGTCACGGCTTTGCTCGATCTCACGGCGCAGGCGCTCGGCCTCGTCGCGCAGCTTCACCGTCTCCCGCCGGGTTTCCTCGGCGATTTCCCGCTCGCGTTCGGCGATCTGGCGATGATATTCCGCGTTCGCGATCACGTCCTCGAAACGGATATCCTCTTTGGAAAGCAGCTCCTTGGCCCCGTCGATCAGCCGTTCGGGCAGGCCGAGCTTTCGGGAGATGTCAAAGGCGTTGCTCTTGCCCGGAATGCCGATGGACAGGCGATAGGTGGGCCGGAGGGATTCGACGTCAAATTCCACGCTTGCGTTCTCCACGCCGGGGGTGCTCAGGGCAAAGGCCTTAAGCTCGCTGTAGTGGGTGGTGGCCATGGTGCGCACCTTGCGCTCCAGCAGGCTGGAAAGGATGCTCTGCGCAAGCGCCGCGCCCTCCGTGGGATCGGTGCCCGCGCCCAGCTCGTCAAAGAGCACCAGGTCGTTGTCCTGAACGCAGGAGATGATCTCCACGATGTTGGTCATATGGGAGGAAAAGGTGCTCAATGACTGCTCAATGCTCTGCTCGTCGCCGATGTCGGCATACACCCGGCCAAAGACGCTCAATTCCGTGCCCAGCTCCGCAGGCACGTGCAGGCCGCTTTGCGCCATGAGGGTGAACAGGCCCACCGTCTTGAGGGTGACCGTCTTGCCGCCGGTGTTGGGGCCGGTGATGATGAGCGTGGTAAATTCATCGCCCAGCCACAGATCGCTGGGCACCACCTTGTCCGGATCAATAAGAGGATGACGGCCGCGCACGATCTTGAGGTAGCCGCGCGTGTTCATCTTGGGCAGGTTGGCGCGCATCTCCCGTGCCAGAAGCCCCTTGGCGAAGGCAAAGTCCAGATGCGTCAGCAGCTCGATATTGGTGAAGATGCTGTCCGCATGGGGGGCGATCTGATCGGACAGGGCCTGTAAAATGCGGGCAATCTCCTGCTGCTCGCGCGCGTGCAGCTGCTTGAGGTCGTTGCCCAGCTCCACCACAAACATTGGCTCAATGAACAGCGTCGCTCCTGTGGCGCTCTGGTCATGCACCAGACCCGGCACGTTGGCGCGGCATTCGGCCTTCACGGGAACGCAGTAGCGGTCGCCCCGCATGGTGATGATGCTGTCCTGCAGATACTTGGAAAAGCTGGAGGAGCGGATCATCTGGCTGAGACGGTCGCGCATGCGCTCGTTGGCGCTGCGGATCTGACGGCGGATCTGATGGAGCTCCGCCGAGGCGCGGTCCGCGATTTCCTCCTCGCTGATGATGGCTGCGGAGATATCGTTTTCGATGCCGTCCAGCGCCGTCAGGCGGGTGGCCAGGCCGGTCAGAATGGGCGTATCCTCGCGGTCACGTACCAGCGCGGACCGGGCTGCGCGCGTGGCGCGCAGGCAGGCGGCCACGTCCAGCAGCGCGCGCTGGCTGAGGCATGCGCCCTTCTGGGCCAGCGTCACCTGCTCGCGCACGTCGGGAAAGGCCACCAGCGGCTGTCCGCCCAAATAGCTGAGCAGCACGCAGGCTTCCTCGGTTTCATCCAGCGCCCGGCGCACCTCGCTTACATCATCGTAGGGCACGAGGGCCAGGCATTTTTCCTTGCCCATGTCCGTCAGGGCGTGCGCGGCCAGACGCTCGCGGATCTTGGTAAATTCCAGCACGCGAAGGGCGCGGTCCTGTTCCATAGGGGTCCTTCCTTTCGGGAAATGGTGGGGATACCGACTATTCCACGCCGCGCGCCCAGTGGCCCAGCGTGGTTTCAAAGGCGGCGGGGGCGCAGGGAGCGCCGGATAGCAGCGCCGCATAGGTGCGCGTAAGGGACTGTTGCTCCCTTGGGCTTTCAACGGTGAAGTGCAGGAGCATGCCCGCGCCCAGCGCGCGGCGGTCCGCGTCGCGGGAGCGCAGGTCGGTGGGCAGCGCCCCCAGAACGCTCAGCTCACAGCCTTCGGGAAACCGCGTGCGCGTAAGGGGAAAGCGGTAGCCCAGGCGGTCGGTGAGGGTGGGGTCAGCTTTCGCACAGACCATGGCCTCGTCCGTGCACAGGGCGCAATCCGCGCGGCCGTGGCGCAGCCTGCGCCGCACGCGTTCGGGGCAGTGATTGAGCAGCATGAGCGTTTCACGGCCATAGACCTTGAGCAGCGCGGGCAGAGGCCGGGGCGTCAGACCCTTTTGCTCGGAAAAGGTCCATTCCGGCCAGAGCACGAACCCGCATGCGCCCAGCGCCCGAACCGTCTCAACGCCCATGGGATTGGTGGCGGGCACGCCCTCCCCCGCCAGCACCGGCAGGGGGAGGGAAAGGCCCAGCTGTCCCACGTTTTCAGCCATCACGCCGCCCAGACGGTCCGCATGTGCGCGAATGACGGCCAGACAGGCGTCCTGCGTGCGCTGCGTCATCTGCGGGGGCAGGCGCAGCCACGCGCCGCGCGGCAGGCGCGGCAGATCCCGCGAGAGCGCTTCCGGTGTGAACGTGCGGGGCGCAAAGCACAGAAGCGTGGCTCCCGCCTGCGCGAGTCCCTCCGCAAGCGCCGGGTCCGAAAAGATCACAGCCAAGGTATCCGGTCCGATGGGGGAATCCGGCTGCGGACGCGGGGGAGGGACAGGCACAGCATCGGGCCGCGAGGGCCGTCCGGCGGAGGCAAACGCCTCCGTGCGCATCCGGATAAGCCGTTCCACGGCGTCCCGCCGAAGCGCGTTGAGCGCGCTGACGGGCAGAAAAATCCCTTCATCCACCATCACTTGCAGACGGCTTTCCTCCTCGAGCGCAAAGGGCGTGCCGCCCAGCTTGTCCAACTGGCGGCGTGCATCCAATTCGGTGGAGGGACGGCTCTTGGCCGCATCGACGACGGGGCCGGTTACCGTCACGCTCACTTCGCCGTCGGTGAGGGTCAGCGTCATGGGCTGCCCCTGCGCAAAACGGGCCGCCATGCTCACAGGGATGGGCCGGGGCGCATGTGCGCGAGCCCGCTCCAGCTGGAGGGCATCCGCCAGGCGGGCGACCTGCATGCCGGGCTTTGCTTTCGCATCGGGCCGCAGACGCAGGGAAGCCGTGCCTCCTGCGGGAATATCCGGCCCGGAATAGCGCAGGTCGTAGGATTCGCCCGCACCGCGAAGCTGCAGACTATCACCGTCGTGAAGTGCGCGGTCCACATGCAGCGCGGCCAGACGGCCCTTAACGGCCTGCACCTTGCCCAGCGGCAGGCCCTCGTGGCTCACGCGGTCCGGGGTGACCAGGTCCGCATCCTCTGCGCCCAGAATATGGCCGCGCGTGAAGCCGCCGCGGTTGAAAATCTGTAAAAGCTGCTCGCGCTGCGCCGGGTCCGGGCGGAAATTGCCCTGCGCGACGGCATCCAGCGCCCTGCGGTAGACCGAAGTGACCACGGCCACATATTCGGGGCTTTTGAGGCGCCCTTCCACCTTGAGCGAACGCACGCCCGATGCACACAGCACGGGCAGATCGTCCAGCAGGCACAGGTCGCGCAGAGACAGGAGCGGACCCTGCATTCCGTCCATGCGGAAGCCCTGACGGCAGGGCTGGGCGCAGCGTCCCCGGTTGCCGCTGCGTCCGCCGGACATGCTGCTCATCAGGCAGCGGCCGCTCACGGCGGTACACAGCGCGCCATGCACAAACACTTCCGTTTCAATCCCCGTTTCCGCTACGGCGTGCGCGTCCTCCAGGCTGCATTCGCGCGCCAGCACCACGCGGGAAAATCCCAGCGAACGGGCCAGACGCGCGCCTTCGGCGTTGCAGATTGCCATTTGCGTTGAAGCATGCAGGGCAAGTGCGGGAAATTCCCGCCACACCATGGCAGCCACGCCCAGGTCCTGCACAATCGCCGCATCCGCGCCGGTGGCGGCAATCTCGCCAAGCGCGGCGTGCAGGTCCTGCATCTCTCCGGGCTTGACGAGCGTGTTCACCGTCACATACACGCGCACATGGTACAAATGCGCATAGCGCACGGCCGCTTCCAGCGCCTCCGCGTCAAAGTTGGTGGCGCTGGCACGCGCGCCGAAAACCCGGTACCCCAGATAGACCGCATTGGCGCCGCTGTCCACGGCGGCCCGCAGCGCGGCCTCATCCCCGGCGGGGCATAGCAGTTCAGGAAGCAGCAAGGACATGGACGGTTCGCTCGCTTTCAGTCGGAATAGAAAAGGGCGGCGCAGGGTGCCACAAACGCCCGTGCGCCGCCGCGTTGCATCACAGCTTGGTGAAGGGATACGCGATGCCGTTGGTCTCCACGCGGATGGAGGCGATCACCTGAGGCTCAAGAGGCTTGTCGGCGCGGTCGGTGCGCTGGGACACGATGCCGTCGGCCACTTCCATGCCGCTGGTCACCTTGCCGAAGGCCGCATAGGCGCCGTCCAGATGCGGACTGTCGCTGGTCATGATGAAAAACTGCGAACCGGCGCTGTCCTTCATCATGCTGCGCGCCATGCTCAGCACGCCGTAGGTGTGCTTGAGCGGGTTGGGCACGCCGTTCTGGGCAAATTCGCCCTTGATGCGGTAGCCGGGGCCGCCGGTGCCGTTGCCCTTGGGGCATCCGCCCTGAATCATGAAGCCGGGAATGCAGCGGTGGAAGGTCAGCCCGTCATAAAAACCGCTGTTGGCCAGGGAAATGAAGTTGCCCACGCTTTCGGGCGCAATATCGGGGTACAGTTCGCCGGTCATGACGCCGCCGTTTTGCATCTTGATGGTAAAGGTAGGATTGGCCATCGGAAATCAGACCTTTCTTTGTTGCTCTGCGGGGGAACGGCCATGCCCACGAGGGACCTTTCAGGCCGGTTCTGCTTAGCATTATAACCCGTTTGTCAGGTGATTGCAACGCTTTTTTCCCCGCGCGGCAGGGTGCGTGCAAGCCACACGCGCCCCCAGCCGCGCTGCGCGGACAACGCCTCCATGGCCGCCTGGGCCGCCACGGCGTCGGCACAGCGTTCAAACACCCCGTAGACCACCGACCCACTTCCCGTCATCATGGCGCGGACGGCCCCGGCCGCTTCCAGCGCGCGCACGGCCTGCGCAAGCGCCGGGCGAGCGGACTCGCTGACGGCCTGCAGCACGTTGGCCATCGCGGGGGCGAGGGCGGTCAGATCACACCTGAGCAGCGCATCCTGTGCGGCTGCGTTATCCGGATGGCGCAGCAAGGAGGCGTCCATTCGGTCAAAGGCCGAAAACACCTCGCGTGTGCTCAGACCCTCGCATGGCTGCACCAGCACCAGCCACACCTGCGGCGCAGGCAGGAGGGGCTGGATGCGTTCGCCGATGCCGCCTACGCGCGCCAGTCCGCCCGTGATCAGGAAAGGCACGTCCGCACCCAGTTTCAGGCCCAGAGACAGCAGCTCCGCACGCGAAAGGCCCAGCCCCCACAGAGCGTTGAGCCCCTTGAGCGCCGCGGCGCAGTCGGCGCTGCCGCCCCCCATGCCCGCGCCCGACGGAATGCGCTTCTCGAGCTGAATACGGGCTCCCCGGCGCACGCCGCAGTGCTCACGCAAAAGCAGGGCCGCCCGGTAGACCAGGTTGGACTCGTCATAGCGCACCCCGGCGGAGGAAAGACCGTCGTTCGTCTTGGAACGGGCCGCGCGCTCCGTGCCGCCGGGCACGGCCTCCAGCGTGAGGTCCTCCGCTTCTTCCATCCACAAAAGGTCACACAGGGAGACGGTCTGCATCAGCATATCCATCAGGTGGTATCCGTCCGGGCGGGTACCCAGAATATCCAAGGTCCAATTGATCTTGGCGTAGGCCGCCAGACAAAGCATTGCAACGCACCCTTTCGGTATGATATAGTTACAGTATACCATTTTTTTCGCAAACCGTTAAGGGGGCGGGGTCCCATGCCGGCAATTCCAGTTTTGATTACCATCCGTTCCAGCGCACACCGTGATCAGGACGCGGAGGATGAAACCATCTCCATGCTCACCTCTGGACAGCTGGAGCTGGAGGACACCCGCGCCGTGATCCGCTATGAGGAAACGCTGGATGAAAGCCTGCCCGCCCAGCAGGTGGTCATGACCATCAACGAGGAAGGAGCCACCATGAGCCGCGGGGGCGAGTATGCTACGGACATGGTGTTCCGCATGGGCTGCCGGTATGAAGGCTCGTACCACACCCCCTATGGGGATATGGAGCTGGCCGTGTACTGCACGCGCCTGCGCTACGATCTGGGAGAGGACGGGGGAGAGGTACAGCTGAGCTACCAGCTTGATTTGAACGGTTCTTTCGCTGCCATGCACGATTTGGAAATGCGGCTTATCCGCCAGGGCGATGATTGATCTGGCGGCCGCGCAGCGCGCGGTGTATGAGGCACTCAGGGAAGCGGCGGGAGCGCCTTGCTTTGTGCGGCTGTGCACGGATCATGGCGCCTTGTGGGTAAGCGACCTGCCGCGCCGCACGGACCGGCTGGCTCCCGCCCTGGAGGCGCTGGAGGCGCTGGGCATAAAGAACGAACCGGACCCGGAGACGGGTCTGTGGAGGCTGGACTGGACAGCGGAGAGCTGGCGCGAGAGGCTGGACAGGCTGCCCATTCATCCACCCGCCCTGCCGCGAGCGGAGGCGCTGCACCCCGCCTATGCCCTGTGCCGCCTGCTTATGATGCATCCCGCGCCGGTGGAACGCCAGCCCCTGGAACAGGTGCGGGAGATAGTGAAGCTGGCGGCGGGCGCACCGGGGCCGCTCCTGGCCGCGGTGCCCATGCTCACCGGTGAGGCCGCGCGCCGCCTGCGGATGGGCCTGCCCCTGGCCGAAGGAGGCGGGCGGGTGCTGGCGGACTGGATTACCCGTTTGGACGCAGAAAGCAAACAGGAGGGATAGCATGATTCTGAAATACTATGGACATTCCTTTTTTACCCTGACGCTGGAAAACGGCTCGGTCATTGCCTTTGACCCATACGGCACGTTTTATGAATACCCCAGGCGGCTGCTAAGGGCGGATGTATGCCTGATCTCCCACCACCATTACGACCATGACGGCCTTTCCTGCCTGGAGCCGGGCGCGGAGGTGATCGACGCGCCGGGCGCGCATGAGCTGGCATGCGGCGCGTCCGTTCTGGGCGTCCCCACCTTCCACGACGGGCAGGGCGGCGCGCAGCGGGGCAAAAACACCTTTTTCATCGTCGAGGCGGAGGGTCTGCGCGTGGGCCATGCGGGCGATCTGGGCCATTTGCCCACGCGCGCGCAGGCCGCGCAGATCGGCCGGCTGGACCTGCTGCTGCTGCCTGTGGGCGGCTATTATACCATCGACGCGGCGCAGGCCATGGACGTATGCGGGCTGCTCAAGCCCACGGTGACCATACCCATGCACTACCGCACGCAGTACGACCCGGAAATGAACATTGCGCCCCTTGCGGATTTCCTGGCCCTCAGTGGGGCGGAGGATACGCAGATGCCGCTGCTTCGTGCTGTGAAGGCGGAGATGGGTAAGCGTCCGCCTGTGGTGACACTGGCTGTCCAACCGGGTTGACAGGCAGCTTCCGTCACGCTACAATCAGGCGGAACCATCCCGTATGCAAGGAGCCGATGAATCATGAAATACGTATTTATTACCGGAGGCGTTGCCTCCTCTCTGGGCAAGGGCGTGACTGCCGCAGCGCTGGGCTGTCTGCTCAAGGCAAGGGGCTATCGCGTGAGCATGCAGAAGCTCAACCTGTATTACAACGCCGAGCCCGCCTTTCTCAGCCCGCTGGAGCATGGAGAGGCCTTCATCACGGAGGACGGACATGCCGTGGACCTGGATCTGGGCAACTACGAGCGCCTCGTGGATGAGACCCTTCCCGGAGAATGCTGCTGCACCACAGGCAAGATTCACCGCCGGCTTTTGGAACGCGAGCTGCGGGGAGATTTTCACGGCATGACCATTCAGGCCATCCCGCATGTGGCCAATGAGATCAAAAGCTATATTGAGGGCGCGGCGGAATGCTCCGGCGCGCAGATCAGCATTGTGGACATTGGCGGCACCGTGGGGGATATGGAGGCGTCGGTCTATCTGGAAGCCATCCGGCAGATGCGGCTGGAACGGAGCGATCCGTATGATTGCTGCTACGTCCACCTGACGTTGATGCCCTACATCTCTACCGCGGGCGAGCTGAAAACCAAGCCCACGCAGAGCAGCGTGCGCGCGTTGCGCTCCGCGGGCATCCAGCCGGATGTGATCGTCTGCCGCACAGAAAAGCCCATGACCGGCGAGGCAAAGGAAAAGATCGCGCTGTTTTGCAACGTCAAAACCGCCAATGTGATCCAGAACATGGACGTGGACCCGCTGTGCAGGCTGCCCCTGGTGCTGGAAAAGGAGGGGCTGGCCCGCGCGGTGCTTTCCGAACTGCGTTTGGAGAACGCCGAACCTGACCTGACTGCCCTGAAAAGCTATGTCAAAAGCGTGGATGAGGCTGCCGATCCTCTCCGTGTGGCGCTGGTGGGCAAGTACACTGCCATGCCGGATGCGTACCTTTCCGTGACCGAAGCACTGCGCCATGCGTGCGCACAGGCCGGCGCTAAGCCCCGGATTGATCTGGTGGACGCTGAAAAGATCACGCCGGATACGGCCGAAGATCTGCTGGGCGTCTATGATGCCATCGTGGTGCCCGGAGGGTTTGGCGACCGCGGGGTGGATGGCATGATCGTGGCGGCGCGCTATGCGCGCGAGCAGGGCGTGCCTTTCCTGGCCATGGGCTTTGGCATGCAGCTGGCGGTGGTGGAAGCGGTGCGCAGCCTGCTGGGTATCGACGACGCGCATACGGCCGAGGCGGACCCGCTGACGCCCCATCCCGTGGTACGCGTGCCGGAGGACCGCGTCTGCCAGAACGACAGCCGAGGCGCCACCCGCATGGGAAGCAGCGGCGTGCGCCTGCTGGATGGCGAATTGCAGCGTATCTATGGGGCAGATGTGGTGCACGAGCGTCATTCCAACCGCTACGAGGTGGACCCGGCTTACGTGACCGATCTGGAGCGCAAGGGCCTGCATCTGGCGGGCGTGAGCGTGGAGGCGGGCTATCCCGAGGCATTTGAAATGGAAGGCCACCCCTTTTATATCGCGGTGGTATACCATCCGGAATACATCAGCCGGCCGGGCAAACCTCATCCGCTGTTTGTGCAGCTGGTGAAGCGCGGACTGGAACGCGCGCACGCCTGACGGACGCGCGGCAACACATGACTGGAGGGGGACCCGCCCGCATGGGTCCCCCTTGTGCTGTGACAGAACAAAGGAGGCGCGATGGGATGCCCCTTGAAATGCCCCAAGCCGATATACCTCGTCTGAAGGCGATGCTGGATGTGGCGGAGGAGAATCTGCGCGCGCTGGAATGGTTCAGCGGGTATCTGAACCTGTGCCCGCGCTTTGTGCGCGGTGAGGATGTGGAAATGCTGGTCCGGGAATGCGGCGTGACCGGCGAGGAGGCGTACCGGCTGCTGATGGCCTCTGCCTGCGGGCTGGACATCGCGGCCGACCCGTGGGCGCGCAGAATGGCGGAGCGCTACTTCCGGCCCGGCGTGCGCTGCCTGGATGCCGCGGCCTGCCGCGCCGACCCGTACTATGCCTCCGTGCGTCTGCCTGAAGTGAGGCAGGGAGACTGGACGCTGGGCTATAAGGCCATCGAAGCCTACGAGGCCTTTGCCAGCGGTGATTTGCTTCTGCTGCCCGATGGACGCGAGGTTCCGCAGGCCGGTTATTTTACGGAATCGTTTTGTGCACCCGTCGTCACGCAAAATGGGCGGGAATGGATGACCGTTACGCCCAGCGAACTGAGCACCATGACCGCCGATATCCGGGCCGTGAGCGGCAAGGTGGCGGTATTCGGGCTGGGGCTGGGGTATTACGCCTTCATGGCGGCGCGAAAGCCGGAAGTGACCCGCGTGACGGTGATCGAGCGCGATCCCGACGTGATCTCGCTGTTCCGGGAGCATGTTCTGCCTGCTATTAAGAACGCGGAAAAAGTGCGTGTGATACAGGAGGACGCCTACGAATATGCTGCTCATATGGGCGGCGAAGGGTACGACTATGCCTACGTGGATATCTGGCACGACGTGCTGGACGGGGTGGAAATGTACCTGAAAATGAAGCGGCTGGAGGCGCTTTCGCCGGGCACGCACTTTCTGTACTGGATTGAAACATCCATGCTGTGCTGGCTTCGCGGTATGGCGCTGATGGAGATTTCGGAAAAAAAAGACGGCCCGATGCTGGATGCCATCGGGCCGGTGAAAGATCTTGAGGAGTTGAAGCGCGCACTTTCGCAGGAGGGTTTGCGCCGCCTCGCGCCGCGCATTCCGCTGGAAGTGACGCAAAGGCAGTAGCACAGCTATTCCAGCATCTTGAGGAAGGCTGCCTCGTCGATGACGGGAATGCCCAGACTTTCGGCCTTGGTGAGCTTGCTCCCGGCCTTTTCGCCCGCAAGCACAAAGCTGGTCTTTTTGCTCACGCTGCCGGCCGCGCGGCCGCCGTGGCGGGCGATGAGCGCCTCGGCCTCATCCCGGCTGAGGGTAGGCAGGGTGCCGGTGACCACAACGGTCTTTCCCGCCAGCGCGTCGGAGAGCGCGTCGCTCTCGTGCTGCGGGGTGACGCCCGCATCCAGCAGACGGCGAATCATTTCCAGATTTTCCGGGAAGCTGAAAAATTCCACTATGCTGGTTGCCACGATATCGCCCACGTCGGGGATGGCGGTCAGTTCTTCGACCGTGGCGGACTTGAGGCGTTCCAGGGAGCCAAAGTGCTGCGCCAGGTCGCGCGCCGTCTTGCGGCCTACGTTGGGAATTCCCAGCGCAAAGAGAAAGGCGTCCAGCGCGCAATGGCGGCTCTTGTCCAGCGCGGCGATCAGGTTGTCGGCACGCTTTTGCTGAAACCCTTCCAGCGGCAAAAGGTCGTCCGCCGTCAGACGGTACAGGTCCGCGCAGTCGCGCACGCCAAGCTTGTCATAGAGCAACTCGGCGGTCTTTTCGGAAAAGGTGTCGATATCCATGGCATTGCGCCCGGCAAAGTGCGCAAGGCGTGCCACGGCCTGCGGCTTGCAGGTCTGGCGGTTCATGCAGAACAGATGCGCGCCCCGCTCCACCAGCGGCTGGCCGCAGGCAGGGCACACCGTCGGCGGCTGGATGGGCGTTTCACCGGGCCCTGCTTCGCCCACGCGGCCCATGATTTCAGGAATCACGTCGTTGCTGCGGCGAATCCACACCTCGCAGCCGATGGCCACACGCTTGCGCTGGATATCGCCGAAGTTATTGAGCGTGGCGCGCTTGACCGTCACGCCGCCAATATCGGTGGGGGTCAGATGAGCAAGGGGCGTGAGCTTCCCGGTGCGGCCCAGCTCCCAAGTCACATCCAGCAGAGTTGCGGTATTTTCCTCGGCGGCAAACTTGTATGCCACCGCCCAGCGGGGGAATTTTTCCGTGTTGCCCATGGCCTGACGGGTTTGCAGATCGCACACCTTGACCACCGCGCCATCGATGAGAAAATCCAGCGATTCGCGCTGGGCCTCAACCGCATCGATCCGTTGGACGATTTCATCATAGGTAGTGGCATGGGCTTCGTAGCGGCTGGTGGGGAAGCCGTTTTCCTGAAGGAAAGCGATCATGCCGTCCAGATCATGATAGGGCGGATTTTCGATGGTGCCAATCTGGTAGAAAAACGCATCCAGCTTCCGTCGTGCGGTCACGGCGGGGTCCAGGTTGCGAAGCGCTCCCGCCGCCGCGTTGCGGGCGTTTTTGAGCGGCTCGTCGGCGGTTTTGTTATAGGCTTCCAGGGTGCTCAGACGCATGATGCACTCTCCCTGGACCTCCAAAAGTCCTTGATAGGGAATGGAGAGAGGCACGCAGCGAATGGTGCGGGCCTGCGGCAGAATGGCTTCGCCAACTTCGCCGTTGCCGCGGGTGGCGGCCTCAACCAGCTGGCCGCCGCGATAGGTGAGGTTGATGGTCAGGCCATCCAGCTTGTATTCGACCGCGTACCGGAGCGGGGGCAGGGGCGTTTCACGCCCGTCACAGAGCTGGGCATGCAGCTTTTGCGTGCGCTCCAGCCAGGTGAGCAGCTCTTCCTTGCTCTGAACCTTGTCCATGCTCCACAGGCGGTTGATATGCCTGTGAGGGGCGAAGGAGCTGAGTGGCTCCGCGCCGACGCGCACAGTAGGGGAGTCGGGCAAAACGATGCCCGACTCCTTTTCCAGTCTGCTCAGTTCGTTGTATTTCTGGTCCCATTCCGCGTCGCTCATGGGGCTGGTGCCCTGTGTGTAATACAGCACGGAGGCCCGGTTGAGCTGGTCGACCAGCTCGCGCATGCGTGAGGTCTGCATATCAGTCGTTCACCTTCACAATCGGGGCGATAGAGAGCACAAATTCCTTCTGTCCATAGGCTGCGAAGCCGATCACGATGCGCGCATCGCTGCCGCTTCCGCGGATTTCCAGCACGTTTCCTTCGCCAAATTTGCGGTGCATCACACGGTCGCCGGTTTTGAACAATGCGGCTACGGCACTGGCGGGCACGCTGGAGGCCGCAGATGGGGTAAAGCCCTTTTGCACACCCGGAATGCCCAGCGCGCTGCGGCCTGCTCCCAGTCCTCGTCCGGATTCGCCGCCATAGCGCGGCGTGCGCTTGGGCGTGGGATGCTGATAGCTTTCCATGACGCCGGGGAAGTTGCGCTCGCGCTTGCTGATCCACTGATCGTCGATCAAACGCTTGGGAATCTCCTTGAGGAAGCGGCTGGGCGTGTTGTAATTGACCTGATTATAGAGCATGCGCTGAGCGGCGTAGCTGAGGAAAAGCTGCTGTTGCGCGCGGGTGATGGCCACGTAGCACAGACGGCGCTCTTCCTCCATGCGCTTTTCGTCCTGCAGGCTTCTGCCGGTGGGAAATACGCCTTCTTCCAGTCCGGCGATGAATACGATGGGGAATTCCAGCCCCTTGGCGCTGTGTACGGTCATCAGCGTGACGACCTTGCCCCCAAGCTCCGCACCGTCCAGATCGCTTACCAGCGCTACGTTTTCCAGATAATCTTCCAGCGTGGGGGTCTCGGCGCCCTGTTCGTATTCGCTGACCGCACCCAGGAACTCTTCGATGTTTTCCAGACGGTTTTTGCCTTCGTCGGACAGGTCGCGCTCATACTGCGCCTTGAGCCCGGTGCGGTCGATCACGTACTTGACAAAATCGCTCACGCCCATATCTTCGCGCGCCATGACCAATTCATTCATCAGATCGCCAAACTCGCTGACGCACTTGCGCGGGCGTGCTGAAAGCGTTTCGGGCACGTCCATCAGGGCGCTGTAGAGGGGCATTTCCTTTTCGGCGGCGTAGCGCACCAGCTCGGTGATGGTGCTGTCGCCAATGGAGCGCTTGGGCTGATTGATGATGCGGCGCAGGCTTACGTCGTCGGCAGGATTGACAATGCAGCGCAGGTAGGCCACGATGTCCTTGACCTCCTTGCGGTCATAGAAGCGCAGCCCGCCGTAGATGCGGTAGGGGATACCCGCGCGCACCAGCATTTCCTCCAGCACGCGGCTTTGCGCGTTGGAACGGTAGAGCACAGCCATGTCGCCATAGCTCTTGCCGGCAAGCTGCATCTGCTGCATGCGGTCGCATATCCAGGCGGCCTCTTCCCGCTCGTCGCCGGCGCAGAAGAGCTTGATGGGTTCGCCGGCGGGCTGCTCGGTCCACAGGGCCTTTTCCATGCGGCCTTCGTTGTGGGCGATTACCTGATTCGCCGCATCAAGGATGTTGGCGGTGCTGCGGTAGTTCTGCTCCAGCTTGATGACGGCGGCGTCGGGGAAATCCTTTTCAAAATCGAGAATGTTGCGGATATCCGCACCGCGCCAGCCGTAGATGCTCTGATCGTCATCGCCCACGACGCAAAGGTTTCGGCTCTTCTGCGTAAGGAGCTTTACCAGCGAATACTGGGCAAAGTTGGTATCCTGGTATTCGTCCACGTGCACATAGCGAAAGCGCTCGCGGTAACTCTCCAGCACGGGCGGATGGTCGGCGAACAGCTCCAGCGTCCGAACCAGCAAATCGTCAAAATCCAGGGCGTTGCCATGGCGCAGCCGGCGCTCGTAGGCATCATAAAGGTCATGAATCTGCTGGCTTCGAAAATCCTTAGCGGAGGCCTGGAACCATTCGTCAGGACTGAGCAGATGGTCCTTGGCGTCGCTGATTTTGGCCTTGACCTCACGCAGAGTCAAGGATTTATCGTCAATACCGAACTGCTTGAACAACTCCTTGAGCACGCTGGACTGATCGTCATCGTCGTAGATGGTAAAGGAGCGGGTGTAGCCCAGCTTTTCGATATCCCGCCGCAAAACGCGGGCGCACATGGCATGGAAGGTGCTGACCCATACCTCGCCGCCGCGTTCACCCACCAGGGCGCTCACGCGCTGACGCATCTCTTTGGCGGCCTTGTTGGTAAAGGTAATGGCCAGAATATTCCACGGCGCCACGCCGTGGTCGATCAGATTGGCAATGCGATAAGTGAGCGCGCGTGTTTTGCCGCTGCCCGCGCCTGCCAGAATAAGCACCGGCCCTTCCAGGGTTTCTGCGGCCTGGCGCTGCTCCCGGTTCAATCCTTCCAAATTCATGCTATGCTATCCTCAATCTTCACTTCTGTTGTGCTTCAAGCCGGTCCAGCACCAAGGTGTAGCCGTCCGCCCCGTATTGCAGGGCCCGGTTGACGCGGCTGATGGTGGCGGTGGACGCGCCGGTCTGGTGGGCGATTTCCTGATAGGTTACCTTCCGGCGCAGCATCACGGCCACCTCCAGCCGCTGGGTGATGCTTTTGAGCTCCTGCACCGTCAGGACATCCTCCAGAAAACGGTAGGCCTCTTCTGAGGTTTTCAGCTGAAGCAGCGCGTCCATCAGCAGGTCCGTCTGCTCGTTGTGGTAACGTGGTGTAAACACGGTCGCAATCCTCCGCTCAAACAGTGCAAAACTTTGCCTGATACCATTATAGCACATTTGAGAAAAGAAGGAAAGCCAAAAACGGATATGCCGCGGGGCTCACTCGCGGGGCGGCTTTTTGCCGAACAGACCGCCGGTCATTTCGCTGAGGCTCCGGCCCCACTTGCTCATGCCGCCCCGGCCGCCGGTGGAGAGAAACGCAAACACTCCCAGCCCCACCACCAGCGCCACGACCAGCCATACAGCCCATCCCGCGCCGGTATTGTCCTGATCTGCGCCCTCCGCCGTTTCGGAAGCGGGCGCACGGGACGCGTCGCTGGCGCCCGCCGACCCGGTTACCCCGCCGTAGAGCGCCTTGTAGACCACTTCGCTCATGGGACCGGTGGAGGCGAGCACGCGCTCCTTGGGCAACGTGTGTGTGCCAAACTCCAAAAGCACGCTGCGGGGAGCCAGGTCCTGGTTATAGGCCCCCTTGCCCATATAGATATCCTTGATGAGGCCGGGGTACATCTTGTCGGCTACGGCCTTGATCTGCTTGGCAAAGCTGAGGTTCGCATCCTTGTTCTGATTGCCCTTGCCCACCAGCAGGCGCACCTTGCTCATCTTTTCGTTGCCGATGGTGGTTGCATATTCGTCCGGATCGGGAATGCCGTCGCGGTGGATGTCGAAGATGGCGCTGGGTCCATCCTTGAGCAGTTCCACGGCGGTCTGGCGGCTGCGGCGGTAAGCGCCCGCGTCATGCGGATGGTGGGTGGCGTCGCTCAGCGTGACGGATACCCCCCGTTCCTCCAGCGCGTCGCCGAACGCCGCCGCCACGTCGTAGATGCCGCCGCGTTCCTCGTCGCTTTCGGTGCCGTCGCCCTCGATGTAGCTTTCGTCGCTGTGGGTGCAGTAGAGGGCGATCTTCCTGTTGTTTGTGGCGCTTACAGCAAGGCTCTGTTCCATTTCCAGCCAGCTTACATCCGGCATGTCGGCGTCGCCCAGGAGTTCCAGCTGTGCCGTTTTGGCCTGCGGGTCCACGGAAACCACGCGGTAATGCAGGTTGTCGCCGCTGATGTACTCGTCGCCGGCTTCGCATTCTCCCAAATACTGGGTCAGGACGGTTCCGTTTTCGTCCAGCAAAGTATAGACGTCTTCCTCCGCAGCGGCGGGCAGGGCAATCAGGCACAGGGCCAGGGCGGCAAGCGCAGAAAACAGCGTTTTTTTCATGGCTCATTTCTCCTTTTGACGCACAGGATTCTCAATGGCGCTCTCCCTGGGACGCTGGGTACCGCGCGCCATGCGCTCCAGCACCTCGCCCACGAGCTCCGAAAGCAGCACGCCCAGAATACCGCTGATGATCATGGCGTCAAACACGCCCGCGCCGCCCAGCACGAGCGGCTGGTCCACGCCTTGGGACCAGTTGACCACCGCCACGGGAATGTCCGCCAGCATCACGCCCACCACGCCGCAGAAGAAAGCGCCCCGCCGCGACCGGCCCAGCACATAGGCCACCACGCCCCCCGCGAGTCCGTAGAGGTACATGGGATCAATCAGCATGCGTTCCGGCTCGTCGGGCAGAAAGTGGGAAAGCGCATAGATGATCCCCGCCGTAATCAGCGATCCCAGTATGGCGCGCACGCGTTCCTTAGCAGTGCCCGCCCGCGCCAGCAGGTAAACGCACACACCGAAGGGAATCACGGCCCCACCGATGCTGATGGACACATTGCCAATCGTGACATTGGGAATGAGCGTTCCAAAGAACATCAACGCAATCAGGATCAGCGCCGCACGGTCGCTCAAATACAGCTTGTCCAGCACGCGCTGGGCCACGCCGAAAAACACCAGGACCGCCACAACGGTCAAAAGGACCATTCCGATCGACATACACACGCATCCCTTCGTCTTATGGAAGTGATGGCTAGTATGCCCCGAACGGGCAAAAGCATGCGTGGAGCACACTGGGCGCACCACGGTGGGACCGCAGAATCTGCTAAAGCAAATCAACGCGTCTGGCGGGTCTTGGCTTTCCGTCACGCTTGTGATATACTATTTCATAAAACCACGGCGCGCCGCTCCGCAAGCGTAGCGAGGTAGCCAAGCAGGAAGGGGCGGCGGCGCGGAAAAAGGCAGTACGGAAGGAGCGTTTTGCCATGGCGGTCTGGAACCCGAAGATCGAATGCGCAAAGAGAAGCGAAATCGAAGCAATCCAGCTGGAACGCCTGAAATGGAGCGTACAGCATGCCTACGACCATGTGCCCATGTATCATGACAAGATGGTCAAGGCGGGCGTAAAGCCATCGGATATTCGCACACTGAAGGACATTTCCAAAATCCCCCTGACAACCAAAACCGAGCTGCGGGAGCAGTACCCCTTCAAGCTGCTGGCCGTGCCCATGCGCGAGGTGGTGCGCATCCACGCCTCCAGCGGCACCACCGGCCAGCCCATCACCGCCGGGTACACCCGGCGCGACCTGGATACCTGGGCGGAATGCATCGCGCGCATCGCCACCGCAGGCGGGGCCACGGCGGACGATATCGCTCAGGTCAGCTTCGGATACACCCTGTTTACCGGCGCGTTCGGGCTGCACGGCGGACTGGAGAAAATCGGGTGCGCCATCATTCCCATCTCCAGCGGCAATACCGAGCGTCAGATCAACATCATGCGCGATTTCGGCTCCACCGTGCTCATCGCCACGCCCAGCTATGCGCTGTATATGGCCGAGGTCGCCGAGCGCATGGACGCACTTAAGGACATCCGCCTGCGCGTGGGCCTGTTCGGCGCGGAGGCCAGCACCGAGGAGATGCGCGCGGAGCTGGAGCGCCGCTATGGCATTCTGGCCACCGAAAACTATGGTCTGACCGAGGTGATGGGGCCTGGCGTGAGCGGCGAGTGCGAATACAAGTGCGGCATGCACATCAACGAGGACTGCTTCCTGGCCGAGATCATCGACCCGGATACCGGCGAGGTGCTGCCCATGGGCGAGCAGGGCGAGCTGGTGCTCACCACGCTTGCCAAGGAGGCGCAGCCCGCCCTCCGCTACCGTACGCGCGACATTACCCGCCTCATCGAGGAGCCCTGCGCCTGCGGCCGTACCCAGCTTCGCATGGAGAAGATCAAGGGCCGCAGCGACGACATGCTCATCATCCGCGGGGTGAATGTCTTCCCCTCGCAGATCGAAAGCGTGCTGGTGGGGCAGCCGGGTATCGGTCCGCATTACGAAATCGTGGTCACCCGCGAGCATTTCACCGACCATTTGCAGGTCAAGGTGGAGCTGGTGGATGCCTCGCTGCTTGAAAAATACAGCGAGCTGGAAAAGGTGCGCGACCGCATTCGCGCGCAGCTGAGAACCGTGCTGCAATTGGATGTCGAGGTGACGCTGGTGTCGCCCAACACCCTGAAACGGTTTGAAGGAAAGGCAAAGCGGGTCACGGACCTGCGCTGAGGAGGAACGACACAATGGATGAGAAAATGCTCACGGATGACGTATTCGTGGCCGATCCCGTGGAAGAAAGGCTGATGCTGGGCAATGAGGCCGTGGCGCAGGGCGCGTGGGAAGCGGGCCTGCGTGTGGTGGCCAGCTACCCCGGCACCCCCAGCACTGAAATTACCGAATGCGTGGCGCGCTTTCCGGAAGTGGACTGCCAGTGGGCGCCCAATGAAAAAGTAGCCACGGAAGTGGCTTTCGGCGCGGCCATGGCGGGCGCGCGTGCCATGACCTGCATGAAGCATGTGGGCGTGAATGTGGCCGCGGACCCCATCTTCACCGCAGCCTATACGGGCGTAAACGCGGGTCTGGTGGTGGTGTGTGCCGATGACCCGGCCATGCATTCCAGCCAGAACGAGCAGGACAGCCGCTACTATGCCCGCGCGGCCCACATCCCCATGCTGGAGCCGTCGGACAGCCGCGAGTGCCATGCCTTCACCCGTCTGGCTTTCACCATGAGCGAGGAGCTGGACACCCCGGTGTTTCTGCGCCTGACCACCCGCGTGGCGCATGCCCGCAGCGTGGTGGCCATCGGGGAGCGCGCGGATGTGCCCCTGCGTCCCTACCAGAAGGACGCCATGAAATACGTGATGATGCCGGGCATGGCGCGCAAGCGCCACCTCAAGGTGGAGGCGCGCGAGGCGTTCCTGGCCGAGGCGGCCAACCGTCTGCCCATCAACGTCATCAAAATGCGGGATACGTCCATTGGCATCATCACCAGCGGCGTGTGCTACGAATATGTGCGCGATGCCATGCCCCATGCCAGCACCCTCAAGTTGGGCATGGTCTATCCCCTGCCCATGAAGCTGATCCGCGAATTTGCGCAGAAGGTGGACCGCCTGATCGTGGTGGAGGAGCTGGAAGGGCTGATCGAGCGCGAGGTGCTGGCTGCGGGCATCCCCTGCGAGGGCAAAAACCTCACCGGCATTCAGGGCGAGCTGAGTGTGGAGAAGCTGCGCAGCGTCCTTTTGGGTGCGGAAATGCCCAAGGGCGAGGACGCATCCATCCCGGCAAGGCCGCCGGTGCTGTGTCCCGGCTGCCCGCATCGCGGCGTGTTCTATGTGCTCAATAAGCTGGGTATGCGCGTGATGGGCGACATCGGCTGCTACACGCTGGCCGCGCTGCCGCCGCTGAGCGCCATGGACGCCTGTCTGTGCATGGGCGCGAGCATCGGCATGGCAGGCGGTGCGGAACGTGCGCAGGGCAAGGATTTCTCGCGCGGCACCGTGGCGGTGCTGGGCGACAGCACCTTTATCCATAGCGGCATTACCTCGCTGATCGACGCGGTATATAACCGCGAGACCATCACCGTGGTCATTCTGGACAACCGCATCACCGGCATGACGGGCCATCAGCAAAACCCCGCGACCGGCTTTGATATCCACAACCAGCCCGCGCCCCAGCTCAATCTGGAAAAGCTGGTGGAAAGCTGCGGCGTGACCGACGTGCGCGTGGTGGACCCCTTTGACCTCAAGGCCACCGAGCAGGCCATCCGCGAGGCCGCCGCCAGCGAGCAGGTGAGCGTGGTCATCGCGCGCCGTCCCTGTGCGCTGCTGGACAAGACGGTGCGGCCCGCCTTTGTGATCGACGGGTGCCGTGGGTGCGGCGCATGCATGAAATTGAGCTGCCCGGCCATCGAGCGGCATGGCAAGCTCGTGGAAATCAATCCCGCTCTGTGCAGCGGCTGCGGCATGTGCGCGCAGGTATGCCCCTTTAAGGCCATCAAGAGCGGCAGGGAGGAAAACGTATGAGCAAGGCGGCATTTGATCTGGTCATCGTGGGCGTTGGCGGACAGGGTACACTGTTGGCCAGCAAGATCCTGGGCCGGCTGGCCCTCAGCGAAAACTGCGGCGTGAAGGTCAGCGAAGTGCACGGCATGAGCCAGCGCGGCGGCAGCGTGATCACGCATGTGCGCGTGGGCGACAGCGTGCATTCGCCCATGGTGGCGTTGGGTGGAGCGGATTACCTGATCAGCTTTGAGGCGCTGGAAGCCGCCCGTGCGGCGTGTTATTTGAAGCCGGGCGGAACGGTCATCGTCAATACTCAGCGTATTTTGCCCATGCCCGTTATCACCGGCGCGACCGCCTATCCCGACGATCCGCTGGCGTCCCTCGCGCCCTACCGCGTCGAGAGCGCCGACGCGCTGGGCATCGCCGTGGAGTGCGGCAGCCAGAAGGCGCTGAACCTGGTGCTGCTCGGCATGTTCAGCCGGCATCTGCCCTTTGAGGAGGAGGCCTGGCGGGACGCCATTGCCGCCTGTGTGCCTCCCAGAACTTTGGAAGTCAACCTTGCGGCCTTCGAGCGCGGCCGCGCCCTGATGGGCTGATATACAACCGCTGTGAAGGAGAGAGAGCACCCATGGAGCATGTCTACTGGAATCCCACCATGGAAACCATGCCGCGCGAACAGCTGCGCGCCCTGCAGGACGAGCGGCTGCGCGACGTGGTACGCCGCGTATACGAGCATGTACCCTTCTACCGCAACAAGATGCAGCAGCTGGGCATCACGCCCAACGATATCCACGGCGTGGAGGATCTGCACCTTCTGCCCTTCACCGAGAAGAAGGATCTGCGCAACAACTATCCCTTCGGCCTCTTCGCCGTGCCCCAGAGTGAAATCGTGCGCATCCATGCCTCCAGCGGCACCACCGGCAAGCCCAGCGTAGCCGGTTATACCAGCGGCGATATCGACCGCTGGGCGGAGCTCATGGCACGTGCCATGTACTGCGCCAACGTCGGCAAGAACGATATCGTGCAGGTGGCCTATGGCTACGGCCTGTTTACCGGCGGTCTGGGCGCGCACTACGGCGCGGAGCGCGTAGGCGCGAGCGTGATTCCCATGAGCGGCGGCAATACCGTGCGCCAGCTCATGCTGATGGAGGACTTCGGCTCAACGGCGCTGTGCTGCACGCCTTCCTATGCGCTCAACCTGGCCGATGCCATGGAGCGCGAAGGCATCACGCTGGACCGCATCCGCTTAAAGAGCGGCATCTTCGGCGCCGAGCCCTGGACCGAGGACATGCGCCGCCGCATCGAGGAGAAGATGGGCATTGATGCGCTCAACGTCTACGGCCTCAGCGAGGTGATGGGCCCGGGCGTCGCCATGGAATGCATGGCCAAAAACGGCATGCACATCTGGGAGGATCACTTCCTGCCCGAAGTCATCGGACCGGACGGCCAGAGCCTGCCCTATGGCGAACAGGGTGACCTCACCTTCACCACGCTCACCAAGCACGGCATGCCCCTCATCCGTTACCGCACCCATGACCTGTGCACCCTCACCGACGAGCCCTGCCCCTGCGGCCGCACCCATGTGCGCATGGGCCGCGTGATGGGCCGCACGGATGACATGCTCATCATCCGCGGGGTCAACGTGTTCCCCTCGCAGATCGAGCATGCGCTGCTTCAGGTGCCGGGCATCGAGCCTCACTATCACATCGTGGTTGACCGCGTAGGCACGCTGGATACCATTGAGGTGCAGGTGGAACTCTCTCCCTCTGTGATGAGCGATACCGTGCGTGATCTGGAAACGCTCGAACGCAAGATCGTCAATTCCCTGGCCAGCCATGCGCTGATTCACGCCAGCGTCAAGCTCTGCCAGCCCGGCACGCTGCCCCGCAGCGAAGGCAAGGCCGTGCGCGTGACCGACCGGCGCCATCTGCAATAAATTACGCTGCGCCACATGGGCATCGTCAGTCCGAATCCCATCCAGAGTTAAGGAGGAGTCAGTCATGTACGTAAAGCAGATTTCCGTTTTCATCGAAAACACTCCCGGCCGTCTGGCGCATTTTACCAAGCTCCTTG
>OLPF01000520.1_pt1 | contig 40618 bp, 39 predicted proteins | sample 1673121 | NCBI WGS metagenome assembly OLPF01 (sample SAMEA3136756, study PRJEB25190) | human gut metagenome
TGATGCGATGAAAAATACAGTGTATCAAGCTGATACAGTGCCCCTTGATTGATACAGTGCGTCAGTGTATCAGGGCAGGCCAGTGTATCAACCTGATACACTGGCAAAAAGAAACATAAGTAAGTTATATATTTCTCACTGTATCATGTGTTTCTCCACGGTAGGCCAGCCGGGTAAACCACCCTCGCGCGCCGTCCTTTTGGCACAGCTGATATTTTGCAATGTCGCCATCCCGTACAAGCTCAGCATACGAGCGTTTGTAAGTGGCTTCACTGCACCCGATCTCCCGCAGGACGGCGGCGCGCAGCTCGTTGCTGGGCATCGACCCAAGGCGGCTCTCGGACAGAACGTTCAGGATGGCGCTGCGGGTGTCCTGCCGGGTCTCCGCTGTGCGCACCCGCCGCTCCTCAATGAAGTCGGCATCCTTCTTGTCGGTGTAGCCGTCAAACACGGCCCGCGCGGTCTTTACGCCCTCCACCTCCACATCGTCGAACTCAATGGCGCTGCGGATGAGCTGGCTTTCCCGGTCGGTCAGCTCATAGGTGGCTTCGGTGAGCGCATGTCCCACCTGGCTTCGGTTGGGTGTCCAGGGCACATTGCTGCAAAATACAATGCTCTCCACCGGTGAGCAGCTTACCCGTACCATACGCCCGGTGATCTCCACCTGGTGAAATGCCGGCCCCTGGGTGGCGTAGTACCGTCCCGCTGCCAGCGCCTCCAGGATGCCCGTCACGGATTTCTCCTTCGCCTGAACCATGTTCCAACCCTTGGCAAATTCCTGTTCGTAATAGTGGGTATCGTCGTTGGCCATCAGGGGCAGCACCGCGCCCTGTGATGCCGCCACATCCAGCAGCGAGGAAGAATCCGCCCGGTCCGCATTGTAAGGCAGGGTGGATACGGAATTCCACACCTCCGCCGCTGCCAGACCCCGCAGGGAGGCAATCAGCTCCGGCGTGTTCAGCGACCAGGCCGGGTGGTTCAGTACCGCCAAGCCTCCGCAGGCATGGATAAGGTCAATGCCCTCCTGTACCGTCCCCCGGGGCATGCAACGCTGCTCAATCTCCTGGCTGACCCCCAAACCCAATAGGTGCACCCACTGGTTGGACAGCACATAATCCAGCTCAATGCCTGGAATTGCCACCAAGCCTTCCGGCGCATGGGCAACGCTGGTCACCTTCCGGTGATCCGTCAGTGCAAGAAAATCATACCCCGCGTCCCGATAGGCCGCCATGGATTCCTCCGGCGTTTTGTGTCCATCGCTTTGGGTGGTATGTGTATGCAGATTGCCACGATAAAAGAGACAATCTTCCAGAAACAGCTTCACGCCGCGCACTCCCCTTTCATCATTAGTCAAAGCAGGTCATAATGGTAAGAATTTCCTTGTCCGTTTCCCGCATGCCTTCCTTGCCCAGCAGGCCCACATTGCGTATGGTCTCCTCCACACCCCGGGATACAATACCGTCGCCGCCATCGAAGTGCTGGCCACGGATGTGCATTTCATATCCCAGGATGCCCGCATCCACCGCCGCTGCAATCTTTGCCGCACAGGAAGCCTTGGCTCCATCGCATACAATGCCGGAGGTAACCGCCAGGGCATTGATGATTGTATGGCTCACCGCATCCAGCCCGCCTCCGTTCAGGTAGGCAATGCCTGCCCCCGCCGCTGCGCCGGCGCTTACCGCGCCGCAGTAGGCGGACAATGCGCCGATGCCCGTTTTTTCATGAATCGCCAGCAGGTTGGAAAGCGTCAGCGCCCGATAAAGCTTTTCCTGGGATGCGCCCAGTTCCTTGGCGTACTCAATGACGGGCAAGGAGGTGGTCATTCCCTGATTGCCACTGCCCGAATTGATAATCACCGGCAGTTCGCAGCCATTCATACGCGCGTCCGATCCCGCGGCAGCCCGCGCCTTGGCCCGGGTCCGTATATCCCGGCCGTAGGCATCCAGCAGCACCTTGCCGATGTTCGCGCCGTAGTTTCCCCGCAGGCCCTCGTCCGACACCACGGTATTGTAGGCAATTTGCCTGTCCAATATGTCGCGGACGTCCTCCAGATCCACGGTATCCGCAAAGTCGCAGATGCCCGCCACGGATAACAGACCGTAGTCTACGCTGCCCTCCGCAGGATGCTCGTCCAATGGCTTGTCCAGCAGCACCTGCCCATCACAGGCGAGATACACCAGGTTGGTGTGGTGATGCACGATACGTGCCTCCGCCTGCCGCGTGCCCTGAAATACCCTCACCCGGATATCCAGCACCAAATCGCTATCTGCGGGAGTAACCTGAAAGCTGGTGCGCTCCATATAGAGGCCCAAGGCTTCCTTCTGTTCCTGCGTTACCTGTGAAAGCGCCTCCAGCTCCCTGGAGGCGTCGCCAGCCAGTACACCAATGGCCGCAGCGGCCTCAATGCCCTTGCGTCCATCTGTATTGGGCACAATCACGCTCTTCACATTCTTGATGATATTGCCGCTGGCCTCCACCTCCACCCGGTCAGGCAGCGTGCCCAGGAGTTCCCGGGCCTTTGCCGCACAATAAGCCAGCGCCACCGGTTCCGTGCAGCCCATGGCAGGCACCAATTCCCGGCGCAGAATCTCCAGATAGGTCAGGTACCTTTGTTCTCCTCTTTCCATAACTTCTCCGCTCCTTTTGTACCACGCAGCATGTCAGGCTTATCGAAGCGTACGGCGCAAGCCCTTGGGATAGTGGTTTTTCATACGCCCATTGGACACTTTTCCCCACCCCAGGGGGAGCCCCTCAAAGGTGGGCAGAACATATCCCGTGCCTTCCGCCGGGAGTTCCTCCCCTGCCTGGTATGCCATGGCTTCCTCCTGGGTAAGCGCCACGCGTGGACATTCCGGCGGCTGCGCAGACAGTGCCCAGGCATGGTCGGGAAAAAACAGCTTGCCCCTCACCTGCCCCAGGTGAAGCCCCGCCCGCAGCACGCGGATACCCCGCAGCGCCGGACACGCCTCCGGTAGGGATACCAGTGTTTCTCCCAGCATGTGCACCCGGACCGGATGCTCCCCGCAGGCAAATGCCTGCAACGCCCGCATGCGCACTGCATCGGCTTGTGGCAGGCCTGACGACATAGCACAGGTTTCCACGTCTTCCCCTTGCCTTACCAGCAGCGCCAGGAAATGCCCCTCTCCCCGTACCCGATGGGGGAAAAGCGTTGCCATGCCTGCTGTGCCGTCCACGCCAGGGAGCTGAAACGGGCACACGGAAAAATCGCTGTGCTCCGTAAGAAACCAGGATATATTTTCTTCGTTTTCCATGGTGTTCAGCGTGCAGGTGGAATACACCATCCGTCCGCCGGGCCGCACCAGCCGCGCCGCTACCGCCAGAATTTCCCGCTGACGCTTGGCGCAGCCGGCCGGTGCCTCGGGAGACCATTCCTCCCGGGTTTCTGGATGCCGCCGGAACATACCTTCCCCCGAGCACGGAGCATCCACCAGCACAGCGTCAAAGTACGCAGGCCACTGTGCCGCCAGCTGGTCCGGATAGGCCGATACCGCCAGCGCATTGGTAACACCCATGCGCTCCAGATTTCTGGAAAGCACAGCCGCGCGCTTGGGTACAGGCTCATTGCTCACCAGCAAGCCTTTCCCGCCCAGGTGCGCCGCAATCTGCGTGGACTTTCCCCCCGGGGCAGCGCATAAATCCAGCACACGTTCCCCAGGCTGGGGATTCAGCGCCGCCACCGGCGCCATGGCGCTGGGTTCCTGCAAATACCATCCTCCGGCCTCATGCAGCACCATGGTTCCCGCGTCGCTCTCCATGGCCAGGTACCGCGCCGCCGGTTCCCAGGGGATCTGCTCGCCCACACCTGCGGGCCACGCCGCAGGAGGGACCGGCTTTCCCGGCTGAAAGCGTATCCCCCGGCAATAAGGTTCCTCATAGGAACGCAAAAAAGCTGGCAGCTCGTCCTTCAGCCGGGCTGCCATGCGTTCCACAAAGGCCTGTGGTAACTGTGCACTCATGCGTCCTCCATCCATTCCGGGGCCATGTATCGCACCATGGGCATGGGATTGGGCAATTCCGCGCACTGGGCCAGAATTTCTGCCATGGCACAGGTTTCCACCCGGTCCACCCCGCAGATTTCCGCCGCCCTTGCAACCACCTGATGCCCCTGGCGGAGCATTTCCGGTGTGGTTTCTCCTGCCAGATTTGTGTTGTTGATGATGCTGTCGATCTGCAACCTTCCCCGGGCCGCAATGCGCTGGGCCAGCTCCGCCACATCCTCCGCCGTTTGGGTCAGCGGGCGCATGCAGTTCACCACCAGCGCCACGTGGGTCTGTTCACGGTACTTGGCAAAGGACGGTGCATAGCGCCCCAGGGCCGCCGCCCCCGTATCATCGCCCCCCACGTCAAAAATCACATGATCGCAGGGAAGCTCAAACACGCTCTGAATTTCCGCAGGAAGCGCCGGTATATCCACCGTGGAAAGCGCGAAGGTCGGCATCAGCACACGGATGCCCGCCTCACGCAACATGTCCGCCTTCTCTCCGCTGCGAAAATAAGGATTGACAATGTCCAAATCCACCAGCGTAGTGCTTTTCTTGGCCGCAAACTCCAGCGCCCGGTTCAGGGCAAGCTCCGTTTTTCCACTGCCATAATTGCCCACCAGCACCAGAAAACGCTTTTCCATCAGCTCCAACGGTGTTTAACCTCCTGCTGCGTATCGCTTCCCGCCGGCGGCTGCCATCCCGGCGGATAAACCGGCTCATGGTAAGCCTGGTGCTTATCTACCGCCGGAGCGGGTGGTGTGTAATGATAATCCATTTCATCCTCGTCATCACGAAGGCCCAGACCTCGCAAGGGATTGGTAACCCGCTGCAACACGTTGGCCGGGCGCCTATCCTCCCGTTCCACGGGGAGCTGCTCCTCCGGCGCCTCCACGACCTCCGCCACCGGCGGCTCATAGACCGCTGCCGGCGCCTGGGGATAATCCTCCAGGCCGGTCAAGTCCGGCGCTGCCGCCGGACGTTCCTGGGGCACATATAGATTTTTTGCGGCGCGTGGCCTCCGGTAGGACCGGCCAAGCTCCCCAAACTGCACCGGTTGCTGAACCGGCCGGGCAAAGCGGTGATAGTAGCTTTCGTCCTGGGTGGTATATTGTTCCTGTGTCGCAGGGGCCGGCCCCGCCTGGGGAGCCATCACTTCCCCCTGCGGGGGCTCATAGTCCTGGGCGATGCGGGCCGTGCCGTCGGGATAAACCCAGGCCCGGGCCGTATGCTGCGCCGGCGTGGCGCGAGGATGTTCCCTCCGGGGCGCTTCCGGCATGGGCTGCGGTGGCTGCTCCTCCTCCATCCAAGCATCTGCCTCCTGCCCTTTGCCACGGATTCGCCGGAAGAAGCTGGCCCATACCTGGAACGGCCGCCAGCGTATCACATAAATGATCGCATCCACCACAATGCCTATCAGACACAGTATCAGCGTCAGCGCCTTCCAGTTTTCACCAATCCAGGCCAGCATGCCGCCGCCCTCGCCGCTGCTGAGGATATTCCAAAACTCGTTCACCGCCGTGCGGATCCACCCCAGCAGCACACTAAAAACGGAATTGGCAAAGCTGCCCATGTCGCCCTCCTAGCATTGTGATTATTTCTTGGTGATCTCCACCTGTACCGTTCTGGGCACAACCTCCACGTCAAAGGCCACATCGTCGCTGCTGTTCACCTTGCAAATGATGGGCAGCTCATAGGTGCCCGCCGTCAATCCCGTAGCGTCGCAGCTCAGGGACAGGTCCGTGCTTCGCAGGCCTTCCACCCACAGCTGTGGTCCGGTAATGGTAACGCTGGCGCGGTTCTGTGCCAGAGATGATTCATAGTCGCTCCCCGTACCTTCCACAGACAGCTTCAAATCCTCAAAGGTCCTGGACTGGATCACCGGTCCGATTTCCACCGCCACCGTCACCGTATCGCTGCTCAAATAAGCGAGCTCCGATGGGCGGCGCACGCGGATCAACTCGGTCAAGGATTCGCTGGCACCCGTCACATCCACATAGCTGTCCGCGTACAGCGTATCCAGTACATCCAGGTTTGCGGACCAGCCTGCCGCCGTAATGGTTGCCGGGGTCACCGTAACCGTCTTGATTTCATATCCCGTGGCGGGCTCGCCCCTGGTCAATCCCAGGGTACTCATATCAATTTCACGCATAGCGTACAGATACTGCTCGGCAATAACGCTGTCCACCAGCACCGATTCGCTGGTGATCTCCAGCAAGTCGCTCTGGATGACTTCTCCATCGCTGTCCAACAGCTGGAAAGGCACGGACGTGCGCATGAGTCCCTCCCTGGCAGGCAGGGTGCTCAAATCCAGGATCGCTTCCGCGCGAACCACGCGGTCCACCAGCGACCGCGGACCACTGACAGTTACCTGCGGCGGGTCCAGGGAAGGCGCGGCAGCATAGAAACCATCCGGCGCTTCCCCCACCGTCACCACGGATACGGGAATACGGTATCGGGTGATGTATTCTTCTACTTCAATCTCCACGGTTTCGGGAGAAATTTCAATAACGCTTCCCCAGGTGGAGCTGCTGGTCGTCAGCACCTTCACTTCCTGGACGCCTGTCTCCTGAATGCGGGTGAGGTCGATGCGGGCGTTATAGTTGCTTGCCGAAGCATTTGCATACTGCATTTGCGGCACCTCCACGCGCAATTTTGCGTCCTGGGTAACCGCGTCCAAATCGCTCACCACAATAAGGCCGTTGCGCTTGATGGTATCTTCGCCGCTAACCGAAATCGTAACGCCCGTGAATACCTTCTCGCGGGTCAGAGTGGGGTCCTGCGTAATCAATCCAGACCAAAGTACAATGGCAATCACCAAGGATAGCAGCTTGAACGGCCACTGGTGAAGGAAGAAGCGCGCCACCACATGCAGCAGTCCGCGCCATCCGCTTTCATTTTTCTTTTCTCCGGTATTCTTGTCCGGCCGTACTTCCGTGTTCTTCTCCGGTGCCTTGTTCATCTTGCCGCCTCCTTTCCGCGCTTACGCCCCAGCAGCGAAGCCAACCGGTGGGTATGCGGCTGCGCATAGATGCCCTCCAGGATCTCGCGCAGGGATTTCGTGTCCAGGTGGCGGGTCAGCCGTCCGCCGCGCGCCATGGACATAATCCCCGTTTCCTCGGAGACGATAAGCACAATGGCGTCCGTGGTTTCGCTGATACCGATGGCGGCCCGGTGGCGGGTACCCAGCTCCCGGCTGATGCCACGGCCTTCCGTCAGGGTCAGGATGCAGGCGCCCGCCACCACGCGCGTCCCGCGGATCACCACGGCGCCGTCATGGAGCGGTGTATTGGGTTCAAAAATATTCTCCAGCAGTGGTGCGGAAATTCTCGCGTCCACGGCTGTTCCCGTTTCAATGACATCCTTTAGCCCGGTCTTTTGTTCAAATACGATCAGTGCACCCACGCGGCGGCGGCTCAAGTCCGTCATGCATTGAATAATTTCATCAATAATGCGCGCCTGGTCCTCGCCTTCGCCCGCGTGGCTGTTCTCACGCACGGCGCCACGGCCCAGCTGCTCCAAGGCCTTGCGAATCTCCGGCTGAAACAGGATGACCAGCACCACCGCGCCATTGTTCACCACGCTCATCAGCAGCCAGTTCAGCGCTGTAAGGCCAAGCAAATCAGACACAAAGGTGGCAATCAGCAATACCACCAAGCCCTTAAGAACGGCGCTGGCCCGGGTTTGCCGGGTCATCATAAGCAGGAAATAGATGATTACCGTGACAATGAGTATATCAATTATATCGCTCAGTCCCGGCCGGTGAAACACATTCCACAACGCGGTCTGGATGGTATCCCATAGTGCTGTCAACCGACTTCGACCCCACTTTCGTATATAAACTCAGAAACTGGCAGTTTTTATTATACTACATTTTGGGCCAAGTATGAATCCCCCTCCGGGAGAAATTTGCGCATTTTTCCCATGAAAAAATGCCTTGGTCCTCTTTTGCGCACAGCAATAGAACGCGCCATCTTCCTTTTTCCTTCAAGGCCAAAGAAAAAGTTCACGCTTTGTTCACCTTTGGGATGAAACCAAAATGGGAGAGAAGCCATTTTCGGCTTCCCTCCCGCAAATGTCCGCTTATACGCTCAGCTCCTGCTTTTCTCCCAGCAATTCCTTGTTTTCCTGAAGCAGTGGCGTGATGATCCCGGCCAGGTATTCCTCCACCTGCTCCTTGCTGCGGCCGATGAACTTCTCCGGCTGCAGAATCGCCTCGATTTCCTCCCGGGTTACCATGAACGCCGGGTCAGCGGCAATGCGCTCCACCAGGTCGTTCTTGCCGCCTTCCTCCTTGACCACCCGGGCCGCGGCCTGGGAATGCACCCGGAGCTTCTCGTGCAGCTCCTGGCGGTTGCCGCCCTTCTTCACCGCGTCCATCATGATGTTTTCCGTGGCCATGAAGGGCAGCTCGTTCATCACCCGCTGACGGATGACCTTCTCGTACACCACCAGGCCGTCGCATACGTTGATGAGGATGTTCAGAATGGCGTCCACGCCCAGGAAGGCCTCCGCCACGGCAATGCGCTTGTTGGCGCTGTCGTCGAGGGTGCGCTCAAACCACTGGGTACCCGCGGTGATGGCGGTGTTCAGGGTATCCACCATCACATAGCGGCTCAGGGAAGACACCCGCTCCGAGCGCATGGGATTGCGCTTGTAGGGCATGGCAGAGGAGCCAATCTGGCTCTTTTCGAAGGGCTCCTCCATCTCCTTGAAGTTTTGCAGCAAGCGCATGTCATAGCTAAACTTGCTGGCGGACTGGGCAATGCCGCTTAAGGTGCTGACCACAAAGTAGTCCATCTTCCGGGAATAGGTCTGGCCGGAAACGGGCACCACCTTGGTAAAGCCCATGGCCTGGGCGATGTCCTGCTCCACGGCCTTGATCTTCGCGCTGTCCCCGCCAAAAAGCTCCATAAAGCTGGCCTGGGTGCCCGTGGTGCCCTTGCTGCCCAGCAGCGCCAGGGAATCCAGGCGGTGCTCCACCTCCAGGTAGTCCATGTACAGCTCATTGAGCCACAGGGTGGCCCGTTTGCCCACGGTGGTGAGCTGGGCGGGCTGCAGGTGCGTATAAGCCAGGCAGGGCAGGCCCTTGTACTTGTCTGCAAATTTGGCCAGCAGCGCCATAACGTTCAGGAGCTTCCGGCGGACGATTTGCAGTCCCTCACGCATGAGGATCACATCCGTGTTGTCCCCCACGTAGCAGGAGGTGGCGCCCAAATGGATGATGCCCGCCGCCTTGGGGCACTGGAGCCCGTAGGCGTATACATGGCTCATCACGTCGTGGCGGCATTCCCGCTCCCGGCGCTGGGCATCCTCATAATTGATGTCGTCCTTGTGGGCTTCCAGCTCGGCGATCTGCTCGTCGGTGATTTCCAGGCCCTGCTTCTGCTCCGCCCGGGCTAGGGCAATCCACAGCCTGCGCCAGGTGCGGAACTTGTTGTCCTCGGAGAATACAAACTGCATCTCCTTGCTGGCATACCGGGTGGAAAAGGGGCTGATATAGCTATCGTGCGGCATAGATGATTCTCCTATATCTCTGCGTTATTACTTGAAGTAATCCACGCCGCCCTCAAACAGCGGCTGATACTTGTTGCCGGGCACGTTCATGTACAGGCCGTCCCCGCTGCGCTCCGTGTGGCCCATCTTGCCCAGCACCCGGCCATCGGGAGAGGTAATGCCCTCGATGGCAAAGTAGCTGGCGTTGGGGTTGAAGCGGGCGTCCATGGAAGGTTCGCCTGCCAGGTTCACGTACTGGGTGGCGATCTGCCCGTTGGCGGCCAGGTCGCGGATCAGGCTTTCCGGCCCCACGAAGCGGCCTTCCCCGTGGGAAATGGCCACGGTATAGACCTCGTCCACCGCCGTGCGGCTGAGCCAGGGGCTCTTGTTGGAGGCAATTCGTGTGCGCACCAGCATGGACTGGTGGCGGCCGATCTCGTTAAAGGTCAGAGTGGGGCAATTTTCGTCCGTGTCCACAATCCTTCCGAAGGGTACCAGACCCAGCTTAATCAGCGCCTGGAAACCGTTGCAGATGCCCAGCATCAGGCCATCGCGCTTTTCCAGCAGGTCGCTAACCGCGTCCTTCATCACGGGATTGCGGAAGAAGGCGGTGATGAACTTGGCGGAGCCGTCAGGCTCGTCGCCGCCGCTGAAGCCGCCGGGCAGCACGATCATCTGGCTGCGGGCGATGATCTCCCGCGCCTTTTCGAGGCTGGCGGTGATATCCGCAGGTGTCAAGTTGTTCAATACCAGGATCTCCGCCGCGCCGCCGGCACGCTCCACCGCCCGGGCGGTGTCATACTCGCAGTTGGTGCCCGGGAACACGGGGATGAAGGCCAGGGGCTTCACATGCTTCACCGCCGGGGCCACGCGCTTTTCCGCGGCATAGGAGAATTTCTCCGTGGTTTCGCCGCTATGGCCGCGGTAGGCGAACACCTTGTCCAGCTTGCCCTCGTACATCTCCTGCAGGGTGGCCATATCGAGGCTTTCCCCGCCGCGGACGAAGGTATACTCCTCCGTGGTCTGGGCCACAGGCACGCCCAGCTGGCAGTCCTCCGTGCATTCCATGAGCAGAGAGCCGAACTGCCAGGCGAAGGGATCAGCCTCGTAGCTGTCCAGCATATGCACGCCCAAACGGTTGCCCAGGGCCATCTTGAACAGGCCCTCGGCCACGCCGCCCAGCCCCAGCGCCCAGGCGGAAAGTACCTTGCCCTCGGCCATGGCCGCCAGCACCTTGTCCCAATTTGCCTTGAGCGCGGCGGTATCGTGGGCATCGCAGGCCACCAGACGCACTGTATGGCCCGCGCCCTTGAACTCGGGAGAGATCATCCGGTTATTTTCCCCGGGCGCCACCGCGAAGGACACCAGCGTGGGCGGCACATCCATGTGCTCAAAGGTGCCGGACATGCTGTCCTTGCCGCCGATGGCCGCAATCTTCAAATCCATTTGAGCGTCAAAGGCGCCCAGCAGCGCCGCGAAGGGCTGGCCCCAGCGGTTGGGGTCGGAGGTCATGCGCTCAAAATATTCCTGGAAGGTCAGATAAGCCCGACGGTAGTCGAAGCCCGCGGCCACCAGCTTGCTCACGGATTCAATTACGGCCAAGTACGCGCCCTCGTAGGGGCTCTGCTCCATCACCTGGGGATGGAAACCCCAGGCCATGCCCGTCACGGTATTTGTGGTGCCGTGCAGCACGGGAATCTTTGCCACCATGGTCTGGCTGGGGGTCAGCTGGTGCGCGCCGCCGAAGGGCATCATCACCGTACCCGCGCCGATGGTGGAGTCGAAGCGCTCGCTGAGGCCCTTCTTGGAGCAGATGTTCAGGTCGGAAACCATGTTTTCCAACTGCCGGCCAAAGCTCTTGCCGGGGAAGCTCACCTGGCGCACCTTGTCGTCGGCCACGCGCACCCGGGTATGCTTTTCCGCGCCGTTGCTGTTGAGGAATTCACGGGACAGGTCCACGATGGTGTTCCCCTTCCAGCGCATGCGCAGCCGGGGTTCCGCGGTCACCTGGGCCACCACGGTGGCCTCCAGGTTTTCGTCGTGGGCCGCCGCCAGGAAGGCGTCCACATCCTCGGGGGCCAGCACCACGGCCATGCGCTCCTGGCTCTCGGAAATGGCCAGCTCCGTGCCGTCCAGGCCCTCGTACTTCTTGGGCACCAGGTCCAGGTCAATGTCCAGGCCGTCGGCCAGCTCGCCAATGGCTACGCTGACGCCGCCCGCGCCGAAGTCGTTGCAGCGCTTGATGAGGCGTGTTACCTCGCCGTTGCGGAACAGCCGCTGCAGCTTGCGCTCGGTGGGGGCGTTGCCCTTCTGCACCTCCGCGCCGCAGGTTTCGATGGACTCCTGCTTGTGGGCCTTGGAGCTGCCGGTGGCGCCGCCGCAGCCGTCGCGGCCCGTGCGGCCGCCCAGCAGCACAATCTTGTCTCCCGGGGCCGGGCACTCCCGGCGCACGTTCTTTTCCGGGGCCGCGCCCACCACCGCGCCGATCTCCAGACGCTTGGCCGCGTAGCCCGGGTGATACATCTCGTCCACCTGGCCCGTTGCCAGGCCAATCTGGTTGCCATAGGAGGAATAGCCCGCCGCGGCGGTGGTCACCAGCTTGCGCTGGGGCAGCTTGCCGGGGATGGTATCCGCCACGGGGGTCAGCGGGTCCGCCGCGCCGGTAACGCGCATGGCCTGGTACACATAGGTGCGCCCGCTGAGGGGATCGCGGATAGCGCCGCCGATGCAGGTGGCCGCGCCGCCGAAGGGCTCGATCTCCGTGGGATGGTTATGGGTCTCATTCTTGAACATGAACAGCCATGGTTCCTTCACCCCGTCCACGTCCACGTCAATTTTGATGGAGCAGGCGTTGATTTCCTCGCTCTCGTCCAGATTGGGCAGGCAGCCGGCCTTTTTCAGCGCCTTGCCGCCCATGGTAGCCACGTCCATGAGGTTGATGGGCTTTTGCCGGTCCCCGTACACGGCCTTGCGGGCCTCCAGGTACCGTTGAAACGCCTTCTCCACCTGGGGCTTGAGGATCTCCGCGCCGTCGATGGTGGTCAGGAAGGTGGTATGCCGGCAGTGATCGGACCAGTAGGTGTCGATCATGCGGATCTCCGTCAGCGTGGGGTCCCGGTGCTCGGAGGCGAAGTAATCCCGGCAGAAGGCCAGATCATCGTCATCCATGGCCAGGCCGTACTTCTTGACGAAGGCGTCCACTTCCTCCGCGTTCATGGCGGTGAAGCCGTGGAGGGTTTCCACGGTGTCGGGGGTGGCGTACTGCTGGCGCAGGGTGTCCTTCTCCCCCAGGTCGGCTTCCCGGCTTTCCACGGGGTTGATGACATGCTTTTTGATCCGCGCCACCTCGTCAGCGGAGGGCGTGCCCGTGAGCAGGTACACCCGGGCGGTGCGCACGGTGGGGCGGTCGCACTGGCCCACCAGCTGGATGCACTCCTCGCAGGAGGCCGCCCGCTGGTCATACTGCCCGGGGAGGTATTCCGCGGCAAAGGTCACATCCGCGTCCGTGGGCAGGGTATCATAATGCTCGTCCAGCTGCGGCTCGAAAAACACAATGGGCAGGCACCGGGCGAAAAGCTCATCGCTGACGCCTTCCACGTCATAGCGGTTGAGCAACCGCAAACCGGTAACGCTCTTGATTTGCAAAATATGCCGGATCTCCCACAGCAGCTGCTTGGCCTCCACCGCATAGGGAGCCTTTTTTTTCACATAGATGCGCTTGACGCTCATCTGTTTCTTCCTCCTTTATTGCAGCGCGGCCAGGGCGCGCTGGCCGATGTCCCGGCGCATGTGCATACCCGTAAAGGAAATCTTCTCCGCCGCTTCATAGGCTGCGGCAATGGCCTGGGGCAGCGTATCCGCCCGGGCCGTTACGCCCAGCACACGCCCACCGCTGGTGAGGATCTCTCCCTTTTCCCCCAGCTTGGTGCCCGCGTGGAACACATGGGCCGTTTTCGCGGCTTCCGCCAGCCCGGCAATGGGATAGCCCGTCTCATAATGCTGGGGATATCCGCCGGATGCCAGCACCACGCAGCAGGCCGCGCCGGAGGAGAACTTCACTTCCGTCTCCGCCAGCGTTCCCTGCACGGTGCTTTCCATAATGGTCAGCAGGTCGCTTTCCAGCAGGGGCAGCACCACCTGCGTCTCCGGGTCGCCGAAGCGGCAGTTGTACTCGATGACCTTGGGGCCCTGGGGCGTGAGCATCAGCCCGAAATACAGGCAACCGCGGAAGGTGCGTCCCTCGGCGTTCATGGCCGCGATGGTAGGCAGGAAAATCTCCTCCATGCAGCGCTGGGCCACCTCCGCGGTATAGTAGGGATTGGGGGCAATGGTGCCCATGCCGCCGGTGTTCAGTCCCTGGTCATGGTCCAGGGCACGCTTGTGGTCCATGGAGGATACCATGGGCTTGACGGTCTTTCCGTCCGTGAAGGCCAGGACGGATACCTCCGGCCCGGTGAGGAACTCCTCAATGACCACCCGGCTGCCGGACATACCGAAGCGGTTGTCGATCATCATGGAGCGGACGGCGTCCTCCGCCTCCTCCCGGGTCTGGCAGATGAGCACGCCCTTGCCCAGGGCCAGGCCATCGGCCTTGACCACCATGGGCACCGGCGCGGACTGGACATAGGCCAGGGCCTTGTCGCAGTCGTCAAAGACTTCATAGGTGGCGGTGGGAATGCCATACTTTTTCATCAGACCCTTGGCAAACACCTTGCTGCCCTCGATGATGGCAGCCTTCTTGTCCGGGCCAAAGGCAGGGATGCCCTTCTCCCGCAGCAGGTCCACCAATCCCAAGCACAGGGGATCGTCCGGAGCCACCACCACAAAGTCCATCTTTTCCTTCACACAGAAATCCGTAATGGCCTGAATGTCCGTGGCCTTGATGGGCAGGCAGGTGGCCATGGCCGCCATGCCGCCGTTGCCCGGCGCGGCATAGAGCGTATCAATGCGGGGATTTTCCAGCAGCTTTTCGGCAATGGCGTGTTCCCGTCCGCCGCCGCCTACAATCAGGACCTTCATGCGTATTCCTCCAATATTATCCGTGTTCTTTGGCCTATGAAACGATCAATGATGGAACAGGCGCATATGGGTTAAGCACATCACCATATCGTAGCTGTCGCACACGGCAATCACGTTATCGTCCCGAATGGAACCGCCGGGCTCCGCCACATACTGCACGCCGCTGCGATGGGCGCGCTCGATGTTGTCCCCAAAGGGAAAGAAGGCATCGCTGCCCAGGGACACGCCGGTGAGCTGATCCAGCCAGGCGCGCTTTTCTTCCCGGGTCAGGGGCTCGGGACGGGTCTTGAAGAACTGCTGCCAGCGGCCCTCGGCCAGGACTTCGTCCGCCTCGTCGGAGATGTACACGTCGATGGTGTTGTCCCGGTCGGGACGGCCGATCTTGTCCACAAAGGGCAGGTTCAGCACCTTCTCATGCTGGCGCAGCCACCAGTTGTCCGCCTTCTGGCCCGCCAGACGGGTGCAGTGGATGCGGCTCTGCTGGCCCGCGCCCACGCCGATGGCCTGGCCGTCCTTCACATAGCATACGGAATTGGACTGGGTATACTTCAGGGTAATCAGGGAGATCATCAGGTCGCGCTTGGCCTCGGGGGTCAGCGCCTTGTTTGCGGTTACGATGTCCTCCAGCAGAGCCTCGTCAATGACGAACTCGTTGCGCCCCTGCTCGAAGGTCACGCCGAACACGTCCTTTTGCTCCACGGGCGCGGGACGGTAGTCCGGGTCAATCTGCACCACATTGTAGCCACCCTTGCGCTTGGCCTTGAGCACCTCCAGGGCCTCCGGGGCATAGCCGGGGGCAATAATGCCGTCGGACACCTCGGGCTTGATGAGCATGGCGGTCTCCAGGTCGCACACGTCGCTCAGGGCGATCCAGTCGCCGAAGGAGGACATGCGGTCCGCGCCGCGGGCCCGGGCATAGGCGCAGGCCAGGGGGGAAAGGGGCTTGTCCCCCACAAAGTAGATCTTGCGCAGGGTGTCGCTCAGGGGAAGGCCCACCGCCGCGCCCGCAGGGCTCACATGCTTGAAGGAGGCCGCCGCGGGCAGGCCCGTGGCGCGCTTGAGCTCCCGCACCAGCTGCCAGCCATTCAGGGCGTCCAGGAAATTGATATACCCCGGCTTGCCATTGAGCACCGTCAGGGGAAGTTCCCCCGCCTTCATGAAAATACGGGAAGGTTTCTGATTGGGATTGCAGCCATATTTCAGTTCCAGCTCCGTTGCCATGGAAATGCCTCCTTCAGCTTGTCTCACTTCACGTCGCCCTTGTCGATCACAACCCGGCCGTTTTCGTCCAGCAGGGGCGTGATGCCTGTCCCCTGGCCGTAACTATAAACCAGGTAATGCACGCCGGTCCTGGCGTCCACGATCACCCAGGCCGAGCCGTTCAGCAGCGATTCTTCGGATTCCAGAGTTTGAAAGCGCTTGAATCTTTGATCTGCCATGGATTGCGCACTCCTATTACACGTTTTTGTTTACGATGCGGGTTTCGCTTTCCCCGCTGCCCAGGTCAATGAACCGCACGAACAGGGAAACCTTGTTGTCCGGGTTCAGGTTGTCCCACACCGCCTGGGTAAAGCTGTCAATGTCGCCCCGCAGGGTCACCTTCTCCGGCTCGCCGCCAAAGGCGGGGATGGGATTGCCGTCGCAGCTGTACGTATGCAGGAAATGGCCCACGCCCGGCTTCACCCCCACGTATTCAAAGAAGAAGCGCTGGGGCGCGGTGGGGTCTCCCTCGTCGCTCTTGAGGATGGACAGCCGGTAGCTCAGCTTGCCCTTTTCCCGCAGGACCAGTCCGCTGATGCGGGGGGTATAGTTGGGGGCGTCCGGCTCAAAGCAGCGGGTGCGAAGCGCCGCCTCAAAGGTGAAGCCCTTTTTCAGGTAATCATGGATGGTGTCCGTCTGGTCGCCATTGGTGACGATGAGCATATCCTTGTACAGGCGCACAGGGGCATAGATAATCAGGCTGGGGTCCACCATCTTGCTCTCATCGAAAGCCTTGGTGATAATGCCCCCGTCCTTTTCCACAAAGACGCGGTTACGGCTGTTCTCGCTGCGGCCCATGATGAAGTAGGCCACCACCGCCTTCTTCCCCGTCTCGTCCAGGCCCAGGACGATGCCCCGGCCGGGATAGGCGTTCTCCTTGAGAAGCGTGTTCAATTCCATCAGCTGCATGCTGTTTCCTCCTTACTGCTGGCAAAGACTGCGGGCCACGTCCTCCACGGCCTGGGGGAGCAGAATCCATTCGGCCTGCTCCATCACCCGCTTTTGCAATACTTCCGGCGTGTCTCCGGGAAGCACCTCCACCGCCTTCTGGGCGATGATCTCCCCGCCGTCGGGAATCTCGTTGACAAAATGCACCGTGGCTCCGGTGACCTTGACCCCCTTGGCCAGGGCGGCCTCATGCACCTTCAGGCCATAGAAGCCCGCCCCGCAAAAGGAGGGAATCAGGCTGGGGTGAATGTTCAGGATGCGCTTGGGGTACGCCTGAATCACGTTCTCCGGGAGAATGGTCAGGAAGCCCGCCAGCACCACCAGCTCAATGCCATGGCTGTGCAGCAGCTCCAGCAGCTCCCGGCCATACTGCTCAATGGGCTTTTCCTTGCCCTTGCGCAGCACGGCGCAGGGAACCCCGGCCTTTTCGGCCCGCACCAGGGCATAGGCATCGGGGCGGCTGGCCACCACCAGGCTGATCTCCGCGTGGGGCAGTTTCCCCGCAGCCTTTGCATCCAGGATGGCCTGCAAATTGGTTCCTCCGCCGGATACCAGCACCGCTGTCTTTACCATAGCTCCACGCCGCCTTCCCCGGGGACGATCTCGCCCAGGATATATGCGCCGGGCTCGCCGCCCTCTCGCAGCAGCGCCAGTGCCGCGTCCGCGTCCGCCTTGGCCACGGCGATGGTCATGCCCACGCCCATGTTGAAGGTGTTGAACATATCCCGCTCCGGGATGTTGCCCTCCCGGGCAATGATGTCGAAAATCGGCAAGGTCTTTACCGCGGCCTTTTCGATGCGGGCGGTCATGCCCTCCTTGAGGCTCCGCGGAATGTTCTCATAGAAGCCGCCGCCGGTGATGTGGCTGATGGCTCGGGGACGAATCTGCGAAAGGAGCTTCATCACGGGCTTCACGTAAATGCGGGTGGGGGTCAGCAGGGTTTCCCACAAAGGCTGCTCCAGCTCGGCATAGGCGCGGTTCTCGCCCCCCTGCCCGATGCCGAACACCTTGCGCACCAGGGAAAAGCCGTTGGAATGCACCCCCGTGGACGGCAGGGCAATGATCACATCCCCCGCCTGCATCTCTTCCCGATTGATGATCTTCTCCTTGTCCACCACGCCCACGGAGAAGCCCGCCAGGTCGTAATCCTCCTCGGGCATCATACCGGGATGCTCAGCGGTCTCACCGCCCACCAGGGCGCACTCCGCCTGCACGCAGCCCTCCGCCACGCCGGCCACGATCCGCGCGATCTTTTCGGGGATGTTCCGGCCGCAGGCGATATAGTCCAGGAAAACCAGCGGCTTGGCCCCGCAGCAGATAACGTCATTGACGCACATGGCCACACAGTCGATGCCGATGGTGTCGTGACGGTCCAGCAGCATGGCGATTTTCAGCTTGGTACCCACGCCGTCGGTGCCGCTGACCAGCACCGGCTTTTTGATGCCCTCGCAGTTCAGCTCAAACATGCCGCCAAAGCCGCCGATGCCGTCCAGTACCCCGGCTGTCATGGTCCGGGCCACATGGCGCTTCATCAGCTCCACGGCCTTGTAACCGGCGGTAATATCCACACCTGCGGCCTTGTAGCTTGCGCTTTCGCTTTTCATGCAGGGGTCCTCCTTACTCTTTTTCGCTCAATCGGGTTTCAAACTTCAGCTTGCGTCCAGCCTTGGGCGGCTCTACGGGATATTCCCCGCTGAAGCACGCCTTGCAGAAGCCGCAGCGGCTCCCCACCGCCAGCTTGTCGCAGGCTTCCAGGCTCAAGAATCCGATGCTGTCCGCGCCGATGATCTTTCCGATCTCCTCCACGGTGTGATGCGCGGCAATCAGATTGTCGGTGGAGTCAATATCTGTGCCGAAGTAGCAAGGATGCAGGAAGGGCGGCGCGGAGAAGCGCACATGCACTTCCTTGGCCCCCGCCTCCCGGAGGATGGCCACCGTATGGGCGGAGGTGGTGCCCCGAACGATGGAGTCGTCCACCATGACCACACGCTTGTCCCGCACGGTGGCAGCCACGGCGTTGAGCTTGATGCGCACGGCGTTCTGCCGCTGCTTCTGCTCAGGCTGGATGAAGGTACGGCCAATGTACTTGTTCTTGATAAAGCCGATGCCGTAGGGAATACCGCTCTGCCGGGCATAGCCGATGGCGGCCTCGATGCCGCTGTCCGGCACGCCAATGACCACATCCGCCTGTACCGGGTGGTCCAGGGCCAGGAACGCCCCCGCGCGTACCCGGGCTTCATGCACGGACGCGCCGTCGATCACCGAGTCCGGACGGGCAAAATAGATGTGCTCAAACACGCACAGGCTGGAAGGCACCTGTTCCTCCGGCGGGTAGCTCTTGACGCCTTCCTTGGATACCACCACCACCTCGCCGGGAAGGATGTCCCGCACAAAGGTGGCGCCAATGGCGTCCAGGGCGCAGCTTTCGCTGGCAAAAACGGTGTCCTCCCCGATTTTGCCCATGCACAGTGGACGGAAGCCGCGAGGATCGCGGGCCGCAAGCAGCTTGGTGGGGCTCATAATGACCAGGGAGTATGCCCCTTGGATCACCTGCATGGCCGCCCGGACCGCCTCCTCAATGGAGCCGGTTTTGATCCGCTGCTGGGTAATGGTATAGGCAATCACTTCGGTATCGGAGGTGGCGTGGAAAATTGCGCCGTTTAGCTCCAGTTGCTCCCGCAGTTCGGCAGCGTTGGTCAGGTTGCCGTTGTGGCACAGGGCCATGGCGCCTTTCAGATGGTTAATCAGCAGAGGCTGGGCGTTGTTGCGGTTCTTGGTGCCGGTGGTACCATAGCGGCAATGCCCCACCGCCATGGAGCCTTCTTCCATTTTTTCCAGTACATCCCGGGTGAAAACCTCCGTGACCAGGCCCACATCCTTGTAGCAGGAAATCACCCCGTCATTGTTTACGGCGATACCGCAGCTTTCCTGTCCCCGGTGCTGGAGCGCGTAAAGGGCGTGGTAGGCTTCCGCTACCACACCCTCCCCCGCTTGACGGAAAATGCCGAACACGCCGCACTCCTCGTGGAGCTTGTCCATCACGTCCATCTTATTCCCCCATCAAACGCTTCAAAATCTCATGATATGCATCTTCAACGCCGCCCAGATCCCGGCGGAAACGGTCCTTGTCCAGCTTTTCATGGGTCACGCTGTCCCAGAAGCGGCAGGTATCCGGAGAAATCTCATCCGCCAGCACCAGGGTACCGTCAGCCGTCTTGCCGAACTCCAACTTGAAGTCGATCAGCTCAATGTTCAGATCCTTCAAATAGTTGGTCAGCAGCTCGTTGATCCGCAGGCTGTACTCGGCAATCTTCTTCAGGTCCGCCTCGCTGACCCAACCCATGGCCGCAATGTGATAGTCATTGACCATGGGGTCGCCCAGCTCGTCATTCTTGTAGCAATATTCCAGAACCGTCTTCTTGAGCTTGGTGCCCTCAGGCAGGCCCAGGCGCTTGCTCAGGCTGCCGGCGGCGATATTGCGTACAATCACTTCCAGGGGCACGATGGTAACCTTTTTCACCAGGGTTTCCCGGTCGGAAATCTCCTCGATAAAGTGCGTGGGGATGCCGTTCTTTTCCAACATCTTCATCAGGAAATTGGTCACGCGGTTGTTGATAACGCCCTTCCCCTGAATGGTGCCCTTCTTCAGGCCGTTAAAGGCGGTGGCGTCATCTTTATAGTCCACCAGCACTACATTGGGGTCGTCGGTGGCAAATACTTTCTTGGCCTTTCCTTCGTACAGCTGCTCCAGCTTCTTCATGGCTTTTGTTCCTCCTCAATCTTCTGTCTATGCTTAGTCAATAACCAGCTTGCGATCCTTTTCCACCACGGCGTCATGCTGCTTCTGCCGCATGGCACGGAGCTTGGCAGCCAGCTCGGCGTCGCTCACAGCCAGGATCTGCGCCGCCAGCAGCGCCGCGTTGGCAGCGCCGTCGATGGCCACCGTGGCCACAGGCATGCCCGAAGGCATCTGCACCGTGGACAGCAGGGCATCCAGGCCATCCAGGGTGGAGGACTTCACCGGAATGCCAATCACCGGCAGCACAGTTTGCGCCGCCAGCGCCCCGGCCAGGTGCGCCGCCTTGCCTGCCGCAGCGATCAGCACGCCAAAGCCGTTCTCCGCCGCAGCGGACGCAAAGGCAGCTGCCTCCGCAGGCGTCCGGTGCGCCGAATAAACATGCGCCTCAAAGGGAATGTTCAGCTGTCGAAGGGTTTCAAAGGCTCCCTTCAGCACAGGCAAATCGCTGTCGCTGCCCATAATTACCGCGACTTTTTTCATTGGTTTCCTTCCTTTCGGGTGAAAAAAGGACAGGGTATCACAAGGTATACCCCGTCCTTTGTATACAACCCCATGGTCTTTTTCCGGGGCGCACGCATCCATCGGCAGTCCAGTTCCTGCCAACAAATCCGCATACGCACACCCCTTTCCGAACAATACAATTCATTCTATACGATTCATACCGGTTCTGTCAAGATTATTCACGAACATTCTTTGATATTTTTTTGCTTTTGTTTGATATTTGTGCATGCTGGCTGACCATCCGCCAATCCCCACAATTTTTTCATACAGACGAAAAACCGCCACGCTACAATAGCGTGACGGTCAAAAAATTACCTGGTGCTCTTGTCGTAGGGGATGCCCTCCGCCTTGGGGGCACGGGAACTCTTGGAGGTAAAGGCCAGCACGATCAGGGTAATCAGATAAGGCAACAGGCGGTAGAAGTTCGTGTTCAGTCCCAGCTCCTTAAGGAAGAACACCTTCTCTTGCGCACCATTGAGGTAATACAAACTGCCATAACTGGCAGCCACACACTTGAACAGGCCGAACAGCAATGCCGCGCCTGCCACGGACAGCGGCTTCCAGTTGCCGAAAATCATTACTGCCAGGGCAAGGAAGCCAAACCCGGCCACGTCGCCATTGGAAGTGCAGTTGGTGGTGGTCATGGCATACACAAAGCCGCCCATGCCCGCCAGTGCCCCGGAAATGGTCACGCCCGCATAGCGCATCTTGAACACATGAATGCCCAAGCTGTCCGCCGCCTGGGGATTCTCGCCGCAGGAGCGCAGCCGCAGGCCGAAGCGCGTCTTGTACAAAATCACGCTCATGACGATAAAAATCAGGATACACACATACGTGGCCGGATACACCTTGTTGACAAACGTATCGAAGAGGAAGCCCACCTCGTCGTTGCGCCCGTATCCGAACATGCTCTTTTTCAGCATGAACCAGCTGGCGCTGTCGCCGGTGGCCATTTGCAAGGTGTTCTGCTGCGCGATCAAGCGGATAAAGAACAGCACCAGCGCCGGCGCCAGCAGGTTCAGCGCCGTGCCGCCCACGGTCTGGTCCGCCCGGAGGTTGATGGCCGCAAAGGCCAGCAACAGTGAAAACAGCGCCCCCAGCACCGCGGACACCAGCATGGTCAACAGCACGAACCCTTGCAATGTCAGCCAGTTTCCCGCCTCATAGGCAGCCTCAAACCAGCCCCATTGCTGCACCAGGCGTACAAACAGCACGCCGATAAACGCGCCAAAGATCATGTGTCCTTCCAGGGCCAGGTTGATGACGCCGCTGCGCTCGGCATAAATGCCCGCCAGAGCCACGATCATCAGCGGCACCGCGTAAATCAGCGTCTGCCGGATCAGAAAAACCATGCTGCCGGAGGTCAGGTTTGCCCACAACGTATCCATTACGCCTTCGCCTCCTTTTTCTTGTCAGCATCGCCGTTTGAGGCGTTGGCATGCTTATGTTCCCGTCTGCGGCCAATGAGCATCTTTATCAGCATGGAGAAGGCGCTCAGGTACACGATTACCGCGATGATGACGTCGGTGATGTACTCGTTATACGCCGTCAGATTGGTTAGCTGCAGGCCGGAAATATCCAGCATGGACATGAACAGGCCCGTGAAGATAACGCCGATTGGATGATTCGCCGCCAAAAGTGCCACGGGGATGCCGTTGAAGCCGGCAGCCGGCAGCGTTTGATACGTCGACCAGAAGAATTCCGTATTGCCGCTCAGGTAATACAGCGCCCCCGCCGCACCGGCCAAGGAGCCGGCAATCGCCATGGACAGCACAATATTGCGCTTGTCCTGAATGCCCGCATAACGGGCTGCATAGCGGTTAGCGCCACAGGCCTTCAACTGGTAGCCCAAGGTAGTACGGCTGAATATCACGTACACCGCCACCGCCAGCACCATGGCGATCAGGATTCCGCCATTCACCTGGGAGCCGGGAAAAAGTTGATCCAGGCCCACCCCCGGCGTGGCAACACCGTTCACGGTAGTCTTATAGATGTATCCGGACTTGGTATTCTCCACCATGTTTTTCAAATTGGAAATATCAAAGACCCAGGTCACCAGGTTGGCCGCAATCCAGTTGGTCATGATGCAGGCCAGCACCTCGTTGATATTCAACAGTGACTTCAGCAGGCCCGGTATGGCGCCCCACAGCGCTCCCGCCAGCATGCCGCCCAGAAACGCCAGAATCCACACCACCCAGGTGGGAATCCCCGTGGGCGCGATCCCCGGCAGGGTCATCTCGCTGGAAGGCAGGCTCAGGGCAATAAACAGCGTGGCCGTGGTACCCGCCAGGTACTGTCCCGGCGCGCCGATGTTAAACAATCCCGTCTTAAATGCCACCGCCACGGAAAGGCCCGTCAAAATCAGCGGCATGGCACGGAAGAGCATGTTACCCATGGAAGAAGGGTTAAACCCAAAGGTCAGGTTGCCCACCGTATCACGGCCCGTGGAAAAAACGCCCGCAAACACCAGCCGGATGCCTTCCCACGCGCTTTTCAGTCCCAGGGAGGGCGTGGACAAGCCCACAATGAAAATCAGCAAGCTGCCTGCTCCCAGACCGATAAGGATCGAAATCAGGGATGCGATGACGGATCGTGTGCCGTCCTTGTGCCAGAATTCTTTCATGCCTTCACCGCCTCCTGCCGTTTCGCACCGGCCATGTACAGGCCCAGTTCTTCCACCGTCGTGTTCTTGGGGTCCAGTTCGCCCACAATCTGACCCTCGTACAGCACCAGGATGCGGTCGGAAAGGTTCATCACCTCGTCCAGCTCCAGGCTAACCAGCAGCACGGCCTTGCCCTCATCCCGCTGCTGCACCAGTTGCTTGTGGATATACTCAATGGCGCCCACATCCAGGCCGCGGGTGGGCTGCACCGCCACCACCAGGGGCATATTCCGGTCCAGTTCCCGGGCCACAATGGCCTTTTGCTGATTACCGCCGCTCATGCTGCGCACAATGGTCACAGGCCCCTGCCCGCTGCGCACGTCATATTGCGCAATCAGCCGCTGGGCATATTGCCGCTCCTGATCAAAGCGGATAAACCCATGGTTTTGGAACTGCGGCTCCTGAAAGCGCTGGAGCACCATGTTCTGCTCCAGGGTGAAGTCCAGCACCAGGCCATGCTTGTGCCGGTCCTCCGGGATATGGCTCATCCCGGAATGGCTGCGCTCGTGGATTGTGGCATGGGTAATGTCATGCCCGCAAAGAGTAACCCTGCCGGTGGAGATTTTTTCCAGCCCCGTAATGGCATACACCAGGTCCGTTTGTCCATTTCCATCAATGCCGGCAATGCAAACGATTTCTCCTTCGCGCACGCTGAAGGATACGTTATGCACCGCGTCATGGTTGTACAGTTTGGAGGGCACGCACAGCTTTTCCACCCGGAGGATCTCTTTCCCGGGCTGAGCCGGTTTCTTTTCCACCACCAGCTGCACGGGGCGTCCCACCATCATGCGGCTGAGCTCCTCCTGGGTGGTATCGCAGGTATTCACCGTGCCGATGCATTGCCCCTTACGCAGCACAGTTACCCGGTCCGATACGGCCATGATTTCATTGAGCTTGTGGCTGATGAACAAAATGCTCTTGCCCTCGCGCTTCAGCCCCGCCATGATCTCCATGAGCTCCTCGATTTCCTGCGGGGTGAGCACCGCCGTGGGCTCATCAAAAATCAGCACTTCATTATCCCGATACAGCATTTTCAGGATCTCCACCCGCTGCTGCATGCCCACCGTGATGTCTTCCACCTTGGCGTCCAGGTCAACCTTCAAGCCATAGCGGTTGGAAAGCTCCTCTACCTTTTTACGTGCTTCCTTCTTTTGCAAAAAGCCCAGCTTGGTATCTTCCGCACCCAGGATGATGTTATCCAGCACGGTGAACACGTCGATGAGCTTGAAGTGCTGGTGCACCATGCCGATGTGCAGCGCAGTAGCATCGTTGGGATCGTTAATGCGAACCTCTTTTCCGTCCTTTTTGATGATCCCCGCTTCCGGTTGATACAGGCCAAACAGCACGCTCATCAGGGTTGATTTGCCAGCCCCGTTTTCGCCCAGCAGCGAGTGAATCTCTCCCCGCCGCAATTGCAAGGTAATGTTGTCATTGGCCTTGATGCCAGGAAACTCCTTGGTGATGTGAAGCATCTCAATGACGAACTCGGACGAATCGCCCATGCTTCCACCCCCCTTTCTGTTCAAATCGACGCACAGGAAATGCATATATTCATTATACCGGTTCCTACCATAAATTGCAAGCAAGGTCGAAACAGGAAAAAGAAAATGGGACTGGCGCGCTTTGCGTCAGTCCCACCGGAGATGCAACCATTACTCGTAGATAATGTTCAGGTTCTCCAGCCCCGCGTTCACGATGGCATCCGCCTCCAGGACAGTAGCGTCCACGGTAACAGTGCCGTTCTTCATGTTTTCCAGCAGGGTGTTGTACTCATCCATGGTATAGGTCTCAAACAGCCAGTTGGCCGTGGGCAGGCCCACCATGCCATCCGCAGCGCCCATGTTGGTCAGCACGCCGCCCACATTGGCCCACTCATCCGCATAGAATTTGCCCAGCATCCATTCCACGGACTTGGCCAGTTCCTTCATGGCAGAAGTCACAACGGTCTCGGACTGCGTGCTCTGGTCCACGTCCACGCCCACCACATACGCATCGTTGGCAGAAGCGGCGCTGACAATGGAGCTGAACATGCTGCCACCGCAGGCGAAGATGATTTCGGTGTCGTTCTCATACCAGCCCTTGGCCATGGCCTCCAGCTCGGGAGAAGCGGAGAAGGAAGCACCATACTGCCAGGAATACTTCAGCTCAACGGTCTTGCCCATTTCCTTGGCCGCATCGTTGGCGCCCTGGGCAAAGCCGTAACCATAACGGCAGCAGGCAGGGTTGGTGCCGCCGCCGCCGCCCATGAAGCCCAGCTTCTCAAAGCCGTCCTTCACCACGGCATAGCCGGCCAGGTAGCCGCTCTGCTCTTCCTGATAGGTGATGGGAGCCACGTTGGTCAGCGCATTGCCGGCCTCATCGGTGAGCACCCAACCATCCACAAACACAAAGCGCGCATCGGGGAATTCCGTGGCAGCCTTGGTCAGCGCGGGACCCTGCATGAAGCCGGCGCACACCACGACCTTCGCGCCGCCTTCCACGGCAGCCTTCATGGCATCATAGCGGTCGTCATCCGTCGCCTGATCGCCATTGGCGGGCTGGTAGTACTTGTAGCTGAGGTTATTGGCAGCGGCATAGCCCTTCACGCCGTTCCAGGTGCCCTGGTTGAAGCTCTTGTCCTTCAGCTGGCCCACGTCCGTTACAAACGCCAACTCGTACTTGCCGTCTTCCGAGGTCATGTTGTCCTCGATGGTATCGGGGTCAACCGTCTCGGCAACTGCGCCGAAAGCAGTCAACACCATCATCACGGACAGCATCAGTGCCAGAAACTTTTTCACTTAGAACGCCCTCCTCACAAAATCGTTTCTTGGAATGGGTTCAACATCCTGAGTATAACACGTATTCCTATAAAGTTCAAGGGAACGAAACATTTTCGCCCCGTGAAACCTATCAATTCCCATTTCTGACTGTGTTATGTATCTCCTCCAAGTTTGGAGAACCCCTCTCCCAGGGCCTCATGGGCGCCGGTAACAAACATGAACGCCTGCTCGTCCTCCTCCCGGACAATATCCTTGAGCCGGGCAACCTCCTGGCTGGAAAGCACGCACAGGATCATGGGCCGGTTCTGACCCGAATACGCCCCCTTGGCCTCCAGATGCGTTACACCGCGGTCCAGTTCCGTCATCACACGCTGCGTCACGCTTTCCAAGGCGGAGGTAATGATAAAGCACGCCTTGGTTTGACTCAACCCAGCCATCACCATGTCAATCAGTTTCGAAGACACGAAAATGGCAATCATGGCGTACAGGCCCTCGTTCAGGCCCACGCACAGGCCTGCCAGGATCACCACAGCGCAGTCGATCAAAAACAGGAACATCCCCACCGAGAGGAAGGGGAGCCGCTTGTGTACCATGCGCGCCACCATGTCCGTGCCGCCTGTGGTAGCGCCAGCGCGGAGAATCAGCCCCAGACCAATTCCCAGCAGCACCCCGCCATACAGCGTACCCAGCAGCGGGTCCATGGTCACAGGCGGAACCCGAATCATATCAATGGCCATGGAAAAAAGCACCGTGGCCACCAGGCTGCGCAGCACAAACACCCGCCCCATGGCCTTGAAGCCGATGATGAACAGCGGCACATTCATGAGCATGCTGGTCAAGCCCACCGGCACCTGCACCAGGTAATTCAGCACCGTAGCCACGCCGGTCAATCCACCAGGCGCGATGTTGTTGGGCACCAGAAACATGGGATAGGCCGCGCCGCCGATGATGCAGCCCAGCAGAATCTGTCCGTACGCCATAAACAGTTCTTTCCGGCGTGATTTGTTCCTGAGTTTATTTTTCCACGTCATCCATTTCCTCCTATACAGTAGCGAAAAAGAAGGCTCCCGCCCTGCCCGGCAGGCACTGGCGGAAGCCCCCGGCATCTCTTGTATTATGCGGGGTCATGCCCCTGGGCATCCCCTGCCCTGGGCCGCATGGTCCTGCTTACTCCTCCCGGGTACCCAGGGAAAGGGCCAGCGCCGCATCCACCTGAGCCATTACCTGTGCGGGTACCTTCCCCAAATATTTGCTCAGGCGCACTTTCTCCAGGGTCCTCACCTGCTCCAGTAGCACCACCGAATCCTGCTTCAACCCGCAGGCTTCCGCGGGCAATACCACATGAATGGGCAAGTGTGCCTTGCGCTGGCGGGAAGTAATCGCCGCCACAATCACCGTGGGACTGTGCAGATTGCCCCGATCGTTTTGTATAATCAGCACCGGGCGGATGCCGCCCTGTTCGGAACCCACCACGGGGTCCAAGTCCGCGCGATATATTTCTCCGCGTTTCATTGCTGCGTTCACACTCCGCTTCTGAGGTCATCTATCAAAACTGCCAAAGGCAGAAAGGGGCCCGCTTTCAGCATATGACCTTTGCCACGGGGCGGTGCCGCCCTTACACGGGCGGCAGGGGTGCCAGCGGGCATGCCTTGATTTGCTCCCGCATTTCCCGCCAGGTTGGATAGAACCGGTCCATATCCGCGTAAAAGTCCGCGGAATGATCCGGGTGCAGCAAGTGATTCAATTCATGTACCAGCACATACGCGGTAAATTCCCTGGGCAGCAGCGCCAGGCGCAGGTTCAGCGCGATGCGGTGGCTTTGCACTGAGCAGCTGCCCCACCGGCTGGTCATGTCTTTCAGGGTAACGCGGCTGACCCGCACCCCCATGCGCCGGGTCCACACCGGCATAAGCCCGTTGAGCTCCGCCTCCAGCGCCGCGGCATAGGCCCGCAAAACATGGGCCTGCCCCACGGGAAGCTCTCCACCTCCCAGCGGGACATACCGTCCCCAGAGCAGGTGCCTCTCCCCCGCCACATAGCTTGGCTGCCAGGGACGGTTTTTCCGCTGCTGATCCATCCAGCCCCGCTGCTGTTCCAGAAACGCCCGAACATCCGCTTCCCCGATTCCCGGAGGGATCGTCAGGGAAAACGCATCCTCTGCGGGATGGTAGCGCAGGATCAGCTTCCGTGTATCCTTCCGCCGCTGGAAACGCACGCGCGGGAAAGCACCGGTCTCCGTTCCCGTGCTCATGCCTTCTCCTGTCCGCGCTCGCGCAGCGACAGCGTTTCATCCAGAATATCCTGTGCCAAAGCCGCCTTGCTCTGCAGGGGACATTCCCGCGCACCGTCATGGGTGAGCAGGGTGGCAATGTTCGTATCCACGTTAAATCCAGCCCCGGGCTGTGAAACATCATTGGCCACGATCATGTCCAGGTTCTTGCGCTCCAGCTTGCGGGCGGCATTTTCCATGAGATGCTCCGTCTCCGCCGCAAAGCCCACCAGCACCTGGCCGGGACGCTTGGCCTTCCCCACCGCCGCGGCGATGTCGGGATTTTCCACCAGCTCCACCATCAAGGGCAGGCCGTCCTGCTTTTTCAGCTTCTGGTCATGGGTGATGGCAAAGCGGTAGTCCGCCGGAGCAGCCGCCTGAATCACCACATCTGCCTCCGGGGCTGACCGGGTTACCGCTTCAAAGAGCTCCCGGGTGCTCTCCACCCGGATCACACGCACGCCTTCGGGCGGTTCCACCTGGGTGATGCCGCACACCACCGTCACCTCCGCGCCGCGGTCCCGGGCGGCAGCGGCAATGGCAAAGCCCATCTTGCCCGAGGAATCATTACTCAGGAAGCGCACGGGGTCCAGCCGCTCCCGGGTGGCTCCAGCGGTGACCAGCACGCGCACCCCCGCATAATCCTGCCGTGGGCACAGGATGTCCTCCATGGCCGCGACGATCTCCGCCGGCTCTGCCATGCGCCCTGCGCCGCTGTCCCCGCAGGCCAGGAAACCGCTCCCCGGCCCTACCACATGCACGCCGCGCTGCCGCAGGGTGGCCATGTTCTGCCGGGTAGCCTCCGCTTCCCACATGCCTACGTTCATGGCGGGGGCCACCAGCATGGGTGCGCGGGTGGCCAGGGCCGTGGTGGAAAGCATATCATCCGCCAATCCCCAGGCCAGTTTGGCCAGGATGTTGGCGGTGGCAGGCGCAATGGCAAACAGCTCCGCACGCTTGGCCAGGGCGATATGCTCCACTTCCCAGGTATCCGGGCGGGCGAAGGTATCCGTTACCACGGGATGATTGGATAGGGTTTCGAAGGTTAAGGGCGCCACAAATTTGGTGGCGTTTTCCGTCATGATGACGTGCACCTGCGCCCCCTGTTTGCGCAAACGGGAGACAACCTCCGCGCTTTTGTACGCGGCGATGCCTCCCGTTACGCCCAGCACAATTTCCTTGCCGGTTAATTTCATGCCTGTTCCTCTTCCTCAGCCGGACGGTCGTAGGTGATCAGCCCGCGGTTGATCTCCTCCACGGCAGCCTTCAGCGGCTTCATATCCTTGGTATCGATCAGGGGCTGGGCGCCGCCAACGATCTGGCGGCCGCGCTTGGACGCCTCCACCACCAGGGTATAACGGCTGTCCGCATGTTGCAGTAGTTCCAAAACACTGGGTTCGACAATGGACATGGGTGATTTCCTCCTTATACTATTTGAGCCTTACTCCGCCTCGATCACCGGGAAATACCGGTTGGTACGCTGCTTTTCCGCGCTGACAATGGCGGACAGCTGCACATAGGCAAGCTCCAGCTCGTCGTTGACGATTACATATTGATACCGCTGCATCTGGTCAATTTCGCCCCGGGCGTTGTGCAGCCGGCGCTCAATCTCCGCGGGGTCATCGGTGTTACGGGTATGCAGCCGGACCCGCAGTGCCTTATAGCTGGGGGGAAGAATAAATACGCTCACGCACTCCTTCTCCTGCTCCATCACTGCCTTGGCCCCCTGAGGGTCAATGTCCAGCAGCACGTTCTGGCCCCGCTCCATCCGCTCGTACACCTCGCTTTTCAGTGTGCCATAGCGGTGTCCATGGACGGTGGCATGCTCCAGGAAAGCATCCTCCGCCAATAGTTTATCATATTCTTCGTCGGAAAGGAAGTGGTAATGCACGTCCTCTATTTCATTGGAGCGCTTGGCCCGCGTGGTAACCGATACGGAAAAGGTAAAGCTGGGATCGTCCCGCAGCAGCTTGGCGGCAAGCGTACCCTTGCCCGTTCCGCTGGGGCCGGAGATCACCAGCAGCATTCCCTTGCGTGTTTCCTTCATTCAGCATCCTCCCCTTCGCCGCCGTTGCGGCCATCCATGCGCCCCGCCACAGTTTCCGGCTGCAGGGGGGATAGTACCACATGGTCGCTGTCCATAATAATCACCGCGCGGGTGCGCCGCCCGTATGTGGCGTCAATAACCCGGCCCGTTTCCCGGGCATCCTGCACCAGGCGCCGTACCGGCGCGGAATCCGGGCTGACAATGGCCACCAGCCGCGCGGCGGCAACCATGTTGCCAAACCCCACGTTTACCAGCTTCATCCCCGCACCTCACTCCACGTTTTGCACCTGCTCCCGGAGCTTCTCTATCTCCGACTTGGCGGCGACCACCGCCTGGGTGATCTCCAGGTCCGAGGCCTTTGAGCCGATGGTATTGACCTCCCGGTTCATCTCCTGGGTCAGGAAATCCAGCCGGCGGCCCACGGCGCCATCCTCGTCCAGGCAGGCGCGCATCTGCGCGATATGGGATGCCAAGCGGGAAAGCTCCTCATCAATGGCGCATTTGTCCGCAAAGATAGCCACTTCCTGTGCCAGCCGCTGTGGCTCCACCGGCTCCACGGCCAGTTCCGCCAGGCGGGCAGTCAGCCGTTCCCGGTAAGCCTGGGGCACCTGTGGTGCACGGGCCGCCATGCGCTCCCGTAACTGTGCCAGGGCATCCAGATGCTCGGTGAGGTCCTTGCGCAGTGCGTCGCCCTCCCGGGCCCGCATGGCCCGCACCTGGGTGGTCACCTGCTCCAGGGCCAGTTTTGCCAGCTGTTCCACCGCCCCCTGATCCTCCTGTGCCTCGGTGATCTGCACCACATCCGGCAGGGCCATCAGCTGTGCTGCGCTGAGCGGTTCGCCCGCCCCGGCAATTTCCTGCACCTGGCGTGCCGCCTCCATATAGGCAGCGGCCAGGGCGGCGTCCACCCGCACCTGACGCGCGTCGGAACGCGTATTGCGGTAGGCCACAAACACGTCCATATGCCCCCGCTGGAAGCCGCTTGTCAGCTCCCTGCGCAGCATTTCCTCCAAGAAACCCACGTTGCGGGGCAGCCGAAAGGACAGATCCAGGAAACGGTGATTTACGGTCTTTACCTCTAGGGTCATTTCCCGGCCATCCAGCACTGCCTGGCAGCGGCCATAGCCCGTCATGCTCTGCATGGGCGCGGCCTCCCTTCGTGTAGTATGTTATTATAGCACATCCGCATCCGTATGAAAAGATTCATTTTTCCGGCAAAAAAGCAACATTTTTCCGGCAAAAAAGCAACCGTTTCCTCCCCGATAAAGGGGGATACAGCAAAGCGGCGCGGCAGAAACGCCTTGCTTTTGCAAAAGCGTCTCCACCGCGCCGAATGCACGATCGCAAGATGAACTTTACAGGGTGATGGTGATCTCGGCCACCGCGCAGGCGGGCAGGGATACACGTACCTCGTCCCCCTGAATGGCAATATCCGCAAGGGGCTGAATCGCCACGGGAGAAGCGTCGAAGTCGTTCTTGGCGTGCATCTCCCCGGCCAGCATCCGCCCATGGGCCGCCGCGGGCTTGGTGCCGCTAAGGGAGATCACCGCCTCGGTGCCCTCCGTGGCGGAGGTATTGGCCACCGTTACGGTGAGCACATTGTCCTTGCGGGAAGCGGAAGCGCTCAGGCGGCATACGCCGGGGGCGCTTTCATCCGTTTCCACATGGCTGGGCACCAGCAGCCCCTCCTGATGCGCCTTGTACAGGTCAAACACATAGTAGGTGGGGGTGAGCACCATCTTGTCCCCTTCGGTGAGGATAACGGCCTGAAGCACGTTTACCGTTTGCGCCAGGTTGGCCATGACCACCCGGGAGGCATGCCGGTTGAAGATGTTCAGCGTCAGCGCCGCCACCTGCGCATCCCGCAGGGTGCTCTGCTGATACAGGAAGCCCGGATTCGTCCCCGGCTCCACGTCGTACCAGGCGCCCCATTCGTCCACGATCAGTCCTACCCGGCCCTTGGGGTCATGGCGGTTCATGATCTGCTCATGGCCGGTGATGATCTCGTCCATGCGCAGGCACTTGCGCAGCGTTTGCTCGTACTCCGCCTGATCGAACTCCGTGGCGCTCCCCTTGTGCTGCCAGGTGCCGGGAACGGTGTAGTAATGCAGGGTAATTGCGTCCATAAAGCGCCCGGCCCGCTCCATGAGCACTTCCATCCAGCGGTAGTCATCCTCGCTGGGGCCGCAGGCAATGCGGAAGAGCTTGTTGTCGCCATAGTCCCGGCAATAGGTCTGGTAGCGGCGGAATTCATCGGCGTAGTACTCCGGGCGCATGTTGCCACCGCAGCCCCAGCTTTCGTTGCCCACACCCCAGTACTTGACGCCCCAGGGGTCCTTGCGGCCGTTACGCCAACGCTTCTGCACCACGGTGGAATCCCCCGCGCTGTTCAGGTACTCCACCCACTCGGCCATTTCCCGAACAGTGCCGCTGCCCACGTTGGCATTGATGTAGGGTTCACAGCCCAGCTGGGCACACAGTTCCAGGAATTCGTGGGTACCAAAGGAATTGTCCTCCACCACGCCGCCCCAGTTGGTGTTTACCATGCGCCTGCGCTCCGCCTTGGGGCCGACGCCATCCTCCCAGTGATACTCGTCGGCAAAGCATCCACCGGGCCAGCGCAGCACCGGTATGCCGATTTTTTTCAGCGCCTCCACCACGTCCGTGCGCATGCCCTTCACGTTGGGAATGGTGGAATCCTCCCCCACATACAGCCCCTGATACACGCACCGGCCCAGATGTTCCGAGAAATGACCGTAAATGTTCTTGTTGATCTTGGCGCCCGTAATGCGCGGGTCCAGCAAAATCTTTCCCATGACGCTCCTCCTTTGCGGAAAAGTAATTTGTACGTACATTATCAGCCACCGGGCTGTCTTTGTCAAGAGGGAAAACCCCGGCACTTACTTGCGCGTTGCTCCCCATTCGTGTTATGCTATGGACGAACCCATACAACCTTTGAAAAAAGCGAGGAACATCCATGGCTTTAGCATATTTGATGATTGGCGAAGTGCTTCGTCCCCAGGGGGTACGGGGAGAAATGAAGGTCCGTCCCTACGCGGCAGACCCGGACATGTTTCTGGAATGGACTACCCTGTACCTGCAGCAGGGGGAAAGCTACCTTCCCCGAAAGGCCCATTGCTCCCGGGTACATGACGGCTTTGCGTACCTGACCCTGGAAGGCGTAACGGACCGGGACGGCGCGGAAGCTCTGCGTGGAACGCAGCTGTGGATTGACCGCGCCCACGCCTGCCAGCTTCCCGAGGACGCCTGCTACATTTGTGAGCTTGTGGGCTGCCGGGCGGTGGACGAGACGGGCACCGAGATCGGCACGCTCACGGATGTGCTCCAGTACGGCTCCGTGGATACCTATGTGTTTCAGACGCCGAGGGGCAGCATGATGGCCCCGGCGCTCAAGCGCGTCTTTCCCGAGGTGGACGTGGAGAACAAAGTAATCCGCGTCAACGCCCGGGCCCTGGACGAGGTGGCTGTCTTTGAAGATTAAAATACTCACCATTTTTCCCCAAATGTTCGATAGCGTGCTCAGCGCCAGCATTCTGGGCCGTGCCCGGGAGCAGGGCCTGCTGGACGTGCAGTGCATCGATATCCGTCCCTTTTCCGACCGCAAGCACAAGAACACCGACGATTATCCCTTCGGCGGCGGCGCGGGCATGGTGATGATGGCGCAACCCATCCTGGCGGCCATGGCGTCCGTCACCGGGGAAGGTTTTCACGGCAGGCGCATCTACCTGGGGCCCCGCGGAAACCGCCTGACCACCGCCAAGGCCCGGGAACTGGCCCGGGAGGAGGAGCTGGTGCTGCTGTGCGGCCACTATGAAGGGGTAGACCAGCGGGCGCTGGATGCATGTATCGATGAGGAGATCAGCATCGGGGACTATATCCTCACGGGCGGCGAATTGGCCGCCATGGTGCTCACGGACTGCGTAAGCCGCTTCATTCCCGGCGTATTGGGCTCCAGTGAAAGCCCGGAAGAGGAAAGCTTTTCCGACGGGCTGCTGGAGTATCCGCAATATACACGTCCCCGGGAAATCGACGGCATGGAAGTGCCGGAGGTGTTGCTCAGCGGCGACCATGCGAAGATCCGTGCCTGGCGCCGGGAGGAGTCCCTGCGCGCCACGCTGCGCTTCCGTCCGGATCTGCTGGAAAACGCCTGTCTCACCGAAAAGGAGCGGCATTTACTGGACAATATGCGCAAGGAGATGAAGGGATCGTGTTCACCCGAAAATTAGTGGTCGTCATTGTGCCGCTGCTGTTGGTAGCCCTGCTGTGCCAGGTGTTTCCGCTATTTGACAGCCCGGGCTTTTTCAGCAACGTGATCCAGGGGGCACTGGTGGGCGCCGCACTGGCGCTGCTCCTGCCCCTGAGCGGCGCAGGCAAACGCAAGGAGCCCTTTGGCAATCTGTTATGGCTTCCCGCCTTTTTGCTGGTCCTGGTTGTGGGGTACCAATACGGGGCTGCCTCCCTGGGCTGGCAGGCACCTTTGCTTTCCCTGCTGACTACGCGCAATGGTCAAGTGATTTGGATTGAATGCGCGTTTATCGGGTATATGACCATCACCTGCCTGCGCACCCGGCCATAAGGCGCTGCGCAGGCTTTTTTTCTTGGCCGCATTTCATGACAGAACGTAACAAAATGCGAAAACGGCTTGCCTTTTTCTGCGTATATACTATAATATTGCTTGATTATTCACAAAAGCTACAGCAAGGAGCGTAGTCATGTCATGAAAAAAAGCATTCGCATCACCACGCCGCAGATTGTGCTGGGGCTGTTGGCGGTTGTTTTGCTGGCCTGTGGATTGGCAGCGTATTTTGGGGACACCTTGAGCAACGAGTCTTCCTTTGCCTATGTGGGAAGGCATCGCTCCGGGGTGGGACAGCTGACCGCTACCCCCGTCACGCAGACCTTCACGGTCACAGAAAACAGCATGAAAGCCCTGGAAGTCATGTTCTCCAACTTTAACGAGCGTGTGGAGACAGGCACCCTGACCCTGACCCTAACCGATGAGGCAGGAAACGTCCTGGCCCAGCAGGATTACCCCGTGGCTGACCTGAAGAACAATTCCTTTATCACGCTTACCCTGCCCACGCCCGTGGCAAATTCCGCCGGTAAGCTGTATACGCTCAGCGCTACCAGCGACTGTACCGAGGGCAAGGGCGTCACCCTGCGCATGGGGCCGCTCAATGAAGGCGCGCCCGGGGGAACCCTTACCCTGCAGGACGGTTCCACGGACACGGAAAATTGCCTGAACATGCGCACCCTGCACAGCCAGGTTGTCTACGGCTGGCAAAGCTGCTATGTGCTGGTGGCGCTTGCGTTGTGCTGTCTGGCCTGCGTGCCTCTGGCTGGAAAGGAGAAGGCCCATGCGTAAGCAAAAGCGTTGGTTGCAATGGCTGTTTTTACCTATTCTTATTGTCGCGGTCATGTTCGCGGTGGAAGGAATCTGCAATGCCCGGCTGCTCACGCTGCCTACGGAACAGCAGGGCGAAGTGGCGCTGGATCTGTCCCAGCTGACCGTAACGCCTCCCGCTGGGGAGGACCCCTATGCCGAGGATGCAGGCGAAGGGGTCTATTTGCCCATGGGCACTGTATACGCGGATTTGGATTGGAGCGGGTACATCCGCCAGCTCCGCCTGTCCGGCGTGGTATACAGCGATACCGCCTATATTATTCAGTGCACCCTGCCTGACGGCACGGTCAAAAACTTCTCCAGCGTGTATGTCTCCGCCCTGGGCGCTGACAATATCCAGATTGGCGAAAACGTAATACACATACGCTTCTACACGGACATAGGCGACCTTACCCTGACGGAGATGGTCATTGACAACACCGCCCGCCTGAACCCTGTGCGTATGCTGTTCAGCGGTTTGTGCGTAGCGGCGGTGTATCTGCTGTGGATGCTCCGCAAGCTTGTGGGGCAAAAGCCCGAGTATGGCTTTCTGATTGTGGGGCTATGCTGCGGCATCTTTCTGGCCACGGCCATGCCCGCCGTCACCGCGCTGTCCTTCGATGACCAGATCCATTTTGAGAACGTTTGGAATCTCTCCTTTGGCAAGTATCTCCGCACCAGCGCGTCTTCAGACAGCCTGGCTGCCCTGAGCTGGACCACCGCGCAAAACGACTCCTTCATCTATGCGCAGGATACCTATGCCGATTACCTGCGCCTGGTGGAGCAGGTGGACGCGCCCGCATCCAACGTCCTCACGGAGCCTTCCAGTACCGGCCGGCAGCAATGGACCCTGACCAATACCGGCTACATTACCCAGGCGTTGGGCATGGCACTGGCACGGTGGATGGGTTTGCCCATGCATATGCAAATCATTGCCGCACGGTTGGGCAACATGCTGGGCTATGTGCTTCTGTGCTTTGCTGCCATTCATTTCCTGAAGCGTTTCAAGCTGACCTTTGCCGCCATCGCGCTCATGCCCACCCCCATGTTCATGGCCAGCAATTTCTCCTATGATCCGTTATGCACCGGTCTATGCATGCTGGGCACAGCGCTGATCATAGACGCCGTGCTGGATCGGGACACGCGCATCAGCTGGAAACGGCTGCTGGGAATTTTTGTAAGCTTTATGCTGGCCTGCAATATCAAGGCCGTTTACGCGCCTTTGCTGCTGCTTGTGCTGCTCCTTCCCAGGAGCAAATTTGCTTCCCGAGGGCAGGCCGTGTATGTGAAGGTTATCAGCATGGTGCTGATGCTTGTGGCGGTTGGCGGCATATTGCTGGATATCTCCGGGGACATCAATGTCATTCAGGACACCCGTGGAGACGGCGCCGACTCCGCCGGGCAGATTGCTTTTGTGCTCTCCCACCCGTTGACCTACTTCGGGTACTTCATCTCGGCCCTATGGAACGGCTTCCAGGTGTATCTGCTGGATTCTCCACGCTTAACCTGGGCATACCTGGGCTCCTGCAGCGGTATTTGGGCCGCGTTCTCCCTGATGCTGCTGCTGTTCACCTGCTATACGGATAACGACACCGCCTTTGCCCAGCGGGTCAGTTGGCAGCAGCGCATCGGTCTATTGCTTGTTGCGGGTATCGCCACGGGGCTGATGTTCACGGCCATGTACGTGGGGTTCTCCGCCGTAGGTTCCAGCAGCTTCGGCGGCGTGCAGGGACGGTACATGCTACCCATATTGCCGCTGCTCGCCCTGTTGCTCAGCCCCAATGGCGTGAAAAACGCCATGAACAAAACAGGTTGGCATATGGTCTTCTCCCTGGGCAATCTGTTGATTTTGATGGCTACCTGCTATGAATTGGTGCTGGTTAACCTGATGCTGTAAGCACCCGTAAAAACTCACAGAAGGGAATCACCGTTATGACCCATTGTTTTGCTGTCTGTGCCTATAAGGACAGCCCCTATTTACGGGAATGCATGGAATCCCTGCGCTTGCAGGAGCACCCCTCTCCCCTGCTGCTATGCACCGCCACGCCTTCCCCCTATCTGGAAAATATGGCCAGAGAATACGGCGCTACCTATTGCGTGAATCCCCATGCCCCTGGAATTGGTTCAGACTGGAACTTCGCCATGGAGCAAGCCAAGGCCGCCGGTTATGACCTGGTTACCCTATGCCACCAGGATGACCTGTACCTGCCTGGCTATGGCGCAGCGGTTCAGGCCATGGCCAGTCCGGATATGCTGATCTACTTCTCCGGTTACGGGGAAAAGCGCGGCGAAGAAGTTGTAACCAGCTCCCGGTTGTTACGCATCAAGCGGCTGCTGCTGTGGCGCATGCGCATCCGTCCCTTTCAGCGTAGCCGGCTGATGAAGCACCGTACCCTGGCGCTGGGGGACCCCATCTGTTGCCCTTCCGTAACCTTTCACCTGTGCCGGCTGCCCCTGCCTTTGTTCCAGACGGACATGACCACCAGCCTGGACTGGCAGGCCTGGGAGCGCATCAGCCGCATGGACGGCCGCTTCGTCTACGACCCTGCGGTGCGTATGCTGCACCGTATTCATACAAATTCCACCACCACCCAGATGCTGGAAAAAGGTGGGCGGCAGCCCGAGGATTATGCCATGTTCCGCAAATTCTGGTGCACCCCCATTGCCCGGCTGCTTACCAAATGGTACAGTGCCAGCGAAAAAAGCAATCAGCTATGAATGTCGCCGTCCGGCTACCGATTGTTGCCGGGCGGCTGTTTTCTATGCAATTGTTTTCCTTGTGTGCATCCAGGGAAAAGTTTGCAAAAGGTATTGCATTTTTATGCATGTTGGTGTATACTCACTATCGTTCCCCAGGGGAACAGAATGATCAAGAACACGAGGGGAAGAGAATCATGGCAAAGATGCGTGTACTGTTGGCCTATTCTGGCGGATTGGATACGTCGATTATTGTTCCGTGGCTGAAGGAAAACTATGATTGCGACGTCATTTGCGTTGCCGGAGATGTGGGCCAGGGTGAAGAGCTGGAGCCCCTTCACGAAAAAGCCAAGAAATGCGGCGCGGAAAAGCTGTATATTGAGGATCTGCGCAAGGAATTTGTGGAGGACTTCATTTGGCCCACGCTGAAGGCTGGCGCGGTGTATGAACAGAAGTACTTGCTGGGCACCAGCTTTGCCCGTCCCCTGATTGCCAAGCGGCTGGTGGAGATTGCCCACAAGGAGAACTGCACTGCCATTTGCCACGGCTGCACCGGCAAAGGTAATGACCAGGTTCGCTTTGAGCTGACCATCAAGGCTTTCGACCCACAGATGAAGATCATCGCTCCCTGGCGTATCTGGGACATCAAGACCCGGGAGCAGGAGATTGAGTATGCCGAGGCACGGAATATCCCCGTGCCCGTAAAGAAGGACCGTCCTTACTCCATGGATCGCAACATCTGGCACGTAAGTCACGAGGGCGCTGACCTGGAAGATCCCTGGAATGAACCGCCGGCGGATCTGCTGCTGACCATGGTTACCCCGGAGAAGGCTCCCGACAAGCCCGAGTACGTCACCATTGATTTTGAGAAGGGCGTTCCCGTGGCCATCAACGGTGAAAAGATGGACGCGGTGGCGTTGCTCACCAAGGCCAATGAAGTTGCTGCCCGGAACGGCGTCGGTTGCGCCGACCTGGTGGAAAACCGTCTGGTGGGTATGAAGAGCCGTGGCGTTTATGAAACCCCCGGCGGCACCATGCTCTACGCGGCGCACCAGCTGCTGGAATCCATTACCCTGGATCGCCAGACCAGCCATTACAAGGAGCAGGTGGCCCTGAAGTTTGCCGAGCTGGTTTACGACGGCATGTGGTACACCCCCCTGCGGGAAGCCCTGTCCGCCTTTGTGGATAGCACTCAGCAATCCGTTAATGGTACCGCTCGCCTGAAGCTGTACAAGGGCAACTGCATCCCCGCTGGTGTGAAGAGCCCCAACAGCCTCTATATGGAAGAAATCGCAACCTTTGGCGACAGCCATGATCTGTACAGCCACAAGGACAGCGAAGGCTTCATCAATCTGCTTGGTCTGCCCCTGAAGGTCAAGGCCATGGTGGATCAGAAAAACAAATAAGCAGTATTGCTTCTATCAAACCTTCAAAAAAACATCGGAGAGGCCGCAGCCTCTCTGATGTTTTTCGTATCCGATGCCTTTGCCGGCAGAGCCGGTTGTTGGTTTTGCTTGCAAGATCTATTCCTTGCAAAAGTAGCTTCTGTCGCTTCCGTGGCACCTGTCCGGGCCCGGAAAGTTTCCCTTCGGTCCTTGTTGCGTTCCTTGGGAGATGCGTTCCATAAGCCCGGAATTCTGTATGCTTGATGCAGGTATATGCATATTCATAAAAAAATCACCGGCTTATATGCCGGTGATTTTGGCAGGGGCAGAAGGACTCGAACCCTCAACAAAGGTTTTGGAGACCCACGTGT